>WBZS01002097.1_pt1 | contig 13249 bp, 11 predicted proteins | sample 5204201 | NCBI WGS metagenome assembly WBZS01 (sample SAMN12344357, study PRJNA552823) | activated sludge metagenome | biome: Activated sludge suspended growth; feature: Nitrification reactor; material: Wastewater; isolation source: activated sludge from nitrification reactor of wastewater...
CCTTCAACTGGATCGGTCCCGGCCTCGATTCCATCTACACGCCGAAGGAAGGCAGTTCGCGCGTGATTACCCAGTTCCTTGGGCATATCGTGCGCGGCGAACCGATCAAGCTGGTCGACGGCGGACAACAGAAGCGTGCCTTTACCTATGTCGACGATGGTATCTCGGCGCTGATGAAGATCATCGCCAACCAGAACGGCATCGCCAGCGGCAACATCTACAACATCGGCAACCCGGCCAATAATTACTCGGTGCGCGAACTCGCCAACATGATGCTGGCGATGGCGAACGAATATCCCGAGTATCGCGACAGCGCAGCCAAGGTCAAGATCGTCGAGACAACCTCCGGCGACTACTACGGCAAAGGCTACCAGGACGTGCAGAACCGGGTGCCTAAGATCGACAATACCAAGGCCGACCTCGATTGGGCTCCCGAGGTAAAGATGGACGACGCGTTGCGCAGGATTTTCGACGCCTATCGCGGCCATGTCGCCGAGGCGCGCAGCCTGGTGGAATGAATGCGGATGTCCGACTTCCCGAGGCAGCTCGCCCTCAAAGTCGACGCCGATACCTTCCGCGGCACTCTCGAAGGTGTGCCGCGTCTGGTCGACCTGCTGAAGAAGCACGATGCACAAGCCACGTTTCTGTTTTCGCTCGGACCTGACCACACCGGCCGCGCCATCAAGCGCGTGTTTCGTCCGGGTTTTCTGGGCAAAGTAAAGCGCACGTCGGTGGTCGAGCACTACGGCATGCGGACCCTCCTCTATGGGACGTTGCTGCCGGGGCCGGACATCGGCCGGCGCTGCGCCGACCTGTTGCGTTCGGTCGCTGCGGAGGGCTTCGAGACCGGCATCCACACCTGGGACCACATCAAGTGGCAGGATGGCGTTGAAATGGCCGACGAGGCTTGGACACTACACCAGATGCAGTTGGCCGCCGACCGTTATCAAGAGATCTTCGGTGTCCCGGCGCTGACCCATGGCGCGGCGGGCTGGCAGATGAACCGCCATGCCATGCGCCTGACTCAGCGGCTGGGCTTCGACTATTGCTCCGACGGACGCGGCCTACAACCCTACTACCCTGTGCAAAACGGCGAAATCATCGGTTGTCCGCAGATTCCCACTACCTTGCCCACGCTCGACGAACTGATCGGCGTTGACGGAGTGGATTCGTTCAGTGTCGCCGATCGACTGCTCGCCCTGACGGACGACGCCAGCCAGACTCGCCACGTTTACACGCTGCACGCGGAACTGGAAGGCATGCTGCTAGCGACCGTGTTCGAGCGTTTGATCGAGGGCTGGCAGGCACAAGGTTACGAATTGGTTGCGACACGTACAATTTTTGACGCGCTCGACCTCACTACGCTGCCGCGATGCGAGATACTTCGATCCGATATCCCGGGCCGCAGCGGCAGCCTGATGTCGCAGGGGCCGGCCTTTCTGGGCGACGTACCGATTCCCGAACCCGAACTCGAGGATGCGGCCTGATCCGTTCCATCAACCAGGAACACTTTTGTGCTCAACAAGAAACTTGCCGAGTTCGCGCTGCCTTCTACCGGAGACAAGACCTTTCGCCTGACGGACTACGCCGGATCCAAGCTGGTGATCTACTTCTACCCAAGAGACAGCACACCGGGCTGCACTACCCAAGGACAGAACTTCCGCGACGCCCATGCAGCCTTCCGTGATGCCGGATGCGAAATATTCGGCATCTCGCGCGACAGCCTCAAGTCGCACCAGAGTTTCAAGGCCAAGCAGGGATTTCCGTTCGAGCTCCTTTCCGACACCGACGAAACGGTGTGCAACCAGTTCGGTGTTATCAAGATGAAGAACATGTACGGCAGGCAGGTACGCGGTATCGAGCGCAGTACGTTCGTCATCGATGCCAAGGGCGTACTGCGCGCCGAATGGCGCGGCGTCAAGGTGCCGGGCCATGTCGATGAAGTGCTGAGCCTCGTTCAAACGATCTGATACCAACAATGCGTCGACCCCGCTGGTCGATCCACGAATGATGAGCGCAAAACGCAAGCACAAGCTGTTCGTTCTCGACACGAACGTGTTGATGCACGATCCAACCAGCCTGTTCCGGTTCGAGGAGCACGATATATACGTGCCGATCATGACGCTTGAGGAACTGGACAATAACAAGAAGGGCATGTCGGAGGTTGCACGCAATGCGCGTCAGGCCAGCCGACTGCTCGATGAGATCGTCAGCGGCGCCGAGGCAGGCATCGCGTCGGGCATCGGTCTCTATGGCCCGTCTCACGAACTTGCCACCGGCCGGCTCTACTTGCAGACCGAGGCGATCAACATCGCACTGCCTGTCGCGCTACCGACATCCAAGGGCGACAACCAGATCATCGCCGTGGTGATGCACCTCAAGCAACGCTTTGCCAAGCGCGAGGTCATCCTGGTCACCAAAGACATCAACATGCGCATCAAGGCCCGCGCACTGGGCCTCGAAGCGCAGGACTACTTCAACGACAAGGTTCTCGAAGACAGCGACCTGCTCTACACCGGGACGTGTGAGCTGCCGCTCGACTTCTGGGAAACGCACGGCAAGGACATGGAGTCGTGGACGAGCGAGGGCCTCACGCTATACCGCGTAAAGGGTCCGCTTTGTCCCGACATGCTGGTCAATGAGTTTCTGTTCCAGCCCGAAGGCGCCAGGAACGACCGCGAACTGCAGACCATGGTACGCGAGCGCAACGGCAAGACGGCAGTGTTGGAAACCCTCAAGGACTATACCCATCAGAAGAACAGCGTCTGGGGCATCACCGCACGCAACCGCGAGCAGAACTTCGCGTTCAACCTGTTGATGAATCCCGAAATCGACTTCATCACGCTGCTCGGCCAGGCCGGCACCGGCAAGACGCTTCTGACCCTGGCAGCCGGTCTGACGCAGGTGCTCGAGACGAAGCGCTATTCCGAGATCATCATGACGCGCGTCACCGTACCGGTCGGCGAGGACATCGGCTTCCTTCCCGGCACCGAAGAAGAAAAGATGGCGCCCTGGATGGGCGCGATGGAAGACAACCTCGACGTTCTCAACAAGACCGAGGAGTCCGGCGGCGAATGGGGTCGTGCCGCAACGATGGACTTGATCCGCAGCCGCATCAAGATCAAGTCGCTGAACTTCATGCGCGGCCGCACCTTCATCAATAAGTTCCTCATCATCGATGAAGCGCAGAACCTGACGCCCAAACAGATGAAGACGCTGATAACCCGCGCCGGTCCCGGCACCAAGGTAATCTGCCTGGGAAACATCGCGCAAATCGACACGCCCTACCTGACCGAGGGCAGTTCGGGTCTGACCTATGTGGTCGATCGCTTCAAGGGCTGGCCGCATTCCGGCCACGTGACCCTGCAGCGCGGTGAGCGATCACGACTCGCCGATCGCGCGGCCGAAGTGTTGTAGCCGATTCGCGATCCGGCAAGACAAGCGGCGTCGCGGCGCCGTTGTCTTCGCCCTCGTTCCCGCATCAATACGTCCGCGGCGAAGCGAAATTCTCGAACTTGGTGTACTCGCCGAGGAAGGTCAGCCGCACCGTGCCGATCGGCCCGTTGCGCTGCTTGGCGATGATGATCTCCGCCGTGCCCTTGTCGGCGCTGTCCGGGTTGTATACCTCGTCGCGGTAGATGAACTGGATCAAGTCGGCGTCCTGCTCGATCGCGCCCGACTCGCGCAGATCGGACATGATCGGACGCTTGTTGGGCCGCGATTCGACATTGCGTGAAAGTTGCGACAAGGCGACGATCGGCACGTTGAGTTCCTTGGCCAGCGCCTTGACCGAGCGCGAGATCTCGGAAAGCTCCGTGGCGCGGTTCTCGGTATCGCGTACCGCGCTCATCAACTGCAGGTAGTCGATCACGATCAGGCCGAGCTTGCCGTACTGGCGGAACAGCCGGCGCGCCCGCGCACGCAATTCGGTGGCGTTGAGAGCCGGGGTTTCGTCGATATGGATCGGCGCCTCGTGCAACTTGCCCAGCGAGTAGGTCAGCCGCTGCCATTCATCGTCGTTGAGCCGGCCGGTACGAACGCGGTGCTGGTCGAGCTTGCCGATCGAGGACAGGAAGCGCATCGCCAGTTGCGTGCCGGGCATTTCCATCGAGAAGATGGCGACCGGCTGACCCATCTCGACCGCCACATGCTCGGCGATATTGAGCGCAAAGGCGGTCTTGCCCATCGATGGTCGTCCAGCCACGATGATCATGTCTCCCGGCTGCATGCCGGAGGTCTTGTGATCGAGGTCGGTGTAGCCGGTCGGCATGCCGGTGACGTCGCTGCCATCGCGCTCGCACAGTTCCTGGATACGCTCGACCACCTGCGCCAGCAGGGGCTGGATGCCGACGAAACCGGTGTTCTGCCGCGCGCCTTGCTCGGCGATCTCGAAAACCCGCGCTTCGGCTTCGTCGAGGATCTGCTTGGCGTCCTTGCCGGCGGGGTTCAGCGCGCTGGACGCGATTTCGTCGCCCGCAGTCACCAGTTTGCGCAGGATCGCCCGCTCGCGCACGATCTCCGCGTAGCGCTTGATGTTGGCCGCCGACGGCGTGTTGTTGGCGATCTCGCCGAGATAGGAGAGCCCGCCGGCCTGCTCCGATTCGTTGCTCTTTTCCAGCGACTCGAACACCGTGACCACGTCGGCCGGGCGACCGACTTCGATCAGCCTGGCGATATGCCGAAAGATGCGCCGATGGTCGTCACGATAGAAATCCGGCTCCGCAACGATGTCGGCAACACGATCCCACGCCATGTTGTCGAGCAACAGGCCGCCGATCAACGATTGTTCGGCCTCGATCGAATGCGGCGGCAGACGCAGGGCCGCAATCTGCGGGTCGAGCGGAACGGACTGGAAAGTGCGAGGCTGAGCCATTGCGCGGACGATCTCTAGCGGATCCTGAAAGCGGCCAGTCTACACGCGGTTGCCGGGATCGCCATGGGACAAGCTGTGTATAGCCTGTGGATAGCCGGTTGAAATGCGGTGGACAACGCAAAAAGACGAAGGGCCGCAACGCGGCCCTTCATGCGAAACGAAAGAATCGGGATATTGCCTACTGTTCGCCCAGCACCGAAACGGTTACCGAGACAACGACATCACTGTGCAATGCGATCTGTACGTGTTCGTCGCCGACCAGCTTCAACGGCCCCTGCGGCAAACGCACCATCGCCTTTTCGACTGCGGCATGGCCTTGGGCCTGCAGCGCCTCGGCGATGTCGGCAGTCGATACCGACCCGAACAGGCGGCCGTCCACACTGGCCTTGCGGGTTAGCTGCACCGTCGTACCTTCGATCTTTTCCGCCAGTGCTTTGGCTCCGGAAAGCTTTTCAGCCTGTGCCTTTTCCAGTTCTGCGCGCTTGGCTTCGAACACCGCCAGATTCTGCGGTGTGACGCGCTTGGCGACGCCCTGCGGGATCAGGAAATTGCGGGCAAAGCCGTCCTTGACCTTGACAACGTCGCCGAGGTTGCCCAGGTTGGCGACCTTTTCCATCAGGATGATCTGCATATCGGGCGCTCCTTACAGGTGCAGGTCGGTAAACGGAAGCAGCGCCAGAAAACGCGCGCGCTTGATCGCAGTCGACAACTGGCGCTGGTAGCCGGTGCGCGTACCGGTGATGCGCGCCGGCATGATCTTCGCGTTCTCGGTGATGAAATCCTTCAACAGATCGACATCCTTGTAGTCGATCCAGGTGATCTTCTCGGCGGAGAAGCGACAGAACTTGCGCCGCTTGAACATGCTGCGGCCACCGCGATCATCCTTGCGCTTGTTGGCCGTCTTGCTCGATCTGAATGCCATTTTCGTTTCCTTCGACAAATTCGATTTGCGTCACATGCATCACCAGCTTTGCGCTTCGCAGGCTTTTCCTCGCGAGAAAGCCGGTGAATACGAGTTCGGTTCCCATGCCCGCCTGCCCCACCAGATGCGCTTGCTGCCCCAATGCCACTGCCTCGATTTCGCATTCAACGTCTCGCGCAAGTCCGGCTTCGATCTGGCGCGAACGGTGGTACAGCTTGCAGCTTCTTATCGCCACGCCAGCCGGCGTCGTCCTCGGGGCAGCAATCTCGACCAGACGGCCGGCAAGCCGCAACAGGTTGTCCTGGTCGCGCACGCCGGGCGATCACTCAAGCGGCTGATTGGGCCTCGGCAGCGGGCGGCGGGGTTTCCACAGCCGGTTTGTCGCCGGCCGGTGCCGGGGTCAGCGACCTGGATTTCTCTTCCTTCATCATCGGCGACGGCGTCGTCACCGCCTTGTCCATCTTGATCGTTAGATGACGAAGCACCGCATCGTTGAACTTGAACGCGTGCTCGAGTTCGCCCAGCGACTCGCCGTCGCACTCGATGTTCATCAGCACATAATGCGCTTTGTGTACCTTCTGGATCGGATAGGCCAGTTGCCGGCGCCCCCAGTCTTCGAGACGGTGAATCTGGCCGGACCGGCTGGTGACCAGCGCCTTGTAGCGCTCGATCATCGCCGGAACCTGCTCCGACTGGTCTGGATGGACGATGAAGACAATTTCGTAATGTCGCATGTAATCTCCTTTTGGATTGCACATCGATCAGCCCCCCGGCATGCGCTTCCGGTGGAGCAAGGGTGAACAGCCGATAAGTATAACCCGAGCCGCAAGAATATTCAAAATCACGCCACGCCATGCCGGACTTGTCCCGGCTGGAAATGCGCCCCGCTTTCAGGCTGGCAGTTCACTGGAAGTGGCTCGGCGCCATGCACGCTCGGCTCTTCGGGTATGATTCCGGCTGCAGGCGATACAGCGTTCAGGGAGTTCGCTCTGCAACCAACGCACGCCCGTCGCGCAGCCGGGGCAGACATCGGCGCGGCAGGGTCGAAGATTTACCCGGAGCCGCCAATTTTGTCCCCCGTGACCCACGTGGCATTTGATCGGTGGTCCCGCAGGCGCGTCCGTCCAACTTCCGGCGCCTGACCGACGATGGCTAGCTCGTGCTGCTGAGTACTCTGATGCTGGTTCCGCTGGCCGGCGCAGGCGTGATTGCGCTCGCGCCCGCAGATGCGCAACGCACCTGCCGCGCGATCGCGATCGTGGCGACGGGTGCGACGTTGGCGCTTGCTTGCCTGCTCGTGCACTTGTTCGATCCAGCAAACCCCGGAATCCAGCTCTTCGAGACCCATCGCTGGAACCCGCGTTTCGGTACCTCGTTCTCGCTTGGTATCGACGGCATCTCGCTGCCACTGGTGGTACTGGCCGCATTGCTTTGCCTGATCGCGGTGCTGGCCTCCGCATCGGTGCGCGAGCGGGTCAAGGGCTACTACCTGCTGATGCTGCTGCTGGAAGCTGCGTTGCTTGGCGTGTTCATGGCCCGTGACTGGTCTCTGTTCTATGTCTTTTGGGAACTGACCCTGATCCCGCTGTTCTTCCTGATCGACCGCCACGGTGGCGAGAACCGCCACCGCGCGGCGATCAACTTCGTGCTGTACACGATGGGCGGGTCGGTGTTCATGCTGATCGGGCTGTTGGTCCTGTTCGATGCTTCCCCTGGTCATACGTTCAACATGGCCGACATGCGTGCCGGCGCGCTGGGCCTGCCGGTCGCCGCACAGACCGCGATATTCGTCGGCTTTCTCGTCGGCTTCGCGGTCAAGATGCCGGTCTTCCCATTTCATGGCTGGTTGCCGCTGGCGCATGTCGAAGCGCCGAGCCCGGTATCGATACTGTTGTCCGGCATCCTGCTCAAGATGGGTTCCTATGGACTGATACGGGCAGTCGACACGCTGCCCGCGGGTGCCCTCGCCCTGCAAGGCTGGCTGGCCGCGCTGGCAGTGGCAAGCATGCTGTACGGGGCGGTGCTCGCCTGGCAGCAACGCGATCTGAAGGCGATGGTCGCCTACTCCTCGGTCAGTCACATGGGTGTCGTGTTGCTCGGTATTGCGGCGCTCAACTCGGCCGGGCTCACCGGCGCGGTGATGCAGATGGTCGCGCACGGGCTGGTCGCCGGCGCCCTGTTCCTGCTTGTCGGACAGCTCTACGAGCGCACGCACACACGCGACATCGCGGCCTACGGCTCGCTAGCTGCCGCCACGCCGCGGTTCGCGATGTTCACCGTGATCGCCTTCGTCGGCGCAATCGGTATGCCCGGCACAGCCGGGTTCGTTGCCGAACTGCACGCACTGATCGGTGGCTTCGAGCGTTGGGGGATCTGGGTGGTGGTGATGAGTCTGGCGGTGCTCATCAGCGCCGCCTACGCGCTGCGCACCATCGGCCGGCTGCTTACCGGCCCGGCAAGGCCGGAACTGGCAGGCATAGCCGATATGACGGTGATCGAATCCGCCGCCGCGGGACTGCTCTGTGCGGGAATCCTCGCGCTTGGCTTGGTGCCCGCGCCGGCGCTGCATGTAATCCACAGTTCCATCCGGGAACTCGCACGGTTGTTCTGAGCACGAATTGGAGATCGAGTTGGACGCCAGCCACGAGAACCATCCGGATGCCAGCGCAACCGACCGTGTCGCGCAGCCGGCTGTTGAGTCCGGCGATGCGGGAAGGCATGCCGTGCTGCGCGATACCGTCAAGCACCTCCAGCACGTGTTGCCTGCGCAAGCACCGATCCGTGACTTCGTTCATCACAACACCCTGCATGGTCTGCAGCACCTGCCGTTTCGCGAGGCGGTGCTTGCGGCAGCCGCCCGTACCGGATCGCGCGGTTTCATGCGGCTCGACGAGTTTCGCCGCTGCTATCGGCGTGGCCGCGTCGGGGGCAACGATCTCGATGCCGCATTGCGCTCGACCGCGGCGCTCGAACCGGACGCCTTGGTGCCGGGAACCAACGGATTGCGTCGTCGAGACGTCTATGTTGCCGCCCTCCTGCACAACCTGGAACCCATCGCGCCGGCCCAGCTTCGCTTCCAGATCGAGGAACTGCAATCGCTCACACGCTTTCAGGCGGGAGTCCTGCCCGAGACCCGCCACAAGTTGCTGAGCGCCGCGGGGGCAAGCGAGCTGGACGCGATTGCGGACATCTGGGCGGCATGCCTCGAATCGCTAGGAATCGAGTACCGGAACCTGCACCCCGAAGAACTGGCTTTGGCCGACGCCGCCTCACGCCCTGCCCGAGCGAACATCGAGGAACACGCCTACCAGCTGCTCGACCGATTGCTGGCGCGTGTCGGCGATGAATGGACGCTGCGTGAGTTGCTTTGCTCGTTGACCGGCGCGGATATGATGGCAAATCTGCGACCCGGTCTGCTGCGGCATCTTGGCTCTCACCTCGATCAAGGCGTGGCCGGCTGGCACAGCCGCGACCGCGGCGAAGGCTTCTATCGGGCCTGGCGGGCCAGCTTCGCCGATGATCTGACCTGGGGAATGGTCGATCTGCCCGAGTCGCGGGCGATATTTGCGCGGCTTCCCGACGATGCGGCCGACGCAGTGGTCCTGCAACTGACCGCGCTCGGCCTGCCGGAAACGAAGTGGCCGGCTTACCTCGAGCGCCTGTCGCTCGAATTGCCGGGCTGGTCGGGCATGTTCCTCTGGCGCCAACAACACCCGGGTTACGCGAGCCTGGCCGACATCCCGATCGACCTGATCGACTACCTTGCGGTGCGTGCGGTACTTGAGCGTCTCTATGCCTATGGTATTTGTCGCAGGCGCTGGAAGGTCGAGCCCAGTCTCGACGCGATCCGTCTGCACTTCCGGCAACATCCGGCCGAACTGCTGGTCCGGCACGCGCTGCACAACGAGCGCCTGCCCGAGCATCTGATCACGCTCGCGCGTGGCCTGACCCAGCAGGCGACGTTCTCCATCGAGCAACTCACCGATTCGGCATGGCAGGAGGTCGCGCATCGCATCAGCGCCTGGCACCGCAGCGCCCCGGGCGGCCGTGGGCAAGCGCTGACGGCCCATACCGTGGCCTGGCCGCTGTTCCTGCTCTGCCAGCACCTCGGCATGTCTGGTCGCGAGCTGCGCGGCCTGGGCGCCGCCGCGGCCGAGGGCTTGCTGCAGTGCCTGCGGCGCATCGACGCCGATACCGCCGGTTATGTCTGGTTGCTCGCTTATGAGCGACACTACCGCGAACAGATTTTCTGCGCGCTCCTGGCCAACCACGGACGCGGCAGCCAACCCGACCCACTCGCCGTTCCCGAAGCGCAGCTGGTGTTCTGCATGGACGAACGCGAGGAAGGCATGCGCCGCAATCTCGAGGAAATCAATCCTGCCCTCGAGACCTTCGGCGCTGCCGGATTCTTCGGCATCGCGGTGAACTGGCGCGGCCTCGATGACACCACGGTGACACCGCTGTGCCCGATCGTGGTCACGCCCTCGCACGAGGCGCGCGAAGTCGCGCAACCCGCCGGCGAGGATGTCCGCGCCAGGCACGAGCGCCGGCGCGCGATCCGCCTGCGCTGGAAGAGTCGCCTCTACCAGGGAACGCGGCGCGGCCTGCTGACCTCGTCGGCAATCGCGGCGGCGGCGGCACCGGCCACGCTCGCCGCACTGACAGCCAAAGTGCTCGCCCCCGCACGCATCGGCCGGCTGGCCGAGCGCCTGCGCACCGCGTTCGATCTGTCCGTACCGACGCGGGTGCAATTCGAGGCGCCGGCGGACAGCCCGCCAGCGAGCCCTGCGCAGCCTCGCCTGGGGTTCACCGACAGCGAGCAAGCCGACTGCGTGCAGGGCTTGCTGCGAACCATCGGCCTCACCACCGTTTTCTCCCCGCTGGTTGTCGTTTTCGGCCACGGATCGAGCAGCCAGAACAACCCGCACATGGCCGCCTATGACTGCGGTGCCTGCTCCGGCCGTCACGGCGGTCCCAACGCCCGGCTGTTCGCGGCGATGGCAAATCGCCCGGCAGTGCGCGCGATCCTCGCCGGCCGCGGCCTGTTGATCCCCGCTTCGACATGGTTCCTCGGCGGGCAGAACGATACCTGTACCAATCTGCTGACCTGGTTCGACCGCGACTCGCTGCCGCCGACGCATGTCGCGGCGCTTGCAAAGCTCGAAAGCGAGCTTGCCGAAGCCGCGCGCAATCACGCCCGCGAGCGCTGCCGCCGCTTCGCCTCCGCGCCCGCCGCGCCCAGCGCGCAGCAGGCCCACCGCCATGTCATCGAGCGCGGATTCGACTTCTCGCAAGCCCGCTCCGAACTCGGCCATGCAACCAATGCTTGCGCATTCATCGGCCGGCGCTCGATGAGCCGCGGCGCATTCTTCGACCGCCGCAGCTTCCTGATTTCATATGACCCGACGCAGGATCCGGCGGGCGCGGTGCTGGAGGCGATTCTGCTCGCAGCGGGGCCGGTCGGCGCCGGCATCAGCCTCGAGTACTACTTCTCGACGGTAAACAACCAGGACTACGGTTGCGGCACGAAGGTTGTACACAACCTGACCGGCATGTTCGGCGTCATGGAAGGTGCGGCCTCGGATCTGCGCACCGGGCTGCCGCAGCAGATGATCGAGATCCACGAGCCGATGCGCCTGCTGATCGTCGTCGAGCACCACACCGAGGTGCTCGATGCCATCTGCGCGCGCCAGCCGCCGCTGCAGGAGTTGATTGGCAACGGCTGGGTCCAACTCGCCGCCAAGCACCCGCAGCACGCCGAGATCAGCTTTTTCGAACCCGCTCGCGGATGGCTGCGCTGGCAGCCATCCGGCGAACCGCCGCCGCTGGTCGAGCGCTCGGTCCAGTGGTACATGGGACACAGCGACGCGCTCGCCCCGGCGCTGATATCGCGTTCGGCATGGCAGCCGTCATGACGATTGAATCGCTGGTCGGTCTCGTCCCGGCTGCGCCCCTGCTGGCTGCGCCGATGATCGCGGCGATCCGGCTGCTCGACCGCCGCGACGGCGATGCCGCCGAACGGCCGACCGCCGCTGTGGCGAGCGCTGGTGTGGCGGTCGCGCTGCTGCTGATGGCAATTCTCGATATCGCCGCTCTGCTGGAGCAGTTGCCGGATCATGTGCGCCTGGGCACCTGGCTGGCCAGCGGGCGGTTCGAGCTTGCGTTGAGCTTCGTGCTTGATCCGCTCAGCCTCGCGCTCGGCAGCCTGATCGCCCTGCTCTGCTTCCTTGCGCTGCGCTTTTCGGTTAACAACATGCATCGCGAGCCCGGGTTTCATCGCTTCTTATTTGCGATGAGCCTGTTCGCGGCCGGCATGCTGCTGATCGTCCTGGCCGGCAACGCCGCACTGTGCTTTATCGGCTGGGAGCTTGCCGGCGTCAGCTCCTATCTGCTGATCGGCTATTCGCAGGATCGCACCGTCGCAACCGACAATGCCGTGCGCGCTTTCGTCACCAACCGCATCGGCGACGCCGGCTTCCTGGTCGGCATCGCGGCCGGCTTTTACTGGATTGGCGCGCTCGAATGGCAAGAGATCGGCTCGGGGGCAGCGCGCCTGGACACGCTGTCCGGCGGCCTGATCGCACTCGGTTTCGTCGTCGCGGCAGCAGCCAAGTCGGCCCAGGTACCGTTTGCACCCTGGGTCGCACGCGCGCTGGAGGGGCCGACACCTTCGTCGGCGATCTTCTACGGCTCGTTAATGATTCATGCCGGCGTCTATCTGCTGATCCGGTTGGCGCCCTTGCTCAACCACTCCGACACGGCCATGGCGCTGATCATGCTGCTGGGCGTGGCCACGGCACTCTACGGCGGGCTCGCGGGTCTGGTGCAGACCGACGTCAAGAGCGCGCTCAGCTTCGCCACCACCGCGCAGGTCGGACTGATGTTCGTCGAATGCGGCGTGGGTTGGTTCGATCTGGCCGCCTGGCATCTCGGCCTGCACGCGAGTTGGCGCGCCTACCAATTTCTGCTCGCGCCGTCCTTTCTGCAGCTCGTCGATGGCCCGGCCCGGCCGGTGCCGCGCTGGCTGGCCAACCGCCGCCGGTTGTACACGGCCGCGCTGCAGCGCGGTTGGCTGGAGCCAGCGGGCGACTGGCTGTTGCTGCGGCCGACGCGCGGTCTAGGCCGCGACATGAATGCCTTCGACAACCAAGTCATCGACCGCTTTACCGGAATTGCCGAACCGGCGCGCTCACTCGGCACCGTCGCGCACGAGCAGACGGAGCCGGGCGCCATCTCGCGCGGCTACGGCAGCGCCGGCCGGCTGCTCGAGATCGCAGCGGCGCGGCTCGCGCGCTTCGAGGCGCATCTGCTGCTTCAGGGCGAGGGCGGCGGTCTGAGGCGCGTGCTGGCGCATACCGGCGATTATCTGCGCGCGGTCGAGGCGCTGCTCGAGCGGCCGCGCTACCTGTTGTTGCTGATCATGGCTACTTTCGCGGTGATCCTGTGACCGAGAT
>WBZS01002103.1_pt1 | contig 13232 bp, 20 predicted proteins | sample 5204201 | NCBI WGS metagenome assembly WBZS01 (sample SAMN12344357, study PRJNA552823) | activated sludge metagenome | biome: Activated sludge suspended growth; feature: Nitrification reactor; material: Wastewater; isolation source: activated sludge from nitrification reactor of wastewater...
CGTCAGCGGCCTTGTCCGCTTCCTGCGTGGCCTGAGCCGTGGCCCGCGCCATGCCCTCCTGGGACGTCGTCGCCAACTTCGAGTCGTTGTCAACGCGCTTGAGCGCCTCCGCGTACAACGGCAGTTTGGATGCCGCCTCGCCCGCGTTCACGCCGGCATCCGCGAGGAACCGTGCAGCCAACTCTGCATTCCCCGAAGACACGAGATCAGCAAGGGCAGAGTCGTAGGCAGACAGGGACTCGCGAGACGCGTCCATAGCCCCGCCAAACAGACGCGTCGGCACCACGAGGCGGTTCGCCCACGTGTCGAAGGTGGACATCTTCCCGGTGGCAGTGTCAAGCAGATCACCGAAGTGCGACGTCGCCCCGGCCCCGTCGATGATCGCCGCCTTGGCCGCCTCTAGGCCCACCGGGCGGATGCCTTGCAGTTCGGCAAGCTTCTTCCCGAGCATGTCGAACGCCGCAGCCTCGGCCAGGACGATTGCTGCCATGTCCATCGTGGACAGCCGCAGTTGCCCCATGCCTCCTGTGAAGGTGCGCACACCCTCGGCTGCGCCCTTGAACCCACCCCCGGCGCGTTCGGCAGCCTGACGGGCATACCCGAGGGCTTCGACTGCGGCAGAGCCCGCCTGACGCACTGTCTGCAACGCTGAAGCGACGCTGGCCGTGGCGCCGTTGATTGGCCCACGCAGTGCCACGTACCCGGCGACAGCGGCAAGCGCTGCCTGCACCGGCCCGGGCAGGTCGGACCACGCCTTCGCAACGGCCACCACAATAGGGACGCCCTCACGCAACGCGGACGTCATACCCGTGAGCGTCGGAAGCAGTGCCTGACCGAGCGCGGCCTTGGCGTTCTCCCACTCGGCGTTCAGCCGCTGCTGCTGTCCCTGGAGGGTGTTCGCCTCCGAAGCGAACCGTCCCGTCGCGTCCGCCGACTGGCGCATGATGATGTCGATCCGGGCCTGAGCCTTTGCCTGCTCCAGCGCGGCGCCCGTCAGCCCGGTCAGACCCTTCGCTGCCAGCTCGGCGTTCACCGCCGTCTCGTTGAGACTGATGCCGTACCGCTCGATCGGGTCCGACTCGCCACGCATGGCCGCGTTCAGCGCTTCAATGGCATCCTTCGCGGTACCACCGTAGGTCGCAGACAGGTCAGCGCCGATCTTCACCAGATCGAGGGTCTTCTGCTCGAAGTGATCGAGCCCCTTGTTCTTGAGGAGCGCCCCGGTGACCGTGGCGAGCTTGTTGAACTCGTTGGTCGACAGCCCGACCGCGTCAGCGCTGCCCTTCCCGAAGTCGTGGATCTTCTTTGCCGACTTGCCGAACACGGCGTCGACCCCACCAACGGACTGCTCAAGGTCGCCGGCTGCGCGAACCGTGTCCCGCATGAACGCCACGAGAGCTGTCCCTGCCACCGCAGCGGCCCCAACGGCCATGCCCTTAAGCGCGGCAGATGACCCGGACAAGGAAGACTCCATGCCCTTGGACTTCGCCGACGTGCCGTCAAGATCCTTACCCAACTTCGACGTCGCCGACGACGCCTCAGCCATGCCCTTGTTGAACGGGCCGCTCACCGCGACCAGTGTGACCTTCACGGTCTGATCAGAAGCGGACATGCGGGCACCTCCTTCGGTACGGTGGCGGGCATGGATCGGATACCGCAGCGCTTCCAGTGGCTTGGGCTACTGCTCCTCGGCCTGGCTTGGATCGCACTGTGCGAGGTGCTGCCAGACCCCGGCGTCATGACGAAGCTGATCGGGTATGCCGTGGCAGCAGCGGGTCTCGCCGGGTGGCTCTACATCGAGTCCAAGAACCTCGGCAAACCCAAGAGCGACCGACGCTAGATCGGAAGTTCAGCGCGAAACGTGAGCGCTTGACGGTGCTTGACGTCATCGCCCTCGTACTGCTTCTGCCGCTTCGCCACCGCCGTGCAGGCGTGGCAACGATCCGGTGCCGGCGACGTCCACTTCCGCTCTAGAGCAGGATCGTGTGAAAGCCACGTCGGATGTCCACACCCCGGGCAGCGTGCCCGATCAAGCATGTCAGCGGCCTGCGCCAGCGCCCAGTCCCGAGGGGACCACGCCTCGCCCGGCAGCCGCGACCCTCGGGCCACAGAAAGTGGCACTCCCAGACGCATCGCTGCCGCCACCTCAAGCGCTACGTCGCGGTTTCGAGGATGTGCGAGGCACTGCGCGAGAAAGGGACCGACCACTGGCCGCCGGCGGCCCTATCCGCAGCAGCGTCCACAGTGAGTGCGAAGGTGTGCACCCCGATCGCGTCACGCAACGCGGAGAAGTCCTCCCACGTCATCGTGTCGGCGTACACGGCGCCGTCGGGGCGGGTGACCTTCCGGCACATGGCGGCGACAGCCCGCAGGTTCATTTCGTCGGGGTTGTCACGACCCCTCATGTCCTGCCGGATCTGGTCACGCTCCGAGTGCGTCAACGCCTCGAACGTGAACGTGAGCGCGGAGGCAGCCATTTCGGCCTCGAGTGCCCGGACCTTCTGCGCGGCCACGCTCAGGGGGGACTTCGCGCCCATGCGCTTCCGGGGCGGACCCGCGGCGGCAATCTTCTCGAGGTCGGCCTCGGCCTGCTCGATCTGCTCGCGCAACCCTTGCTTGATGGGCACCGTGACCGTCGACGACGGCCGGGACGCCTCGGCTAGGAAGGTACGAAGATCGGGGACGTCGACATGCTCGGACATGACTGCTCCTGCGGCTGAGGGGTGGCTGATGGGCTGATGGGGGTGGGGAGCGCGCCTCAGCCGGGACGCGCCCCCCACCGGCTTCGATGCGTCAGGTCACGATGGCCTTGTCCTCGGCGACCGTGCCGATGACGAGCAGACCAGACTTCGCCTTGAGTTCGGAGTTGGTCTCCGGGGCGAGCTTGAACGGGCCGTAGGAGACCTCGACGGGCCACACGTCCACCTTGTCGCCGACGGCCCACGCGGTGTCGACGTGCTTGCCCCAGCGGACCACGAGGAAGCCCTTGGTGCCCTGCACGAGCGTCGCGTAGGCCTTGTTGATCGCGGCCGTCGAAAGCGCCTGGGGGTCGTAGGCGTAGACCACGTCGTCGATGCCCTTGCTGACCGAGCCGCCGCGCTGCTGCTTGGTCTTGGAGCACATGCGGCTGATCTCGCCCACGTCCGCGGAGGCGGTCGGACTGAACATCTCGGTGAACAGGCACTCGAGCTGCACCGACGTGGCGGCGTTGATCTCGGTCGCCAACTTGGGGGCGGAGGTGTCGGCGATGGTCGCCACCCACTTGACGGAGACCGTCTCGTCGGATGCGACACCGGGAATGATGGTCGGCATGGATCAGCCCTCCTGGGCGTCGGAGGCGGAAGCCTCGGGGTTGATGTGGTCGGCTGATGCCGCACCCTTGGCGGTGCGGGGCTTGTCGGGCAGCGGCCATCCGTCGTTCCCGATGGCGGGCTTCCCGAGCGACTTGAGGCCGAACGCCTCGGCGGTCTGCGGGGCGACCGACTTCTCGGTGCCGTTCTCGAGGCGCACGCGCACCCAGTCGTTGAAATCGGGCATGGCTGAAGGACCTCCGGCAGCGGGAGTTGTTGAGGGAGAGTGGGGATTACAGGTTGACGCGCGCGTCGTACTGCACGGACGCGAGGAAGGTCGTCTCAGGCAGTGACTCGTCCCGAGCGGCAGGCGACGAGAGGGTAAACCGGATCCGCCAGGGGGAGCCGGCCGGCCGGAAGTCCCGGAGCGCATCGCGGGCGAGCGTCAGCCCCGCGTCAGCGGTCCGAGCGGCCTTGAACGGGTCGGTGCTGCGCGCCACGGACATCACCCACACGGACCAGACCACGTGATCGGTCGTCTCGGTCATCCGCTCACCGGACTCTACGGAGGCGGCCGCGCGCACCAGCAAGTAGGCGGCGGGCAGGGGCCCGTCTGGGACCGCCCACTCGTACGTCGCCCGGGAAGGGACCTGCGCGCGAAGGCGAGCGGCGACCGCCTCGACGACGGTCACTTCATCGCCTCCACGATCGCCCGCGAAGCCCACTGCATGAACGGCTGAACTTCCTCCCGCAAGGGGGCGGTGATGTCCATAACGGGCGCGTTGTTCACCGAGCCGAACGCTGCGATCGCCGCGAGATTGCCCTGCCCCTGCTTGCGAAATCCGACCTCGACAGACAGCTCCGAGGGTGAGGACGTGACGTTGTATTCCACGGCGCGCGCCAAGCCCGGCAAATGCCGATGACCGGTAGCGCCGCGGCGCATCGAGGCCTTCATCTTCATGCCCGCTCGCTCGCCGACCGGGCGCAGCGCAAGCATCGCCCTGGCGGGGACGGATCCCAACCTGACAGCCAGCGCGTGAACCTCAGAGGCATCCCACTCAGGCATCGCGCGTCACCACTCGACATGGCAGCCGACGGGCCGTCGACATCGTCTGCACGTGCTCGCCTGAGACGTAGGCGCTCAGGCCGACCCGCCCGGAGTCGTGGGCGCTGGCGGTGATCACGACCAAATCGCCCGTCCGCACTGCCGACGACGAGTCGACAGGCAAGTGGATGTAGACCAGGTCAGCCGACCACGCAGCCTCGCCGGCGTCTGCAAGTTGAGGATTGGCCGCGGCATTGCGCACCCGACATTTGCCGTTGTAGATCGGCACCGGCGTGTTCTCGGCATAGGTGCCGGTCGCCTCATCCCACGCCCCGCGCTCACCGGCCCGGGTGATCGTGCACGTATCGCGCATCATCGACTCGGCATGGGCGCGGAGTTCGACCAGGGCCGCGCTCAGGTCGTCGCCGAGCATCACAACCACGCCAGAGCGCCCGGAGTGGCCGGGTCAGGCTCGGCCGCGGGCGTGATCGTGAACGAGTCCGATGCCAGCGAGGGCCACAGCAGACCCCACCACTCGGCGCGGATCGACACCCCGCCCGTCCCGGACCGGTAGCTGCGCGACGTTGATCCGTCATCCACGGACACGGTTACCTGTGTCGCGTCGTCTGGGTGCAGCACCTGGGCCTTGACGGCCTCCGTGACCACGTAGGTCACCGTTGCGTCGTCGAGTGCGGCGACGGTGGTGCCCCGTCGGGCGGCCTCGGCCTTGATCAGCAGCTCAGCACCGGAGATCCAGTACGTCCACTGCGCATACTCTGCCGACGAGGATGCGGGGGTGGGGCGGCCCAGCGCTGCCGCGATGTCATCGGGGTTCACCATGACCGTCCCACCTCCCTCAGTTGACCTTGACGTAGCCCGACTCGAGGAGGATCTCGACGAGGCTCTCGGGCACCGTCGTCACCATCCCCGTCGGGCTCTTGACGTGGACCTCACCGGCGGGCGCCGGCGTGGGCTGAGCGACCACGTCAGCGGTGGTTGTGGCCTTCTTGATCGCCATGTCAGAGACCCGATCAGGCGGCGTTGGTGAACTTGACGAACGACGCCGTGTCGTTCACCAGCCAGCCGTACTCGGCCTCCGCGAGGATCGCGACGAGGTTGTTCTCGAACAGCGACACGAGGGTGCCGTTGATCGTGACCGTCGCCTCGGTGGAGACCTTGTAGGAGATCCCGCCGACGGCGCCCCAGGCAGCCTGGGACCAGTCGCCGAGGTAGCCGTAGATCTTGGGCGTGGCGGCGTAGATCCCGTTGCCGACGAAGGCGTCGTAGCCCATGAGGCGGCCCTGACGGATCAGGCCCGCCTTCTCGGTGTACGTCGCGTCCAGGAACAGCGGGCGGCCGGCGGTGTCCTTGGCGCCGTTGAACACCGGCTCCATCCGGCGGTCCCACGCCCAGCCCGTCGGGTACTTCCCGGCGTTGACGAGGGTCGACAGGCCCGCGTTCAGGTCGTCGTAGACCGCGGTGAACGCCGGCGTGGTGCCGGTGAACTCCTGCGTCGAGGAACCCGTGTCGAGGTTGGTCGTGAACGGCGAGTTCGTGCCGTGCAGGGCCGCGGCGTCGAACGCGACCGCGAACGCCTCCGCGATCTGGGGGCGCAGCAGGTCCATGTAGCCGCCCGGGTTGGCCCGGACAACCTCAGCGGAGACGACCGCGATCGCGGCGAGCTTCTTCGGGTCCATCGTCTTGAGGGCGATGGAGCCCTGGGTCGCAGGCTTCTGCGCGCCTTCCGCGACCCACCCGGCGGACACCTTGCCGGTGACCACGGGGATGGACTGCCCGTTGATGCCCAGCGGGACCCGGCGGGCGAGCTGCTGCACGACGGACTGCTGGGCGGCCTTCTCGAAGATCGCCTCGGACTGCTCGCGGGAGAGGAATCCCGAGAAGTCGGAGGTCTTGGTTGCGGCGGTGATCGCCATGATGTCCTCCTAGGACGGTTGCGGCATCAGATGCCGAGCTTGGATCGGAGCGCCTGCTCCAGCCCGTCGCTGTTGAGCGCCGGGGGGTTGCCCTGGCCGCCTTGGGTGCGGTCGGGGCGGGGGGTGGTCGGTGACGTGTTCTCGGCGAGGGCCGCGAGCCGTTGGGCCTGCCGGGTCAGCGACTCCTCGTCGGTGCCCGTCAGGAACGTCTCCGCGTCCTCGTCGCTGATGCCGTGCCTGGCCGCGATCCGCCACCGCAGCGCCTCGGCCTGGGCCCTGGCGACCTGCTCGGCGGCGTCGGCGGCGGCCTTCTGCGCCTTCTCCAGCTCGCTCATCTGGGACTGCTTGATCCCGTCGAGCTCCTGGGCCTTGAGGCGGTTGTCCTTCGCCTCCTGGTTGGCCTTCGCGAGCGCCGCCCGCAGCCCTTCGATGGTCTGCTCGGGCGTCTCGCCTGCCTTGGCCTTGTCCGTCGCCTCCGCGGCGTCCTTGGGGGTGGCAGCCGTCTGCACGGTGGTCGTCGTCTCCGACATTGGTTCTCCCTCACGGAGAGGTCCCCGACCTCGCGTCGGGGGTGGTTTCAGGGGCTACCTGACGTAGCCGTGCGCCTTGAGCAGGCGCAGCGCCTCGGCGTCGCTGTTGGCGAGCTCGAGGATGGACTCAGGCATGAGCCGGACCTTCTTGCCGGCACGTGGGCCAATGGTCGTCGCGAGTTCTTGTCGGCCGAACACTTGCGCGGTCGACATGCCCGCGCGCGCGTTGACGACCTGGCTGATATCCGCGCCCTTGCGGATCGCCTCCGCGCCATCCTTCGTGAACGTCGCGTCCTGAGCCGCCGACGTCATCGACTCGAACGCGGCCCGTGGGTCGGTCCGCAGGTCGCCTGCGAGGTTCTCCGTCGACGGGATGTGTCGGCAGTCGCAGCGCGGATGCCTCAGGAATCCGGCGTTGCGGCGGAAGAACTTCCCCGCCTGAACCACGCACCGGGAGCACGACGGCAAGGTCAGCATCCGCACGTATCCGTGGACTTGGGGCCGGACCGCGATCGCCGTCGCCGCCGCCTGACGTGCCACATCCTGCAGTTGCGTTGACACGATCAGGTCGAACGCTGCCGACGTCACCCGCGGGTCGCGCGCGTAGTCCAACAGGCCACGGATCGGGCGCCCATCACTAGCCGTTCCCAGCAAGGCGTACGGGGCTACGACCGACTCGGCGGCCGAGTCGATCCCCTGCTCCGCGAGCATCGCCGGGACGGCGGTGACTGCTTCGCGGGCCGCGAGCAGTTGGAATGCCGCCATCGTGCGTGCCAGCGCGTCGAGGGTGTCGAAACGCTGACGACGCAACGCGATCAGACCAGCGGCCGTGATTCTCCGCTCGACCCGGTAGTGGTCAAGGGCCGACTGCAGCATCAGGGCCACCGACGGGCTTGAGCAGGGCTGCCAGCGCCGGATCGGCAGCCTCCTCGTCGAGGTACTGCTGCTCCTTGGCCTTGCGCTGCTCGGACCATCCCAGCTCGTCCCAGTAGCCCTGGCGCGACAGCACCCCAGCGGACCGGCGCTTCATGAGGGCATCCTCGCGCTGCGCGATGGTCGGGGTCGCTGGGTCATGCCACTCGACACCGATCCGCGACCCGTCGACCCATTCGCCGGTCGCGAACCGCCACCACAGGCCGGCCGTCCACCCGAGCACCGAACCGACCTGGGCGTTCTGGCGCTCCACGAACTTCACGAACTGCGCCTCCTCGGCGCGGATCGCGTCAGCGCTCGGCGGGTTCGTCGTCGTCAAGCCGAAGTAGCGCGACGGCAGGTATGTCACCGACGCCGCGAGTTTGCCGTAGATCGTGACTTGGGTCTCGAAGTTCTTGAGGTCCGCGGCCGAGAAGGTGCCCACCTTCACGTCGGGGCTCTTGTTGGCCCAGATCGCGTTGAAGTAGGCCGCCCACTGCGGGATCGGCTTGCCGTCTTTGTCGATGAAGTCACCCGACGACACGCCCAGCGCGTACTTCTGCGGGATACCGGCGGCCTCGGACCCGAACTGCATGTTGCCCATCGACCGGGCCAGCGCGTCCGTGAGCTTGTTCACGCGCAGGATCAGCGGCCGACCCACCCACGAACCCGACTGGCGACGGCACAGGCTCATCGTGATCGGCACCCGCCCCAACCGGTGCTGGTCGCGCTCAACCTCCTGCCACCGGCCCTGACTGCTTCGCTGCACCCACACCGTCTCGTCCGGCAGGTACAAGGTGGCGTCCGTCGGCCCCGACCCGTTCTCGTCGACGCCGAAGAACTTCGCCGCCGACGTCATCACGCGCCGGCGGATATCGACCAGGGCCGTCATCTCCCGCGGGGACTCCACGTGCACCAGTGGGTTCCCCGCGTCGTCCTCATTGGACCCCACCGATAGAAACGCCCGACCGAACGTGTAGCGGTCCTGGAGGAACAGCGACAGGTCGGCGTCGAGGTTGTTGACGTCCATCATCTCGACCAGCCGCGGGTCCGCCTGCGACCGGCCCGGAAGGATCATGGCGCGCACGTCCTGGCGGGACTCCACGGACTCCACATACATGCCCGGCCAGTTGAGGACGAATGTAAAGTGCCGGTACGACGGGGGAACCGCCATCCCAAGGTGCTCGATGATCTGCTCGCCCTGCACATAGGCGGCCATCAGGTCGTCGGTCCACCGGTTGGTCTCGAACTGACGGTGATGCCGCTCGAGGAGCGCCACTTCGGACAGGGAGAGCGTCACGCGGCACCCCCCATCCCTAGGCGAAAACGAACATTCGCGAGTCGGTCTCTATGCCCCAGCCGTCGGCGCGGGCATCGGCGGCGGCCTCGTGCGCGAGCACGGAGGCCATGGTGGGGTCGATCTTTTGCGTCTGTGACGGCTTGCCCAGTACGTACCGGTCGGACATCTTGGCGAGGCGGCGAGCATTCGCCATGGCCCGGTCGGTATCAGGGCACCCGTCGTGCGTGATGCGCCCGGCCTGCAGGTCGGTCAGGAAGCGCTCGAGGGCCTGATGCATCGGGACGGCCCGATAGGTCGGCCACTCCATCACCACGTCGTCACCGAACGCGGACGCCCACTCGTCGACGTCGGTCTCCCACCGCGGCGGATCCGCATACAGGCGAGACACCTTGAACCGGTCGAACACCTCATCGAGGGCCGTCCGGACCTGACCGCGTGGCACCCGACCATCCCACTCGGTCGGCTTCCAGATCGTCGGCCGGCCGTTGTTGTAGCGCGGCGTGAACTGGAAGCCGTCGAGCGTCTCGGCCCGCATCGCCGTCCAGTCGTCCACGTCGGAACCATCGAACCCGAGCGCTACTGGAGTCCCGGCCGGCGGCTCAGGAAGCCAGCGCATGACCGGCCCACTGCCGCGCCCACAGCCCGTCAGGCATCCACGACCCCGCGCCGCGCTCCGGGAGATTGCCAAAGAATCGGGCCGCCTGGGCCGGGTCCACGGTCATCAGCTCGTCGCACTCGGCCTCGATCGACGATAGCGTGATGTGGTCAATGCCCTGATAGACGTGAGCGAGGATCCGGCGCCGGTCGCGCTTATCCTTGAAGTTCAACGGCGACCCGTCCTTGTGCCGCAACAGGCGGGGGTCGCGCCAATACTTGAAGATGTCAGTCGCGGTCGCCTCGTGCGTGCGTTGCGCGTAGGACGCCTGCGACGGGTCATACATGTTCGTGGTCTCACCGGACCGGCCACCCATGCCCGCGGCGCCACGGCGCATGGTCTCCCCGACGTCGATCAGTTTGTTCGACTTGAGGAATAGGCCAGTCTCGTCGAGGAAGGCTTCCGACAGGGGAGCTCCGAGCCGCGACTGAGCCGAGGCGGTCACCCGGTCGATCCGGTCCATGTTCTTGTCGCCCGACGTGCCCACGATCCGCACGAAATCGCCGCGGGTCAGCAGCAGGTCCTCGAACGGTCCCAGCGAGATCATCGCCGTCAGAGGCCGCCAAATGTTCATGACCTGGTCGTCGCTGGTCGCGGCGATCTGGATCAACGGCGACGGATGCCGCATCCCCATCGGCTCGCCCGGCAGGTAGTCGTACGTCCACCCACAGCCACAGCCGAAGTCCTCGCACCGGTATGCATCCCCGGCCTTGGCCCACCCGGCGAACTCGTTCGGACCCACGGCTGCCACGATCACCCGAGCTGCGACCCACGGGCCCTTGCCCGCCTTCTGAGACGCGATGACCTGCCAGCGGCGGTAGACGAACGCTTGGTTCAGCGGCGGCCGGGACGAATCGAACGCCGCGTCAGGGCGGATCCGCCCAATGTTCGCGGTGCACCAGAACTGGTAGTCGTACTCCCGGAACGGCTTGCCCCGCTCGTGCCGATCCGGCACGCGGCAATGCCGCTCGATCCACGCCGACTGCAGATCCCCGAGGGTGTGGAAGTCGACGACGAACTCAGGCGACGCCATCGGACACGACCCGCATCCGACGCGCTGGCGCAGCAGCAGGGCTCACGCTCGGCGTGGGGGCCTCGGCGCGCTTGCCTCCGACCTCATCGCGAGCGATCGCCCAGCCGTTCTCCCTGAGCCCGGCCGGTGTCATCCCGATCTGGTCGGCGAACCGGTGCAGCGAGCCCTTGTCGGCTGCTGTCGCCTCGCTCGACTCGCACAGCACGTAGGTCCGCACCCACATGGCGATGATCGGCAGGCGCCACGACTCGGACGGCTGCGACCACGCCCACGCCTGCGGCATGGACCACGCCCACGCCCACAGTTCGGCCTCGCGCTCGGCGACCTGCTCCGTGCACGCCTCGTCGTCCTCGCGGACTTTCTTGCCGTCCTCGAACCACGAGTGCCAGACGATGCGCTTAGGCAGTGGGAACGCCGGGACCGGTCCGTCGTACGGATCGGACGGCAACGCCGTGAACTTCACGCCCCGCCGCTCCGAGCGTCCCGAGTTCGGGTCAGCCTGAGGACCGGAACGATTCCGTGCACCACCACGAGCCATGACAACCACTCCTCGGCAGCCTCGCGCTGCGTGAAGGGAATGCACAGCCTCGCGCTATGCACTTGACGATATGGGGTAGGACCTCTGAACCCGCCGCACGTCGGAGAGCCCTCCCCGGCGGTCCGACGCTGAGCGCGGGAGGGGCATCCCCCCACCCTCGACTAGTCGGCTGGTGATATGCCGTGGCTGGCTAGGCCGGCGGCTCGCAAGTTGCAGGGCTCGCACTCCGGTCCACGGATGACGCTGCGGTCGTGGTCGTCGTGTCCGAGGTGCCATGCACGTCCGGTCACGGGGGTGTCGCACCGCCAGCAGCAGACGCGCTCTCCGGAGTCGATGCGTCGTTGCCATTCGGCTCGGGTGCGGTCGTAGTCGCGGTCGTAGCCGCGGTCCTGGCGCGACCCGCGGGCGCGGTCCTTGGTCCGGGTGCAGTCGGGGCAGCGTGTGGCCTCGCTCGGCGTCCTGCAGTCGAGGCAGGGTCGCTTGGCCATGGCGCTCCGTGAGTTGATCCGCCCTCAACGCTGCTCTCGCGCAAAGTCCCAGCTTGGCCACCGGTCGGGCGCTGAAGACGGGGGCATAAGGAAAGCCCCGGTCACCTGACTCGGGGCTTAGTGGTGATGGTTGATCCATCATCTGGTGCAAGTTGTACCCCAAAGTCAAGTAGGGGTCAAGGATGCAGGCGGTTGCGGGTGTCGAGAACGTCGCGGATCGCGTACCGGGTGGGTGCCCGGCCGGCGCGTTCCCACTGGTCGAGGCTGGCCAGTTTGCGGACGTAGGCCGCTGTCCATCCGTATAGGGATGCGATCTCGTCGACCGTCATCGAGTCATAACTTTTGATTGCTTTGGACCGGATGGGTCGGCCGAAAGTGCGGGTCATCGAGCGATCCGCTCAAGCAGCCGGGCCGCTCCGGTTGCCTGCCCGAGTCGGCGTTTCCAGCCCTGCCGCTCCCACGTGTCGGGGTTGATGACGTGCTCGGGGTCGGCGTCGCAGACGAGGTCGGGCATGAGGTCGCCGCCCACCTTGGCCCACATGTTGCCCGGGCAGGGCGTGCGCTCGCCGAGGTCGGTGGTGGCGTGGTCGGTGCAGGCGAGGTTGACGGGGGTCCACTTGATGCCGCTGGGGTGGATGGCTCGGTAGGTGAGGTGCTCAGCCCGCTTCACGTCGTCGCGGATGGCTTCGACGGTGCCTTCGTCCGGGAGTTTGTGGGCGATGTAGGCCATGTGCCACATGCCGATCCAGCGGGCGAGCTTGGGGATGTCGTCGAGGGTGCCGTTGGTGGCTGGCGGGTTGAAGGGTTTGCCGTGGTCGTCGTACTCGTCGTGGAGCACGGAGGCGATGTAGTGGATGACGTTCGCGGCGTTGCGCATGGCGTGGGCGGCGGTCTCGTTGATGGTCAGGCCGGTGGGGTTGCCGGCGCCTTCGTCGGGGTCGACGTGTCGGGGCTTGGGTGGGGTGTCGGCGGCGTGGGGCGTGTCCTGCCACGTGAGGGCGTTGGTCAGGGTGGGCCAGCGGTCGGCGATGGCGAGTAGCCGATCCCGGGTGTGTTCGGCGCATCCGTTGCACAGGTTGGCGTTCGGGGCTGGTCGTCCGCATGGGCAGGCGTGGGCCTCGGTCACTGGTCCTCCTGGTGTCGTTGCTCGCACGCCCGGGCCATGGACGGCACCGGATACAGGGCGTGGCAGTGGGCGCACCGCCACGGGTCGGGGTCGGTCACTGTCCGGCCTCCCACTCGTCCCAGGTCCGGGTCTCGTCCATGTCCCACTCGGGGTGCGCGAGGGCCGTGGACGCGACGGCCTCGATGGCCAGTAGCGGGGGCGCGTCGGCGAGTAGGAGGCGGGTGGTCATCCACTCGCGGCGGGTCATCGGCTCAGGCATTGATGGTCCTCCACTCGGACGTGAGGCGGCGGTCCACGATCACGGCCTCCGTGGAGTACCACGGACGGTCCTCGATTGCCTCCATCCGCAGCCCGAGCCGTGACCGCAGGTCCTTCACCGGC
>WBZS01002105.1_pt1 | contig 13224 bp, 11 predicted proteins | sample 5204201 | NCBI WGS metagenome assembly WBZS01 (sample SAMN12344357, study PRJNA552823) | activated sludge metagenome | biome: Activated sludge suspended growth; feature: Nitrification reactor; material: Wastewater; isolation source: activated sludge from nitrification reactor of wastewater...
CCGGAGCGTCTGGAGCAGGAGCACCGGGCCCTCGGGGTCGATCAGCTCGATGGAGCCGGCAGCGAGCACGTCGGTGACGGCGAAGTTCGCGGCGCCCGTCGGCGTCGGGAACGTTCGGTGGTCACGGGGCGGGTGGGGGAGCTCGAACCCGGCCGGTGACATGATCCGCTCGTTGAAGTCCTCGAAGCCCGGCACGACCCGGCTGATGTGTTCGCGCACCACCGAGTAGTCGTGGCGGAACGCGGCCCAGTCGATGCCGGAGGAGTGGCCGAGGAGCGCCTCGGCCACACCCGTCACGATCGCCATCTCGCTCCGCAGGTGGGGGCTGGCCGGTTGGAGTACCCCCGTCGACCGGTGCACCTTTCCCATGGAGTCCTCGACGGTCACGAACTGGTCGCCGCCGAGCTGGCGGTCGCGTTCGGTGCGCCCCAGCGTGGGCAGGATGAGTGCGGTGTCGCCGCAGATCGCGTGGGAGCGGTTGAGTTTCGTCGACACGTGGACGGTCAGCCGGCAGCGCCCGATCGCCTCCTCGGCCGCCGCCGTGTCGGGGATCGCCCGGAGGAAGTTGCCGCCGAGGCAGAACAGCGTCCGGGCGCGCCCGTCCATGAACGCGGCGATGGCGTCGGCCACATCGAGCCCGTGGCGCCGGGGAACGTCGACGGTCGGGAACTCCGCAGCGAGGCGGTCGAGGAAGGCTTCGGAGGGCTGCTCCCAGATGCCCATCGTGCGGTCGCCCTGCACGTTGGAGTGGCCGCGCACCGGGCAGAGGCCGGCGCCGGGGCGCCCGATGTGTCCGCCGAGGAACGCGAAGTTGATGATCTCCCGGATGGTCTCGACAGCGTTGCGGTGCTGGGTGATGCCCATCGCCCAGCACACGATCATGCGGCGTGCTCCGGCGACGATCTCGAACGCCTCGTCGACGAGTTGCCCGTCGAGTCCGGTGGCGGCGAGGAGGGCGTCGGCGTCGAGCCCGTCGATGTGCGCAGCGAACTGCTCGAAGCCGTGGGTGTGGCCGTCGATGAACCCGCGGTCGATCGCTCCGGGGTGTTCGGCGTCGCGCCGCAGGAGGCGCTGGCTCCACAGTTGGAACAGTGCCTGGTCGCCGCCCAGGCGGATCGGGAGGTGCAGATCGGCCAGCGCGGTTCCCGAGCCGATGATGCCGCTCGGTCGTTGGGGGTTCTTGAAGTTCAGGAGCCCGGCCTCGGGCAGCGGGTTGATGGCGACGATCGTCGCGCCGGCTGCCTTCGCCTCGCCGAGCGTGCCGAGCATGCGTGGGTGGTTGGTGCCGGGGTTCTGACCGACGACCAGGATCACGTCGGCCTCGACGAAGTCCTCCAGCCGGACCGAGCCCTTGCCGATGCCGATCGCCGCACCCAACGCGACCCCGGTGGCCTCGTGGCACATGTTGGAGCAGTCGGGAAGGTTGTTGGTGCCGAACGCTCGCACGAGGAGTTGGTAGGCGAACGCCGCCTCGTTGCTGGTGCGGCCCGACGTGTAGAACACCGCCTCGTCGGGGTCGTCGAGTCGGTGCAGTTCATCGGCGACGAGCGCGAACGCCTCGTCCCACTCGATCGTCGTGTAGTTGGTGGCGCCGGGGCGCTTCACCATCGGGTGGGTGATACGACCCTGCTGGCCCAACCAGTAGTCGGATCGTGTCGCGAGGTCGGCGACCGAGTGCTCGGCGAAGAAGATCGGCTCGACGCGGTCGGTGGTCGCCTCCTCGGCGACCGCCTTGGCCCCGTTCTCGCAGAACTCGATGTGGTGGCGTTCGCCGGGCGCCGCTTCGGGCCACGCGCAGCCGGGGCAGTCGAACCCCTCGGGCTGGTTGATGACGGCGAGTGTTCGGGCCGTGCGGCGCACGCCCATGTCGTCGATCGAGCGGCGCAGCGAGACGGCTGCCGCACGAGCGCCGGCAGCGGAACGGCGCGGGGGAGTGAGGTGGAACCGGTTCTCGTCGGGATCGAGGGGATTCGGGGGCAGCTCGGTCATGCTGCTCCGCCCTCACCCATCACGTCACCTGGAAGCACCAGTTGACCTGCTTGGCCGTGGCCTCACCGTCGAGCTTCTTCCACACCCAGGCGTCGACGCACTGCGTCGGCGACGCCAGGGACTCGATGCGGCGGCCGGGGCCGGGTGCGTACTCGACGGTGCCGAGGCTCGGCGCCTTCTGGAGGCCGTCGGGGTCCTCGCCGCTGGCGTCGTTGCGGATGGCGGTGCCGTTGATCACGAGGTACGCGTCGTAGCCCTCCTTGAGGTCGATCCCGACGGTCGACTGGCGCAGGACCTCGCTGCCGCTGTCGGGAATCAGGCGCTCGACGTACTCGGGCTTGGACAGGCTCGCCTGATCGGGACCGGTCACCATGTTGTCGTAGACGAACACGACGATCACCACCATCGCGATGACGAGCACGGCGAGGAGGGCTTTCACCTTGATGGGCACGTGGTCATTCTGGTGCGTCGTCGAGGTCTGCACACAGTCGGTCGGCCGCTCCGGTCGATCGGTGTGGCCGAGGCGTCGAGACGTGGCATCGGCCACGGGGCCCCTCCACGGGCACCCTCCCGGGCAGAACTAAGGTGAACCGGTCATGTCGTCGCGTCCGTTCGGCCAAGGATCGATCGTCGCCGGTCGATACCGCATCATCGCCCCTCTCGGGAGCGGTGCTTCGGCGCGGGTTTTCCTCGCCGACGACCTCCAGTTGGGCCGGCGTGTCGCCGTCAAGGTCTTGCACGAGGCGCTCGCCGAGGACCGCACGTTCCTCAAGCGATTCAAGGCCGAAGCCCACTCCGCCGCCGCGCTGAACCACCCGAACGTGATGCACGTCTACGACTCCGGCGACGCCACGGTCGACGAGGGCCCACCCCTGCCGTTCCTGGTGATGGAGTTCGTGGGCGGCGGCAGCCTTCGCGCCGTGCTCGACTCCGGGCCGCCGTTCAGCCCGTCCCAGGCGCTGGTCGTCGGCCTCGACGCCGCCCGCGGCCTCGAATACGCCCATCAGCACGGGTTCGTGCACCGTGACATCAAGCCGGCCAACCTGCTGTTCGGGGAGGAGGGCAGGCTCCGGATCGCCGACTTCGGCCTGGCCCGTGCGCTCGCCGAGGCCACGTGGACCGAACCGGAAGGCGTGCTGCTCGGTACGGCCAAGTACTCGGCCCCCGAGCAGGCGCTCGGCAAGGCGGTGGACGGCCGCTCCGACGTGTATTCGCTCGCGCTGGTGTTGGTGGAGGCCGTCACCGGTGAGGTGCCGTTCGCCCGCGACAGCATCCAGGGCACGCTGCTCGCCCGGACCGAACGCGATCTCGAGGTACCCCGCTCGCTCGGTCGCCTCGCTCCGGTCCTCGAGCGTGCCGGTCGTCTCGATCCCGACCTCCGGCCCGACGCCGGCGAGTTGGTCATCGCCTTCCTGGCGGCGTCTGAGGACATGGATCGCCCGAAGCCGATCGGGCTTCCCGGGGCGATTCCCGTGCAGGTCCTCGAGATGATGGTCGACCAGGGGAAGGCCTCCGCCGCGACCGACACCGACGAGCACCCCGTGGTCGACAGTGAGACCACGACCGAGACCGACGACGGGGCCGACGACGACGGCGAGCCCGACGGCCTCCCCGACGACATCACCCTCCTCGCAGCCGCCGACCAGACGGCCGTCGTGACCCTTCCCGTCGTTCGGACCGCCCCGACCGCCCCCGCCGCATCGACGGCGTCGGTCGCGACCGCCTCGACGACGCCGACCGACGCCGCGCCCGCGGTCGAGACGCCAACGGGTCGCGTCGACATCCCGCTCGACGACAGCTCCCCCGAGGCGACCGCCGAGGCGACCTCTCGGCGCTGGCCCTGGGTGCTGGCCGCGATCCTGCTCATCGGCGGGCTCGTCGGCGGCGCCGCCTACTGGTGGGTGGCCATTCGGATCCCCAGCCATGCCGTGATCGATGTCGGTGGTATGCCGGTCAAGCAGGCGACCCGTGAGCTCGAGGACCTGGGGTTCAAGGTGACGAGTTCGTTCGTGCGCAAGGACGGCACGGAGGCGGACGAGGTCGTCGGCCAGAAGCCGAAGGTCGGCACCGAGCTCGAGGAGGGCAGAACCGTCGAGCTGATGGTGTCGCTCGGCAACACACTCGTGCCGGTCCCGGTCCTCGACGCCACGATGGACGAGGCCACGGTCACCACGCGCCTCGACGAGGCGGGCCTCGTGGTGGGGAGCCGCACGAACCCGTTCGACGAGACGGTTCCGGCCGGGTTCCTCATCTCCTCGGCCCTGTCGGTCGCTCCCGATGCCAGCGGCCAGGTCCCCAAGGAGACCCCCGTCGATATCGTGATCTCGGCCGGGCCCCAGCCCCGCATCGTCCCGCCCAGCCTCGTGGGTCAGCCGATCGCCGAGGTGCAACGGCAGCTCGAAGCCATCCAGCTCAAGGTCAACGTGACCCAGGAGTTCAGCGACGAGCCGATCGACACGGTGCTCCGCCTGAACTATTCCGACAACACCGAGGTGCCCCGCGACACCGTCGTCGAGGTCGCCACGTCGAAGGGTCCGGAGCTGTTCCCGATCCCCAACGTGTTGGGCCAGACCGGAGCGCAGGCGGGGGCCACACTCGAAGCACAGGGCTTCCGGGTCGCCGGTGTGACGGGGTCGCCGTCGGGCAAGGTCGTCGGCATCGCTCCACCCGCCGGCGAGCTGCACCCGAAGGGCACCTCGGTCCAGTTGCTGACCAATTGACGGCCGACCGAGCATCCCTCACTTTCGGCAATCGCGCCCCTAGTCTTCGGGTCCGACGACGGAGCTCGTTGGGGCGGTCTGCCTACGTGGTGTTCCCCAGCCGCCGCGACGAGGCGGCCGCCCCAACCGGCTTCGTCGTTCCGCGTCCGCGGTGGGATCGGTGACCACCCCCACGACCACCCGGCGGAGCGCGAACCCGTGGGTCGTTACGTGGACCGTGCTCGCGGGCTCGTTCGCCGTCGGCATCAACTTCACGATCCTGGCCGTGTCGCGTCCCGAGATCGCCGACGATCTCCGCGCCGACGTGTCGACGCTCGTCTGGCTGATCTCCGGTCCGATCCTCGCGAACGCGCTGTTCACCGCAACGGCGGGCAAGCTCGGCGACCTGTACGGACACCGGCGCGTCTACCTGCTCGGCATCGGCGGGTCCGTCGTGTTCGCGATGGCCTCCGCCGTGGCCTGGGACAGCTGGTCGCTGATCGGGTTCCGCGTCGCCGGCGCGGTCGTCGGCGCGGCGGCGGCACCGGCCTCGATGGCGATCATCAACCTGATGTTCCCACCGGCGCAACGGTCGAAAGCGCTGGGCTACTGGTCGCTGGTCGCCGCGGGTGGCCCGGTGATCGGCCTCATCATCGGCGGTCCGCTCGTCGACGCCTTCGGGTGGCGGGCGATCTTCCTGATCCAGGTTCCGCTCCTCGCGATCGCGCTGGCGATGGCGTGGCGCGTGCTGCCCGAAACGGACCGCGCCGAACAGACCACGTTCGACGTGCTCGGCAACGTGATGCTCGGGGTCGCGCTCCTGGCACTCCTCATCGGTGTCGAGCGCGGTCGGTCGTGGGGGTGGGGGAGCGCGCCGACGATCGGCTGCTTCGTCCTCGCCGCCGTGGCGTCGGTGCTGTTCATCCGCGTCGAACTGCGCGTCGACCACCCGTTGCTGCCGGTTCAGTACTTCCGGACCCGGTCGTTCACGATGCCCATCGTGGTCATCTTCTTCGCCCAGTTCGGGTACATGGGCGGCTTCATCCTGGCGCCCAAACTGCTCGACGAGATCGGGCACGAGTCGGCCACACACATCTCGACGCTGTTGATTCCGCGGCCCTTGACGTTCGCCATCGCCGGCGCTGCGGCGGGCTGGTTCATGCGTCGACTGGGGATGCGAAACATTGCGGCGATCGGGTCGATGCTGGTGGTCGTGTCGCTCATGATGATCGCCGCGGTCACCGACGAGCTGAACACGTGGGTCGTCGTCGGTGCGATCGCCCTGTCGGGTCTCGGCATGGGCATGGTGCAACCCGCGATCGCCGCCTCGGTCGCCAACTCCGTCGACGACCGGGATCTCGGCGTTGCCGGCGCGGCGCAACAGATGTCGGTGCAGGTCGCGACGTCGCTCGGCATGAACCTGCTCGACACGGTGCAGGCCGGGCTCGTCGCCACGTCCGGCCTCGCTGCGTCGTACGCGTCCTCGTACCACCTGGGAGCGCTGCTCACCCTCGGTGGCGTCGTCGCCGCGTGGTTCGTGCCCAAGGGAACCGCCTGACTCGTTCTGTCCCGCGGATGAGTGCGATCCGCACTCATCCGCGGGACATAACCGAGCGAGTGAGCGGTACTACTCGGTGATTGCCTGGATGCGCTCGGCGACCTGGGCGGCGACGGGATCCTGGCCACCGGCCTGGAGCGCCATCATCTTGGTCATGTCGCCCTGGACCTTGATCTTGCCGGCCATGAAGGCCTGCATCCCGGCCTGCGGGTTGCCGTCGACGATGATCGCCTTGGCCGTCTCGTAGTCGACGGTGACGGTGAGATCGGGGTTCTCGAGCTCACCGAGGTCGAGGTTGAGCGCTCCGTCGGACGTGTCCATGAACGCCTTCACGTCGGTGTCGCCGAACGGCACCTCGGTGATGATCTGGTTCATGCGGACCGAGTGCGCCGGGGCCGGGGACTCCCCCTCGAACTCTTCGCGGATCGCTTTGGCAGCGGCGACCCACTCAGGGGTCAGGAACTGGTACTTGGCCATCTTCGGCTTCCTCTTTCAATCTCCGGATTTCCATCACGGATGCGGTGAACGGGCGTCACTGTAGCCACGCTGTTCGAGCCGTGACGGGCTGTCGCGTCTCGAAGCACACCTAGAATCGTCGGCCTATGTCCGAACGCATCTCCCGCGACGACGTCGCCGCCGTCGCGAAGCTCGCCCGGCTGCGTCTGAGCGACGCCGAGCTCGACCGGGCCACCAGCCAGCTCGGCGACATCCTCGACCACGCGGCCGACATGGCCTCGCTCGATCTCGAGGGTGTCGAGCCCACGTCGCACCCCTATCCACTGAGCAACGTGCTGCGCGACGACGTCGCGCTGCCGTCGCTCGACCGCGACGAGGTGCTCGCTGCGGCGCCCGCCGCCGAGGCCGGCATGTTCCGAGTCCCTCCGGTGATCGGGGAGGAGCCGTGAGTGGCGCGACGGCACGAGCCATCGCGGCGCAGGTCCGGGCCGGCGAGCGGTCCGCCGTCGAGGTGACCGAGGCGGCGCTCGCGTCGATCGCCGCGGCCGAACCCCACATCGCCGCCTTCAACCTGGTCACGGCCGAGACCGCCCGCGCCGCCGCTGCGGACATCGATCGCCGTATCGCCGCGGGGGACGACGTCGGCCCGCTCGCCGGCGTGCCGATCGCCATCAAGGACAACATGTGCACGCGGGGCATCGCCACGACGTGCAGCTCGAAGATCCTCGAGGGCTGGACCCCGCCCTACGACGCCACCGTGGTGACGCGCCTCGCCGCGTCGGGTGCCGTGCTCGTGGGCAAGACCAACATGGACGAGTTCGCCATGGGCAGCTCGACGGAGAATTCCGCCTTCGGGGTCACCCGTAACCCCCACGACCTCACCCGCGTTCCGGGGGGTTCGTCGGGCGGTTCGGCGGCGGCGGTCGCCGCCGGCGTCGTGCCGATCGCCCTCGGGTCCGACACCGGCGGGTCGATCCGCCAGCCGGCGGCCCTCTGCGGTGTCGTCGGGGTCAAACCCACCTACGGCTCGGTGTCGCGCTTCGGCCTCGTCGCGTACGCCAGCTCGCTCGACCAGATCGGCCCGTTCGCCACCAACGTCGCCGATGCGGCGGCGCTGCTCGAGGCGATCGCCGGGCACGATCCGATGGACTCGACCTCGATCCCCGCGGCGTTCCCCGCGGTGAGCGCCCACCTCGACGACGGGGTGGCGGGCCTCCGGGTCGGTCTCCCCGTCGAGTTCCTGGGCGACGGCATCGCCCCCGACGTCCGGGCCCGGGTCGAGGCAGCCGCGGAGGCCCTTGCCGCTGCCGGGGCGACCGTCGCCGAGACGTCGGTTCCCGCCGCGACCGTGGCGCTGTCGGCCTACTACCTGCTCGCTCCTGCCGAAGCGTCGTCGAACCTCTCGCGCTTCGACGGGGTGCGGTTCGGTTTGCGGGTGGAGGCGCCCACCACCCCCGAGATGTACGACCTCTCCCGCACCCAGGGTTTCGGTGCCGAGGTCAAGAACCGCATCATGCTCGGCACCTACGCCCTGTCGGCGGGCTACTACGACGCCTACTACGGCACGGCCCAGAAGGTCCGCACGCTGATCATGCGCGACTTCGACGCGGCGTACTCCCAATTCGACGTGCTCCTCACGCCGACGTCACCGACGACGGCGTTCGCCATCGGCGCCAAGACCGACGACCCCCTGACGATGTACATGAACGACATCTGCACGATCCCCACCAACCTCGCCGGGCACCCGGCGATGTCGGTGCCGTTCGGCGCCGGCGACGACGGACTGCCGATCGGCGTCCAGGTCCTGGCGCCGGCGCTCGGCGAGGTGGCCATGTTCCGGGTGGCGGCGGTGCTCGAAGGGGCGGCGCCCGCCCGATTGGTGCCCAACCTGGCGGGGGTGGCGTCGTGACCGAATCCGTCATCGCACCGTCGGTGGGCGGCACCGGCGAGGTCTTCGTGACCAACCGGCCCCAGCAGCCGCAGAACCCCGCCGTTCCCGACGGCTGGGAGATCATCATCGGTCTCGAGGTCCACGCCGAGCTGGCCACGCACACGAAGCTGTTCAGCGGCTCGCTCAACGAGTTTGGCGGTGAGCCCAACACCAACATCGACCCCGTGACCCTCGGCCTGCCCGGGAGTCTGCCGGTACTCAACCGCCAGGCGGTCGAGCTCGCCATCCGCACCGGACTCGCCCTGAACTGCACCGTGCAGCGTTCGGTGTTCGCACGCAAGAACTACTTCTACCCCGACATGCCCAAGGGCTATCAGATCAGCCAGTACGACCTGCCGATCAACACCGACGGTTGGCTGGAGCTCCCCGACGGGACCCGGATCGGCATCGAACGCGCCCATCTCGAGGAGGACACGGGCAAGTCCTCCCACATGGGTGGCGCGAGCGGCCGGATCCACGACGCCGAGTACTCGCTCATCGACTTCAACCGCGCCGGTGTGCCGCTGCTCGAGATCGTGAGCCGCCCCGACCTCCGCACCGCGGACGAGGCGAAGGCCTACGTCGCCGAGCTTCGGTCGATCCTGATGGCGGTGGGCGCGTCGGACGGCAAGCTCGAAGAAGGCTCGATGCGGGTCGACTGCAACGTGAGCGTGCGCCGAATCGGCGCGGGTCTCGGCACCCGTTGCGAGATCAAGAACGTCAACTCGCTGCGCAGCCTCGGCCGCGCCGTCGACTACGAGGCCCGCCGACAGGTCGACCTGATCACCGCCGGCGAAGCGGTGCAGCAGGAGACCCGGCACTGGAACGACGACTCCGGTCGAACGTCCACGCTTCGCACCAAGGAAGAGGCGACCGACTACCGGTACTTCCCCGAACCCGACCTCGTGGTGGTCGACCCGTCGCCGGAGTGGATCGACGCCGTGCGCGACGCCCTCCCGCTCCTGCCGCGGGAGCGACGCCAGCGCCTGGTCGACCTGACGGGCGTCGCCGCCGAGAACGCGGCGATCGTCGTCGATCGGGGCCTCGACGACCTCGTGGTCGCCGCGGTCGAAGCCGGTGGCGACGGCGCCCGCGCCGTCACGCACGCCGAGCACAACCTGTCCGAGGACGATGCCGGCCTGTCGCCCGGAGCGTTCGCCGCGCTGACCCGCATGGAGGTCGACGGTGCGGTGACGGCCACGCAGGCCAAGACCGTGCTCGCCGAGCTGGTGGCCCGCGGCGGAGACGCCGATCCGGCGGCCATCGCCGCGTCACTCGGGTTCGAGGCCATGGCGTCGGACGAGAACGAGGCGCTCGTCGACGGGCTGATCGCCGCCCATCCCGAGGATTGGGCCAAGTTCTGTGCGGGCGAGAACAAGGTCGTCGGCTTCTTCGTCGGTCAGGCGATGAAGGCCACGCAGGGGAAGGCCGACGGCAAGGCCATCACGGCGCTGCTGAATGCTCGGAAGGGCTGACATGGGGGCCGGTCCGGTGCGCTCGATCGTGGTGGCGATCGTGGTGGTCGTCGCCGGGGTCGGCTGCTCGGACGGCGACCCCAATCCCACGGTCGCCGAGGTGCCGACGACCACGAACCCCGCCCTCGCTGCCGATCTCGAACCGACACCGGCACCCTTGTCGGCCGAGCAGATCGTGGCCGGCCTCGAGACGGCCGTGGGAGCGGCCGACTTCTGCGGCCTCCTGCGGGCGATCGACACCGCCGAGCCCGATCCCGACGACCGCGACGGCGCCACCGACGTGTACCGCGCGCTCGCCGCTGCGACCCGGTCGGCTCGTCCGTTCGTTCCGAAGGAGCTGCGTACGCCGTGGGAGGACGTCGTGGTGGGCACCGACGAGGCTGCCACGGCGATCGAGGATCACGACGGCGACGTGTCCGACCCCGAGCTGGATGCAGCGCTGACGTCCACGGCGATGGTCGAGGCCCTCGAGTCGGTCGAGCGCTACCAGATCACGAGCTGCCCACCCCCGGTGGCGGGCGGTTGAGGGGTTCCTGAGGACACCCGAGGGCGGCGCGCTTGCCCTCCGAGCGACATTTCGTATGCTGAACCAGCCCTTCCGCCCCTTCCGGTCGCGTTCGGGCGTCCGACCACCCGATCCGATCCACGACGAGGGAGCCCGATGTCCGTAGCGACGCGCCAGCTGACCGCCCTCGTGGCGCTCGGGTTGGCGATGCTCCTGTCGGCCGGCTGTGGCGCCACCCAACGGACCGAACTGACCCTGAGCGGCGCGGACGCCGCGCCCGACGATCTCGCTCGCGCCACCACGTCTCCCCCAGCGGCAGCGGCAGCGCCGGACGCCGGGGCGACCACCGTCGTGCCCACCACCGAACCACCCGCCGCGACCGCTCCCGCCGTCGAGGATGCTGAGTCCGCCGCCGCCCTGTCAGCGCCGGCGTCATCCGCCGGCGCGACGCCGACCACGTCGCGGGCAGCGCCGCCGACCACCGACCCCGACGCTCGGCTCCTCGACGAGGTCGAGGCTGCGGTCGGCCGCCAGGACATCTGCGGCGTGTACGCCGGTCTCGCCCGCTTCGAGTTGGCGACCGCGTCGACCGACCGCCTCATCGCCCAGCTGACACGCATCCGCACGATCATGCTGGAGGCATCGTCGTTCGTGACCCCGGCGCTCGCAGCCGACTGGGCCGCGGTGACCGAGGGGATGACGGGGTTGTTGACCTCGCTCGAGGAGGACCGTGCCGTGGGCAAGGTGTCGAAGCCCTCGCACTACGACGACGACGATTACCGCGAGGCGTCGGGTCGGGTCGCCGACTGGATGGGGCGCAACTGTGCGTGATCGTACGACGCTCCTGCGGCGCATGGTCGGGCTCGCACTGGTCATGGCGGCTGTCATCGTTCCTGCCGCCTGTTCGTCGAGTCGCGACATCGAGTCGGCCGGAGAGACGAAGACGACGATCCGTGACCTCGGTGACGACGAGCTGGTCGACGAAGAGGCGCTGCTCAGCGGGTCGCAGGGTGCGAAGGAGATCCAGAAGATCATCGACCGGCTCGTGGCCAGCAACGACGCCTGCGCGATTCTCACGCAGAAGGACATCAAGGGCCTGAAGATCGACGCGACCACCCTGGCGTCGTCGTCGGCGCGCAAGACCCTGGCTGCCGGGGTGGTCAAGGTGTACGACCACATCATCCAGATCGTGCCCGATGCGGCCATCAAGCCCTATCTGGGTACCCAGCGCGACACGTTCGTGCAGGTCCTCGACATCGTGGAGCGCTACACCGCGAACCCGACGTCGAAGGAGGGCAACGACCAGATCGAGGCCCTGATCAGCGGCGACAAGTTCGTCCAGGCTCAGAGCGCCGTCTCCGGCTGGACCTACCAGAACTGCAGCTAGTGCCGCGGCCGTGAACGTTGGTGGGGTCGCGTCCACCACTGCGTGTTTGGGGTCGCGCAGACTTGGTGGATGGCTGATCGTGTGTACGTGCGTGACCTCGCACCCCCGGAGGGCAACAAGTTGTTGTCGATCATCCGGCGGGGCTCAGGGTCGGTAGTCCGCTGGCGGCGAGCTCAGATCGTGTTGTGGTCCGCGCAGCGAATGGACGTGCCCGCGATCGCGAAGATCGCGTTCACGTCCGAGGACCGGGTCCGCGAAGTGATCCACAACTTCAACGCTGACGGGTTCGACTCGTTGGCCCCGAAGTACGCCGGTGGCCGGCCACCGAAGTTCACGCTCCCTGAGCGTCAAGCGATCAAGAAGATCGCCCTGTCACGGCCGGTTGATCACGGCCTGCCGTTCTCGACATGGTCGCTGTCCAAGCTCGCCGAGTTTGTTGTGGCTGAGGGGGTGGTCGACGACATCAGCCACGAAGGCCTTCGAGTCCTGCTCCGCGAGGAAGGCGTCTCGTTTCAAGTGATCAAGACGTTCAAGCAATCCAACGACCCCGACTTCGAAGCGAAGAAGAACCGGATCTTGGAGCTCTACGCCATCGCCGACGGTAAAACCGTGCCGGAACCGGGTGATCCGGCGGTGGTGTTCTGCATGGACGAGTTCGGGCCGCTGAACCTGCAACCACACCCCGGCAAGCAGTGGGCCCCCAAGATCGTCGGCAAAGGCGACGTCGATCAGCCGCGGCGGCGTCGCCGCCGTGCGACCTACAACCGGCCCCACGGTGTCCGTCATCTGATGGCCGGCTACGACCTGGCCACCGATCGACTCTACGGCCACGTCGTGAAGAAGAAGGGTCGAACCCAGTTCTTGGCGTTCGTCCGCTACCTCCGATCCCTCTACCCGCCTGACGTGCGCATGGCGATCGTGTTGGACAACTTCAGTCCTCACCTCTCAACGAGGAAGGACCAGCGTGTCAGCGAGTGGGCAGCGGCGAACAACGTCGAGTTGGCGTACACGCCGACGTACTCGTCATGGTTGAACCGGATCGAAGCCCAGTTCCAAGCACTCCGCTACTTCGCCCTCGACGGCACCGACCACAACAGCCACAAAGAGCAAGCATCAATGATCCGCCGCTACATCATCTGGCGGAACCGCAACGCCCACGACCGCCGACTCCGCGAGCTCGTCAACCGCGCGAACGTTGCCTGACGCGGCACTAGTCCCGATCACG
>WBZS01001751.1_pt1 | contig 13211 bp, 9 predicted proteins | sample 5204201 | NCBI WGS metagenome assembly WBZS01 (sample SAMN12344357, study PRJNA552823) | activated sludge metagenome | biome: Activated sludge suspended growth; feature: Nitrification reactor; material: Wastewater; isolation source: activated sludge from nitrification reactor of wastewater treatment...
TGGGTGCGGGCCGGTACTCGGTGGTCGACCGTCCGGCCCACCACTGGGGCGATCACGAGTGGCTGGCCCGACGTGGCGAGCGGCTCGGCGCCGAGCCGATCTCGGTGTACGAGGTGCACCTCGGGTCGTGGGGCCGGACCGTCGGTGCGTCCTCGGGCCGCTTCCCGACCTACACCGAGCTGGCCGATCCGCTGGCCGACCACGCCGTCGCCCACGGCTTCACCCATGTCGAACTGCTCCCGGTGATGGAGCATCCGTTCTACGGATCGTGGGGGTACCAGTCGACGGGGTACTTCTGCCCGACCGATCGGCACGGCACGCCCGACGACCTCAAGGCGATGATCGACCGCCTCCACCAGCGCGGCGTGGGGGTGATCCTCGACTGGGTGCCGTCGCACTTCGCGACCGACGACGACGCGCTCGTGAACTTCGACGGCACCCACCTCTACGAGCACGCCGATCCCCGCCAGGGCCATCACCCCGACTGGGGGAGCGCGATCTTCAACTACGGCCGCAACGAAGTGCGGGCCTTCCTCGTGTCGAGTGCCATCTCCTGGCTCGAGCGCTACCACGCTGACGGCCTGCGGGTCGATGCCGTCGCGTCGATGCTCTACCTGGACTACTCCCGCAAGGAAGGTGAGTGGGTCCCGAACGCCGAGGGTGGACGCACCAACCTCGAGGCGGTGCACTTCCTCCGGCAGTTCAACGACGCCGTGCACGAGGAGTACCCCGACGTCCTGACGATCGCCGAGGAGTCGACGGCGTGGCCCGGGGTGACGGCATCGACGTCGCAGGGCGGCCTCGGGTTCGACCTGAAGTGGGACATGGGCTGGATGCACGACACCCTGGCGTACCTCTCCCACGAACCCGTCCATCGCCAGTGGCACCACAACGATCTCACCTTCCGCTCGATGTACGCGCACACGGAGCGGTTCGTGCTCCCGCTCTCCCACGACGAGGTGGTGCACGGCAAGGGGTCGCTCCTCGGCAAGCAGCCGGGCGACGAGTGGCAGCAGTTCGCCAACCTCCGCGTGCTGTACGGCCTCCAGTGGACGACGCCGGGGGTGCCCTTGCTCTTCATGGGCGGCGAGTTGGCAGTCGCCCGCGAATGGGACCACGAGTCGACCCTCGACTGGTCGCTGCACGACGCCCCCGGTCACGAAGGTGTCCGCCGGTGGGTGGCCGCGCTCAACGCGGCGCTGAGCGAGGTCCCGGCGCTCTGGCGTCTCGATCATCGCCCGGAGGGATTCCGTTGGGTCGTCGCCGACGACGTCCGCCAGAGCGTGGCGGTCTACCTCCGGCTGGGCGCCGAGGGCGACGCGCCGGCGCTGGTCGTCGTGAACCTGACCCCCGAGGTTCGCCACGGGTACCAGGTCGGCGTGCCGACGATCCAGCACAGTGGCGTGCCGACGGTCGAGCACAGTGGCGTGCCGACGATCGAGCACCGTGGCGTGCCGGTCGGCGGTGACTGGACCGAGGTGCTGTCGTCCGACGACGCGCAGTTCGGTGGGAGCGGCGTGCACAACGCCGGGGTGCTCGTCGCCGACGAGGCGCCGGCTCACGGGTTCGACCGCTCGCTGACGCTCACGCTCGCGCCACTCTCGGTCGCACTGTTCACGCCACCCGCCCCCTGACCCTCGACCCGCGACCCACGACCCTCGACCCACCGGTTTTGCGGGTAGTTGTGTGCACCCCCTGGGAACAACTACCCGCAAAACCCAGGGGTTAGGGGCCCCAGCGGGGTCAGCCGGGTCAGCGGGTCAGGAGGGCGACGGGTGAGCCGCCCGCGTCGAACGGGACGAGGTCGTCGAGGTCGACGGTGCCCTCCCACTCCTGCCCACCAGCGGTGAGGGCGTTGCGCCAGCGGCCGTCGGGGAGCGTGAGCGTGGTGCCGCGCCAGCCGCCGTCGGCGAGGGCGAGCACCCGGCGGGGAGCGACGACGACGACCTCGGGTCCGTCGGTCCCGCCCCGGGTGAAGGCGACGGCGTGGTCCGAACGTGGCCCCGACGCCCACAGCGGCTCGTAGGTCCCGGCGGGCCCGAACGCGTCCGGGTGGGCGGCCCGGACGGCGAGCGCCGATCGCACCAGCGCCCGCTTCGGCGAGTCGGCGTCGGCCGATCCCGGCGGGTCGACGGCGTGTCGGTTGTCGGGGTCGGTGAGCCGCACGAGCACGTCCTCGGACCCCTGGTAGAGGTCCGGCACCCCGGGCACCGTGAGCGCCAGCAGCTTGTGAGCCGCGACGGCGACGCGCCACTCGTCGTCGTGCGACGTCACCCACGCTTCCACGAGATCGAGCGCCGGGCCCGGTGCGCCCACTGCGGCGACGTGCTCCGCCAAGGCGGTCTCGAACGCCTCGTCGGGACGCAGCCACGACGTCCGCTCCTTGGCTTCGCGTTCCGCCTTGAGGGCGAACTCCCCGAGCCGCGCTGCGCTCACCGGCCACGCGCCGACCTGCGACTGCAACAGGCGGTACGAGCTCGCCGGGTCGGGTGCGGTGTCGGCGACGAGCCCGAGCCATTCCTCGGCGAGGTCGGCCCACCGGTCGGCGTCCTGGGTCAGGAGGGCGAGCCGCACGCGGACGTCCTCGGAGCGTTTCGAGTCGTGGGTCGACGTGGCCGTCATGGCGAGCGGCCACTGCTCCTGGCGTCGGGCCATCAGGTCGTGGAACCGGTCGAGGGCGAGGCCCCAGTCGTCGGGGTCGGCGCCGACCTCACACCGCGCCTGCAACGTGAGGAGGCGGAACCACGCGGTGTCCTCGGCGCCCTTCGCCATGGCGGGACCGCTCAGTTGCTGGAAGCGGAGCACGAAGTCCCACTCGCCCGACCCCTCCACCGGGTCGTCGGAGGAGCCTCCGGGGAGGAGCGAACCGAGCAGGGTGAGGATCTCGGGGTCGGCGTCGGGGAGCGCCTCCGCGACCCGGGCGAGCGTCTCGTCGAGGACGGCTCGGTCGGCGGCGGACGTGTCGTGTCCCGGCCGGACGTAGGTGCGGTACACGTCGAGCCGGGTGAGGAGCGCCGACAGCACGTCGTGGAGCTCGCGCCGGGTGACGTCGCGGACGCGTCGTCGCCCCTCGCACACCCGCAACAGCGATTCGGTGAGCCGGTTGACGTCGGCGGACAACAACCCGGTCAGGGCGTCCTGCTTCGCGGCGAGCACGGTGGCGGCGACGTCGATCGGTGCTCCGGCCAGCGTGCCGGCGACGCGTTCGAGGGCGGGGCGCCCCTCGTCGTCGAGTTCGAGTCGGGCAATCGCGTCGCCGGCCTCGTACCCGGTCGTGCCGTCCACCGGCCAGGCGGGAAGTGACTCGTCGCCCTCGAGGATCTTCTCGACGACGATCCACGCGTCGGGGGCCAGCGTCCGCAGCCGCTCCAGGTACCCCGCAGGGTCGCGGAGCCCGTCGACGTGGTCGACGCGGAGCCCGTCGACGAAGCCGGCGCCGACCCACCGGCGGACGGCCTCGTGGGATCGGTCGAACACGTCGGGGCGGTCGACGCGGACCCCGATGAGTGAGTTGATGTCGAAGAACCTCCGGTAGGACAGGTCCTCGAGGCTGGTCTGCCATCGGGCGAGCCGGTAGGGCTGCGCCTCGATCAGCGTGTCGAGGGTGTCGACGTCGGTACTGACGCGCTCGAGCGTGGCGGTCAGCGCCGTCGCGACGTCGGGATCGGCGAGGGCCGCACCGACCTGCCGCCGGAGGTCCGGCTCGACGCGTCGACGGGTCGCCAGTTCGTCGGGGTCGTGGGGGAGCGACCACCCCGGCAGCGTTTCGATCTCGGCCGCCAGTTCCGCGAGCGGCGTCGAGCCGGACGCACGGAGCAGCGGCGCGAGCGAACTGAGCTCCAGGGGCGTTGTCGTGCTCGGGTGGACCAGCACGACTTCGGGCATCCCGTGGACGTCCTCGATCGCCAGCGAGAACGCCGACTGTTCGAGTTCGCGGCCGTAGTGATCGCCGAGCACGGGGAGCAACAGTCGACCGCGTAGCCGCCGTTCGGGAACGTCCCAGTCCAGGTCGAACCACCCGGCGTCCGCGCTGGCGGGACCGTTGCGCAGGAGGTCCCACCATCGGGCGTTGCGGTCGTGGTCGGTCGCCGCGTGGTTGGGGACGAGATCGATCATGATCCGAAGCCCTCGTTCCGCCGCCGCTTGCGACAGCGCGACGAACGCCGCGTCGCCGTCGGCTCCCGTGGCGCTGAGCACCGGGTCGACGACGTTGGGGTCGACGACGTCGTACCCGTGGGTACTGGCGGCGGCCGCGGTGAACACGGGGGACAGGTAGAGGTGGGAGACGCCGAGGTCGGCGAGCGGGTCGAGCCACCGTTCCCGCACGTCGTCGAGGGTCAGGCCGTCGCGGAGCTGGAGGCGGTACGTGGCAATCGGCGGATGGGAACGGGGCGGCCGTGGGGGTGGAGACGTCATCGTGGCTCGGCTCTACCCGCGATCGGCGGAGTTGAGCCGCGACGGGCCCGCGGCGAATGCCTCAGGCGGGGGACGAGCGCGCCGATAGGACCAGGTGATGTCCCCCGACCCCGAGGAGCGGTTCGACCGGCTGGTTCGGCTGACCGCGCGCACGTTGGGCGCCCCGGTGTCGCTCGTGACCCTGGTCGGGGCCGATCAGCCCCGGGTCACGGCCCGGGTCGGCGTCCCCGCCGGCGAGTTGCCCTCCGGCGGATCGTTCTGTGCCGCTGCGGTGGCCGTAGCGGCGGCCGCTGCTGGGGAGGGACCCCGCAGTGACCTGTTCGTCGTCGAGGATGCCCGCCTCGATCCCCGATTCGCCGACGACGACCTCGTCGTCGGTCCGGCACAGGTCCGGTCCTACGCCGGCGTCGTGCTCCGCAGTCCCGACGGCGTTCCTGTCGGTACCCTCTGCGTCCTCGACCGCTGTCCCCGCCGGTTCGACGACGACGACGTCCGGGCGCTCGGCGACCTCGCGGCGCTGGTCGAGGCCGAGTTGGGCCACGGCGACGTCGAGGAACTCGTCGGTCAGCTCGTGGCGGCCCGCCAGGCGGCGGAGACCGTCGCGGCGCGGCTCCGCCTGGCTGCCGACGCTTCTGGCATCGGAACCGCGCTGCTCGACCAGGACGGCGCGCTCCTGTTCGCGAACCCCGCGTTCGCCGCGGTGCTCGGTCGCGACCCCGACGGACTGTTGGGGCGGTCGATCGACGAATTCCTCGTTCCCCACGACGGTGTCGCGGCGGCCGGTCTGGTCGACGACCTGCGCGCCGGGGCCGCCACGCTGATCTCCTACGAGGGTGACATCGTCGCCACCGGGCTCGACGACGGCGGAGCGTCGGTGCCGGTGACGCGCCGTATCGCCCGCGTGCACCGCGGTCGGATGGCGACGTCGGAGGGTGGTGACGCCGAGCTCGTCCAGATCGAGGACATCACCGCACAGCGCGATCTCGAACATGAGCTTCGCCGCAGCGAGGCCGAGGCTCGCGCCGCGCTCGACGCCCTCGATCAGGGTGTGTTCCTGATCGACCGCGACGGCAACATCCGTCGCGCCAACCCGGCGGCCGAACGGATGACCGGCTACACCGTCGCCGAGATGAGAGCGCTCTGGCTGAGCGGCAACTGGGAGACCGGCGACGAGCACGGCAGGACCATTCCGATGTCGGAACGTCCGGTCGTGCAGACGATCACGACGGGTGAGGCGGTGCTCGGGCGCATCGTGAGCTGGCGCCGCAAGGACGGGGAACGGGCCTTCATCCGCCTGTCGAGCGTCCCGATCGAGGACGGCTCCGGTTCCATTGTCGTCGCGTTCACCGACGTCACCGACGAGCACCGCTCCCGTCGTCTGCTCGACGCGACCCTCGAGACGGCACCGGTCGGGCTCGCGGTACTCGACGTCGACCGGTCGATCGTGCGTTGCAACTCGATGTTCGTGAAGCAGACGGGTCGGTCCGCGGACGAGCTGCTCGGATCCGACATCACCGACCTCCTCGACGAGGCCGACCGCGAGCGGGCGGTGGCCCGGGCCCGCCACGCGACCACCGAGCGCCAACTCGACCAGACCCGGCTCGACGAGCGGCGCATCGTCCGGCCCGACGGCAGCGAGATGTGGGTGACGACGGAGGTCGCGCTGATCTCCGACCCCGATCAGCCCCGCGGCATCGTCGCCACCTTCGACGTGACCGAGCAGCGGCGCCTCCACCTCGACCTGTCGCGGTTCGAGTACCTGTTCCGCCATGCGAACGACATCATCGTCGTCGTCGACGTGCGCGGGAACGTGCTCTACTCGAGCCCGTCGACCGGACGGGTACTGGGGTACCCCGAGGGTTGGTCGGATCCTGCGGGCATCCTGGCCCTCGTCCATCCCGACGACGCCGACAAGGCCGGCACGGAGTTCGCGGCGTTGGTGGCGGGCACCCGTGGCTCGGAACCCTTCACGTTGCGGGTGATCACGGCGTCGCGGGAGTGGCGACACCTCGAGTGTGTCGGCGTGAACCTGCTCGACGAACCGGCTGTCGGGGGCATCGTGCTCACGGCCCGTGACACGACCGAGCGCGAGCGGCTCACGGCGCAGCTCGCCCACAGCGCCACCCACGACGACCTCACCGACCTCGCGAACCGCAACCTCCTCGAGTCTCACCTGAACGGTTCGCTCGCCCGGGCGATCCGCGACGACCAGCGCGTTGGTCTCTGCTTCATCGACCTCGACGGCTTCAAGGTCGTGAACGACTCGCTCGGCCACGCCATCGGTGACCTCCTGCTCGTCGAGGTCGCCAAGCGCATCCGGTCTGCGATCCGTGGCGGCGACCTCGCGGCGCGGTTCGGCGGCGACGAGTTCGTCGTGATGATCGACCCGATCGCCGGTGCGGACGAGGCGTTGATCGCTGCGACCCGGATCCGCGATGCGATCATCCACGACTTGTCGGCCCTCGTGCCGGGCCTCCGCTGCGGCGCGAGCGTCGGCGTTGCCATCAGCGCGGTCGACGACACGTCGGCGACACTGCTGCGCCGCGCCGATGCGGCCCTGTACCGGGCGAAGTCGCTGCATCGATCGGCGATCGAGCTGGCGGCCGAGTCGTTCTACTGACCGGCCTTCTCCTGACCGGACGGCCTCGATCCGGTCGTTGTCGCCACGAGCACGCCCGCCAGCACCACGACCATCGCGGCCACGGCGCGCCCGCCGAGGGGCTCGTCGAGGAGCGCTGCGGCGAGGAGCACGGCGGCGGCAGGCTCGGCCAGCGTGACGGCCACGGTGTCGCTGAGGGTGAGCCGGTGTAGGCCGATCGCCCACAAGCCGTACGCGAGGGCCGTGGCGGCGAGGCCAAGGTAGGCGACGAGCAGCACCACCCCGCCGTCGACGTGGGGGCCGGCCGACCCCGTCGACGCCAGCACGGCGACCGGCAGCGTGAACACTGCACCTGCCCCGAAGACCGTCGCGATCGCGGCCAACGCCGGTCGGTCGACCATCAGCCGCTGCGCCGCCAGCCCGTACACCGGGTAGCAGCACCCTGCGGCCACGCCGAAGGCCCATCCCGTCGGGACGGCCGTGTCGGCTCCGCCGGTGGAAAGTGCGACGATGCCGGTCACGGCGACCACCACACCGACCATCCACCGCGTCGGCACGGCGGTGCGGAAGACGAACCGGTCGACGAGCCCGGCGACCACCGGACCGGTCCCGATCGTCACGACAGCGGCCGGCCCGACCCCGACGCGGTCGGCGGCCGCGAAGAACGCGAGCTGATATCCGATCACGGCGGCTCCGCCGAGGATCGTCCAACCCGGTCGGACCGGGAACGTCCAGGGGGCCTGGCGGCCGACGGTGGCGGCGATCACGAGGCCGACCCCACCGATGAGCGCACGCCACGATCCGACGAACACCGCGCCGAGATCGGGGTGCCGGGCCCCCTGCTGCAGGAGACCCCGGGCGACTCCGGAGGTGCCGAACAGGACCGCGGCAGCGGCGACCGCGACGAGCGCGGTCACACGGGGCGCGCTCCCGCGGGGCATCGTCAGCGGCTGAGCACCGGTGCCGACGTCGGCGGCCGGATGGCGCGGACCTGGTCGGCGGAGGTGATCAGGCCGTCGAGCAGGGTGTCGCCGGTCGGTCCGAACTGGTCGATGCCGAGCGCGTTCCAGCGGGCCGCCGACCGGGGGTTGGCGATGCCGTCGACCGACACCGAGGCGCCCCAACAGCTCGTATCGGAGGTGATCCAGCCGTAGTCGCGGAGGGCGACGGCGAAGATCCGCGCCGTGTTGCGCTTGGCGCCGCGGTACCCGCGGGCATCGAGCCAGGCGTCGATCTGGGCGTCGGTCAGGTCGATGGCGAAGCGCATGCCCTCAGGCACGGTCATGGCCCGGCCGGCCGACGTGCCGGGCTGGGAGTTGGCGCCGCAGAGCGAGGTTGCCCCGTCGGGCCATTCGATGCGCGTCGCCGGGGCGACCGCGAAGCCGCAGTCCACACCGGCGGCGGCGGTCGCCATCTGCGCCGTCGTGCAGGCGGGACCGAACATGGTCGAGTACGTCTCCATGTTGAGGGCGTGGTTGATGGAGCCCTTCTCGATCTCGTCGAGGGTGGGCAGGAGGGCGAGGCCCTGGATCGCGCCCATGCCGCGACCCCACCCGTCGGAGGCGCCGCTCGATGTGCGGTAGTCGCTGAACTCGCCGGTCGGGGTTCGGCTCACGGTGGCCATGGCGGCGCAGAGGTCGACCCCCGGTCGGTAACCGGCGGCGAGATTGGCGAGGGTCAGGCAGGACGACCAGTTGTACTTCTGGTAGCCCCACAGGCCCCACTCGCGACCGGTGGTGCGGTCGAGGATGAGGAGTTCGAGGTCGTTGCCGTTGGCGGGGAGCCACGACGGGTTCCACGGGATGGTCCGCTGGGCGCCCAGGTTGTCGCCGTGGCCCCACCCGGTGATGAAGACGGCGGCCTGCCCGGTCGCGTCGGCCGCGTCGTAGACCGGCGTGGAGTACTCGTCGAACGCGACGTCGATCGCGCCGCGCTTGGCCGGGTCGGTGCGGCCCGGGACGGTGGCGTAGTTGAACCAGTTGTGGGCCCAGCGCGCCGAGTCGGGATGCGTGCCGAGGCACACGGCGGGCTGGTTCCAGGTCGTCGCGGCGGCGAAGACGGGCGGGTTGGCCGAGGCGGCGGCCTGGAGCTGGCGGCAGCGGGCGGCGTCGGAGGTCGGGTTCGCCGGCGTGGTGGCCGAGGGAGCGGGGGCCGTCGTGTCGGAGACGGTGGCGGAGCACCCGACCGTCACGGCGGCGGCGAGGAATGCCGCGAAGACGAGGCGTGGCCTCGAGGTGGTCGTCATCGGGTTCTCCAGCGGTGAGGGGAGCAGTTCACTTGGTCCACGGCCGTCGATCCCCCGGCGGGTCGTGGGTACTGCTCCTCGGTTACCTACCCTATCGGCGCAGATGACAGCGCCGTAACAGTCCCCGTTCGGGTGAAATTGTTCAGGGGAGGGTGGGCACCGCTGCCCAACTGGGAGTCCGTCGAGGCCGACCCGTCAGTCGAGGCCGAACGGGCTGTTCGGATCGACCGACCAGCTCGACGTGATCATCCGCACCGCCGGCACTGCCCGTCGTCGCGACGTGAGCATGAGCCCCATCCCGATCGTGAACATGCCGATGCCCACCAGGCCCAGGGCCTGCGAGGACACGCCGGTGACCGCCAGCGCGGCCGGGCTGTAGGTCGTGTCGGCGCGGTTCGTCACCGTGTCGAGGACCGACGGCAGGGCGGTCGTGGGGGTCGTCGAGACACCGGCGACCACGGCGGCCGTGGTCGTGGTGTTCTGCACCGCGGTGTTGGCCACCGTGGTGGACGTGGCGGGCGGTGTGGTGACCCCGCCGGGAACTGTCGTCGTGATGCCGACCTGCGTGGTCGGCGGTCCGCAGGCGATGCCCGGGTCCTGGTAGGCCGTGTTCACGTCGGGGATCAGGAGCGGTCCGTGGCGCTCACCCAAGGGAGAGATCGTCTGGGGCGTCGCGCCGGTGACCACGTCGAACTGCGCCGGGGTGCAGTCCTTGGTGAACACGATGTCGGTCTGGCTCGCCCCGCTGATCGTGAACGACTCGGACTGCGAGAGCGTCTGTGGCCACACCGAGCCGTCGGTCGGCATGGCGTAGATCACCGCGGTGGCGGTGATCGGCGAGCACAAGGGCGAGGAGGCCCGCACCCGGAGGCGGAAGACCGAGGCGTCGGAGTACGTCGTGTAGCTGAGCGAGCGGTCGGGCGTGGTGCACGTCGTGATTGGTGCGAGGGCCGTCTGGGTCACCGTGATCTTGTCGGCGGCCGTCGCTGCGGCCGTCGTGCCGGGCGTCGGTTGGGCTCCGGCCGGCGCCAACGCGACGAGGGCCGCTCCACCGATCATCGCCACGAGACCCACCATCGCCCGTCGTGTTCGCATCATGTCCCTCACATCGCCGTCCCCAGGTCCCCGCCGGTACCCATCGCACTTCGGATCCATACCAGGCCGTCCGCAGCGATCGGCATCATGTCACGGTTCCCCGTGATGCCACATCCCCTGAGGTGGAATTGCCCGACCCCCCGAACCCCACCGGATCGAACGGTCAGGGACGGAACCGCCAGCCGTCCTCGGTGCGGTCGACGGCGACGCACTCCCGTCCCACCCGCCAGAGCGCGACGGGCACCGGCGTGGGATCGAACCGGTACCACGCCGGGAACGCGGCGGCGATCGCCTCGGTCGCCCGGGCGGCGTGGTAGTGGGGAATCCGATGGTCGATGTGATGGGCGACGTGGGTGCTGCCGATCCGGTGGTGGAGCGCGTCGACGAGGCGGCCGTACGGGCGGTCGATCGTCTGGAACGCGCCGAGCAGCCAGCTCCACTCGTCGTCGGCGTAGTGGGGCACGTCGACGTCGGTGTGCTGCAACCACGTGTAGCCCACGAGCCAGGCGTTCACCACCACATACGGTCCGACGTAGGCGGCGACGACGGCGAGCGGCCCGAATGCCACGGCCGCCGCAACGAGGAGGGCAACGACGGCGGCGACTCCGGCGGTCGACACCCACACCCGGCGGTGCCACCGCGGCGGGAAGAGCTCGCCGGCGAACGGGCGGATCGGCCAGAAGTGGTTGCTGCGGCCACGCCGGTCGGAGCCCGACACCCCGGCGACGAGATACGCCGGCCAGCCGAGCAGGAGCGTCTTGGTGATCGCGAGCGCGGCACCGGCCCGCTCGCCGACCGTGGCGCGGAACCGTTGCTCGGCCACGGCTCGGGGGTGGTCGGCGCGTTTGGGAACGTGCGTCTCGCCCTCGTCGAGATGGTTGGTGCGGGCGTGGTGCACCGAGTGGCTGCGTTGCCAGGAGAAGTAGGGCACGAGGAGCGCCGAGTGCAGCGTGAACCCGACCGCGTCCTGCAGTCGGGCGTTGGCCGAGAACGCACCGTGGCCGCACTCGTGGGCGATGACCCACAGGCCCGTCGCTGCAGTGCCGTTGGCGATGGCGTACACGATCCACGCCGGCAGCCACGCCCAGGTCATCGGGATCCAGGCGACGGCAGCGACCGCCATGCCGACGACGAGCGCCAGCGACGATGCGAGGTAGGCGAGGGAGCGACCGGTGCGGCGCTCGAAGCAGTCGTCGGGGATCGCGGCGCGCACGTCCGCCCGTGTCGGAAGGGCAGAACGAGAGGTGGGGTCCAGTACCGAGGTCATCGGGCGGCGAGCGTAGGCTGCGCGGCCATGAGTGAGCATCCTTCCGCCCCTGAGTGGTTCCGACACGCCCTCGCCGTGCCGTACGAGGATCACACCGTGTCGGTCGCCGGGTGCGACATCCACTACCTGGCATGGGGCGAGCCCGGGCGGCAGGGCCTCGTGTTCGTGCACGGCGGTGGTGCGCACGCCCACTGGTGGACCCATATCGCAGCGCGGTTCGCCGGCGAGTTCCGGGTGGTGGCGATCGATCTGTCGGGTCATGGCGACAGCGGGTTCCGTGACGTCTACGCACTCGAGCAGTGGACCGAGGAGGTGATGGCGGTGGTGGCCGACAGCGGCATCACCGGCATGCCCGTCATCGTCGGCCACAGCATGGGCGGATTCGTGACGGTCGCGACGGCGGCGCTCAACGGCGACGCCGTCGCCGGCATCATCGTGTGCGATTCGCCGATCACCGAACCCGATCCCGAGGTCCAGTCCTACCGCCTGAAGCAGGCGTTCGGCCGGCCGCGGACCTACGAGGACTTCGAAGAGGCCGTCGCCCGCTTCCGCACCGTGCCGGGGCAGGACCACTCGCTCGACTACGTGATGGACCACGTGGCGAGGCACTCGCTGCGCCGTGTCGAGGGCGGCTGGCGTTGGAAGTTCGACGAGAACATCTTCGTGCAGTTCGCGACGACCATGCGCGGTATCGCCCTCCCGTACCTGCATCAGGTCGACTGTCGGGTCGCGCTCCTCCGGTCAGAGTACGGCCTCATCACCCCCGACATCGGCCAGGAGATGTTCGAGGCGCTGGGCCGGGTGGCTCCGGTCATCGAGCTGCCCGAGGCCGGCCACCACGCCATGCTCGACGTGCCGCTCACGCTCCTCACGGCGTTACGCACGTTGCTCGCCGACTGGGAGCACTCCTACCGCGAGGTCCGGTCGTGGTGAACCCGGCCCCGCCGGAGCGGAGTTGGGCCCCGGTCAGGTCTCGAGCGGTCCGGTCACCTCTCGCAGCCACGTGAGTTCGGCGCTCCAGTCGTCGGGCTGGTCGGGCACCAGCACGAACTTCGAGAGTCCGACGGCGACGTAGTCGGCGATGACCGCCGCGAGCTCGTCGGCGCCGAGTGGGAGCAGGACCTCGGGCACGTAGTGGCCGCCGCCCGACTCGGTGAGTGCCTTGACGACGAACTCGCCGACCTCGCTGCGGCGTTCCCGGGCGTAGAAGATCGCGGTGCCGTAGTGGTCGTCGTCGATCGAGCGCCCGGCGTCGGTCGCCGCGTCGACGATCACGCGCCGGGCCTCGCCGCACTGCTCGGGTGTTTGGAAACTCCCGATCCACCCGTCACTCAGACGACCGGCCCGCTGCAGCGCCGGGACGCTGCGGCCACCGAACCAGATCTCGAGCGGTTTGGTCGGTCGTGGATCGATCGTCATCGGTTTGCCGCCGTCGGGGTGGGGCACCGCGCCGCCGTCACGCCAGAGCTCGCGGATGATCGCGATCTCCCGCGTCAACGTGGTGAGGAGCAGGTCGCGCCGCGCGAACGGGGCCGCGCCCGCGGCTTCGAGGTCGCGATACACTTCGAGTGGTAGCGTGTTGTGCTTGT
>WBZS01002108.1_pt1 | contig 13205 bp, 10 predicted proteins | sample 5204201 | NCBI WGS metagenome assembly WBZS01 (sample SAMN12344357, study PRJNA552823) | activated sludge metagenome | biome: Activated sludge suspended growth; feature: Nitrification reactor; material: Wastewater; isolation source: activated sludge from nitrification reactor of wastewater...
AAGGAGATCGCCAGTCAAAAAAAACCGGTGAAACCATATTCTCCGGGGTTTGAGTTCAAAAACGCTCACGGAGAGACGCAGAGTCGCGGAGATTAGAAGAGAGACAGTACCGTTTCACGAACCAAAACCTCAACTAAACCAGGATTCATTTTTCCTATTCTCTTTGCGTCTCCGCGTCTCTTCGTGAGATCGTCCGTATTTTTACCGGCAAGAAAATCTAGTTTCACCCAAACACGCGGTTGCCTGAAAATCCCTCTCGACAGCATCCGGCAGGATTCCGTATGGTGCGATTTCTCCATGGATTGAGGAGGGGGTGCGCGATGGCTGAGGTGGGGCAGGGATTGGTCACGCCGAGTGAATCGACGTCGACCTATCGGTTGGCGATGAATGCGGTGGTTGGCTGGCTCAAGGGAATTGGGGCGAGCATCGTAGGAGTGGTGTCCGGCGCCCTCCTTATGTACCTTTCCCCGCTCATCACCAGCACCATCAAACCGCCCGAACCACGCGCCAATTTTTCCGCAAAGGCGGACGGCTTCAAAATCACCTTCTCCAACCGTTCCACCGGCGCCACCGCGGGGTGGTGGGATTTTGGCGACGGGTCCGCACTTGAACCATTCAATCCGCAAGATGAAAGTATCTCCCACCTCTATGCTCGGCCAGGCAGCTACACCGTCAAGCTCCTTCTGCAAAACCTCGTCGGCGAAAAGAATGAACGCTCCGCGCCGGTGGTGGTCGAAGGCAACGCGACGGCCAGCTTGCCCACGATCGAAGATTTCAAAGTCATTCCCCTGACTCCCAACAATATGTGCCCGGCGGTGTTTCGCGTGGTGGGGCGCGTCTCCAATGCGGAGGTGACGCTCGTGAAATATTGCGATACCAAACCAATCGAAATTTGCCGCGATGTGCCATGCACGTTAGACCGAATCGTGACCGTCGATGCGCCGGGAACGCACACGTTCCGCTTGGTGGCGATTCGAGGCGAAAAATCAGTGGAACGAAAAGAAGACCTCGATGTCTCTTGGCCCGACGACAATCTTGTGTTGGCGACGGTGAAAGTGAGCCACGAAGCGGCACAAGTCACGAAATCCACGGAAAAGCGGGTGGTGCTGGTGCCCTGGGACGAAAACGTAGGGCGGGCAGGGACCTGTGCTTTCGTGCATGCGGTGACGCCGGAGCGGGGCGGTATCCTCACGCATGCGGAGCTGGTGCCACGCGAGCAAACGACGATGGTTCAAAATGAAAAGATCACCGTGGATAAGAACAGTAATCAGGCGGTGCTCGAGGGGGAACTGCTTCGGCCCAACGGATTGTTTCGAGGTGTGCCGCCCCCGTGGCAGGCGATGGTGAAAATGGATTTAGAATGGCGGTCGCCGCCGGTCCGCCAGGATCTCAACCCTGTCACGATGCCCGTGGCGCTAAAGGGCCGAACCACGATTCCGCTGCCGAAGCTTCCGAACAACTGGACCTCGGTGGGAACGCGGCGCATCCACATGACGCTCACCGATGGCAAGCAGACGGTATGGAACCAGCCGGCGCTCCCCCAAGGAACGACGTTGAAGATTCAGAACCGCTACGTGATCGTGACCGCCGCCGCCCATGAAGACGACATGGTAGTGACCGTGACGGATCCCAGCAGTGTGGTATTGCCGGTGAGCCGAAAAGGTAAATAGGCCGCGACGTGGAATCTGGCGTGCATGGCTGCCTGCAACCAAAAGCTCGCCATTTTCATATAATCTCTTGGAACAATCCACATGTTTCTCGAGGTTTTTTTCCATGTCCGAAGCTTCTCGTACGTCCGTCACGCGTTTGTATGGCCTCGGTTTGACGCCCGGCAAATTGCGTGGTTTGCAGCACATCAGCAATGCCAACGGCACCCTCTCCATGCTGGCGGCGGATCAAAACTCCGCCATGATTGGTTTGATGAAGGAAGCCATGAAGGCGAAAGGGCAAACCGGCGACCCAAGCTTCCAGGAGATCGTGGAAGCGAAGGTGCATCTCGCCCGTTGCCTGGCGCCGCATTGTTCCGCGATGTTGATGGACGGTTTTTATGGCGTGTGGAATTCGGTCGCGAGCTTCGCCATCCCTCGCGACGTCGGCGTGCTGGTGCGCATCGAGCAATCCGGTTCGCCGAAAAACGCCCAAGGCGTGCCGCTGGGCGTGATCGAACCCGGCCTGTCCGTCGGCAAGATCAAACGCATGGGTGCCGACGCGGTGAAGGTGCTGGCGCCGTTCGAACCGACGGAAATGAACTCCGCCGAGCATCAGTTCGAATTCGTACGAAAAATTTATGAAGATTGCCGGCGGCACGATATTCTCATGCTGCTCGAACCGATCTCGGTGCCGATGACCGGTGAAAAGAAAGACAGCAAATCGTATCTCGATCGCAAAGCGAAGACGGTGATTGATAGCGCCACGTACCTGAGCCGATACTGCGATATTTTCAAGGCTGAGTTCCCCGGCACGATGGGCCATGAAACGGACGCCCAGCTGCAAGATAACCTGAAGAAGCTGAACGATGCGTCGCTGTGCCCGTGGGTGCTCTTGAGCGCTGGCGTCGATTATCCCGCGTACAAGAAACAAGTCGAGATGGCGGTCAAGGCGGGTGCGACGGGCGTGCTCGGCGGTCGAGCGTTCTGGAAGGAATACTTCCTGCAAGATGGTTTCGAAGGCCGAGACAAATTCGCACGCGGTGAATGCGTCAAACGTGTCAGCGAAGTCGATCAGATCGTCAAAACCCAGGCGAAGCCATGGTTCAAGCATTACGGCCTGACCGAGGCTGAACTTCATGGCCTGCGGGCCGTGGAAAATTGGCACGTTCGCTACGGTGGCGAAGGCTCCGGCGGCAGCCGAGCCGGCTACGTCGAAGGCGACGTGTATTAATCGACGGACACCTGCCGATCGGCGATTGCACCTGGAGAACGTTTTCCAGGTGCAATCGCGTACGGTAAATAGACGCTGAATTTCACCGTAGGGTGGGTGAAGCGTAGCGCAACCCATGAGCATCAAGTTAAGGTTCCGCGGATTAACCAATGCGTCAACGGAGAACTGAGAACGGAGAATGAAGAACGGAGATGGGCAGCCTAGATTCCTCACATTCTTCATTTTTCATTCTCCGTTCTCGGTTGACTCATTGAAAACCAGCGAGATGGCTTAACTTGATGCCTGTGGGGTGAAGCGTAGCGCAACCCACCGCAGCTTCGACGTCGACGCCACGACGCGGACCTGGACTTAATTTTGACCTTGGATTTGGTTGAAACCGAGGAAGGGCATCTTTTCGAAGCGATGGTGGGTTACGCGAGTACGCTTCACCCACCCTACGGCAAATCACGGAGGTGTACGCGAGGGATTTGGATTACTTTGCGTACCCTTTTTGTGTTGGATCTTTTTCATCTCTGCTGGTGACAACCAGCGATTCGTCTCATCTTAAGCCGTGCCGTCGACCCTTCGCGCTCGCGTTTTGCCATGGGAGTGTGCCATTGGGTTGCAGCCGAGGTGAGTCGGTGCACGGCAAACGCGCGAGCGCGAAGCGGCGACGGGAATCGTCAATGCGATTCCACGGCTGCGGGTTCGTCCACGTGGTGTAGTTCGCCGAGAAGCTTGGCGGGATCCAAGCTGCCGGGCAAGGGGGTGCGGTCGCGTTCGTTGAGCAACGGCGAACCACGCGCGAATTTTGGCAACGTTGGCCGCGACTTCGCGTGAGAATTGGGCCGGGCGAAAGGCAGGAGTGCTACCGCCAAGCTGGCGGGTGTTTGGAATCGATCGGCGGGATTCTTGGCCATCATGCGACGAACGATATCGATGACGCCGGTGGGCACATCTTCACGAAACTGCGAAATCGGGATCGGTTCACTCCGTTGATGGTGGATGATTTTTTGCATAAGCGCCCCGTCGGGAAAGGGCGCGGAACCCGTGAGCAAGTAATAAAAGGTGCATCCAAGGCTGTAAATATCGCCTCGTATATCCACCGCGTTCGCATCACGTGCCTGTTCAGGCGCCAAATAGTCCGCCGTACCCACGAGCGTCTTGCACGCGACGTGATCTTTTTTCGCCTCCAGGGCGCGAGGTAGGCGCGGATTCGCCAAACCCCAATCGAGAATCTTGATCAATCCCTTCGCTTCTTCCGGCTTGGCTTTTTCGCCGAAAGCCGGCGTGGCTGGCATTGGTTGGGTGAGGAAGAGATTGACTGGCTTGATATCGCGGTGAATGATGTTGTGTTCGTGGGCGTGTTGTAGGCCCATCGCCGTCTGGCGCACGTAATCGCACGTGTCTTGAACCGTTCGTGGGCCGCCAAGGCGGACGAGTTTGCCCAGATCGATCCCATCAACGAATTCCATGGCAAAGTAGAACGTGTCACCGGCACGATCGACGTCGCAGAATTCGACGATATTGGGATGGTTCAGTTTCGCCATCGCCTCGATTTCTTGGAGGAATTGCTGACGGCCTTCTTCGCAAATGAAAATCTCTGAGCGAAGCACCTTAAGTGCCACCATGAATCCTTGTTCGGTGTGGCGTGCCTTATAAACCGAGCTGAGTCCACCTTGGCCGAGACGTTCGAGAAGGTGGTAATAGCCGACCACCAATTCATGGGTTTGTCCCATCAAAAGTTGATTAGCTTGATAGATCGACAGGCTGCCGTTCTTCAAGAGTTCGCGGACCATCGGCCGAGCGTCGCCGTACCGGTTGGCGGCGTACGTAGCCGAAAGTTCACGCATTTGGCCCGCAGGAAGAAGCTGCAAACGGCGCAACGTCTCCAGGACCTGTCCATTCGACACGGCCGACATGGGAGGAATGCCTTTTCGCGAACGCGACTTGGGGAAAGTCGAGTTGGTCTTGGAAGAAATCGGTAGGAATGGGGAGGCCGATTCTTCGGGTTTCTTTTCGAAGCTTGCGTCGGGTGGGGCACGCGTCAAAGACGATGGCGCGAACGATGTCCGCGTCGACGAGACCGCCAACCCTGGCGAAGCGCTCGTCTTTCGTGCTTTGTGGGTTCACGGTTCGCGACCCACCCCACGGCATTCAACTGTAGGTCAAAAAAACCAGAAAGACAAACCGCTCGCACCCATGAATTTGGAAAAAGCAAGAACGTTTCACTCAAGTCGCCAAGAATTCGCCGTCAAAATCAACCGATTCTTCCCTTTATAACGGTCGTAAACCCGATGCATCTCGGCCTGGTCGTCGAAAAAGCCAACGACATACGCCGCCCCGAAGGTTTCACCCTTCTTGACCGGTTTGCCGTGCAGTTCTTCGATGAAACAGATGTACCCGCGTTGATGGCACCACGCTTCGACCACCGCCGCGGGATCGAGCGTCATGCCGGCCAACCAGGGCTCGGGTTGAGCCGCCGTTTTCACCTGATAGGCGCGAATCACACGCTCGGGAATCTTCTTGGGATCGCGTTGATAAAGAAAACGCTCATCAGGCGCGAAATCCTTCGAAAACTTCGATGCCGGGATCACGCCGTGGTAACTCAGGTAGACGTTCGAAAAGGTGTCGCCGTTCTTGTGTTTGACGTGGCCCGGCATGTCGATGCGGTACAAAAGATTTGGAACGTCGTTCGCGCTGGTGATTTCTTCACTGCCGACGAAGTATCGCACGCCCGGTTGAAAAAGGAGCGTTTGCTTCCAAAGCGAACCCGCCGCATAGCCATTGTGGCCGCGTGTGAACCGGTGTTCCATGGTGACGGCGAGAAAATCCTTCCCCTTCACGATCTTGGGAAAGACCTTTTTCGCCTGGGTGCAGATTTGGGGGCTTTCGACATAATGCTTCGGCAGATTTCCATGGTATTTCGGTTCACGAAGGTAATCGTCGCCGTCTTTGTAACCGGGGCCCATCAGAAAATCCATGATGTGCAAACCGAAGCCCAGATCGCGAGCACCGGTTTTACGGTCTAAAAAGGACCCCTGCGCGATGCCCGAGACGTATCCCGTTTTTCGGACCTTCGCCTGAAGCATGTCCGTATCGATCTGAAGGTGATCGTCGAATTCCTGAATACGAAGGGCGGTATCGTCGAAACCAAGGAAGAGGGCCGAACCGAGCAATAAGCCAAGCATGGATGGAATCTCCTAGTATGAAATAGGAAAGAAATATTACGTGATGGGTCGGGGTGCGGGATTCGATTTCTCCAGGCCCTAACGCCGCGGAGCCGCAACCGAGAAGAACCAAGACAACAAGAACCAAATAAGAACCAACTTCAAAAATTCCAATCGGTCTTTTTCTGTTTGGTTTTTTCGAACTTGGATCTTGTTTGGTTCTTGGAATCTTGGTTCTTGAAAACCTCTCCGCAAGCTGCGAAGAAGTCCAGAGGCAAAAAATTTACGGGTCTCGGCTCGCCTTTAGGCTCTTGCGCGGCGATCGTTCTCACGGAGTTTGCGATTCCGTGTCGTGGTCGAATTGTTGCACGATTTCTTGAAGCATCTTTTGCACTTTGCTTTTCGCCTTGAACACAGCCACGACCGACATGCCCACGCGTTTCGCCACTTCGCTTCCGCTCAAACCCTCATGCGCGGTCAGACGAAATGCTTCCCAGGTGCGCGGTTCGACACGAAGCTGAACCTGAAGTTGAGCGCGTTCGAGCAGTTCCAAATCGTATTCTCGTGCGAAACGCTGCGTCAGTTCTTCGGGTGCCGACTGGTCGTTGAGTAATTGAAGAACGACCGAGTCCCCGCTGCCGGGCGTGGACCTGGAACGTGCCTGGAGCAGGTCGCACCAAGCATGATGGGCCATGGTCTTGAGGTAACCACGGAAGCTTCGGGCGGCATCGTACTGAAACGAGCGGAGCCGATCGGCGAGGCGAACAAGAACTTCCTGCGTGAGATCCTGGGCGTCGGCATCTTGAAGGCGGCGCTGGCGGAACCAGGAAAGAAGCATGGGACCATACCGATCCACGAATTCCGCCCACGCCGACTGATCCGTTCGATCGCGGACTCGGCCGAGCAAGCTGATTCGAGTTCGAAATTGAGTGTCCGCCACGTGTCCATTCCCCCCACTCGTGAGATTCGCATTATCGAGGTACGGGAAAACCTCGTCAAGTCGCCAACCTTTCTAAGCTGGACCAGGAAGTAGCAGAATTTTCTTAGGGCGAGCGGCCGACGTACGTCAGCCGATTCGTTACCCAAAGTTCCACACGAGGTCATTTACACAGCTTCTCGCGCCAGTTGGCATGTCGATCCCGGCCGACTCACGTTGGCCGCTCGCCCTAGGAACGTTCGACCCTCTGCGAAATTGAATGCACTCCGCGAACACCAAGCAAGGGAAATGGTCACGCCGCCTCGTGCTTGGTGCTCAGGCTTGGAGGTTTCCCCTTCGTGCGAGGTTTGGCGTTGCAACTTTGAAAAAAAAAATTTTGGCAGCAGGTGTCAGGTTGGTGAGGCCCGGGCGGTAGTGTCTTATGTCCCGTGAATGATCCTCGCCACACGACGTTGGCGAACACGAGTTTCCAAACATTTATTGCCTCGTTCATCACAAGGAAAGGGTTTGCCATGAATATCGTCTTCACCAAACAACCGCCGACCAAAAGCCAATTTCAATCCGCCACCAGCGTCACGTTTGCTTATCGCAAAGATGACCGGATTCTTTCACATTTGGATTGGCTCTTAGAGATATTCGAGAAACAGGAGAAGTTGTCCGATCGCAGCAAAATCTTGGTGATTTTGTGCGACCTGTTCCTTACCTGTAATTTTTGGATCAAGAGCTTTCACGAAAAGAATCCTCGCCTCAAAAAGGAACGCTACCAAGGCGTGTTGGCGCTCATGGACGCGGTGGTCAAACGCATTATGGTGATGGAAAACTTCCGCACGCCCATGGCCGTCGCGCGGTGGCTTGAAGAAACCTACGGGCGCGATATGGATGTCACCGGCATCGAAACGGACGTCTTCGAGCAAAAGGCTCGCTACATGCAAGCTCGCGAACTCGAACTTTATCGCATTCGATTTCGCGCGGGATTGGCCTATCAATCGCGTTGGTACGATGGGTCGGGTTCCAAAGATCTGGTGATCGCCGAATCAAGCCGAGCCTTCAATCCCGAAGTGGTGCGGAAAGACGCCGACGCTTCTCAAAACTACGGCGGCTTCATCATGACGCCCGAACGTGTCCTTTACATGGCGGAACATTCCGTCGGTAAACACAATAAGAAAGACGGAATCTTTCATTCCTCCTACAACCATGGCAATCTCGTCATGATGGCTGGCACCATGCTCATCGTGCGCGGACGCATCCGTGCAATTCGGCCCGACAGCGGTCATTATCGCCCAACCGAAATGAACATGGCTCTGATGCTTCAAGGGTTGAAAATGTATGGCGTGGATCTTCGCAAGATCAATTTGTTCAGCTTTAAGGGAGATCCCATCGCCACGGCGGATCAATTTCTTCGCCAACAACTCTCGTGGCCCGCTTTGGTCAAACAACGTGAAAATGAACTCGGCCATCGCGCCAAGACCGACGAACGCCGAGTCGATCGAGGCATCGATCCCAAGTTCACCAAACAACCGATGGTGACGCAAGTCGCCCCACAGGTCCCCACGGCCCCGGTTGCCAACCCGCTCAACGACGGCAGCAGTTTCTACCTCTCGTAAATTCAAACTGGCTCACGCAGAGGTGCGGTGACGCGGAGAATTCCGTGGGTAAAGCTTGAGAATTCTCCTACTAGAGCATCTTTTATGAGCGTTGCATAAGACTTTTGTTGGATAAACGCCACCCCGTAGGGGGTGAAACTCCTTAGCCCAGGGTCGCGAGTACGCGAGCGCACCCTGGGAAGCGAAGCAAATAACTTGCACGAACCCTGCAGGGGTTCTACTCAAAACCGATTTCTGGTTGGTGCTCGCGAGAGGTCGAAGCGAAGTGGTACCCTTCCAGGGTACAAAATCCATGGTTTCATTCCGTGACCCAGGGTGCGCTCGGGTGCTCGCGACCCTGGGCTACGGTATAGAACCCCTACCGGGGTTCGTTAGTTCTCGCATATGCAACCGAATCGGTATCCGCTCTAGTGATCTGTCACAGCGAAAAGTAGGGGGCAGGTGTTGCCGAGCCTGAGCGCCAAGCGAGGGCATACTCACGCCCTCGCTTGGCGCTCAGGCTCGGACCACCCAAAAATCGATTGTTGACAGAACACTAGGTGACTTCTCTGCTTCTCCGCGCCTCTGCGTGAGCTATTTTTGGAATCGAGCCTTTCGACACATCATCCTTTGATCACGCCGATCGGTCTCATCCTTGCCACCTTCGCGGACAGCCCGGCCGTGTGAACGACATCCACCACATCGTCCACGTTCTTGTAAGCTTTGGGCTGTTCCTCCGCCAATCCTTTACGAGTCTGAGCGCGTGCCACGATTCCCTTGGCTTCCAGTTCCTTTTCGATGCGTCGGCCCGCGGCATCTTTGAGCGACGCCGTTCGACTCATCGCACGCCCCGCACCGTGACACGTCGTGCCGAAAGACTTTTCCATGCTTCCTGGTTGGCCCACGAGCACCCAGCTCGCTCGCCCCATATCGCCGGGAATGATCACGGGTTGTCCGATGCCTCGATACATGGGCGGGATTTCGCGATGGCCCGGCGGAAACGCACGCGTCGCGCCTTTGCGATGCACCCATACCTTCTTCGTTTTCCCAGCCACGGCATGCTCTTCGAACTTGGCGATGTTATGGCAAACATCGTAGACCAGGTTCATCTGCATTTCTTGCCAACTCATCCCGAACACTTCCTCGAAGCTTTCACGTGCTTGGTGCATCAGAAGTTGGCGGTTGCAAAACGCGAAATTCGCTGCCGCACGCATGGCGCCGATGTAATGTTGGCCTTCTTCACTGTGGACGGGGGCGCACGCCAACTGCCGATCGGGAAGTTCGATGCCATACTTCGCGGGCACGTTGCGGAAACGCGCCAGGGCATCGTCGCAGACCTGATAGCCTAAGCCACGCGATCCGGAATGGATCATCACGCACACCATGTCTTTTTCCAGGCCCAGCACACGGGCCGCTTCTTCGTGAAAGATCGCATCGACCACTTGCACTTCCATGAAATGGTTTCCCGATCCCAACGTGCCACATTGCTCGGCTCCACGTTTTTTGGCGTGGTCGCTGACGAGATCGGGGTCGGCGCCTTCGAGTCGGCCATGGGCTTCGGTGTATTCCACATCGCGTGGATCCGCCAAGCCTTTCGCCAACAGGAAGGAGGGGCCTTCGCTTAGGAGGTTCTCGAGCATTTTGCCGGTGAAAGAGTATTTGCCGGATCGCCCCACACCCGCGGGGACATTTTTGAAGAGCGTGTCAACGAGGGTGGTGAGGCTGCGTTTGACATCGCGGTAGAAAAGGTTGGTCCGCATCAGGCGCACGCCACAGTTGATGTCGTAGCCAACGCCGCCCGGGGAGATAACGCCGCCTTCCTCCGGATCGGTCGCGCACACGCCGCCGATGCAGAATCCATACCCCCAATGAATATCCGGCATCGCCAAGCTGGCATGCTGGATCCCCGGAAGAAAGGCCACGTTGGCGACTTGTTCGGGTGCCTGATCTTTGGTGAGTTGATCTAAAAGCCGTTCGTTGGCGAAGATGAGCCCATCGACCCGCATTCCCTTCTTATAGGATTTGGGTATCCGCCAACAGCAAGTATCAATCTGTTCCAACGGCCCCGTGAACGTTTCCTTAGCCATGAAGGTGTCCTAATTTTGATGGAGGGTGGGTGAAGGTACTTCGTATTCCACCGAGCTTGGATGCAAGACACGGCAACGACACAGGGAGTTCACAAGCTTGGTCGTTCCTGCAACCCTCTTATTTTGGTGTGAAGAAAATTGATTTCGTCCTGAAGCTTCTCGATTCGATCGACGGATTTTTCCGCGAAATTTCGAATCCGCCATAAGGAACTGGATTGCCAACTCGTTACGCACATAAAGATAAGCCAGTGGAGAGAAACACGGGATTCAAGGTTTATTGGCCCGGCATTGAACCAGAAAAAGGCGATCACCAACATCGTCAACTCCGCGATGAACCATCGTTCCGGCGACGAAAATCCATGCGTTTTCTTGGCGAGTTCACGTAGTTCGCCTTCATCGGACTTCACCTGGTATAGGACATCGACGGTTGCCATCGAAACACCTTAGATTTGAGAGCCCGAGAACATTTGGACATATTTATACGTACGGTGAGTGGAAGGTACTCCTGAAACCCACCGACGCCGCGACCGTTATGGTCGGCCTCGCTTTTGCGATACCCAAATTTCGAGAAACGTATCCTGTTTATGAAGCGAGTTTGACGTTTCGGCGATGGTGGGTTACGCGAGTACGCTCCACCCACCCTACGTTGATCTTCGCATGCGATTTAACGTGAGCCGTTCTACACATTTTCGCTCGATTTTCCGGCTTCTTGATTTTCGCGACGAATAGCTTGCCCTTCGTCGAGGGCATTTTGAAGGCGTTCCAACCGATCATGCAATTTGGTGACGCAACTCTCCAACGAAGTTACTGCAAAAAGAAGGGGTAGTCCTAAGAAAATTGCCTGCCCCAAGTATGGTTGCATCGTTGAATAGATGTCCATTTCCACTTTCGAAGTTTGACTGATCAGGATTGGCATCCACGATAATAGGATCAATAGGAGGGTAGTTACTGATACGTACCATCTACTGTAACGCAACCACCCGAGGGTGTCCTGAAGGCTTTCTGTATCCATTTTTTCTTGGCCGACGGCGGGTGTTGCCATGATGACCTCAGTTGGTTCGTGTGGGCTCAAATATCCACGATCACTTCCGCTTCCCAAAGATCGCCCATTTTTTCGACGCGTAAATCATGATAGGTGATTGCTTTTACTTCATGTTCGAGCGTATGGCGAGTGCGGTCAAGGGGTTCGCCCCAGGCTTTGGCGGTCAAGCCATCGTCGCGGACGTGGACTTCGAACTTGCCGAATAAAAGGTGGTCGGCGTCGAAGTGATAGAGCAGCGTCTTGAGCCAATCGAAGAAAAGGAAATCACGGTTGGTCCCGGCGATTTCGATTTCCACCGCACGTAGTGGTTCGATCGTGTCGAGGTTCTCGACAATGGCGGCGAAAAGACAGTGGGCCGCCTCGACGAATAACTCGTCCAAGTTTTCGGCACGAATTCGAAAGCCCAGATCCGCAGTGTGTTCAAAATGTTCGTACATTGCCCCATTATAATGAAGGCGTGCGGTTGGCGTTAGGAAGAACTTCTCGCCATCAGAAACGGGTGATCTATCAAACGCAATATTGGAGTTGCTTAAAGGGTTAGCCGGACGCGCAAGCGACGGCGGTGTTCTGCGAAAATGTCGTGTCGACCCGATCTCATGCATTCCGTCGCTTGCGCGGCCGGCTAACGATTACCAGGGTAATTCCAAGATATAGTCTGGACAATGCACTGGGCCAGCTTTCTCCAAGCGAAAATGGCGTTTCTTACTTTCAAGTTTTTCTCGAGGTTGCTAAAATTCCGGTTTATCGGTGTCCGCTTGGTAAGCAACGCGTGCGATCCCCTCGGCGTGGCTTTTTCCGAAGCGGTCTGGAGACGGTGGAATGGCGGAGTTTGCGGTTAGGGTTGGAAGTCGGTCGGTGCGGGGGGTCCGTCCCAACAACGAGGATGCGTTGTTGGTGGACCTGCGGCATCGTATTTTCCTGGTCGCAGACGGCATGGGGGGACAGGAACGAGGCGAAGTCGCCAGTGGGATGGCCGTGGACTTGTTGCCACGTTTGTTGCATGAGTATTTGGCGAGTGAGGAAGCGATTTCCGCGGCTGTGACCAAGGCGATGAACGAGACGAATCGTGCCATCCTGGAAGCGGGGAAAACGCAGCCGGAAGGAAAACGGATGGGCACGACCGCCGTGCTAGCCGTCTGCTCCAACGGACATGCCTACGTGAGCCATTTGGGAGACAGCCGCGCTTATTTGATCCGTGGCGACACCGTCACCCAGCTCACCGTGGACCATTCGGTGGCACAAGCTTTGGTGGAGATGGGGGCGATCTCCGCGGAAGAAGGCCGAAGCAGTCCCTACCAGCATGTGCTGCATAAATTTTTGGGATGTCCCAATCTTCCGGATGGTGCTGACGTAAAGCCCTATGAACTCGCCCCTCATGATTGGCTGCTCTTGGGCAGTGATGGCCTGACGAACTACATCCAAGTGGAAGATCTTAAAAAAGGCCCCAAAGAGTTTTCGCACCCGCAAATCTGGGCGGATCATCTCGTCGACCTGGCATTGCACCGAGGCACGCGTGACAACGTCACC
>WBZS01002110.1_pt1 | contig 13195 bp, 10 predicted proteins | sample 5204201 | NCBI WGS metagenome assembly WBZS01 (sample SAMN12344357, study PRJNA552823) | activated sludge metagenome | biome: Activated sludge suspended growth; feature: Nitrification reactor; material: Wastewater; isolation source: activated sludge from nitrification reactor of wastewater...
AGAATGATCTATATTCTGCGGTCTCCCAAGACGATCCGGCATGCCATCATTATCGCCGAAATAATGAAGCGACCTGAATTCTAATCACACTTTGAGCCAGAATCGTCCGGACCGCAAGCCAAATAGCGACATCGTTCAACAAACAACTCTTTGTATTTCTCGGCTGCATATGATAAAAGAAATTAGCCCGCTCTCGACCAAAATTGGCTGGATTGGAACGGGCGTCATGGGCCAAAGCATGTGCGGACATTTACTCCGCGCTGGATATTCGGTCACGGTATATTCGCGAACGCGAAAAAAGGCCGCGGAACTTGAGGCAGCCGGGGCTCGCTGGGCCGATACACCAGCTGGCGTTGCGGAAAATTCGGATGTCATCGTTTCGATTGTCGGCTATCCCCGTGATGTTACCGAGGTTCATTTAGGACCGGCGGGCACAATCATGCGAGCAAAACCGGAAACGATTCTCGTCGACATGACAACCAGCAGCCCCGCCATGGCCCAGACGATCGCAGAACGGGCACACGCCCGGGGTCTAGTTGCTTTGGACGCCCCGGTTTCAGGCGGTGATGTTGGCGCCCGAAACGCTACGTTGTCGATCATGGTGGGCGGTGATCGCGCAGTGTTCGAGGCCTTGTTGCCGATCTGGAATACACTTGGCAAAACGGTTGTCCATCAAGGTGCTGCTGGGGCCGGGCAACATACGAAAATGATGAACCAAATTTTGATCGCGACGAATATGATCGGTGTTTGCGAATCTCTACTATATGCATATCGGGCGGGACTCAATTTGGAAACCGCGATGCAATCAGTATCCAGCGGTGCTGCAGGGAGTTGGTCCTTGATCAATTTGGGCCCACGAATCATCAAACAGAACTTTGACCCGGGTTTTTTCGTCGATCACTTTGTGAAGGATATGGGCATTGCGCTTGATGAAGCCAATCAGATGGGCTTGTCGCTCCCTGGGCTGGCTCTTGCCAAACAACTGTATGTCGCCCTTCAGGCTCAAGGAGGCGGTGCCCTGGGAACCCACGCCCTGCAATTGGCTTTGGCCCGTCTCTCCGGGATCGACTGGCAAAACAAGAGCTGAGGCTAAAATCTTTCGAATTGGGCTCGGTTGAATCGAAACGGTCTGAACCGAACCGGCGGCGTTACTCCGTCGCAGTAGCCCTCGCGGCCCTTTACGGACAGACAAGGCTGCCGTAAGGTTGTTGGAGTGTCTGTGTCGCTTCGAAAACGAATGTTGGAAATTCAACCCAGGTTGCTTGATTGCTCAAGCAGTCGACGGAGGAGTGGACTCCCTAAAAGTGGTTCCCTATTATGAACGTTTCTAAAATCCGCGAAGACTTTCCCGTGTTGAACCAATTGGTGCACGGGAAACATCCGTTGGTCTATCTCGACAATGCTGCATCGACGCATCATCCAAATTCCGTATTGTCCGCGATGGACTCGTGCTATCGAACTTCATATGCCAATGTGCATCGGGGAATTCACGATCTGAGTGAGCGTGCGACAGAACTGTTTGAGACTGCGCGGCTAAAGGTAGCGGCATTTGTCGGAGTTGAAGACACTGGCGAGATCGTTTTTACGAGCGGGACGACGGCTTCGATCAATGTCGTGGCGAGGTCCTGGTGCGAAGCCAATCTTCGGGCGGACGATGAAATTTTGCTGACGGTTCTGGAGCATCATTCCAACATCGTACCTTGGCAACAAGCCGCGAAGCGAGTCGGCGCACGAGTGATTTTCGCCCCTGTTCGAGACGATGGTTCGTTCGACCTCAAAGCTTGGACTGATTTGATTTCGCCACGAACGCGATTGGCCGGTATTGCAGCAGTTTCGAACGTTTTAGGATACGCCCTGCCCATCCGAGAAATGGTGTCCGCTGCCAAATCCTACGGCGTTGTGACCATGTTGGACGCCGCGCAATCCGTTCCGCACGAACCAACGAATTTCAAATCTTTGGATGTGGACTTCGCCGCCTTCAGTGCCCACAAAATGCTGGGTCCCAGCGGTATTGGCGTCTTGTATGGTCGCCGAGAATTGCTCGAAGCAATGCCTCCATTCCTCGGGGGGGGCAGCATGATCAATCGAGTCACAACGGATGGATTCACGCCGGGCGAGTTGCCGGCAAAATTCGAAGCAGGTACGCCGCCGATTGTTGAAGCGATTGGCCTCGGAACTGCAATCGATTATCTGGTGGGGATCGGCCTGCCAGAAATTGCCCGACACGAACAACGACTCGCTGGACGAGCCCGCAGCCTGTTGCAAGAAATCCCTGGCCTGAAATTTTTGTCGACACATGCCGAAACCCCAACGGGCATCATCAGTTTTCATTTTCCTAGATTGGCAGCTCAAGATGTCGCAATTTTGTTGGATCGCAAGGGAATAGCAGTCCGGGCCGGTCATCATTGTGCCATGCCGCTGCACGATCGCTTCCATATTCCCGCCAGTCTTCGCGCCAGTTTTTATCTGTACAACACCGAAGCTGAGGTTGAACTGCTGGCAGAACGGCTATGCGAAGTCGTGGAAAAACTGAGCGCATAGACTTGCGTTTGACCGAAACGCGTTCTACCCGAAAACATTGAAACGCAATTGCTATAGTGCGACAGCTTCCGGCTTGCGGCCCACGAAAATGTAATAGGGAGTTTTGATAAACGGCACGTATGGCAACCGCGACATTTGCTCATTTAGATACACGGTTTCCAAATGCCTGCGTAGAAACGGCAAATGGTCGGGGCTAGGGAAAACGTTATCTGTTGCAAACCAATTGGGCCACAGACCGCGTGTAAAAGTGCTATGTTTACGCAATCCAGATTCCGGGTATTTTCGCGAAATGTAAAAGTCGACCACTCCCAGCAAGCCACCCGGCCGCAACATCGCTATCGCATTTTCAAGCGCCGCAAACCAATCAGGAATCATCGTCAGCGAATAGGAAAACGTAACGATATCCGCCTCGCCCTCCACCGGACGAAACTGAGTCGCGTCGGCCTCTGTCGGAGCGACATTTGTCCAGCCGCGTTTGGCGAATCGATCCGCTGCAATCTTTAGGAGCGAACCCGAAAGATCGACGACGTAAATCTTTTTTAGTTGCTTGATTGAATCGCCAAAGTTCTCAATATTGGCTCCTGTACCGCCACCCATATCGACCCAGATTCCGCCAGACGGGCGCGGCAATTTCTCCCACAACTCCTCGCGGCCCTTGAGCAGGCGTTTGCGAAAGTTGTCGTACGTTTGAGCCTGCCCACCGTAAAAACTCTCCAGGCGTTCAGCGTGGCTCGCCCCGCGCACAGGCTTGAAAAGCATGTGGTAGAGAATTTTCATGTCGGAAAAGAAACCCATCGCGGCACGACCCTTAACAATTTTGTTGATGCCCGTTAGTCATTGAATTGGGCGATGAAGAAACTACCGTACGTGTGCACGCGGTCTTGCGGGTGCAATTCTTCGGCCAGCTTTTTGTTGTAGGTGATCAAGTTGTTGGCCTTCACCTTTTGCCCGTTCTTGGTAACGTGCACTTGATCGATAAAATCCGTGTTAAATCCACCGCTCCGCCAGATCAATCGGGCCCGCGGGGTTGCGCGGTCAACAATGGCCTGCCATTCTGATTCCAACAATGGGAAAAAGTGGTCGCTCAACCAATCCATGTGGTCCAGCAAAATGAACTTGGAAATCTTGGCGTTGTGTTTTTCCAAAAACCCTTGCACCGAATCCGTGTGCGTAGTAATACGATCGACCAACCCCGCCTTTAGCCGTTGAAAATTTTCCGGCTCTAAATACGTGGGACAACAGGTCCGCGTGTATTGGCCGTTCATATAAACACGCCAAAAATAGTTTTCGCGCATTGGCAATTTGACGAAGACTCCCTCCATGCATTCCTGGATGTATTTGACTAAATCGCCATCATAGGTCGCCTCGATCTGCCGTCGTTGCGCTCGCGGAACACCCAGCATCGCCATGGTCGTATCGCGGTTTAACGTAAACTTGACGAGGTTTGACCAGAATTTGTCACGCAGTTTGGTATTGTAAATATGACTCTGTTCTTCAACTGTCTGCGCGTTCAAGATCGCATCAAGCTGTGGTCGAACACGAATAAACTTGTCGGTATAGATTTTCATTAACCGAGCGAAAGTTCCGGAGGTCCCGCGAAAGTAAAACGTGCGGCGGCGATTATCGAACCACTTGATCTTACGGTCCCAAAATTCCCGCGACCATTCATCCAAATGTGTCCGCAGTTTTTCTTCGTAAATTTTCTTCATTCCCGGCAAGCGGCCTTCGCCGAACATCTTGAAGAAGGTGTCGTAATCAAGACTGCGAATACCGGCTTTTTTCAGTTCGAGCAACGCATTTTGACGCGGGTTCATGTCCACGGCATAAACGTGATTCACGCCTGCCAGTGCATAATCGAGTGCATTGCAACCTGCGGAGGTGATGACCAAAACGTTGTCCTGCGGTCCAAACTCAAGGGCAACGCGGTCCAGCCGCGGATCCTCCCAACATGTGTTGTAAACAAGATTGTTACGGTGAACGGTGTTGAAAATTCTTCGACTGAACCAATCAAAAACTGCCATGTCGATTTGGGGATTTGCTAAAAAAAGAAATGCGTTTGTTAACCCGTGAGGAGCCACCGGTAGCGGCTGCGAAGCCGTCGATTTTAGCAGGCTCCCCCGGTGATCGTCGACAAGGTGCGTCTGTTTCACCGAAGAAGTTCTAGTTCATTGTGCAGAAACGCATAAATTTTGCCGAAGCAGTAGAGTTTCGGTTGAAGAATCGCGAACGCCAAGAGCAGGCATCGGAATCTTTTTTGAAAAATCAAACGATTACAAGGCAAACAAATCACTCGACGACAGCATCTTTCATGCGATAAATGGCCCAGATCTCACCGTCGGGCCCCTTGTATTGCTTGAAGAAAAACGTCCCTTTCACCGTAATGGGACGCAACGAATACTCGGTCTCAACACCTTCGGCCAACTGCACCATGATACAGTCGTACAGGGCTGCGCCGGGACCAAAGCAACATTCTTGGTTGTCCCGAACATACACGAATTTCGTCAGCCCCGATTGTTTGAAGCTCGGGCGAATAAAACCGCGAATGCGTAGAGTTTTGCCGTCGTAGCCGCGAATCTTGTCGGTCAACATTTCTTCCGTGAACTTGGAGCCAACCTTCATGTCGAATTTAATGTCATCGAAATTCACATCAATGACTGAAGGCTTGGTGTCCTCTTGGGCAATTTGGCTTTTTATGGGGGCTGTGGTCGAGCGATCTTGAGCCAAACCGACGTGGCCAAACAACGACAACGCGGTGAGTACTGCCAATGGCCTAGCGGACTTCCGTCGCCTCGATTTCATAGATGATACTCGGAACATCTTTTTCATTGATTACTTTGGGATTCTTGTTCAGCCGAAAGGTGCCCAAGATCTTTCGATAGCGCAAATCGTAGTCCACGGTCTGTGGTCCGGTAATTGTAACACCAACGATCTCGGTAATCTTGGGGTTTCCACCAAAACAGCAATCACCGAAATCGCCTGTCAACACAAACTTTTTAAGGCCACGGCTTTCGTTGCCCGGTCGCACGTAACCCTTGATAAAGATTTTCTGACCATCCAACTGCTCAGCCCGTTCGGTAAACAGGCGACTACTACGCGAGCTGGGCTTGAGTTCGTAAAACTTTATTCGCGTGTATCCCTCAGGCACCTCGGTCATATAGACGTAGGCAATCAACGAAACGGAACCTGCGAAAATCAGTAAGCCGGAGATGATCCCCGTCCAGGCCGCACCCGAGCCCACCAATTCTTCCGGGAATTTGCGGATGTTGGAAAGTCCAATGACTCCAAAACAAATGGCCAATAATGGCAGGACTACGAACAACGGGGCCCAAAATGCAGCGAGACCCATTACTGCCAAGGCAACACTGGTGATCGCAGCCTTGCTAACGCTACGATAGCTGTCGTCCTCAAATTCTGCCGCTGGGGCAAGGTACGGCTCCGTTTGTATTGCTGAGTTCATAATCAGGATTTGCGAAAAAGGGAAGAGAAAAGTCTCGCCTGTAGTATTCCCCAAATGTTCAAAAAATCAATCGCTCGAACCAACCGCTGATCACTGACCAAATCAACAAAAACACTCCAAAGCTAACGATCATCGGGAGTGTAAGGACTACAACGCCAAGGCGAAAACTGCCTTTTTTCGGTTCTTCGGTCGGGACAGATTCCATAACCGAACGATCGTTGCGGTCGCCTGAGGCGACATCCGCCACATCCCTTGTTACGTCGGCTGGAGAAATTGGTTCGGAGGGGGCCGACGTAAACGTTCCACCATCGGGACTGGTCGCACCAATCTCCAGAGCTTCATTGGAAACAACAGGAAAAACGCCGGATCCAACCAAATCTTCCACGGGTACCTTATGAGCCACGATTTTGTCGCCGCCGCCACTTTTATCGGGCGTTCCATTTGTGTCTGGGGCGCCGCCTTTGCCATCATCATCCGATTTCGGCTTTTCGTTTTCGTTCTTTTTTTCTTCATCAGGCTCGTTGAAATCAAAATCGCTCATGAATGCTGCACGCCGCACCGTGTCGGGGTCCTTTATCTTGATCTCCTCCAACTGGGCCTTGGCCTCAGCTAATGGACATGCCTGCAAGTACTGAATGATGATTACTTTTTGGAAGTTTGATTCCAATTCGCCATACAATTTCACGACGCGATCAAGAACCGACCAATCTTTCATTCGAGAAAGGTCAGGCAAAACAGCGTCAGCAATTGCTGGTCGGTCAAGGAACTTTCGCAAAGACTGCAAAATGCGGTCCTTGGAAATTACTTTGACATCATTATCCATCGCATGAAACGTCAACGCCGCCTTGACCGAGAGCAACTGCAAATCGTCGGCCTTCGGATCGGAAAGCAGATATTTGTCGATCACATCCATGCCCTTGTCGCCGGTCAGCGTCAAGTACGATGCCGTTAGCGCGTCGAGTCCCGATTGTCGCTCACGATCACCGCTGCGTATCAATTCCTCCAATTTCAAAGCGTCTTCGGCATTGCCGCAAACACCTAGCATCGTAAAGTACAAGCGGCGGCGGTTGACAGGAATCTCCATATCGCCAATCCACTTCATCAAGGTGACTCGATCCATGCGTTCCTTAAGGGCCACCAAGTCCGAATATTTCGCACGTGCAAACTCGTCGTAGGCGTCGTAAGTCAATATCGGGTCCTCGTGCTCCAAGTATTTTTGGAAAAAAGCAAGCCGATCGGCTCCTTCTTCTGGCAATGTCTTCAACGCCTGGATGTAAGAGATCAGATTTTCGTTGGCTTTGAGCGGGGTGGACCAAATGATGGCCGGAGGGTCGAGTCCCATCACCAGGAAATTTTGCCCAAGTTCATACTTGCCGACGAGCAGCGCCTTGAAACGCATTCCCTCGGCCACAAATTCTTGTCCCTTATGAATCGTGACGACTTCAAATTCGGCCTTAGGCAATGCGATATCGTCCTCACGTACTTCTGGCGGCAGCTTTGACAACTTGGCAAACACCACAATCTGGTTGGATTTGATATTCTCGGAAAACGTTGCGTTCACTGCCGAACAAAAAGGACATATTGCAGTAACAGAGATTGACGCAGTTCCAGCAGTGACATGCCCCCAGCAACTGGAAATAAGCAAACAGGTCGACAAAAAAATCAGTTTATGAAACATGTTTAGTAGTCCAGAAATTCAGCATCAACGATTGGCAAAAGCTTGAAACTCAGGCCTTGCGACTTTCGTCCGGCAAGAGCCTGTTACTGTTTTTGGCAAGAAAGAGTTCGTGGCTCTGACATCAATCTAAGAGTTTTTGCTCAAATTCTCAAAGGCATTTCCAAAATTCCCGGAAAACAACTGCCGCTTATTTGCCCAAGGACTTGGCAACGTCCGTTCGGTAGGCCGAAATGGCAGGATAAACGCCGACCAAAACCGCTAATAAAATTAACCCGGGAATCAGTAGCAGTTCCGGTGACATCTGAAATTTGACGATTTTTGCGGCAAGCTCTGAATTTCCCAATGCTGGCTGCAAGAGGGAGAAAATCTGTTCCGGTGGTGCCAAGTCCCAGAAACGAACCGGAACCCCAGTTTGATTTTCGACAATGGGGCTCAAAGCCGCATTCAAACCATGACCGCCGAACCAACCCAAAGCACCACCCGCCAGCGAAAGCAAAATCGCCTCCGCGAGCATGATCAACATGACATGAGATCTTCTGGCACCCAGCGCCCGCATGACGGCGATTTCATGGTGGCGTTGGCTCATCGAGTTGTAGATACCCACCAAAATACTCAAGCCGGAAACGATGCAGATCAGCGTGGTCAAAGCCAATAGAATCCACTTGGCAGGTTCGACGAAAAACGCAAACAGCCGCGCGACCTCTTGAACGGGATTCACACATTGTGCCGACGTCTGCGCCTGAAGCGGACGGAATTGCGACCAACTAAGTGTTCCCGACAGGTTGCCTTGCTCGATGGGTTGTTGCAAATATTGAGAGGTGATTCCAAAACCCTCTTCGTCATAAACGCTTACCAACAACGCGGTCAACTCGCGTTGCTCTACCGGGAGTCGTACCGTCGCCAGTTGCTCGTCTGTCAACTCCGCAGTTCGCTGATTGGCGGTCGCTGGTTTGGTGACTTCCGCTTCGTCATCGCCGGATTGGCCAAATTTAATGCCCGTTTCCTCCTCAATCGGTTTGACGTGATCATTGATGAGGTAAAAGCCCTCCATGTTCACGAAAACGACTTTGTCATTCGGCGTCCCAGTAGGCTGCAAAATGCCAACGATGGTGAACAGTTGGTCATGCAAATGTGCGGCACTTGATCCAGGAATACCGTGGGTAACTTTGATTTGGTCGCCAATTTTCTTGCCGGAAGCGTTGGCCGCCGCCGAACCGATAACACAACCGAAGTACCCCACCTCCGCGTCTGCGTCATCGAACGGACGCCCCTGTGCGAACGCAAACTTCTGCTTGTTGCTCAACGTCAACAACTCAAAAAAGTTCCTGTTGGTCGCGCAAACCTTGAAATAGGCATCTGAGTCTTCGATCTGATAGGTATCGCCGAGGAGAATCGGAATCGCGAAGTTCACGTAGTTGGAAAACAATCCGCGCTCATCAATCTGCATGAATTCGATTTGTTGTCGCTGTTGAAATCCGGAAACCAATTCTTCCGCAAGGGCACCCCAGCCCCCCCCCACCGGGTGCAATCGCGTTTCATTCAGAGCCTCATTCGCGCGCTGCTGTTCTGTATTTGCGCGATAGGCGATTGAGCTACGGAATTCAAGTGAACGAGTCTTCTGATCACAGAACGCCAAGTAATATTCGTAGGGAATGGTCTCGACCGTTTTGCCCAAGTAAAAGACCGAACTTAGCGTCAATTGCGTGCCGCCACCTCGAGCGCCGACAATCAAGTCATAACCAAAGCTCGAATTGCTCCGAAACGACTCACTGACCAGTCCGTTGATCGACAACACGGAAACCACCATCATGACCCCCAGCGCCATGGAAACGATGGTGAGCAACGAACCCAGTCCCCGATGCTGGATACTCCGCCAGGCAATTTTAAGGAGGCTCATGCGACACCTCTCGAATTGGCAACCACTAGATTGATCTGGTCAAGTCGATCGACCCTTGAAAACTGGTTGGCAACCTCCATCGCATGGGTCACGATCAAAAGCGCCACATTCTCCTGAAGACAGTTTTCACGTATCAAGTCGATCACTTGCTGCTGATTGCCGGGGTCGACATTGGCTGTCGGCTCGTCAGCCAGCAAAATTTTCGGTCGGTTCGCCAAGGCCCGAGCGACGGCTACTCGCTGCTGTTCGCCTACTGACATGGTCTTGGGCCGGCTGTTCAAACGATGGCCAAGTCCGACGCGCTCTAATAATCCCCTGGCCCGTGAGGCTGAAGCCCGGCCGGAAGAAAATGTCATTCCCAACATCACATTCTCCAAGGCTGTGAACGCCGGCAACAAATTAAACGTTTGGAAAACGTAGCCCAATTTATTGGCGCGCACGCGGTCACAAACCGCCTCAGAAAACTTGGTAATCTCCACATTGTCGATCTTTACACTGCCGGAGGTGGGGCGGGTAATTCCCGCAATGATATGCAAAAGCGTGGTCTTGCCGCAGCCGCTGGGCCCAATCAAAACCGCTTGCTCGCCGGCCGCCAAGGCAAATTGCGGAACATCCAGAATCGGCGTCTTCGACCCATCCGGTTGCACAAAGGTCTTTTTGACGTTTTTTAGACTTAACATGACAACAAAAAATCCGGAAAAAATCCTTGGATGGTTCTCCTACGATATTTGCTGGCCTTTTGTTCCACAACTCCCCGTTGAGGCAAAGTCTTGGGCCCTGTGCTGATTTGTTGCCAATCAAATCTGGGAAGATTCTGGGGCGGGGAGAGAATTGAATCCGCCGATGGCAACAGGCAATTCTTGCCTTCATCGCAATTCGATTCTTGGCAGTTCAAGCAAACACCATCTAATAGTGCCTGCAATTCAAATACGGCCTTAGCTCAGAATTGTGCGAGCTGGAAATTGAAATAGCAGAGCAATGAGCCAATCGACTCATTACCGCCTAAAACTCGCGTCGACGGCGCTTTGCAGCAATTCCGCACAAACCGATCACCCCAAGAAACAACGCAGTCGGCTCCGGTACGGAAGTCAAACTCACATAGCCTAACCCTGAGCCGCCATTTAGCCCTGGCGCCGTATCGAAGTAATTGATTCGCCAGCCACCTTGGACCGAGCCGTTTGACCATCCCGTGAATTGCGATGGGGCAAATAAGCCATAAGAGAACAACGTAAATTTTTGACCAATGGAAAACGTTCCCGTTTCGATAATACTCAGGCTTGCACCGGTTAAATCCAAGGTCGAAGTCACATCAACCAAGTCGGCCGAATTCGTTCCACTGGCAACTTCCCACGAATAGTTACCAGCCAATGCCAGAGAATTCATCGTCAAATGGCCAATTGAATTCCCCGGGGCCAATTGAGCCCCAGTAGCTAGAGTAAGCGCTGAATTGATTTGTCCATTGCCCTTCAAGACAGCCGTGTTGGACAAGACGATTCCCGACGTTGCATTCAAGGTTCCATTGACTGCCATGGTTGCATTCCCACTCAAATTCACTTGATTAACGTTGACCACGCCACCCGCGTCGATTCGCGTCAAGCCACCAGTTGCGTTAAAAGTGGAAAGGTAAGAGTTGATCGAACCCAAAGTACTAATGATCAAAGTCCCTGAGCTGACGTTCGTATTTCCTATGTAATCATTGGAATTCGAAAGGGTTACAATGCCCGTCGTTGTCTTCGTCAATGATCCAACACCACTTAATTTGGCAGTGACCGTGCCGTTTTCGAGTTGGAAACTGGACGAACCAAGCTTGCCACCGGTGCCGGAGATTGACCCGTTTATCAGGGTCACGTTGCCTACGGTGTCGTTGTTGTTGCCAAGCATCAAAGTTCCGCCATTAACAACAACTGCACCCGAGTCGTTCAGCGAGTTCGTGGCGTGGCCCAATACCAGCGTACCCGCGTAGACTGATGTTGTGCCGGTATAAGTATTGGCGTTGGACAAAGTAAAACTACCAGCGGTCGATTTGGTGAGTCCCGTGGTCCCACCCAGGATTGCCGACGATGAACCGCTGCGGACATCGAAATTCGCCGTGCTTGATAGGGTTCCCGTGCCGGTGATCGAACCTCCGGCCACAATTACCAGCCCCACAGTGTCGTTGAAACCGTTCAAAGCCAATGTGCCGGAAGAGTTCACGGTAACCGCACCCGCACCAATTGCGTTGTTTGCTCCGTAGCTTAGTGTACCGGCGTTGACAGTCGTTTGACCGGTATAGGTGTTGGCGTTTGAAAGTGTGAAGCTCCCGGCTGTCGACTTGTTCAATCCGACCGTACCACCCAGGATTGCCGACGACAAACCGCTGCGGACGTCAAAGTTCGTCGTGCTCGACAGGGTTCCGGTGCCGGTGATCGAACCGCCGTCGACAATCACTTGGCCAACGGTATCGCTAAAACCATTGATTGCGAGTGTACCCGTCGAATTCACAGTCACCCCTCCCGCAAGAATTGCATTGCTGGCTCCGTAGCTCAATGTTCCCGCATTGATAGTAGTTTGACCGGTATAGGCATTGGCGTTAAAAAGCGTAAATGTACCGGCTGTGGACTTAGTCAACCCCACCGCCCCTCCCAGGACCGCCGACGATGAGCCACTGCGGACATCGAAGTTGGCGGTGCTCGATAAAGTGCCTGTTCCTGTAATCGAACCGCCGTCAACAATGACCTGGCCAACCGAATCGCTGAAACCATTCAATGCCAAAGTACCCGTCGAATTGACCGTAACTCCGGCTGCGGCAATGGCATTGCTTGTCGCATAACTCAAGGTACCACCATTAATGGTAGTCAATCCTGAATAGGTATTGACTCCACCGAGGACCAATGTTCCCGTACCCGTTTTTGTGATTCCAAACGCGCCAGAAATGATTGGATTTAGAATTAATGTCGAACTTAGAGACGTACTGAAAGTGTTGTTGTTTGACAAAGCAATATTCATCACGCCAAAGTTATTGGCGTTGAAGCGAACGGTGGTTGACGTATCCGCCAACGTGATGCTGCCCGACAAAGTCAAAGTTCGAGCACTGTTCCCGGAATCATTGGCGTTGATGTCCAATGTGGCCGGAAGCCGGTTGTTAATATTTGAAAACGTGACGGAATTCCAGTTGAAGTCCCTTTGCATCGACATCGGCGACACCATCGTGCCAATACCGTTTCGATTGTTGAAAATGACGGTAGCGCCAGTGCCGGGTCGGGCCCCCCCAAACCAGTTGCTGCCAGTGTCCCATTTGTAATTGAACCCAAGTGCACCGCCAGTCCAATACGATTGGCCAGAGGCGGAGGCCGACATCAAAAGAACTAGTGCAAAACTCGTGCAAACGACGGATGCCAAACGCGTTAGCAAAAACAATTTATTCACGGTGGAACATCACAAAAAATAGGTGACTTCAAGGGGAACCTGTTGAAGAAACCTAGGCCACGATCCTTGTCCGCAATCCGTGTAAAATTGGAAAATCTACCGATCCTTACGCGTCAATGTCCGCGCAGATGTGCGCAACGAACTGAACACAATAATGAGAACTGCTGGTCGAGTAGCGTTTCGGCTGCGGGAATCTTCGCGCAGGAGAAGCATGGTC
>WBZS01002111.1_pt1 | contig 13191 bp, 6 predicted proteins | sample 5204201 | NCBI WGS metagenome assembly WBZS01 (sample SAMN12344357, study PRJNA552823) | activated sludge metagenome | biome: Activated sludge suspended growth; feature: Nitrification reactor; material: Wastewater; isolation source: activated sludge from nitrification reactor of wastewater treatment...
GTTGTTCTCGGCGCCGTCGATGACGCCCGTCTCGATCGCCGAGTAGACTTCGCCATACGGCATCGGGGTCGCGGTTGCGCCAAGCGCGGCGACCATGTCGACGAACACGTCCGACTGGATGACACGGAACTTCAGGCCGGCCATGTCAGCCACCGTGTTGATCGGCTTAACCTTGTTGTAGAAGGAGCGCGCGCCGCCATCGTAGAAGGCGAGCACCACGACATTGTGCTCCGGGAAGCCGGCAGCGATCATGTCGCCAACTTCGCCGCTCATAACCTTGCGGGCATGATCGGCCGAGCGGAACAGGTAAGGCAGCGACGGGATCTTGGTCAGCGGCACCAGGCCGTTCCACGGCGCCATGGAGACGCGGTTCAGATCGATCACGCCCGAGCGCACCTGCTCGATCACCGCGCGCACCTCGGCGGCGTTGTCCTCGTCGAGCTCCAGCGACACCACCTTCGGCCCGCCCGCCTGCGGCTGGAACCGCAGGGTCAACACCTGGTCCTTGAGGAGCATGCCGCGCTCGCTCGCCTCGGTGGCGGCGAGGTGGCCCACCAGGGCGTCGAGCAGCAGCTTGCGCCGCGTCTCGGTCTTCGACGCGAAGAACAGGAACGACCGCCGCGTACCCAGCGCCGGGATGAGGACCAGCACGGCCAGGAACACGCCGACGATACTACCCACCGTGGACAGGGCCACCAGCCCACCCACGTCCCGCCCCGCCGTGCGCACGTCGTCCAGGGACAGACGCACCGCGAAGGGCGTCAGCGTCCCCAGCAGCGTGACGGGCACAGCCAGCAAGGCCACCGTCGCCAGCAGCGAGCCGACAAACAGGCCCACCGAGGCGTCAAAGAAGTTCTGCAGCGACGCCGTCAGGATGGGGCGGGCGACGAAGGGCACGACACCGATCAGGAAGCCCGCCAGCGCCGTCACCCCGTATAATACACCAGGGTCCGGGGTGCGGTCGGCCAGGCGGCCCCCCAGCCACGCGCCCACCGCCAGGTACAGCAGGATGAGGCCGATGAGATTGGCCCACACCAGCAGCGACGTGCCGAAGAAGGGCGCTAGTAGCCGCGACGCGGCCATCTCAACGCCCAGACCAGCCATCCCGCCAACAAACACCAGCCCCCGTAGCCAGCCACGGTGGGACACGAAGACTCCGGACGTAATGACGAAGGCCGAAAGGCCACGGATACACCACCGCCAAGTATAGGCGCGCGCCGGGGCGGCGACAAAAGAGGCGACCCGCGCCAGGCTAGACCCCTGCTGCTCACCCAACATGAGAAGACCTGACAGGTTTCCAGAAACCTGTCAGGTCCTGTCTTCCAGCAACAGCCGCTCCCTACCCCTTGACGATGACCGCCCCCAGGCCCGCCTCGGCGATCTGGCGATTCAGGGCGGGCACGGCCTCCGCCTTGAGCGTTTCCCACTCCGCCAGCGTCGCGTCGATTTTGGCCGTCAGGTGGTCGAGCACCGCATACGCCTGGTCCGTCGGGCGATAGTCGCCCATGCCCACCACGCTGCGTAGTTCGGCCAGTTGCTGGTAGAGGCGGAGGCCCTCGTTGTTGTAGACCCAACTGGCCTTGATGTCCGGCACGAGCAGCTTCTTCTCAACCTCCAGCGTCCTATCGCGCAACGCCTCGGCCGCCTTCCCCACGGCCTTGCCCGTCGCCAGCCCCGCCGTACGCTGGCTCCAGCCATCCATCTGGCCGCGCAAGTCGCGCATCTGGTTGATGGCCGCCGCCATCTGGCTCACCTTGTCGAGAATGCGGCGCTGAAGGTTGTACTGCGCCTGCAAATCCTCCGCGCTGGCCGTCACACGCCCCGCTGCCACGACCTCGAAGCGCTGCGTCTGGCTCTGGTCGCCGACCGTCAGCGTCACGCTGTACACGCCAGGCGGCACAAACGGCCCCTCGATCAGCGTCTCGGCGGCCACGTCGCTGCCCTCAATCTTCGTCGCGTGAGCCAGGCGTAGGTCCCAGACAAAGCGGTTCCAGCCCGCGTTGGCCGGCGCGCGCAGGTCCTTCACCTCCGCGGCGGCGTTCGGCGTCAACTCCTCGCCCTCCTCGCCCTCGCCCGCCAGCGTGCCTTGCGACGCCTCCGCCTCCGTGAGCGTAGGCGCCAGGCCCGCCTTCTTGCGCTCCTCGGCCGTCATGCTGGTGAATTCCCGCACCGTCATGCCGCCCGCGTCCTGAATCGTCACCTTGATGGGTTTAGTGGGCATCTCGGCCAGCCAATAGGTAATCACCGCCCCGCGCGGCGGGTTCTCCCCCACGTCCAGGTAGCGCCGCTTGAGCGCACCCTCCGGCGACTTGCTCACCGTAAACGCCCCACCGTTGCCCAGATAGTTCTTGCTGCCCAGGTTATTGCCCACCCAGTCGATGCCCGGCATGATGCGCCGGGTCGCACGGGGCGCGAACAGGTGCGCCTGGCCCTGGGTCACAGTGTCGCTCATCTGGCGCAGCGGGTTGATGTCATCGAGAATCCAGATCGAGCGGCCGTGGGTTCCCACAATCAGGTCATCATCCTTGACCAGAATCTCATGGACCGGGCTGACCGGCAGGTTGAGCATGAATCGCTGCCACGTCGCACCGTCGTCCCACGACAGGTACAGGCCCGTCTCCGTCCCCGCGAACAGCAGGCCCCGCCGCACCGGGTCGGCCCGCACCACGCGCACAAAGTCATCGTGGGGGATGCCGTCGTCGATGCGCGTCCAGCGCATCCCGTAGTCGGTCGTCTTGTAGATATAGGGCCGGTAATCGTCCAGCTTGTAGCGGTAGGCGGCGACGTACACCGTGCCCGGGTCGAAGGGCGACACCTCGATACCGCTAATCGTAGACCAGTCGAGCATCCCCGGCGGCGTCACGTTGGTCCAGGTCTGGCCACCGTCCCGGGTCAGGTGCAGCAGACCGTCATCAGAGCCGGCCCACAGCGTCCCCCGCTCGTGGGGCGACTCGACCAGAGAGAAGACGATGGCGTACGTCTCCGCGCCGATGGAGTCGCGGTTCACCGGCCCCCCGGTCGGCTTGAGAGTCTCCGGATCGGCGCGCGTCAGGTCGGGACTGATGGGCTCCCAGCTCTGGCCCTCATTCGTCGACCGGAAGACCAGGTTGCCGCCGATGTACAGCGTGTGGGAGTCATGCGGCGACAGGAGGATCGGATACGTCCAGTGGAAGCGATACCTGTCCTCCTCCGCCCCATAGCCGTTCATCGCCTCCGGCCAGGTCGTAATCAGGCGAATCTGGTCGCTATGGCCGTCATAGCGTTCCAGCGAGTTGCCGCCGCCCGGCGCCGACCCGATCGCCCCCACATAGATGATATTGTGGTCGTCGGGATGCACCACGATGTAGCCGCTCTCGCCCGAGCCAGTCTCGTAGCAATCGCCCCACTTGATGCCGTTGTGATTGACATCGCTGGGAATCGCGATGCTGGTATTGTCCTGCTGCGTACCGTAGACATAGTACGGGTGGCGGTCATCGGTCGCCAGGTGGTAGAACTGGGCCGTCGGCTGGTTATAGATGCTCGACCACGACACCGCGCCATTGTACGACACGTTCGCCCCGCCGTCGTTGCCCTGCACCATGCGCAGCGGGTTCTTGGGATCGATCCACAGATCATGGTTGTCGCCGTGGGGCGTGTCGATCTCGGCGAAGGTCTTGCCGCCGTCAGTGGACTTCCAGAAGGCCAGGTTGTTGATGTAGACAGTATCGCCATCCTGAGGGTCAGCCGTGATGTGAACATAATACCAGGCACGGGAGATGAGGCGGAAGTCACCGCTGACCTTCTCCCAAGTATTGCCATAGTCGTCGGAGCGGTACAGCCCGCCATCGGGCTGATGCTCGATGAGCGCCCACACCCGGCCCTGCTTCGCCGGGGATACAGCCACGCCCATCTTCCCTTTTATGCCCTGAGGCAGCCCCTTGTTCCCGCTAATGTCGGTCCATGTCTCGCCGCCATCCATCGAGCGCCACACGCTGCTGTCAGGCCCACCGCTGGAAATCATCCACGGGCTGCGGTACGCCTCCCAGATCGTCGTGAACAAGATGCGCGGGTTCTTGGGGTCCACGCTCAGGTCGACCGCCCCCGCCTTATCGCTCTTGTGGAGGACAAGCCGCCAACTCTGCCCGCCATCGATGGACTTGTAGACGCCGCGCGCCGGATGCGGGCCGAAAGCATGACCCAGCGCGGCCACCCACACCACGTCCGGATTCTGCGGGTGGACGCGGATCTTGCCAATGTGGCGCGTATCCGCCAGTCCCATGTGCTGCCACGACTTGCCCGCATCCGTCGATTTGTAGACGCCGTCACCGTGGGACACGTCGATGCGAATCGCTGTCTCGCCCATGCCCGCGTAGATGACATTGGAGTCGGAGGGCGCGACCTCCAGCGCCCCGACCGACGAGGTCTTCAGGTACGGGTCCGATACACATTCCCAATACTGCCCGCCATCGGTCGTCTTCCAGATACCCCCCGCGACGCCGCCAAAATAGAAGACGTTGGGGTTGTCGTAGTCACCCGAGACAGCGACGACGCGGCCGCCGCGAAACGGCCCGATACAGCGCCACTCGAGCAGTCCGGTGAGATCCTTCGCGTCCGCCATGGCAAGCTCCTTGTCTGTTGTTTCACTTAGTTGGATGTCGACCATTGTAACAGACCGCAAACACCTCGGCAAGAACGAGCATCGCTTCGCCCTCCCCTCTGGCACACAGGTCACACAGGCGCAAAGATACGAGGCGCAAAGATACGAAGGAGACGATCATAACTCTCCTCTTCGCGCCGGCGCGCCTGCCTGGCCTTCGTGTTTGTGAAGGCCAGTACAACAGCCGCGAGTGAGAAGATCCGCTGGCGCACAATCTGCGTTGATAGCCTGGCGGCAAACTATGCTAGAATTACCGATGTGAACAAGATTGCCCCGGCGCGCGTCGCGCCCCCCCGCCTTATCGACACCCTCGCCCTGGGTTTCAACCTGGCCGTGAGCGCGCCCTTAGCCATCGCCATCGCGGCCGTGCTCGATGTTGTCTACTGGCTCGGCCCCCGCCTGTCCCTGGGCGATACCTGGCTAACCCTCATGCGTGACCAGCTGGCCGCCGCCCCGGTCGATCAGGCCGCCGCGCAACCCCTCCTCGACAATATCGCCCTGCTGGCGCAAGCCAATCTACTCACCCTCCTGTCGGCCGCTGCCAGCCTCGGCGGCCTGTGGCCCTTGGGCCTGTCCAGCCTCTTCGGCAGCGCGCCCGGCATCGCCAGCCTGGGCGACGCCCTGGACATCCCCTCGATGGGCATGGCCTTGCTACTGGTTATCGCCCTGCTGATCCTCGGCACCCTCGTCGGCGCGCTCTACCTCGTCTTCGTCGCCGCCCGTGTCAGGCGCGAGCCCCTGCGCCCCGAGCGCATCGCCGCCTGGGTCATCGGCGCCTGGGGTCGCATCCTCCTCCTGAACGCCATCGTGCTGCTCGGCCTCATGATTCTTAGCGTCCCCTTCAGCCTGCTCCTCGTCATCGCCAACATGATCAGCCCCGCCCTCGGCCCCGCCCTGGTGGCCTTCGCCATCGTCGTCTTCTTCCTCCTCTGGGCCTACGGCTGGTTCACCGTGCCCGCCATCGTCCTCGACGAGATCAACCCGGCCCGCGCCTACTGGCGCAGCTGGCAGGTCGTCCGTCGCCACTTCTGGCCGGCGGCGGGCCTCGTCCTGTTGAGCTTCCTGCTCAGCCTCGGCTTCGGCGAGCTGTGGCGGTGGATTGCCGAAGAGGCCTGGGCCGTGCCCATTGCCATCCTCGGCCAGGCCTTCCTCAGCACCGCGCTGACCGCCTCGATGATGGTATTCTACGATACCCGCAAGGCCTCCAAGAGCTAACGACATCGCAACAAGGACACAGCCATGATGAAAAGCGCAGATGAACTGGCCGCCAGGTTGACCACCGAGCGCGAGCGGCTGCGGCAGGCGCTCCAGGGCGTGGACGCCGCCACCGCCGCCTGCCGCATCGACGGCGTCGATGGCTGGACATCCATCCACGACGCCATGAAGCACGTCGCCTCGGCCGAATACAGCATGATGATCATCGTGCAGCGTACCCTCGACGGAACCTACCAGAAGGTGCAGGACTTCGACCTCAACCGCTTCAACGCCCGCCAGGTCGAGAAGCGCGCTGGACAGTCGTGGGCCGATACCCTGGGCGAACTGGAACAGGTGCGCGCCCACACGATGCAGACCCTCGCCGGTCTGACCGAGGAGCAGCTTGCCATACCCACCCATCACCCCGTCTGGGGCGATGTGGACATCGCGGGCATGTTTCGCATTATTTCCATCCACGACAGCCTGCATCGCAAGGATGTCGAAACCCTCAAGGATGAGTTGGCCAAAGCCCCATAACCCTCACCCCGGTCGGTTCAGCGAGTCGCAGAATTGGAGCGTCCCCCCGTTTCCTCACATGGCTGACCCACCAGCTCGAGACTGAAAGGATCCAACGATGGCTCCCCGCACGCCGCCTCGCGCACCCCGTCTTCTCCCCCTCCTCCTGCTACCCTTGCTGCTTCTCCTGCTCTCTGGCTCCCTCTCGGCGGCCATCGCCGCCCCCAGCGCCGCGACTCCTACCAGCGTCACCATCGCCGGCAGCCTGCAAAGCGAGTTGGGCTGCCCCGGCGACTGGCAGGCCGACTGCGCCGCCACCCACCTGGCCTACGACGCCGCCGACGACGTCTGGCAGGGCACATTTAGCCCGCCCGCCGGCAGCTACGAATACAAGGCCGCGCTAAACAACAGCTGGGACGAGAACTACGGCCTCCACGCCACGCCCGGCGGGGCCAACATCCCCCTGGCCGCGCCTGGCGGCCCCGTCCAGTTCTTCTACGACCACAAGACCCACTGGGTCACCGACAACAAGAACTCCATCATCGCCACCGTCCCCGGTAGCTTCCAGTCAGAGCTGGGCTGCTCCGGCGACTGGCAGCCCGACTGCCTGCGCTCCTGGCTACAAGACCCGACGGGCAGCGGCACCTACAGCTTCGAGACGACGGCCCTGCCCGCCGGTAGCTACGAGGGCAAGGTCACCATCAACCAGGGATGGGATGAGAACTACGGCCAGGGCGGCGTGCCCGGCGGCCCCAACATCCCCTTCAGCGTGCCGACCAACAATGCGAAGGTCGTCTTCCGCTACAACCCCGCCACCCACGTCCTGACCATCCTCGCCGGTCACGGCCAGGACAACAACGTCGAGTGGGACGGCCTGCGCCACGACTCCCGCGACAGCCTGTACCGCTCACCCGGCGGCGCGGCCCCGGCGGGCACGCCCGTGACCCTCCGCTTCCGCACCTTCCACAACGACGTCACCTCGGTCAAGCTGCGCGTCTATGACATCAACGCCGGCGGGCAGACGATCCTACCCATGCAGCCCGCCGCCACCGACGTGTCATGCTTCCAGACCGGTTTGGAGAGCGAAACGTGCGACTTCTGGGCCGCCACGCTGCCCAACGCCGCACCCAACAACCTGTGGTATCGCTTCATTGTCACCGACGGGACCAAGACCGCCTACTACGCCGACGACACGCCCGCCCTGGACGGCGGCCTCGGCAAGCCGACCGACACCCCGGTCGATCAGAGCTTCGCCCTGACCGTCTACGACCCGGCCTTCAGCTCGCCGGACTGGACGCGGCGCGGCATCGTCTACCAGATTTTCCCCGACCGTTTCAACAACGGTCGCAAGGACAACGACCCCAAGACCGGCGACATCCGCTACGACGACCCGGTGCTGGCCCTGCCGTGGGGCACGCTGCCCGAGGGCTACTGCCGCAATTACGCCGACGCCAACACCAATTGCCCGTGGCGTTTCGACCCCCATCCGCCCGCCTCCAGCCCCACCAAGGAGCAGCCGCGCGGCCGCGACTACATGGGTGGCGACCTCAAGGGCGTTGACCAGAAGCTCGACTACCTGTGGGGCCTCGGCATCAACACCCTCTACTTCAACCCCATCTTCGATGCCGGGTCCAATCACGGCTACGACACCCAGGACTACACCCGCATCGACCCCTACTTCGGAACACAGCAGGACTGGGAGAACCTGGTCAAGCACGCCGACGCGCGCGGCATGCGCATCGTCCTGGATGGCGTATTCAACCACATGTCCTCCGACAGCCCCTTCTTCGACCGCTACCACCACTTCGACACCGTCGGCGCGTGCGAATCGCTGACCTCGCCCTGGCGCGACTGGTTCACCTTCCACGACGTGCCCGCCGGCACGGGCACGTGCGTTGGCAGCGCGGGGCCAGACTCCGCCACCTACGACGGCTGGTTCGGCTTCGACAGCATCCCCGTCATCACCAAGAGCCTCCCCGCCGTCCAGCAGTACTTCCTCACCAACCCCGACAGCATCTCGCGGCGCTGGCTGAACCAGGGCGCGGGCGGCTGGCGGCTCGACGTCATGGGCGACGCCTCCTTCCCCAACGGCTACTGGGAGACGTTCCGCTCCGTGGTCAAGACCACCAAACCCGACTCGGTCATCATTGGCGAGCTATGGCAGAAGGACGCCACCCTGCTGCGCTTCCTGCGCGGCGACCGCGCCGATAGCACCATGAACTACCGGCTACGCGACGCGGTCCTGGGCCTGCTCGCGCCCGGCCCCTTCGACTCCAAGGGCTTCGCCGACAGCGGCCGCATCATCAAGCCCTCGGAGTTCATGTCCCGCGTCAGTTCCATCCGCGAGGACTACCCCGACGCCGCCTACTACGCCGCGATGAACCTCCTCGACAGCCACGACACCGAGCGCATCCGCTGGACGCTCACGCCGGGCCAGGACACCCGCGCCGACAAGGAGTTCAACGCTGCCAATGTCGCCAACGGCGCGGCGCGCATGCGCCTGGCGGCCCTCATCCAGTTCACCATGCCCGGCATGCCCACCGTCTACTACGGCGACGAAGTGGCGATGACCGGCGACGACGACCCCGACGACCGCCGCACCTTCCCGTGGGACAGCGACCCCAGCCTGACCCGCCCCCAGGTGCAATCCCACTACGCCAACCTGTCGCTGGCCCGCCGCATGAGCGAGGCCCTCATGCGCGGCTCGTTCCAGGCGCTGCTGGCCGACGACGACGCCAACGTAGTCGCCTATGGCCGCAAGACCGACGCCCAGGCCGCCGTCGTCGCCGTCAACCGTGGCGACCAGCCCCGCACCGTCAGCGTGCCCGTGGCGGGCTTCCTGCCCAACGGCGCGCTCCTCACCCTGAGCGCCAGCACGGGCAACGTGAGCGGTGGCCCCGTGACCGTCACCGACGGCGCGGTCAACGTGACCCTCGGCCCGCTCAGCGGCGCGCTGCTCCAGACCGCGCGCATGAACCTGGCCCCACCCGCCGCCCCCACCAACCTGCGCGTGACGGCCGAGGGCGCAGACAGCGTCAGCCTCGCCTGGGACGCCGTGGCCGGCGCGGCCAGCTATACCGTCTACCGCAGCGTCGTCAGCGGCGGCGGCTACGTCAAGGCCAACGCCGCCCCGGTCACCGGGACAACCTTCACCGACAGCGGCGTGAGGAACGCCCAGCCCGTGTTCTACGTCGTGCGCGCCCTGGACGCGGCGGGCAACGAGAGCGCGCCCTCCAACGAAGTCAACGCGCTGCCCCACTACACCATCGGCTGGGCCAACCTCCAGTGGCCGCCGACCCTGGCCCACACCATCAGCGCCGTCAACCGCACCGACACCGTCTACGGCCAGGTGTGGATCGACGGCGTCACCAACCGCCCCGGCGCGACCCCCAACCTGCGCGCCCAACTCGGCTTCGGCCCAACGGGCAGCAACCCAACCAACAACCAGGCCTGGACCTGGGTGGACGCCAGCTTCAACGTCGACGCAGGCAACAACGACGAGTTCAAGGCCAGCCTGCTGCCCGAGGCCGTGGGCAGCTACGACTACGTCTACCGCTACACCACCACCGGCGGCCGCGACTGGCTGTACGCCGACCTCAACGGCCCCATCGCGGCGGGCGCATCACCCGCCAACCCTGGCAAGCTGACCGTCAACCCCAGCGACGACACCACCGCCCCCGCCATCCCCACCGGCCTGCGCGTCGTCGGCGCGTCGCCCAGCGGCGTCGAGCTGGCCTGGGACCCCGTGACTGGCGACCCGACCCTGTACGGCTACGAGGTGCGCCGCGCCGCCACGGCTGGCGGTCCCTTCACGACCCTGGCCCGCGTAACCGGCGCAACCTATACCGACCTTGACGTGACCGAGGGCGCGACCTACTTCTACGCCGTGCGCGCCGTCGACCTGTCCCTCAACCGCTCGGCCGACTCCGCGCCGGTTCAGGCGACAGCCGCCCTGCGCACAGTCACCCTCGTCTTCACCGTCACCGTCCCGGCCACGACGGATGCGACCGGCCGCAAGGCGTACATCGCGGGCTTCCTCGACCGCCTCGATGGCGACCTGCCCCAGTGGAACCCCGGCGGCGTGGCCCTCACCCGTAGCGACGCCACCCACTGGACCATCACCCTGACCGGCAAGGAGGGCACGCAGATCGAGTACAAGTACGCCCTCGGCTCGTGGGACTACGTGGAGAAGGATGGCACGTGCGGCGAGATCGGCAACCGCCAGCTCACCTTGAGCTACGGCAGCAACGGCACGCAGACCGTCAACGATACCGTCCTCAACTGGCGCAACGTCGCGCCCTGCGGCAACTAGCGGAGGATGGCACGGGGGTCGTAGCCACAGGCCAACCCTGGAACAGGCCTGCCAGCCTATCAGGCCCGGCCCCCGTGCCGGCTCATCTACACGAGGATACTCACATGAAATTGGGTGTTGTCTTTCCCCAGACCGAGATTGGTCCCGACCCCGCCACGGTGCGCGCCTACGCCGAGGCCGCCGAGGGCCTGGGCTTCGCGTACCTGCAAGCCTACGACCACATCCTGGGCGCGGATACCCGCGTGCGCCCCGACTGGCGGGGCCCCTACACGCTGGAGACCCTGTTCCACGAGGTCTTCGTCCTCTTTGGCTACCTGGCCGCCATCACCCACCGCCTGGAACTCGTGACTGGCATCCTCATCCTCCCCCAGCGACAGACCGCCCTGGTCGCCAAGCAAGCCGCCGAAGTTGACGTGTTGAGCGGCGGGCGGCTGCGCCTGGGCGTCGGCGTCGGCTGGAACCCTGTCGAGTACGAGGCCCTCGGCGAAGATTTTTCCAATCGTGGCCGGCGCATCGAGGAGCAGATTCAGCTCATGCGCCGCCTGTGGACCGAGCCGAGCGTCAACTTCACAGGCCAGTGGACCACCATCCCCCACGCCGGCATCAATCCCCTGCCCATCCAGCGCCCCATCCCGGTCTGGATGGGCGGTCAGGCCGACGTCGTGCGCGACCGCGTCGGGCGCATCGCCGACGGCTGGTTCCCCCAATGGCGGTGGTTCCCGTCGGTGGCAAAGATGCGCGCCGCCATCGACCACGTGCGCGATGTCGCCCGCCAGCACGGCCGCGATTCCCAGGCCCTCAGCGTCTCCGGCGTCACCGCCATCAGCAGCGGCACGCCCGACGACTGGCGGCAAGCAGTCCTCGACTGGCAGGCGGCCGGAGCCACACACCTGGCCATCAACACCATGGGCGGCGGCCTGGCCTCCCCCGACGGCCACATCGCCGCACTGATGCGCTTCGTGAGCGAAGTCGCGCCCGCCCTGGCGACCGACGATGACTGAGGCGCGGGACATCGACCTGTGGCGGCGCATCCTGGCGGCCGACCTGCCCAGTCATGGCTACTTCACCGAGCGCGAGGACTGGCCCGGCGCGGCGGTGTTCACCGCCCCGCAAGACGACGGTTTCAGCATCGCCGTGCTTCAGCAGAGCGCGCCCGACGCAGCTGACGCGCTGCTCGAGCGCATCATCACCCACTACAGCGGCCTGGGCCTCACGCCCATCGTCCGTGTCACCCCCCTCTCGACGCCCGCCGACTGGCCGCAGCGCCTCGCAGCGCGCGGCTTCACCAGGACCGCCGACAGTGAAGTCTTCATGCGCCTCGTCGGCCCGTTCCATGGCGCGATCAACCCCGGCCTCGACGTGCGGCCCGCGACCGAAGCGGCCGACCTGGCGGACTTCGCCACGACGCAACTGGCTGGCTTCGGCAGCGACGATCCCGCCGACTTCTGGGTCGCCCAGGCGTTGCGTAACCGCCAGCGCTGGGACTACCGTTTCCTGGTCGCGTATCTGGAGAATCAGCCCGTGGGCGCGCTCTCGGCGCGTTTCGAGCCGGGGGCAGTCGGCCTGTACGGCCTGGCGACGCGCCCCGCCTATCGCGGGCGGGGCGTGGGCACGACGCTGTTGGCCGCGGCCATCGACGAGGCCCGCCAGCGGGGGGCGGGCCTCATCTTCCTCTCTGCGGTTCCCGACTCAGCGGCGGCGCGTCTCTACCAGCGCCTGGGCTTCGCGCCGCTCTTCACAGCCGACACCTACGCGCTGTCGGGCCCAGTCCCTCTGCGGGGCTAACCGCTACGGCCACATCTCATAGGTGACCTGAATCTGCTGCATGAAGGTCAGCTCACCCCCTTGCACGGGTGCGGGGGCAGCCGCCGGCATGGCCCGCGCGACCCCGGCCGCCAGGTCCATCTGGGGAGCCGCGCTGCCAATGACCTCGGTGATAACGCGCGGCGGACCCAGCGTCACCCCGGCCGCCTGGGCGATCAGCTGGGCCTGACGGCGGGCATCGGCGACGGCGTTGCCGCGCGCCTGGTCCGTCAGCGGCGTCGGGTCGTCGACGCTGAACTGGATACCGCCCGCAACGTTCGCGCCCGCCTCAATGGCCCCATCGATGGCCGGGCCGACGGCGTTGAGGTCGCGCAGCGTCACATTCACCGTCGAGCTGACGCGGAACTGGGGCCTGGGCGTCGCTGTGGGAGCAGCCGGCGCGCCGGCCGCCTGAACCGCGACCGGGCCGCCGCCCTCGCGCACCGGGAAGATGGAATACTGCGACGTCTGGATGTCCTTATCGGCCACGCCCAGGCCCTTAAGCTTGGCGATAATGGCCGCCGTCTTGGTGTTGGCCTCCGTCGCCGCCTGGCGCACCGTGTCGGCCGTCGCCTCGACGCCCAGCGTCACCCGCGCCACGTTAGGCGTCGCCACGGCGCGGCCCTGACCGATGACCGTAATGCTGCCCGCCGTGCGCGCGCTCGTGGTCGTCGGTGTAACGCCAGCGCCGCTCGTGGTCGCCGCCGTGGTCGTCGCACGCGTCGTCGCC
>WBZS01002112.1_pt1 | contig 13185 bp, 12 predicted proteins | sample 5204201 | NCBI WGS metagenome assembly WBZS01 (sample SAMN12344357, study PRJNA552823) | activated sludge metagenome | biome: Activated sludge suspended growth; feature: Nitrification reactor; material: Wastewater; isolation source: activated sludge from nitrification reactor of wastewater...
ACGATCCGGCCGGGTGCGGCGGCGGCGCCGGCCCGCACCACGGCGGCCAGCTGCTCCAGCCCCTCGTCCAGCAGCTCGTTCTCCACACCCAGGGAACGCACCCGCTCCACGAACGAGTCGTCGGGCGCCGAGATCGTGGCCAGCTCCAGGCAGCGCCCGGCCACCTCGGAACTCAGCCCGAGCTCCCCGGTGAGCAGCGCGGCGACGGCGTCCGGGCCGATCTTGTCCAGCTTGTCGACGCGCTGCAGCACGGCCAGGTGGTCGTCGATGCCGAGGCCTCGGTAGAAGCCCTCGGCGAGCCGCCGGTTGTTCACCCGCATCAGCACCGGTGGGACGCCGAACTCGGTGTGCAGCCGCTCGAGCGCCTCCAGGATCACCCGGGCCACCTCGACGTCGTGGTGGTCGGCCAGGACGCCCTGTCCGACGACGTCGATGTCGGCCTGCAGGAATTCGCGGTAGCGGCCCTCCTGCGGGCGCTCGCCGCGCCACACCTTCTGGATCTGGTAGCGCCGGAACGGGAAGTTCAGGTGGCCGGAGTTCTCCAGCACGTAGCGGGCGAACGGCACGGTCAGATCGAAGTGCAGGCCGAGTTCGTCGGCGTCCGATCCCCCGCCGTGGCGCTCGGCCTGCAGCCGCCGGACGACGTAGATCTCCTTGTCGATCTCGCCCTTGCGGGCCAGCTGGGCCATCGGCTCGAGCGCGCGGGTCTCGATCGAGCCGAAGCCGTGCAGCTCGAAGGTGTCGGCGAGCGCGGCGAGGACGCGCTGCTCGACGACGCGCTGGGCGGGCAGGAACTCGGGGAATCCGCTCAGTGGCTTCGGACGGCTCATCGGGACGGGGCACCACCTAGATAGTCGGCTTGCAGGTAGGGGTTGACGGCGCGTTCGCGGGCCATCACGGTCTGCTGCCCGTGACCGGGCAGGATCGCGGCGGTGTCGGACAGGCCGAGCACGGGGCCGCGCAGGGTGTCCAGCATGACGGCGTGGTCGCCGCCGGGCAGGTCGGTCCGCCCGATGGACCCGGCGAACAGCACGTCGCCGGAGAAGACCACCGAATCGAGCTGGTCGTGTCCGGTGAGCGGCGTGGACAGCATCACGCAGCCGGGGCGATGCCCGGGGGCGTGCACCACCTCGAAGGTCAGGCCCGCGACGTCCAGGCCGGTCTCGAAGAAGCGCAGGTCGGCCGGCTCGGCGAGCCGGACGTCACCCAGCACCTGGGCGAGCAGGCCCGCGCTCTCCGGCCTGAGGCCCGCCGCCGGATCGGTGAGAAGTTCGCGGTCGGCGGCATGGATCCAGGCCGGCACGCCCCACTCGTCGGCGACCCGGGTCGCGGAGGCCACGTGGTCGATGTGGCCGTGGGTCAGCAGCACCCCGACCGGTGTCAGCCCGTGCTCGGCGACGGCGGCCCGGACGCCGTCGAAGGCGTCCACCCCGGGATCGATGACCACGCATTCGGTTCCCGCCGCCGGCGCGGCCAGATAGCAGTTGGCCTGCCACGGACCGGCGGGAAAGGAGGCCAGGAACACCCCGTCAGCCTAGTGGACGGCGACCGGCAAGCCCGCGACGTCCCGGGCGGGCGCAATCCCAAACCCGGCAGGCATACGGCAAGATGTCCCCATGACTTCTACCAGCCCGGCCGACTTCGGTCGCGTCGACCCCGACGGGACGGTCTACGTCCGCACCGCCGAGGGCGAGCGCAGCGTCGGACAGATCCCGGACGTGCCCGAGGCGGAGGCCCTCGCCTTCTATACCCGGCGGTTCGAGGCGCTCGAGCTCGAGGTGAGCCTGTTGGAGCGCCGGATCGCCTCCGGCGCGTTGTCGCCGGACGAGGCCCGCGGCAGCATCTCCACGGTCCGCGGCAACGTGACGGGCGCCAACGCCGTCGGCGACCTGGACGCGCTCCTGGCCCGGCTGGAGGCGCTGGCACCGGTGCTGGCGCAAGCCAACGAGGCACGCAAGGCGGAGCGGGCCCGGCAGGCCGAAGAGACCAAGGCGACCAAGGAGGGCATGGTCGCCGAGGCCGAGAAACTGGCCGAGGGCAACGACTGGCGCGGCGGGGTCAACCGGTTCCGCAGCCTGCTCGACGAGTGGAAGGCGCTGCCCCGGATCGACCGGGCCACCGACGACGCCCTGTGGCACCGGTTCTCGACCGCCCGCACCACCTACACCCGCCGCCGCAAGGCCCAGTTCGCCGAGCAGGCCGAGCGGCGCGACGGTGCTCGCCGGGTCAAGGAACAGATCATCGCCGAGGCCCGGACGTTGGCCGACTCGACCGAGTGGGGTCCGACCTCGGGCGCCTTCCGCGACCTGATGGCCCGCTGGAAGGCGGCCGGCGCCGCCCCGCGCGAGGTCGACGACGCCCTGTGGGCCGAGTTCCGCGGGCTGCAGGACCAGTTCTTCAACGCCCGGCAGGCGACGCTGTCCGAGCAGGACGCCGAGTTCCGCACCAACCTGGAGGCCAAGGAGGCGCTGCTCGCCGCCGCCGAGGCCGAGATCGTGCCGGTGCGCGACCTGGCGGCGTCCCGGGCGGCGTTCCGTACCTTCCTCGAGGCCTACAACACCCACGGCAAGGTGCCGCGCGAGTCGATCCGGGGTCTGGACAACCGCGTCCGGGCTCTCGAGTCGGCGATTCGCGAGGCGGAGGACGCCGAGTGGAAGCGCACCGACCCCGAGGCCCGGTCGCGCGCCGAGGAGACCGTGGCGATGCTCAGCAACGAGATCGACAAGCTGACCGAGAAGATCACCAAGGCCGAGGCCCGGGGCGACGCGAAGGCTGCCGACAAGGCGCGGGACTCGATCGCCACCTATCAGACCTGGCTCGACCAGGCCCGCGAGACCCTGGCCGACTTCTCCCGCTGAGCTTCGTGGTGCACCGCGTCTTCTCCTACGGCACGCTGCGGCAGGAGAACGTCCAGGCGGCGCTGTTCGGGCGGCCGGTCACCACGGTGCCCGACACCCTGCCCGGGTATCGGATCGACTGGCTGACGATCACCGATCCTTCGGTGATCGCGACCAGCGGATCGGACCGGCACCCGATCCTGCGCCCCGGCGCCGCGACGGACGTCATCCACGGCGCGTATCTCGAGCTCGGTGACGTCGACCTGGCCCGCGCGGACGAGTACGAGGTCGACGACTACGTGCGCACCGCAGTCACACTGGGCTCGGGCGCCTCGGCGTGGGTCTACCTCGCGGGCGATCAGACATCCGGATGACTGCCCAGTTTTCTTCGGTCGAGCCACCGGACGCGCCCAGCGAATCCCAGCCATTGAGTGCTCTTCATCCCGGGCGGATGCTGGAATGTTCCCAATCCGGCCAAGGTCCGCGTGTTTGGGAAGGCACCCCCGCATGGTTCGGGGCGCTTAAGAGAAGACCTGGATCTCAGCCTCTTCCCAATGGACGACCTTCACACACTATACACCGTTGTTGGCGTTCGGCTTCTGAGTGAGGACCATTTCATCCAACTCCTGTTGCCAGAATCCCGCAAGTTCCGCCGCCGTTTCGGCATCACATCCATACATATATCGGCGGACGCGGGGTATCGTATTCACACCAAGGGAACCAGTCCGCAAATTTCGGAACCGAACGGATAAGGCAAAATCGTCATCCTCGGAGCCCGAAAGTTCAACACTTTCAACTAGCGCTCCCCGAGCCTCGCCGCCTCGATGTTGCACGGAGAACGCCGCTGTCAACTCCTTTATAAATTCACCTCGACCCGGAGGTTGCTCATCGAAATTCCTGGTAGGCATTGACAACCCCCTTCATGTACTTCGATCCGCCTTTTTTCTTACTAACGTTTACAATCACGCGAAATCTATACTCCGGATTGCAGTTGGTCTGCCAAGCCGTTACGTAGATGTCCGTATTCGAGTCTTGGGCCCAACGCTTTGCCGGATGCTCCAGGGTCGCCCCGATCATACCCTGGTACCAGATGCTCCAGCGACCCTTGGCCTTCAGCTTTACCACACCCCAACCACTTCCATCGATCCAATGGCCGCATCGCACAGGGACCACTCTGCCATATGCGTCCGTGTATTTTCGTTCGATGGTCCAGTCGTTCGACTTGTTTGTGCAATTTACTGCAGCCTCTGCCCCGGGAGCAGATATGGCTACCACCCCCATGCCCAAGACCACAGAGAGCAGAATCGGCAACGCGCCCAGAATCATCGTGCGAGGATTGGTTCCCATATCGCATGGTAAACCGCAAGTTCGATCAACTCAAGGACTTGATCAAGTTAGTTAGGCAGCCTCCTCACCGTCAGCTCTTGACCCGGTGGGCGTCGTACACGCCCGGGATGCGCTTCAGCGCGTTGGTCAGGGACGCGAGATGCGTCGGATCGGGGGTTTCGAACTGCAGCCGCATGGTGAAGACCCGGTCCTTGCTGGTGGTGGCCGACATGGACAGGATGTTGGAATGGTGCTCGGTCATCACGCGGCTGACGTCGGAGAGCATGCCGGCCCGGTCGAGGCCCTCGACGTGCACGGCGACCAGGAAGCTGGAATCGGCGGACGGCGTCGCCCAACTCACCTCGACCAGCCGGTCGGGCTTCTGCCGCAGGTTGTCGGCGTTGGTGCAGTCGGCGCGATGGACGGAGACGCCCTCCTCGCGGGTGATGAAGCCGATGATGTCGTCGCCGGGCACCGGCATACAACACTTGGCCAGTTTCACCCACATGTCGGAGTGGCCCTCGACCACGACGCCGATGTCGTTGGTCCGCCGTGACGGACGCCGCCGGCGCGACGTCGTGGTGAGGGCGGGATGGTCCTCGACGCTGGCCTCGGCGGCCTCCTCGGCACCCCCCTCGGCCGCGATCAGCCGCTCGACGACGTTCTGCGCGCCGACGGTGCCCTCGCCGATCGCCGCGTAGAGCGCGTTGGCGTCCGGAACCCGGAAGTGCCTGGCCAGCGCCGCCAGGTGTTCGGCCGAAAGCAACCGGTGCACCGGCAGCCCGGTGCGGCGCAACTGCTTGGCCAGCGCCTCCTTGCCCTGCTCGATGGACTCCTCGCGGCGCTCGCGCATGAAGTACTGCCGGATCTTCGTCCGCGCCCGCGGGCTGGCGACGAAATTCAGCCAGTCGCGGCTCGGTCCGGCGTTGGGCGACTTGGACGTCAGCACCTCGACCTGGTCGCCGTTGTTCAGCACGTACTCCAGCGGCACCAGGCGCTGATTGACCCGCGCACCCACGCAATGGTGGCCGACCTCGGTGTGTACCGAATAGGCGAAGTCGACCGGCGTCGAACCGGCCGGCAGCGACATCACGTCGCCCTTCGGGGTGAAGACGAAGACCTCGTTGGTGTTGATCTCGAAGCGCAGCGTGTCGAGGAACTCCCCGGGGTCTTCGGTCTCGCGCTGCCATTCGGTGATCTGCCGCACCCAGGCCAGGTCATTGGCCGAGGGCCCCTTGCCCTCCTTGTATTTCCAGTGCGCGGCGACGCCGTATTCGGCCTGCCGGTGCATCTCGTGGGTGCGGATCTGGAACTCGACGGGTTTGCTGTCGGGGCCCAGCACCGTGGTGTGCAGCGACTGGTACAGGTTGAACTTCGGCATCGCGATGTAGTCCTTGAACCTGCCCGGCAGCGGGTTCCAGCGCGCATGCAGGACGCCGAGGGCGCCGTAACAGTCGCGTTGGGCGTCCACCAGGATGCGCAGCCCGACCAGGTCGTAGATCTCGAAGAAGTCGCGGGAACGCACCACCATCTTCTGGTAGATCGAGTAGTAGTGCTTGGGGCGTCCGTAGACGGTGGCCTTGATCTTGGCCTCGGCCAGATCGTCGCGCACCTGGTCGATCACCTGGCGCAGGTAGTTCTCGCGCAACGGCGCACGGGCCGCCACCATCCGCACGATCTCGTCGTAGATCTTGGGGTGCAGGGTGGCGAACGCCAGGTCTTCCATCTCCCACTTGATGGCGTTCATGCCCAGACGGTGGGCCAGCGGGGCGAAGATCTCGAGGGTTTCGTTGGCGATGACGACCTGTTTGTCCTGCCTTAGGAAACCCAGGGTGCGCATGTTGTGCAGCCGGTCGGCCAGCTTGATCACCAGCACCCGGATGTCGCGGCTCATCGCCAACACCATTTTGCGCAGCGTCTCGGCCTTCGCCGATTCGCCGTAGGTGACCTTGTCGAGCTTCGTCACCCCGTCGACCATGGTGGCCACCTCGGAGCCGAAGTCGGCGGTCAGCTGCGCCATCGTGTACGAGGTGTCCTCGACGGTGTCGTGCAGCAGCGCGGCGCACAGCGTGGTCTCCGTCATGCCCAGCTCGGCGAGAATCGTCGCCACCGCCAGCGGGTGCGTGATGTAAGGATCGCCGCTCTTGCGGGACTGACCCGAGTGATAGTGCTCGGCCGTCCGATAGGCCCGCTCGATCACCGTGATGTCGGCCCGCGGATGATTCGCCCGCAGCGTCTTGACCAGGGGGTCGAGCACCGCCGCCTGGCTGTTCCGGGGGGCCCCGAGGCGCGCCAGGGCATGGCGCATCCGCATCCGCGGCTGGTCGGGCCCAGTGGCCGGACGAGTCAGCGCGCGGGGTTCCCCGGGTAGGCCGTTGCCCGCCCCGTATGGACCATGGATGCTCTCGCTCACCCGGCTCCCCTTCGGCAGGTCTGCATCATACTGCCCGGCCCGGACGCCCGCGCGAGCCGGCGTTGCGCGTTGCCAGGCGCCGGTGCGGGGAAAGCCGACAAGAGAACCGTCCCCGAACAACGCGGGGACGGTTCCTTTCGTTCGGTCGCTAGACGGTGATGACCGCGGAGTAGCCGATGCCGAGTTCGGCCAGCTTGGCGCGCCCGGGCAGGAATCCCAGCTCCATCAGGACGGCCACGTGGACGAGTTCGGCGCCCAGCCGGTTCACCAGGGCGGCGGTGGCGCCGACCGTTCCGCCGGTGGCGAGGACGTCGTCGACGACCAGCACCCGGGCACCGGGCAGGACGGCGTCCGTCTTGATGGTGAGGGTCTCGTGGCCGTATTCGAGCGCGAACTGCTCGGAGTACAGGTCGCCGGGCAGCTTGCCCGGCTTGCGGACCGGGACGAACCCGGCGCCCAGTTCGACCGCGACCGGGGCGGCCAGGATGAACCCGCGGGCCTCCATGCCGACCACGACATCGATCCGTTCCGGCGCCAGCGCGACCAGTTCGGTGATGGCGGCACGCAAACCCTGCGGCGACGCCAGCAGCGGCGTGATGTCCTTGAAGGTGACCCCCGGCTTGGGGAAATCCGGAATGTCGGCGACCAGGTCGCGGATCAGCTGCTGGTTGTCGCGTCCGGTCACGTTCACTTCTTCCGTTTCGCTCGGGTGCTGCGCTGGGGTTGCTGCCGGTTCTGCCGAGCCAGCTCGTTGGCGCTGACCAGCCCCAGCCGCTCGGGCTCGACCTCGTCCACCTCGGCCAGGGGACCCTCGCCGTCGTGCAACACGACCGCCTTGTTCTTCGTCGTCGCGGACGCCTTGGCGTTCTGCCGCTGCGCGCGCCGGGCCAGCCGCTCGCGATGCTCGCGCATCTCGGGCTCGGCCTCCTTGAGCTGGGCCAGCAGCGGGGCGGCGATGAAGATCGACGAGTAGGCGCCGGCGATCATGCCGACCAGCAGCGCCAGACCGAGGTCCTTCAGCGGCCCGGTACCGAGGATGAAGACGCCGGTGAAGGTCAGCGCGGCGACCGGCAGCACGCCCAGGATGGTCGTGTTGATGGACCGGATCAGCACCTGGTTGACCGCGGCGTTGGCGGCCTCGGAGTAGGTGAGCCGGCTGTTCTTCAGGTCGGCGACGTTCTCGCGCACCTTGTCGAACACCACCACCGTGTCGTACAGCGAATAGCCGAGGATGGTGAGGACGCCGATCAGCGTGGCCGGGGTCACCGAGAAGCCGACCAGGGCGTAGATGCCGACGGTGACGACGAGGTCGTGCAGCAGCGCCACGATCGCCGCGATCGCCATCTTGTAGTTGCGGAAGTAGGCCCAGATCAGCAGCGACACCAGGACCAGGAACACCACCAGGGCGATCACCGCCTGCTGGGTGATCATGCTGCCCCAGGACGCCCCGATCAGGCTGTAGGCGATCTGGTCGACGTTGATGCCGCCGACCGCCTGGGCGATCGCCGTCTTGACCAGGCCGACCTCGTCGACGCTCAGCACGCGGGTCTGGACGCGCACCTGGTTGTCGCCGATCAGGGTCACGCTGATGTCGTCGTTGTCGGGCAGGTGCAGCGCCTCCACGGCGGTGCGCACCTGATCGGTGGTCTGCGCGGTGGTCGAGACCGGCGCCGTGAAGTCGGCGCCGCCCTTGAACTCGATGCCGAGGTTGAGCCCCAGCACGGTGATCGCCAGCACCGAGATGGCCAGCAACACCGCCGAGAAGATGTACCAGCGGTTGCGCTTGCCGACGAAGTCGTACTCGACCTCGCCGGTGTACAGCCGGTGCGCGAAGCTCGCCTTCTTCTTCGGCGCGTCCTTGCCCTTGTCGGCGGGCGCCTCGGGGGTGCTCGTCGTGGTGCTCATCACGCCTCCTTGGTCGCGGCCGCGACCGGCCGGGCCGGACGCCGGCGGTGCAGCGGCGGCTGATGCTTGGCGCCCAGGTGGTCGGCCTCGAAGCCGGAGAACTTGCGGCCCTGGCCGAAGTACTTGGTCTTGCCGAGCAGCGACACCAGCGGCTTGGTGAACCAGAACACCACGGCCAGGTCGATCAGGGTGGTCAGGCCGAGCGTGAAGGCGAAGCCCTTCACCGCGCCGATCGCGAGGATGAACAGCACCCCGGCCGACAGCAGCGAGACGCCGTCCGCGACCAGGATGGTGTGCCGGGACCGGATCCAGCCGACCTCGATCGCGGTGCGCAGCGTCCGGCCGTCGCGGGCCTCGTCCCGGATTCGTTCGAAGTAGATGATGAACGAGTCCGCGGTGACGCCGATGGCCACGATCAGGCCGGCCACGCCGGGCAGGTTGAGGGCGAAGCCCATCGCCTGGCCGAGCAGCACGATGAAGGCGTAGGTGATGCCGAAGGCGACCACCAGGCTGCTGACCACCACCAGCGCCAGCGCGCGGTAGTAGAGCAGGCTGTAGGCGACCACCAGGCCGAGGCCGATGATGCCGGCGATGATGCCGGCCTCGAGCTGTTCGCCGCCCAGCTTGGCCGAGACGGTGTCGACGCTGGACACGTCGAACGCCAGCGGCAGCGCGCCGTACTTCAGCACGTTGGCCAGCTCGGTGGCGCTCTGCTGGGTGAACGAGCCGGAGATCTGCGCCCGGCCGCCCGGAATCGCGTTGCTGACGTACGGCGCGGTGATCACGTCGCCGTCCAGCACGATCGCGAACTCGTTCTGCGGGCTGGTCCGGGTCGAGATCTCCTTGGTGACGGTCTCGAAGGTGGCGGCGGCGGTGCTGTTGAACTCGAGGTCGACGACCCAGCTGACCTGGTTCTGCGGAATGCCGGCCGACGCCTTGGTCAGGTCCTTGCCCGAGATCACGGTCGGCGACAGCAGGTACTTCGCGGTGCCGGCCTGGTCGCAGGTGATCAGCGGCTGGTCGGAGACGTCGGGGAACGGGTCGCCGCACTGGAAGTTGGTGAAGTCGGTCTGGTCGCGCTCGGTCGGCTTCCAGTCGAGCACCTGCTGGGTGGTCAGCGGCGTGGCGCCGGGTGCGGTGGGCCGCGGGCTGGGCACCGGCGTGGGCAGGTTGGGCAGTGGACGCTGGTTCACGCTCGGCGAGGCTGACGGCTCGGCCGACGCCTGGGTGCTGGGCTCGGCACCCTGGGTCGGTTCGGCGCTCGGCTCGGTGCCGGGCTGGGCCGCGACCTGCTCCTGGGCGTAGACCAGCCGGAAGTACAGCTGGGCGGTCTGCCCGACCATGCGGACGAGTTCGTCCTGCTGCACGTTCGGGACGCTGACCACGATCTGCCGGTCGCCGGAGGTGGTGACCTCGGTCTCGCCGACGCCGATCGAGTCCACCCGCTGCTGGATGATCGTGCGCGCCAGCTCGAGGCTGGCGGGGTCGACCGATCCTTCGCCGGTGGTGTTGCTGGCGGTCAGTGTGATCGTCGTGCCACCCCGCAGATCGAGGCCCAGCTTGGGCGTCCATACGCCGCCCAGGGCCATCAATCCGACCAACCCGACGACGAACGCCAGGAAGACGATCAGGGTGCGCAGCGGATGACTGTGGTGCTTACTTGTCGTTGCCACGGCTCGCTCTGCCCTCGCGGGTCACTTCTGGGTGCTGGACTGATCGGTCGGGTCGTCGTCGGTGGTGCGCGCGTCGGACGGCTTCGGGTCGATGAAGTCGGACGGCTGGATGTTGTCGAACGGCGACTCGGCCGGCGCGTCATCGACCAGGTCGTCGTTGGCCGGCTCGTCGTCGGAGTACTCGAACTCGTCGTCCTCGGGCTTCAGCGTCTTCACGACGGCCTGCTTCACCACGGTCATCTCGATGCCGGGCGCGATCTCGATGATCGCCTGCCGCTCACCCAGGTGCCGGATCGTGCCGAACACGCCGGACGACAGCATGACGCGAGTGCCGGGCTCCAGGGAGTTGGTCATCTCCTGCTGCTGCTTGGACCGCTTCTGCTGCGGACGAATCAGCAGGAAGTAGAAGGCGGCGCCCATCAGCACCAGCATCAGAATGGTGCTACCCATGTCACCCATGTGGATTTCTTTCGTTTAGACGATTGGTCGGTGGCCCAGCCACACGACGTCCAACTCTAGCCGAGGCGCCGGGATTGCCCGATTCCGACGCGGGGCTGGGCGTTCGGATCGGTCCGCCGGATCAGTCCTCGGTGCTGCCGAACAGGTCGGGCTCGGCCGAGTTGGGCATGGTCAGGCCGAGATGGGCCCAGCCGCGGGCGGTGGCGACGCGGCCCCGCGGCGTCCGCATCAGGAAGCCCTGGCGGACCAGGAACGGCTCGGCCACCTCTTCGACGGTCTCGCGCTCCTCCCCCACCGCCATCGCGAGGGTGGCGACGCCGACCGGGCCGCCGCCGAAGCGTTCGCACAGGGCGGACAGCACCGACCGGTCGAGCCGGTCGAGGCCGAGTTCGTCCACCTCGTACAGCTCGAGGGCGGCGCGGGCGACGGCGGCGCTGAGCCGTCCGTCGGCGCGGACCTGGGCGTAGTCGCGGACGCGGCGCAGCAGCCGGTTCGCGATCCGCGGGGTGCCCCGCGACCGGGACGCGATCACCTCGTCGGTGCCGCGCTCGAGGGTGATGCCGAGCAGTCCGGCCGAGCGCCGGACGATGGAGCGCAGCGCGGCGGTGTCGTAGAAGTCGAGCTGGGCGGTGAAGCCGAACCGGTCCCGCAGCGGCCCGGGCAGCAGGCCGGCCCGGGTGGTGGCGCCGACCAGGGTGAACCGCGGGATCTCCAGCGGGATCGCGGTCGCGCCCGGGCCCTTGCCGACCACGACGTCGACCCGGAAGTCCTCCATGGCCAGGTAGAGCATCTCTTCGGCGGGCCGCGACATGCGGTGGATCTCGTCGAGGAAGAACACCTCGCCCTCGGTCAGCCCGGACAGGATGGCGGCCAGGTCGCCGGCGTGCTGGATGGCCGGCCCGGACGAGATCCGGATCGGCGAGGACAGCTCGGCGGCGATGATCATCGCCAGGGTGGTCTTGCCCAGCCCGGGCGGCCCGGACAGCAGCACGTGGTCGGGCACCGAGCCGCGGTGCCGGGCGGCGTCGAGCACCAGCCCGAGCTGGTCGCTGACCCGTGGCTGGCCGGCGAACTCGGCCAGGCTGCCCGGACGCAGCGCCGACTCGGCCATCGCCTCGCCGTCGTGGACGTGCGGGTCCATCACCTCGTCGGGTTCGTCGTTCATCGGCGTCACTTGGCCAGGCTACGGAGCGCGGCCCGCATCAGCACCGCGACCGGTGTCGCCGGATCGTCCTCGACCAGCGGCGCCACGGTGTCGCAGGCCTTGTCGGCGTCCCGGGACGACCAGCCCAGACCCTCGAGGCCGCCCTTGACCTGGTCGCGCCACTGGGCGGGCGCGGAGGCGGCCGAGGTGGCCGGATCGGTGATCGCGGCCAGCGTGTTGATCTTGTCCTTCAGTTCGATGACGAGCCGCTGGGCGCCCTTGACGCCGATGCCGGGCACCTTGGTCAGCGCCGGGATGTTCTCGGCGGCGATCGCGGCGCGCAGGGCGTCCGGGCTGAGCACCGAGACGACCGCCTGGGCGATCTTGGGTCCGATGCCGCTGGCCGATTGGACCAGTTCGAAGCAGTCGCGCTCGTCGGCGTCCGCGAAGCCGTAGAGGGTGAGCGAATCCTCGCGGACGACCAGGGACGTCGCCAGCGTGGTCGGCTGCCCGACGCGCACCGCGGACGCCGTCGCCGGGGTACACAGCGCCCGGACGCCGAAGCCGTTCAGGTCGACCACCACCCAGGTGGCGCCGGCGGCGACGACCGTGCCGGTGAGTTGGGCGATCATGCTCCCCTCCTGCCTGTGGCGCGCCGCTGCGCGTCGATCGCGGCGGCGAGTCGGGCCTGGCCGGCCCCGCGCCACAGCTGGCAGACGGCCAGCGCCACGGCGTCGGCCGCGTCGGCCGGTTTGGGCGCCTCGGCGAGCCGCAGCACACGGGTCACCATCGTGCCGATCTGCGCCTTGTCGGCGCGGCCCGACCCGGTGATGGCGGCCTTCACCTCGCTGGGGGTGTGCTGGCGGACCGGAATCCGGTGCCGGGCTGCGAGCAACAGCGCGATGCCGGCCGCCTGTGCGGTGCCGATCACCGTCATCGTATTGTGCTGACTGAACACCCGCTCGACGGCGACCACGTCCGGCCGGTGCCGCCCGATCCACTCCTCCAGGCCGGCCTCGATGGCCAGCAGCCGCAGCGGCAGCTCGGCGTCCGCCGGAGTGCGGATCACGCCCGCCTCGATCAGCCTCGGCGTCCGCCCGACCTCGCCCTCGACGACGCCCACGCCGCACCGGGTCAGGCCCGGGTCGACCCCCAGCACACGCATTCCGATGAACTCCCACCAGCCGAACAGATGTTCGGATACTAGTGGAAGTCGCTGCCCTCGGCGGGCAGGCGGTCGGGCGCGCCGCCCGTTCCGTGGGTGGGCAGAAGCCCTCGCACCGCCTCGGCAGCGATCGATCGGCTGCGCCGAGCGCGCGCTCCGGTCCGTCTGCACGAACCCGGCTGAGTCCAGTTGGCCGCGGACCGAAAAGAACCGTCCCCGCGTTCCACGGACCGGCAGGGACGAGGGAGCTACCCGCGAGGGGG
>WBZS01001062.1_pt1 | contig 13182 bp, 14 predicted proteins | sample 5204201 | NCBI WGS metagenome assembly WBZS01 (sample SAMN12344357, study PRJNA552823) | activated sludge metagenome | biome: Activated sludge suspended growth; feature: Nitrification reactor; material: Wastewater; isolation source: activated sludge from nitrification reactor of wastewater...
GTCGCCCAAGGATTCCTTGGCGAGTTTAAGAACACGACGTTCAACTACACGCTGCTAACTGGCGGAGTGGACTGGCAAGTTTTTGATGCTGGGGCGTTCGTCAATCCAATGTTCGGCATGGGTGCATGGCCCGCCAACTTGCAACCAACCCAAGCGCAAACCCAAACGGCGATCCAGTTTGCTGATGCGAACAACCTTTGGAAGGTTCCGGCGAAATTCGCGAACTACGACAACCGATCTGTTGGCAACGTAACAATCTGGGGCCACCGCCCTGGCATCGACGATAACGCCGAGTGGATCTGGCACCGCAAAGCAGGTGGGCCCGCAAACCCGTTTACACCAGGATTCAACCACGACGAGTTCTTGGTCTTCCGAGTGCAGGCCGTGCCTGAACCAGCCACTTTGGTTGTGCTGTCGGTTGGTGCCTTAGCGCTTCTTCGACGACGACGAAAAGCGTAAGCTTTTCTCCTTAATGCCTGACCTGGTCGCAAGCCTAGGTCAGGCATTTTTTGTGTTTGATCAGATATTGCAGATTCGAATTAGAATCCAATGTCCGCTTCGTTTCCCAAAATCAAATTGCAGTTTCAAGTCTTCAGCTTGAAATTTCGTATTGCCAGTGGAGCAAATACTTCCGGGAACGCCCCAACCTGTTTCCTTCAACTGATTTCCAAGGCGATAAATTTGTCGCGCCAGGCCTGGAGTTGCACAATACTTGCGAACTAGTGGAAAGTCCTTCTTAGCAGCAGCGCCGGCAAGGACATCCAGGATTGCCTGGGGGTTCATTGTTCTATGTGCTTGCTCGACCACGATTCCGCCATTTGTGTAAACAATCCGTTGGACCATTTCAACGTTCGCCATCGCATGCGAGACGTTGATGTTCATCGGGTAGTCACGTCCAGTTATCGTAACTATCCAAGCTGGCGGAGCGTGCTTGAGCGTGACACCGATGTACTGAAACTTTGTGCGGTGTTGCTTTGAAACCGCCCAACCATTGTTAGTTTTCTTCAGCAAGACCACCGCACCATCGGGCCCATTGCCCCACCAACCAGTAAGCCCAGCAAGGACAATGTTATTGTCCTTCAGGAACCCTACTTCTGGCAAGCATGAACCAAGTGGATCTAAGGAAACTAGCGCACTAAGTCTGAAATGTCTCCCTCCGCTTGGATCTGCCAGGACGACTCTGCCTGGAGAAAGAAACTTGTTAGCGGTATCTAACAAAGGAAAGACCCAAAGCTTAGAATTCGCAAGTCGGAAGGGCCTCTCGTAATAGCTGTCAACACCATGGTTCTTAAGCCGGGCAATGAACTTGGACCGCGAACTAGTCACCGCAAGCTTGTTCTGCAGCGACTCAAGCCTGGACTTGTTTTTTTGAACTGTGCCTTGCGAACACAGAATGAGCGAGAGAGTTGCGAGCACAGTGGGATGTTACTAGATGATGCGCCGGGATTACGCTACACTTTTAACAGAATGCAGACTGAGCCTGCTCTAACAACGGATGTGGACTGCGCGCTTCCTCTTAAGTGGGACCATGTTGCCTCGCTCAGAAAGGTCGGTCCAAAGTGGATTTTCGACTATATCATTGGAAACTCATGGTCATGGTCAGTTGCGAGAAAATATGTTCAAGGTGTGCTCGAAGATCGCGCTCAGAACGGATGGGCAGCGACTGACGAGCTTCACAATCGAATATGCCTCGCCGCTCAAGAGGAGGGAAACTGGCCCCATCCATGCTTCAATTTAGAGGACGACCTCCAAGTCGCTTTGTGGTCCTTGCACGACGGGCTTTCTTGCCTCGAAGTATTCATCGATGTTGAAGAAGCTCTGAAAATCTCGTTTACTAATCAGGAAGTAGAGCTTGCTCTGGCCGGTTCCATTGGCGAGTTCACGGGACTAATCCGCTCGAAGCAAGTTTAGGCTAAACTCCAGCGATGCTTGCTTCGCTTTTTGTGTTCTTCCTCACCAATCCTTTTGACTTCTACCAAAACGGTCCGTACATCGGGGCGGTGCCGCGGCCGGAGCAGGTTTTGGGTTATGGGCCGGGCGAGCGGCATACGACTTTTCGCGAGCAGGAGCGGGTGGTGCTGGCGATAGCGGGGAAGGCTTCTGACCGGGTGAAGATGTTTGAATATGGCAAGACCGCCGAGGGGCGACCGCTCAAGGTCTTTGCAATCAGCTCACCAGAAAACATTCGCAAACTTGACCAGATTCGGAGCGAGCATCAAGACATCGCCAACGGCGAAGGGAATCCTAAAACGACCCCGGTAATTGTCTGGATCAACGAGTGCATTCACGGAAACGAGACCGCATCATTCGAATCGGGAATGTGGCTTATGTATACGCTTGCTGCATCAAACAATGCCGAACTGCAAAAAGCTCTGAAGAATACAGTCGTAATCTACAACCCGGTTTACAATCCAGATGGTCACGAAAGGTTTGTGGTTTGGTACAACTCGATTGCTACAGGCAGTGCCAAGCCTTATGCATACGAGAAAGATGAACCCAGGGTAATAAACGGGCGTTCAAATCACTTTCGGTTTGACATGAATCGCGACCGAGTTGCGATGTCGCAGGACGAGACTCGTCAGGAAGTTAAAGAGTTCTTGAAGTGGAATCCCCAGGTATATGTCGATCAACACGGCGAGACGTCGAGCTACTTCTTCCCACCAACTCCGATGTCGATCAATGCCGCAGTGGATCGCGAGCGATATATCAAGTGGACCACAACTTTTGGCAAGGCAAATGCCTCGGCATTTGACGGGAACGGCTGGACCTATTTCGTTCGAGACACCTATGATTGTTATTTCCCAGGCTACTTAGATTCATTCACATCGCTTTCCGGTGCTATCGGCATGACGTACGAGACTATTGCTGGGGGATGGCTTACGCAAGAGAGAGAAGATGGCAGCCTAATGACTCTGCAAGATGGCATGGCAGAGCACTTTACGAGTGCGCTGGCTACGATAAAGTCTGCATCTTTGAATCACGATGCGCTCATGGACTCTTATGCATCGTTCAAAAAGAATGCTGTGAGCGGAAAGCATGCGGGCAAGTTCCAACGCGTCATAGTGAACGATGGCAGTATGGAAGACAAACGACGCTTGCAAGAGCACCTCGCAAGATCGGGGATCGTGAGCGAATTTAATTTGGAGCCAGTTACCCAGATGGCCCACGATTACTGGAGTGGCAAAGTAGAGCAAAGGACGTTTCCTGTCGGCTCATTGATTATTGACATGGCCCAGCCCCAAGGTCCATTAGCAAAGACGTTACTAGAACCAGGGTCTGATTTTGAACCTGAGTTCTTGAAAGCTCAAATGGATACCTACAAGAAACTTCAAGGGGAACAAAAGTATCCGGACGTCGATGGTCCAGAATTCTACGATCTCACGGGGTGGTGTCTGATCTACGGTTGGAATTTGCAGGCAAGTTGGTGTGAAACGGCACCTTCTTTACCCGGCGGCTTTCCAGACGAACCATCAGCTCATTTCGCGAGCGAGAGACGACCCGTAGGATGGATATTGTCCTACACAGACAGAAGTGATTTGTTTGCCGCATGGAGTCTGTTGAAAGCAGGACTGCGCGTGCAGCAAACGACAAAGCCCATGACAATTGAGGGCAATAACTATCGAGCCGGAGCTTTTCTTGTAATGGCAAATCGCAATGAAGAAGGATTTGACGAAAAGAGGGCGACCGCTGAAAAAAAGTTTGGCATTAAGTTTTGGCCCCTGTACACTAGTTTTCCCGAAACCGGGCGACAAGGCCCAGGCTCTTCCACAGTCAGAAGCCTCAAGAAACCGGAGGTCGCCATCGTCTACGGCGAAGGCGCGAACATCAGCCGCTTCGGCGCAATCTGGTGGCTGATGGAGCGCGAGTTTAAACTGCCCTTCACCTCAATCCCGAAGAGCGCTCTGAGCGGCGACCTTACTAAATTCACCTGCATCGTGTTCCCAGGCGGAAGCTACGACGCTCCAAGTGAGAAGCTGAAAGAATGGGTGCGAAACGGCGGATGCATCGTAAGCCTCGGCTCACCAAACTGGGCCATGGGCGACAAGGGATTCGTAAAGCTAGTCTCGACCAAAAAAGAAAAGGACAAAGACCTGGTCGACCTGCCGGGCTCGCTTTTCAAAGCAGAGCTAGACCCCGATTACTGGCTGAGCTACGGCTATCAAGCGCAAGGCGAAGGCAAGAAGATCATGATCGCCGTCCCGATCGAGGGGAGCACATTCTACAAGTCGAAGCCTGAAGGCGGCGGGGCAGTCACGCTTTCTTCAGGAGCAAAGGATATTAAGCTCTTAAGCGGCTGGGCCTGGCCCGACACGGAAAAGGCCATTACTGATTCTGTCTGGCTCCACGACGAAGCCGTTGGCCGGGGCCACGTGATCCTGTTCATGCAAGACCCAACCGACCGAGCGATGTGGCCGGGGCTCTACAAACTAGTCCTCAACGCCATGCTCATGGGCCCTGGGTAGGTCAGAAGAGACTCTGCTGGTCGAAGCAAGGCACGGTGCAACTGGGGTCTTCGAAGCGCGAGTTGCTCATGCTTCGGGTGACAGGGACCATTTCGAGATCGGTGTTTTCGTAAGGCTGCATCAAGCCTTGCAGGGCAGAGGCAGGGAAGTCGGAGTGGTCCAGCCATAGCTCAAAATCTGCAGGCTCAAAGATGACTGGCATACGGTCATGGAGTTCGGACATGAACGGACTGGCATAGGTCGTCAGAATTGTGCAAGTTTCAAGCAGCTCTTCGCCTGACTCCCATATCTCCCATAGCCCCGCCATTGCAAAGGGAGCCTGGTCGCGGTGCCGAATATGGAACGGCTGCTTTCCGTCGGCCATGATTCGCCATTCGAAGAATCCATCGGCTGGCACCAGGCACCTGCGTTTTCGCCAAGCCTCACGAAATGAAGGTTTTTCGGATGCAGTCTCGCTCCTGGCATTGATGAGCTGTGTCCGAATCGAGATGTCCTTCGCCCACGAAGGCACCAATCCCCAAGCGGGTTCAAAGTAACCACCGTCACGCAATGCCAACACGTTCTGAGTCGGAGCGATGTTGTGCCTCGGCACAATCGGCGTCTCGAACTCAAGGCTAAATAAGTCCGCAATGAGCGGGTTTGAGGCGCGGAGACTGTAGCGGGCGCACATCGGCTAAACCTTTTTTGTCTTCCACTTGCCTTGGCGGAAGACGTGGATGCTCAGGGCACCGTGGATTGCCTGTGTGACGCTCATCGCAAACCATGCTCCTGCCGCTCCGTATCCTAGAAAATGTAGGTTGCCAGTGTACATGCGGTGGGGGAATCCTAGAGCGAGAAATGCACTCAGCGGTACTCGCAAGAACCACGTCGAGCATAGTGTGATCCACATTGGGCGAACCGTGTCGCCTGCGCCCTGCATCGCCCCGGTCATGACCATGCCGTATGCAAAAAAGAACTCGGTGACGGACAATGCCCTAATCAAGTGCGATGCCTGCGCCGCTATCTCATGCTTCTCGCCTACCATTGTCAAGGCAATCGGATACGCGAAGATGAATATCGGAATCGAGATTACTGCCGTAACTAATGCCCCATGGTTCGCCGCGATCCAAGTGAGGCGTTCAGCCCGCTCTGGACGCTTCATCCCAAGGCTTTGCCCCACTAGCGATGCAGCCGCCATAGAAAGCCCAAAGGCAGGCATAAACATGATGGACTCGATGGCGAAGGCCACACTCATCCCCGCAATTGCGGTTGCAGCAATGCCAGCCCCAGGAATCTGCGTGAGAATCTTGGTGAAGGCCATGAACGACCCGACTCGGAGAACCGCCATGCCAGCTGCGGGCACCGCGACTTTCAGAATTCGTGATGCCCAGACCCATCGCGGGCTTTGGAGAATCCATTGCGAACCGAGAGGCGTGCGGACGCTGTACGCAAAGTAGATGAGTGCTGCAACCCAGGCACTGATCGATAGAGCTAGGCCAGCACCAACTAAACCCAAGCCGAATCCCGGGATATTCAGTCCAAAGAAGGTCGTTCTTGGTGGGTAAATTAGTATGAAATTTAAAGAGATATGCAGCAGAATTTGCAACCCGCTGATGTACATTGGACTCTTGCTATCGCCAATCCCTCGCAAGGCTCCCGCAAGGGTCTGGATCACATAGATTGCGGGCAAGCCAATCGCATAGCTCAGGATGAACTTAGTCATCAAAGCTGCTGTCGTGGCTTCACCTGGCGGCAGGAAGAACTGCGACGCCGGGTAGGCAAGGAGCGCGGCGACTAGTCCTGAGATCAGTCCTGCAATAACGGCTAGCCCCACTGACTGCTTGGCGGCTATCCTGAGCTCCTCTATCTTCCCGGCTCCAAAGGCGCGGCTCACAAGCGCGGTTGATCCCGTGCCCAGTGCCATCGCAAGGGAGAACATTAGGAACATTACGTTTATCGCGCTGCCCTGGGCGGTTAGGGCTTCAGATGGCAAGTGCCCAATGAAGAACCGGTCTAGCAGCGTGTTAACAACTTGAAGGGAATTGAGTGCGACGACGGGCCAAGCGAGTTTCCAAACAACTGATGTGTGGTTTTCGGTCGCTATTTCTTGAGGCGTGATAAGCCCGGATTCATCCGCATCATCAAGTTGCAAAGACATCAAAAAAGAAGGTCGCCTTTCGACGACCCCTTAACTTTACGTTCTTATCCAGAACAAAGTTTCTCGCTTTGACCTCGCTCGGACTCAATCTGAGCTAAGATACTTGTATGAGTGGGTGGTCAAGACACACAGGAAAAATTGCTGTTTATGACTCCGATCAGGTGGATACGGACCGGATTATTCCGGCGCGTTTCTTAACCATGGTCACGAAGACCGGCTACGGTGAACTGCTTTTTGCGGACGTGCGGGGGCCCAAGTTCCCGCTTGACCAGCCTGAGGCGCTGGGCGCCTCGGTCCTGGTGGTCGGCTCGAATTTTGGCTGTGGCTCGTCGCGGGAGCATGCCGTTTGGGCGATCCAGCAGGCTGGATTTGTGACCGTGATCTCCAAGCGCACAGAAGATTCACCTGGGTTTAGCGATATTTTCCGACAGAATGCGTCCAACTGCGGCCTGCTTTTGATTGAACTAGAGCCAGCTGATCAAGAAATCTTGGCAAATGCGGGAAGTGGGGCGACGGTTTCGATTGACTTGACCGACCAAACCATTGAACTGAACGGAGTCGAAATCAAATTTGAGATCACCTCCGGTGCAAAAAGGCAGATAATGGAAGGATTGGACCTGATTGGGACCACAATGGAGCATAGTGCAGCAATCGATAAGTTCGAGGCAAAATCTAAGACATACGTGCCTGCACCAATGCAGGAACCTAGCGGCGTTTTCAAAACGTCCTAAAGCTGAGGAAGAAGATGAACAAAATGACACAGTTTTTAGCCCTTTGGGTTAGCGCAGGAATGCTCGCAACGGGATGTAGCAACTCGTCAAGCGCCCAGTCGAGCGGAGTGGCCGGTGCTCAGATGCCAGTGACGCAAGCATCGATGAAAACCACAGATCAGGTGGAAGCCAATCCACCGGTTCAGGATGCTGGCGGAAATACTGGAACCTCAAGCTCAGAGGATGACAATCCGTATCGACAGTACCAGCTGAAAGACTTAAAGAAAGCGAAGGTTAAGTTTGACAACAAGAAGGTATTCAGCTACTGGATCATGGATACCGAAGGCAAGAGGGCAGAAGGCATGATGTTCCTGCAAGAAAAGGAAGTCAAGCAAGACGAGGGGATGATCTTTGTTTTCTCCCTGGCCCAACCGCTTTCATTCTGGATGCGCAATACGTACATCCCGCTTGATATCGCATATCTGGATGCTAAGGGAAAAATCCTAAACACCACAACAATGAATGCCTTAGACGAAACCGGACATCCAAGCAGTGGTAAAGCAAAGTACGCCATCGAGATGAAGCGTGGGGCGTTTAAGCGAAACGGAATCAAGGCTGGGATGGTCGCTGACATTCCACTTGACGTGCAATCCGCGGATTGATTCGTGCACAAAAAAGATTAGCCCTTTGCTCGGATTGCTTTTGGGGCAGAAGCAGTCTTTGCCTTTGCTGCGGTAGCAAACTTGGATGGATCCTTGGCGTAGGCTCCTACACAGCTTGGGCAGCAGAAGTAGAACCGAACTCCGTCAATGTCCGTGAAGCCAACGCTGGCGCTGTATCGCTCGATGTCCTCACCGCTCACTGGGCAAGTCATGCTCTCTTTAGCTGGGAGCATAGCGAACTTCTTGGAGTCCTTCTTGAACGCAGCGAGGTTTGCGGCGCTGTGGAAGTAGTAGCGAATGCCATTGAAGTCAGCCGACCCCTTTGCGTCCTTGGCGTCAATTCGTGTATGGTCGATCGGGTCGAAGAGGAACTCTCCGGCCGCTTTGTTCTTAAGCTTCTTATCAGCAAGAACTTTGGCTGGGTTAGCCTCAAAGCCAGACTCGCAGCCGCCACAGCAGTATCCAAAAAGAGCGCCATTGTATTCGGACTTGGCAATGGATGCCGAAACTGGGGAGAGCATGATAGGACAAACCAGAGGAGCGGCCTTGGTTTGACCAAGAATAGAAACAGCAAGGATTGCAGCAGTAATCATAGTTTTTTTAGTACCTCAAGAACAATTCAATTGTACTTGGAAGACTACGGATTCAGCGCCGGTTCGGTTCCTACAGGCTTAGTGGAGCATGCTTTTGGAGTACCGCCAGAGCGAGTTCATCGACGTGATAGGGAAGAGGAGCGGGTAAGTCTATGCCCTCGCCAGTTGCGATACGATACGTTTCGGCCGCAAGCATGTTGGCCCAGTTAACGAAGTTTTCGTACCCGAGTTGGAAGATCCCCCCGCGTTGCGTTGCTCGGAGCCTCGCCGATTGCTCGGCATAAGTCAGCAGGGCGATGTCACTCAGCGCACCCAGGAATACTTGGTCCGAGCGATCCACTGCGAAGACTTTGCCGGCTAGTTCGCTGATATAGGAATCACCCGCCGCGACCAGGGACAGTCTGCCTTCTGCCGCTCGTCTCCTGAGTCTGTCACCAAGGAACACGCGATTGATTTCGTTGGTGCCTTCATAGATGCGACTGACACGAGCATCGCGGAAAATCCGAGCGACAGGAAACTCTTCGGTAAACCCGTACCCACCAAAAATCTGAAGCGCCTCGTCAACGATGAACGACTCCACCTCTGTCGCAAAAATCTTGCATGCGCTGCATTCAATCGCGAACTCCTCTGCGGCAGCTTTGTTGCCTTCGATCGGACCGCTTAACTGTTCAAAGGCGCCATCAATGAGCGCGCCCGTGCGATAGATCATGGACTCCGCAGCATAGAACCTTGAAGCCATCTCGGCAAACTTCTTGCGCACCAATCCAAACTCGCTGATCGATTTTCCAAACTGCTTGCGATCAACGGCATAGGCCGCGGCCTGAGCAATCGCTTCTCGCGCTGGCCCGATGGACATTGAGGCTAGCTTGAACCGACCAAGATTCAAGGAATTGAGCGCAACTTGGTGTCCCTTGCCCTCAAGATAAAGCATGTTCTCAGGTGGCACAACGGCATTTTCCAGAACCAGCCGAGCGGTGGACGAGCCTTTCAGCCCCATCTTGTGCTCTTCTCGACCAATGCTGACTCCAGGCGAATCCCGCTCCACGAGGAATGCCGTTATGCGCTCCCCATCCACCTTCGCCATGACGAGGAATAGGTTCGCCCACTTGGCATTGCTGATCCACATCTTGGTCCCGTTAAGCACCCAGTGACCGTCGCGCAGTTCCGCCTTGGTGCTGAGGCTCAGCGCGTCCGAACCGCTGTCGGGCTCGCTCAAGGCGTAGGCTCCAATCCATTCGCCGCTTGCAAGTTTGGGCAGATACTTTTGGCGTTGCTCCTCGCTCCCAAACATGGTGAGTCCAACCTGGCTGATTCCGCTTGTGACCCCGATGCTTACGCTAAAAGAGGCGTTCAGGCTGAGATACTCAAGGATACGCGCGGCGAGGTTCTTGCTCAGACCGAGTCCGCCGTATTCTTCGGGGGTGTCTATTCCACAAAAGCCGATCGCTCCTGCTTCAGCCAGCAACTTCGGCATGAGTCCTTCCTGTTGCTGATCAATTAGTTCGAGCCGGGGCAGAATCTCTTTACGGCTAAATTGCTCTGCCGTCTGGATCATCAGTAATTCGTCGGCCGAGAAATCTTCGGGCGTAAAAATCTGCTCGGGGCACTTGGAGAAGAAGGAGCCGCCGTGTTCTGTTGAGGTGATTATCCCAGCCATAAATTCATGTTGCGCCGATATAGGCGCAATCAGCATTATACGGGAGCAGCCTCGATGATGCTTCCCTTGCTACAAGCAAATACGGCCATGCCCCTTTCAGCGGGCAGTTCTCGTTCGTTCGGTCCTTCAAACAATGGCAACCATGTTGTGAATCCGGAAACTAGGAAGACAGGCTCACCGAGTTGGTTGCGATAGCCGCCCGGCGCGATATCAGGCTTGGTCAGATTAGAGCCGGGCAGGGCCTCGATCGCCCATTCGCCGATTTCAATACGGGAAAGATTGGTATACGGGGTTTCTATATCCAGCTGTTCGGTGATGACAAAGCACTCAGCCGGAATTGCACCCAGATCGAATTCTTCCACCACACCGAGGATCGGAATAACTATGGTCGAGGCCTGATAGTCATCAACCAGCTCCCGGACTCGGTCAGCTAGGGTGCGTTCAGGTTCAAACAAGGCCCCTTGCTTAAGGCTGCCGGCATCGACTGCGAGAACCACAGCCTGGACCTCAGGCAAGACTAACGCCCTCCGACTATCAAAAATTAACTCACCTTGGGAATGCTTCCACCGCATCGTCGCGTAGACTACACCGAATGGGCAAACGAATGTGGCGTCACGCCTTGGTTATCGTGCTAGCATCCGGCCTCGCAGCCGTTGCTTCAGGTCAAAAGGAACCGCAACAGGTTGATCGAAGTGGTGAAAAGATTCTCGATCAATTGGCCGCGCATTACGAAAAATTTGGCAGCGTGCGGTTCAGCATCAATACAGCCGCCCAAGATCGGCCCAATGGACCCTTCTATGCCGACAGTCAAACCGATGTCGCATGGGACGGGAAGTCTAAGTACCGAGTGGAGCAGATGGATATGTGGGGAGACGGTGGGCTTTGGGTCTCTGACGGGAGTACCCTCTTGCAGGATTCACTGGAGCTTGAAGGAACCGTTACTTTGCTTGACGCTCTCAAAACGGACCCGCTCGCAGACGCAAAGTTCTCCCCCGGAAATCCTCAAGGAAGCATGCTCTTTTCCTTCTTCCATGGACGCAAAGCGATAGACGCGCTTCTGAAAAAAGAGTCCAAGATTTCGTTGGGTCAGCCTAATTACGGCTACGACTCGATCATTGTCGAATCAATTCGCCTCGGGGAAGTCACGATCTATTACGCTCCAAAGACAAAGCAAATTTATCGCTTTGAGTACAAGTCCCGCCCGAGCTTCGAGCAACAGATGGACGGCCTTCGACCAATAGGCGCAGCTTTGTCCCGGCAGGACATCACCTACTATCAGGTTGGCGGTAGGTTGCCTGCAATCTTGTTCAGTACAACCCCGCCTGAGGGCATGGATGTGGTCGATCGGAGAGCCAAGAAAAGCTCTGCAAAGCAAGAATCCTCGCCATAGGATGGCGAGGATTCTCTTTGGCGTCTAATCGTCTAGCGCGTCGCGGCGACGATAATCGCCTTAGGTCGCGGCATTCGCATAGCGGTGTTCTTCAACATTTGAGCCTGAAGATCGTTCATGGTCTTTGCGTCTACTTCGTAGTACTGCATTGGCGGCCCAGTGCTTCGGTGAAGCATCTTGAATCCACCCTCAACAACTGCAGCCACACGACCCTTGTCGTTGCTATAGAAGGAAACCGGCCATGTTTTCATGATCTCGACTTCGATCTTGTTCTTCTTGGCTTCTTCGATTTGCTTGTCGGCTTCTTCGCGCTTAACAGGACCGTAGTAAACAACTCGCTCTTGCTTGGTTGGCGGAGGAACGGGCTTGCCCGCTTCAACAGGGGGTGAAGGCATGGTCTGAATAATCTTGAGTTGGATCATCTCAACCTTTTCATCTGCAAACATGCTCTTGAAGTCAACATACGTTGGAGTCTGAGGGCCACCGGCTGGGGTCGGCTCCGGCATCTTCGCAAATGAATAATTTAGAGCCTTATTGCTTGTAGACTTGAAGTCGATTTTGCTGAACCCACGCAGATTCGGCAAGGCCGCCATGGTCTCAAGGTCTGTGTCGACCGCCTGTGCAATTCGGCTGTCGGCTTGATCTTTGTCAAGCTCAAGTTTGACCACTCTCGGATCGCTCTTGATATCCGCGTAAGGGATCATATAGGTAGCAACCTTTTTCTTGGCAGCAAGATCAGCCTCGACCTTCTGGATCTCTCGTATCTCCATTCGGTCAGCTTCTTCTCGGCTGAGAAGGGGTCCACCCGCATTGACTAATCCGGGAACGCCGTCATCAACGGAGCCTCCGCTATTGCATCCAAAGGCACTTAGCCCGAGGACAAGGGCCAGCGCCGTAACTGCTAGTCCACTCCGCTTCTTAAAATTGTTCATGTCCTGTTAACTCCTTGGTTCCAATGCCAATTGAAAACTTGGCACTTTAAGCTAACAAGATACCTCGCAAGGTCAAGTCCAGGTTCCAATTCATGCGGTTGCCACATGGGAATGAGAGGTAAAACACCCCTACCCATGGCATTAGCAGTTGGCTCCCAAGCACCAGATTTCACTTTGAAGACGATGACCTCGGACGGTTTAGCGGATCGAACCCTGAGTTCGCACAAGGGCAAAGAGAACGTTGTCCTTCTCTTTGTTCCGGGCGCATTCACCTCAGTCTGCACCGTGGAGATGCAAGATATGAACCGAGTCGTTCAGGAGAATCAGGGGATGAATGCCGTGGTTTATGGAATCTCGGTCGATTCTCCTTGGTCTCAGGACGCATGGAGGAAAGCAAACAATCTCCACTTTGAGCTGTTGAGCGATTACCAGCACAACACGGTTCGAGAGTACGATGTGGAGCTCCAGGACCTCGCTGGCCTCGGACCATCGAGTTTGCGAGCAACGTACCTAATCGACAAGTCCGGCATTGTGCGTTACGTGGAGGTCACTCCAAAGCCGAGCGATTCACCAAATCTCGCAGCGCTTAAGACGGCAGTCGAAGCACTCTGAGCCAAAGGGCATAATGATTCAATGCC
>WBZS01001434.1_pt2 | contig 13161 bp, 16 predicted proteins | sample 5204201 | NCBI WGS metagenome assembly WBZS01 (sample SAMN12344357, study PRJNA552823) | activated sludge metagenome | biome: Activated sludge suspended growth; feature: Nitrification reactor; material: Wastewater; isolation source: activated sludge from nitrification reactor of wastewater...
GGAACTGCCATGAAGGATTACGCAGTTGTAGTAGAGAGAGGCGATAGCAATTGGTCGGCCTACGTTCCAGACCTACCCGGTTGCATTGCAACTAGCGAATCTCGTGAAGGGATTCTAGAGCTGATAAAAGAATCTATTGAGCTTCACATCGAGGGATTGAAACTGCATGGAGAGCATGTTCCCGAGCCAACCTCGGAAGCAAGCACGTGCGAGTTTCCGCATAAGCTATCCTGATTCCCGCAACTGCCACAAGCGGCTCAACAACACCGCTTGCCCGCCGTGATATGCCTCGTGCTGGATCACGTGGCCGAGGACCCAGCGCATGGTTCGCTTGGTGCCGTCGTGCTCCTTTGTTGAATCTGCAGGTGGCCAACTCTTGATCCCTTCCAGTGTGCGGGCGCGAATGCGGTCGTGGAGTTCGAAGTACCACGAGAGCGGGTGGCGGGGCGGGACGGGCCACACCCATTCGTCCACATCGGTCTCATCGGCGAGCAGCAGTTTCCTCTCTGCGGGGTCGCCGGGCAGACCAAGCACAAACCGCTCAAACCAGAAAACCTCGACGCTGATGATGTGCAGAATAACCGCGCCGATGCTGTAGGTACCGGGGTAAGGCTGCCAAACCACGGCGTCCGCGCCCAGCTCCGGGTCCAACTCCCACCGCCACTCGTTTGTCCCATCCTGCAAGATCGCACAAAGAAGCCCATAGGGCTCCTGATATCCAGGAAGCGGCTCAGCGTCGATGACTTTCATTGACTCTTATTACCTGAGTAAGCCCTTGAATTCATTGACCGACATGCCAGCGGTCCTAACGAGTTCCCCCATGACAACGGACTTGACGGGGTTGTGGCGTGGAATCACGAGAATGGTCTGCTCGCGCCGCATGATAACATGACCCGATTGACGAACGATGACAAAGCCCGCCTTCTCGAATGCCTTGACCGCTTGTAAGTGGTTGATGCCAGGCAGCCTAGGCAACGTTCAAATCCACTTTGACGTGCACAACCTCGCCCTCTGCTGCGATGTCTTGCGCCACTTCCAGGTAAAGCTTGATCGCCTCTTTGACGTTTTCCAATGCTTCCTCACGAGACTCGCCCTGGGAGACGCAACCTGGCAACCCGGGCACCAGTACGGAGTAGCCGCCTTCCGGCTCTGCGATCAATCGGACGCTATAATCCATCCCATTATTATAATTCAGATTTCGTGCAGAATGAATCTTGGGTGGGAATGTTCGACGAGCAACGGGACCAATTCAATATTATCAGGGGGATACTAACGGTTGTCTTGGGCGCAGCTGTTCTCTTCTTACCGGTTGAAATTTCATGGCCCCTTGTGGCGAGAATTACAACAAGCATTGGAGTCATGTCGTTTGGAGCGTTCTTCATAACCTTCGCGGTCTATCGCAAACATCCACAAGGTCGAGGTCGCGCAGTTGCATTTTATTGTTCGGGATATACTTCATTCTTTGCGGCGTTACCAAGCTTATTATTTACTCAACGGGCAATCGCTCGGATGCCATTGTTGCTTGGCTCTTGATTGTAGCTGGCCTAGTGATCTTCTACTTACTGAAGTCCGGAAGATGGAAACCATGAACCTTTCTGACCCAATTGTTGGATACAGATTCCATCAAAGAGCTTAGCGCTAAGATGGCATTGCATTGCGCTCTCTTCTGTCGCCCAGTCAGGGCTAGAGATTGATTGGTGATCTGGTTCCAGGGCGTTGCCCTTCGCTCTAATCTTTTGGCCCTTCAGGCCTATTCGTTGCAGGAAAACTATGCCTACTCCTAATCGATGCATTGTGCAAATGATGCCCATGTCCCACGCTAAACTTGGGCCCAAAGGGTCGGCAAGATTATAGCGGAGGGCATCGCCCTGGTAAGGCATCGCCAAAAAAGGCTAGCCCTGTAGGGGCGCAACAACGCGCGCTGCAGCAACAGGCCATTAGGACGGAGGATGTTTGATGCAAATAGGAGGCACCCAATCTTTGCCCGCTCGTCGCAGTGCAATGATTACTCCGACTTCTGCAAAAGCGCACAATACGATTCCAAGACCGATAAGTGGTAAGAAGAATGCAATCAATGATGCTTCGTCAAAGTTGATCGCCCGCCACACAAGCCAACACGACCAACCGGTAAGCGCTAAGCCAAGCGTCATGGCTATGGCCAGGTAGGCAGCATTCGGCTTGCGAACGTATGCAAATCGACCTGGCACTGGGGCCTCAGGAGGCAGATGGGCATTGATCGCTTCGACCACTGACTCGAACCTCAAGTCTGGATTCTTCGACCAATAAACAGGCATCCAATACTTTTCAACACCCGCTTTATCAATTAGGCAAATCGCTTCGTCATATGGGTATTGACCTATTTGTAGTGCTCGAACTCCCAACAAGCTTTGCCAAGGTAGAGTCCACAAACGAGAGCCAGCCCTCTCCAACCAGATTTCATCCTTGTCCCAAGCAGCCGCGAGTTGGCATCGGCGCACAATGAATTTCATAAACATTCTGCAATATAGCAAAATGTGTCGTATAGACCGACAGTGACCGCACCATCGAGGGACAATACAAAAAAGTTCTCGTTGCCAGGTTTGTAAAACGTAAGAAGGATTGCTGATGCTGCAATCATCCCGCAAATGACCCAAACACCTACTTTGTCTGATTTATGAAAAAGCTCAACGCGGCCATTCATCAGGCTGGATTCACACCGCAATCTCGCAAATTTCGATATCCGGCGACGGCTCGGTTTTCACATCGAGCCAGCCGTCAACGGCCTCTTTAGCATTGACCATCAGTTCCTCGATTCGTTTCGCCCTGGGTGGCACTACCCGGCAAGGCTGGTACCTCGGCCCAGAATCCGCCCTCGCTTGCCTTATGGACGATCACTTGCAGAGTCATGTCCTTATTGTACAAAAAATCTTGGGGGAGTGGTTCGTCTTCACCGCTACTCGATGCCACTACCTTGGCTCGACACCCGACCAACCTGTCGACCATGCCTTATAATAAGGATGTGACTATCAAAGTTCTACTCGAACAAGGCGAAGATGGCTGGATCGTGGCCCACGTACCAGCATTGCGTGGTTGCGTTTCGCAAGGCAAGACCAGGCAAGAGGCCCTTGCCAACATCAAGGAAGCAATCGAAGGCTGGCTTGAAGTTGCGCAGGATGTAATCGATCCTGCCTTTGATGCCACAAAGACTGAGATCGTGGCTGTAGCGGTCTAACGGATGCTTCCTGTCGTTAGCGGCAGTCAAGCCAGACGCGCCTTTGAAAAGGCGGGCTGGGCTTTCGTCCGCCAAAAGGGCAGCCACATGATTCTTAGTAAGGCAGGGGTCGACGGCAATCTAAGCGTTCCCGATCATGCCGAGCTGGATCGCGGGACGCTGCGACACTTAATTCGGGCTTCAGGTTTGTCGGTTGAACAGTTCTCAGCCCTTCTAAAATAGCCTATTGCCAAACCTCGAGTCGCCACTCGCCCCAGACTTTTTCTTCCTGCCACTCCTCGCTCGGGTCTTGGCCCGCTAGCCGCAGGCCCAGGAAAATCAGGCCGACGTGCCAGCCTTCGTGCCACACCATGTGCTGCAAAAAGATTACTGGGTGGTCGTAGGTGCCGTACTCGCCGGAGACCTTTTCGACTCCCTGCTCCAGCAACTCCCGCACCGCCTCGCGAATCGCGAGGCCGCTTGCTCGCAAGTGCCCCTTGATCGCGTCCAGATCGGGCAATGCTTGCTCGTCTGGGCCATAAGCGGATTCCAGCGTAGCGGCGCGCGAGGGGGAGACTTGGGATAGCCAATAGCGCCGGGTGCCGTGGATATGCGCAAGCTGCTGGTCCAGCGGCCAGCCGTCTTCGGATGGCTTCGCATGCCGGTTCGATTCGTCGATCTTCGAGGCAACCGCCTCCAAAATCCGGCACTGCCGGTCCCATGATTCGAGAAGAGCTTCAGTAACATTCATGCCCGCGATTATACGCGAATCACGGCGTGTTGAAGAGTGCAAATAGCCCAGTGCTAAGGCTCGGTCGTGGCACCAATTGAGCGCATTGGGCATTGAAGCACAAGCGCTCGAATGATGTGCGGACTCTGACCCATCACTCCCTGATTAATTCCATGATTCCCGCCAACTTGCCCAGATATTAACAGTTTCTGATCGCGAGTCCCCAACTCTCACACTTACACACCCAGCTCTGGGATACAATAGTACCGACAATCAACCGTCTAAGTGAGATCGTACCGTCGAACAGCACCAACCGACCAGAGAACAATATGCCTCGTAAGCCAAAAGGACCAAGAGCGTTCGTTATGTCAATCCATCGCTGTAGGCCCTACAGCAGGGCCGTTTCGTGGACGGCCGCACCCATCGTTGCGCTCATCTTAACATTGCTTTTCGTCCCGCAAGTGGCTGACATTTTATGTCCTAGCTGGTCCGTTGAAGCTCTAGAGAAAAGCATCGGCATCTTCGCAAATGTAGTCTATTACGCCTTTGTGCTCCTGCTCTACTTTCAATGGAGAATCAGCACCGATTGGCTATTTCTTCTGGACCGTCTCTTGGCTTGCGATAATGGTGAAGCGATCGGTCACCAAGCACAGGGAATTTCACGCCTAGCCCGAGTGAAGCTACACAAACTCAAATACTGCCCATTCGGAATAGTAAAGTACTTCGCAGTTCAGCTCTTTTGCAACATCATATCGGATACGAAGGAATGGAGGGTTCGAAAAACTGCGCTTTACTTAGCCGCTGCTGGATTTGGATCCTTTTCGATCGCAATTCCGCTCTTCATTATTGGGATTATCCCATTTGAACCTCGATGGATGCCTCTCATTTGCTTCTACCTCACAGTATCCGTGATGATTTTCATTGGTACGAAGTTGAGCATTATGCATCAAGGGTTTAATAACGCCTCCCATAAAGTGGCCTTAGTAACGCTTATGCCACTTTTTCTTATTTATCTTGGGCTATTTGCCGTCGATGCTACCGCAGTCGTACTAACTTGGATAACGTTCCTCGTCTTGGCAATGTTGCCCTTTATTATGGTTCAACTGAGGCAAGGTAATCAGCGCGCCAATCTTTTGCGCTCTGGCTGGTTCTGGGGCAGCCTTTTCTTCTCCGTTCTCATATTGGTCAATTGGAACTGGCAAGATCAGATTACCTTTCCTCACGAGGACGAGCGACAGAATGACCCGCCCCGGCAACATCGTGTTGATCAATTCAAGAGCATCGTTCTAACGAACACGGCTAAGCCAATTGAACTGCCGCCAATTTTTCTTAACCTCGGCGGAGGCGGTAGCCGCGCCGCTGTCTTCATCGCCCTTGTGCTAAGTCAGCTCTGGTGGCTAAAGGTTGACACCAACACTCTTTCTGCGAGCGAGCGCGAAGTGCTCGATGCAATGCCTATAAGGATTAGGAGCGTCGTTATCGCAGGTAAGACCGTGTTTCCGGGGCGCATTTTCTTGCTAGGTGTCCGCTTCACCAGCTCGGTTTCAGGAGGTTCGCTAGCGGCAGCCTATTGGAACAGTGGTGTTCTGACTAACCTCTCCCCCGAAACAGAATTGGATCCTCCGATTGAGCGCCGAATAATTGCCTTGCAAAGCTTCTTTGGTAGCTCTGGGGCAAGAAGTTGTTATAGGGATGTCGCCTTTGGAAGTCCGTTTAATGAAGACTTAACGTCGCACGAGAGAACGGAGCAATTAAGCGCAATCGAAAATGACCCGTTTATCTATGCGATGTCAAGAAATTATTTGGCACCAGCAATTGTTGGTTTGTTCTCCACGACCTCTAGTCGAAGAGCTCTGATCTCGCACGCATTTGAAGACTACGGAATTTCTAAACTAAGGCTGAGTGACCTGTTCTATGATGAGGCAAATGGCATTCTTCCGTATTCGATGTTCAATGCGACGTTGACTACGTCGGGTGAGCGCTTCCTGCTAACAAACTTATCCCCATCTTGGTTTACGGAGCTCAATCTTTTTGGCCCCAGTGACGAATATCTCTGGCCACCGATCAAATCCGATAGCCGATTCCGTGCGCGTCCTGGAAAAGTGCTGACCCATCTGCAGGCCGACCCGGCGTGGGATCCAAAATTGTCGACGGCCGCTTGGGTGAGCAGTGATTTTCCGTTTGGCTTTCCGGTCAACAGGATTCGGGTTGATAATCTTGGAAATAAGTCCGATCGGGTCATTGGAACGCTAGACGGAGGGCTATCCGATAACTTGGGAATAAACTCGTCGCTTTCCGTTGTGCGCACTCTTGCCAAGCAAATTAGCGTTAATTTCCCTCAAGTATTCATCTTCGACATTGATACTTCGGAGTCGCCTTTTGATCCGGATAGCCCGGCTCAGCTTTGGTATCATTATCAAGAAGCTTATAATGCAATAATTCGCGCAAAGCAAGTTGCCGAGCAAACGACTTGGGCGCTTTATCTTAAAGAGTTGTCTCAAGACCTCCAACTACCAAGTGCAGATGTGAGTTACGCGGCACCAGTCTCACTATTAACCGATCCGGAGGGCCATGTTGTGCCGTCGGACAAGGCAGGGGATGGTTTAAAGACGGGGATTAAGTACATAGCGGGGTTCACATCGCGTCGATGGCGTTGGTTTAGGATACGCAGCGGTGAGCTGAAGTCAGAGCATGTATCCACAAGTTGGCATCTTCCAAAGGAAGAACTTCGCCGGCTCTTTGAAGTAAGTTTGCGGGAAGACATCAGAGCAATTTTGCTTGAAGCTGTTCGATCATACATGGACCAGATTGCAACCCTCTGGGATCATGGAAAGAAAGGACCAAATGTAAACGCAAATATCGGAGTGGCTCAGATGGGTGTGCAGAGCGCAGTTAGCAGTCCGAAAACGCCCTAGTCCAGCCGGAATGTTTGAACCTATTTGCGTGTAAGCTAATCCATTTCGCCGGTACTTTCTCTCAATCGTAGTGATAGACCTCTTCTTGCGAAGAGCTTTCCACCCAGTTGTGTAAGTCACCTTGCTGGGCCAGTTACCACTCGTCTTCGGATTCACGTGCCGCTACGACTCGTCGATTTCGAGGCTGCCGGTGCCAAGATTCAAGGAGAGCTTCAGTAACATTCATGCCCGCGATTATACGCCCCTGCCCGATTGCCGGGCAGGGGACGGGGCGGGGTTACTTAGGAATCAGGACGGTGTCGATCACGTGGATCACGCCGTTTGTGCACTCAATATCGGCAGTGACAAGCTTTGATTTGTTAAACTTCACTCCGTGCTTATTGGTTACTTTGATGGATGCTCCATTTAGCGTTTTGACACGGGCTCCATTCTTGAGTTTCATAACGTCTGCTGCCAAGACCTTTCCTGACACTACGTGATAAGTGAGAATCTTGACAAGCTTCGCCTTGTTCTCCGGCTTAAGCAACATTGCGATCGTGCCCGGCTTGCTCTTTTCGAGCTTGTTAAATGCAGCGTCTGTTGGGGCAAACACGGTGAAAGGGCCAGCCCCCTTGAGCGTATCGACAAGGCCTGCCGCCTTTACCGCAGCGACCAAAGTCTTGAAACTTCCAGCCGAAACGGCGGTGTCCACGATGTCTTTGTCTGCCTTAATCAAAGAGCCGGTGAAGGCTTGACTTGCGGTCATGGCGAAGAGGGTTGTAAGTGCGATTAATTTTGTAATCTTCATTGATTGTTCCTTTTGATTTAGCGAGCGGTAACGGTCTTGTAGTCGCGATCCGGGGTTGCCAGTCGCACGGCTTGGTAAATTGCCGAGATTCCGACCAGGATGTAAACAATGTTGGACAAGGTGCTTCCGGCACCAAAGATCGCCGCGACCAGATCGAACTTTGCGATCCCGACGAGGCCCCAGTTCAAGCCTCCAACAATTAGGAGAACGAGGGTCAGGGTGTTCAAAATTTTCATATCTGTCTCCATCGCTCATCGGTCCTCGCCGATCAAGCTGAGATCATTGTACAGACTTTGTCTAAGTCTTGTCAAGCTTTATCCAGATTTTCTGCCCAAACTCCTTTGTATACTTGACAAAACCTAGACAATAGGTTCAAAATGGGCGTTGATGTGGCTGTAACTTACACGATCGGGACTTTATCTAGCCTCTCCGGCATTTCTCAACACACGATTCGTGCATGGGAGCGCCGGTACCAGGCCCTGTCGCCAGGGCGCAGCGATACGAACCGACGCATCTATCTCCAAGAAGACCTTGATCGGCTCTCACTTCTTAGACAAATCGTCGAATCCGGTCACAGCATTGGTCAGGTCGCGCCCCTTCCGACGGACCAGCTCAGGTCGTTAGTCGAGTCAAGAGCACCTCGGCCTCAAGCTGTAGAACTTGCTTCGACTGGAACTCAGGACTCTTTTCTGGTGGCTTGCCGCGACGCAATCGAGAAGCTTGATCCGGAGCGACTTGAAGAATGCTTGGTCCGCGCCGGAGCAGCGCTCGGTGTAACTCGGCTCCTCGACGAAGTCGTAATTCCCTTACTGGCGAGTATTGATACAGGCTGGTCCGATGGCACGGTCAGCATCTCCCAGGAGCATATGGCCACCGCCGCGCTTCGATCATATCTGGATCAAGTCCGACTCTCGATGCCTGGCAACGCTAACGCTCCCCGAATAATTGTGACGACGCCACGCGACCAGCACCATGAGATCGGTGCGCTTATCGTCGCGATAGTCGCGGCGATGGAATCATGGCGAGTAACTTATTTGGGGCCAAATCTGCCCATGCGCGATATAGCCGATTCGGTTCGAAAGAGCGGCGCAAGAGCGGTTGCACTCAGCCTTGTCTATCCAGATGATGATCCTAAACTCGATAGCGAATTGCTTGCACTTCGAGAAAACCTTGGCCCTTCAACAGCTCTTTTGGTTGGGGGAAGAGCAGCGGACTATTACAGGGTTGCGCTAGCTAAGGCTGGAGCCGTTGTTTGCCATGACCTCGAAACGTTCCGAGTTTCGCTAAGCGAGATTGCGCTTGTTGGCTAGGTGCTGAAGACGGACTAGTTGTCGCCAGAGCTTCCGTTGTTCGCCGCCCAGAGCGCATAGTCTGAATTGGTTACCTCTGCGTCACCGTCAAAATCACAGCCAGAATTCGCCGAAACCGAGTTGCCATTGCCTGACGCCCATAGAGCGTAATCGCCATTCGTAATCTCATTGTCAAAGTCTGCATCGCCAACTAACGGCGAAACGGTTCCGAAATTCCAATTCGCCAACGCATGCGCAGGATTGTTTGGATTCGGCACGGTGGCTCGTAGCCAGAAGCCTTGCTTGATGCTCAAGCGAAATGGACCAGTTACCGCTCCGGGAACTGAAGCCGAAAAGGCACCGGTCACCGGGTTGTATGCAGCTATGTCCGCAACGATCTCCTGGTTCGCCGCATCCCGCCACGAAACTAACAATGTCGATGGGAGCCCGTCTCCCGTATTATAGGGCGTACCGCCGACCTGCCCCAAATCAACAACGCCCGTTACCGTAGGAGTTACGATGTTGTCATTTATGGAAAAATCAACAGCGACCATTTCGCCTAGGTTTGTGTTGGCGCTAGTAAGCCTAAGCTCTAATTTGTCTCCAGGAATAACGTTTTGCGAAAGCGCTAACGGGCCGCCGGAGCCAGAGCTAAGCATTACCGGATTGGCCCTATCGGACGCTCCCGGATTTAGAACTCCGGATGAGACCATGATGTTGTTCTTTTGAAGGGACCAATTCATCGTGCGGTTTAAATTGCGCACCTGCCATAGTTTGCCGGAAATTGAAACGGTACCGCTAATATTGCTGGTCCAAACCGCACTCGAGTTGAAGGAGCCAGTTCGATCTACCTCAGCACCGTGCATGACCACGTCGCCGACCAAGAGATCAAGTCCATTTAAGGGCCCAAAAGTCGAGACTCTTATCCAAAACGGAACGTGCTGTGGCTGTGGGAAAGGTTGGGCAGCCCAGGCATGCACCAACGAATTGTCCGAAAAGTAATCTGGAAAATTCGTCGAAAAGGGTGATCCCGGCGCTTGTTCAAGAGTCCACCTGCCGGTCGGGTTTGCGCTATCGCTGAACTGGTTTGTCAGCGAATCTGTATAGGCAAACGCGGCAGCCGCGCTAGCAAGAACAAGAATTGTCGATACTGTTTTCATGTAGGTTTACCGCCAAGAATTACACCTAATTATATTCCCGTTCTGGTCAAAATGAGCGCTAAAAATACCGGAAGTTGAGCCTGCGGAGCCTAGAGAGACAGTAAATAAAGCCCAAAGAGCGCGACTCCAAAGTAGGTTGCGAGGGTGGCTGCACCGGGATAATCCTTTGCAATCCGCTGCCCAGCGAAGAGCATCAGCAGCGCTATCGCGCTCGTGGCTAGCCCCATCATCGCGAAGTCCTTGTTGCTAAAAAACAAAGCAGCTGCCCCGATCAGCGAGAGGGCACCAGCTGCGATCTCGACTAGGGTGACAACGCCTAGCAACAACGGCACTAGACCCCGAAAGGGCGTCTTGCTGAAGTGTCCATTCAGCCAGCCCAGATTCCCCTTCCAGTCGACAACTTTGTCGATGCCCGACTGCGTGAAAAGTACACCGAAGAACAAACAAACTGTAACTTGTGCAATAGAAATAGGTGAAATACTCATTTTTAATTAAGTGGGTAGCGCTTCACAAGTTGTAACAGTTCTCTAAACAATGCATGGCTAGAGCTCCCTAACCATTCGTACACAATAGACTCGGTATGTACAATGATCGCACCGGCATTTTCAAGCCTTCGCAAACCAAAACAACTTGCCTCGGATCCACGAGCCGCAACAGCATCGGCGCAAACGAAGACCTCGTAATCCCCACGCAACAACTGAAGCGCGGTTTGCAATACGCAGATATGCGTCTCGATCCCAACCATGACGATCTGGCGGCGACCGGTCTCCTGGAGAGTAGCCATAAATTGAGGCGACCCGCCACAGCCGAAGCTCGTTTTGCCAACCGCTGAGCAAGGCAATAGAGCCTGAACGGGCGAAGTCGTACCGCCCATCCGCTCGGGAACCTGCTCGGTCGCAAGCACCGGCACCCCCAGCATGTTCGCCGCCTCGATCAAAAAGCTCGTCCGCTCCACAACTCGCGGCGCACCCGGAATTGGGGCCATGAACGCATCTTGTAGGTCAATAACCACGACACAGCTTGAGCCGCAGTCCGCTAGCGCCGTGTTCATAGTGTCGATTCTAGCCCCAAATCGCGTAAGCTAGGCGGTCCATGCGAGGCCCACGTTGAGGATTCTGTTTACGCTGACTTTGTTCCTCAGCTCGGCGCTGCTGTTTTTGGTCCAGCCGATGGTCGCGAAGATGGTGCTCCCCCCATTCGGCGGTGCGCCGATGGTGTGGAACGCATCGATGCTTTTCTTCCAAGCGATCCTTTTGCTGGGGTATGGATATGCCCACCTTTCGACCAAGTGGCTCGGACGGCGGCGACAAGTCATCGTCCATTGCTGCCTTATGGTTGCGGCGGTGATCACCCTGCCGATTGCGATTCCCGCTGGTTACGGCGCGCTGGGAAGCGGATCGCCATTGGGGCCGTTGATGGCAGCGCTGACCATCGGAGTTGGCATCGTGTTCTTTGCGCTCTCGGCGGGAGCGCCGGTTATCCAGAAATGGTTTGCAGGCACGTCTGATCCGCAGGCGAAGGACCCTTACTTTCTTTATGCAGCAAGCAATCTGGGCTCGATGCTCGCCTTGCTCGCCTACCCGACCCTGATCGAGCCTCGGCTCAGGCTCCACGACCAAGCAAATCTGTGGCGCTGGATGTATGTTGCGCTGGTTGTGCTAATGGTTGGCATCGGCGCGCTCGCGCTGAAGTCTCTCAGCAATGCTCCTGCTGAGGTTGTTGCTGAGCCGGTAGGGGAGACACCTTGGAGTCAGCGATTGCGCTGGATCGCGTTTGCGTTTATTCCCAGTAGCCTGATGCTCGGCCTGACAACATACTTCACTTCAAACATCGCACCCGTGCCGTTGCTCTGGGTCATCCCGTTATCGCTTTATTTGCTCACATTTATTATTGCTTTCGCTCGAAAACGAATCCTGAAAACCGAATGGATCGGGCGGGCACTGCCCCTCTTGGTCACGCCGTTAGTGCTTGCGATCATCATTGAGTCGGACGACTACTTGATCGGAGTCGGTGTGCTGCACTTGTTGGTCTTCTTTGTCGCCGCACTACTGTGCCATTCGAGGCTGGTCGACGAGCGGCCCGAGCCATCGAAACTTACTGAGTTCTATTTGTGGATGTCGGTCGGCGGTGTCTTGGGGGGCATTTTCAATACGATTGTTGCGCCATTCATCTTTACTGTCATCTCAGAATATCCCCTGATGATCGTACTCGCGTGCCTTGCCCGACCCTGGCCCAAGCCGGGGACGGTGCGCAACAAGTTCGACTTCATCTATCCAGCCGCAGTAGCGGCGCTTGTTGCTATTTTTATTTTGAGCTGGAACAGGCTTGATGCAAGTCTCTTCACGGGACTCTTATACGATAGAGGCGGCGCCTTGCCAGACTTAGTGTCTAAGCTAACGGTTAGAAACCTTCTCATTATTGGAATCCCCACTGTCCTTGCATTCCTAGCCGTAGATCGCCCAATTCGGTTCGGACTCTCAATCGGAGCCGTCTTGTTTATGTGTGCGCAAATGCAACTCAATCTCACCTCGAAGGGGCTTCTCACAAGTCGCAACTTCTTTGGTGTTCATCGCGTGTCTTTGCAGGAAGGATATTACAAGGGCCAATTCTTTCATCTTCTTGTCAACGGCAATACAATCCATGGCAAACAAAGCTTAAACCCTGATCGCCGCCGCACACCCTTAACCTATTACGGAAGACAGAGTCCTGTTGGACAAGTTATGACTTTCTTCTCGGGCCATCGCGCGAAAAAGAATATTGGCTTAATCGGGCTAGGAGTAGGCACACTTGCCGCTTATGGCGAACCTGGGCAGACAATAACATTCCACGAAATCGATCCTCAGATTCGGAAAATCGCAGAAGATCCCAAGCTATTCACCTATCTACAAGATTCCCGCGCCAAAATTAACATCGTCATGGGCGACGCACGTTCAACTATTGCGCAAGAAGCTAACCCTCAATACGGCATCATTGTCGTCGATGCGTTTAGCTCAGATTCGATTCCGGTTCACCTGATTACAAAAGAAGCCGTGACCATGCTTATGAGCAAGATGGAACCGGATGGCGTGCTCTTGTATCATATTTCAAACC
>WBZS01002113.1_pt1 | contig 13156 bp, 12 predicted proteins | sample 5204201 | NCBI WGS metagenome assembly WBZS01 (sample SAMN12344357, study PRJNA552823) | activated sludge metagenome | biome: Activated sludge suspended growth; feature: Nitrification reactor; material: Wastewater; isolation source: activated sludge from nitrification reactor of wastewater...
CGCTATAGACCGACAGGAGTTCATCGCGCAATCCCATTGCCTGACACTATATCCACTTTTTCAAGCTTGCGACGCCTCTGGTCTCAGCCAGGGCTGAGTAGTTACTTCAATTCGTGAAATTCGTGGCAGAACGAGGGCTGCTTCACTTTAGTGCGTTAGCCCTGCCGCCATGATGGACGCGAACGGCTGTCGGTGATCGCGTGATACGATCGGGCCTGCCGGGCTGCAGGGCTTGAGAACGTTCACTACGCGAATCCGTGTATGGGAGGGTTGTATGCTGCTGGCAGGTCGAACGGCGATCGTCTATGGTGCTTCGGGAGCGGTCGGAAAGGCTGTGGCGCACGCGTTCGCGCGTGAAGGCGCGACTGTGATGCTCTCCGCGCGGCGCAGGGCCGCGCTTGATGAAGCCGCCGCAGACATCCGTCGCGTCGGTGGAGTGGTCGATGTGCTGCCTGTGGATGCCATGGATCCGGACGCGATCCAACGCCATCTCGACGAAACCGTCCAGCGCCATGGGCCGGTCTCCCTCATGTTCAACGCGGTGTCCTGGGACGATGTCCAGGGGCAGGCTCTGTCCGAGATGGCTTTCGGCTCGTTCTTGACGCCTGTTCGGCTGGGCCTCACGACCTGGTTTCATACGGGGACGGCCCTTGCCCGACACATGGCCCAGCACGGGGGCGGAACGATCCTGGGGATCACGGCCAATGCCGGTCGCCAACCGTTTGGCGGCGTGGGCGGTTTCGATGTGGCGTGCGCGGCCGTCGAACACTACCTGAGGCAATTGGCTGTGGAGCATGGACCCGGTCACGTGCGCGTGTGTTGGGTCCGGTCTCCGGGATCACCCGATGCGCCCGGAGTGCGCGAGGCCTGGCAGGCTTACGGAGCCGAGCGGGGACTGTCTTTCGAGGATGTCCAGCGTGAGTTCTCCAAGGATGTGCCGTTGCGGCAGGTCACGCCGCTGGCGCAGATCGCCAATGCCGCTGTTCTGTTGGCGAGCGACCTGGCCGCCGGGATGACCGCGACCATGGCCAATGCGACCGGTGGGGCCCAGGTCGACTGATTGATACAGGATTGCCGGGCCTGTGCCCGCGCTGCGACGTCAGGGCGATCGCATCTTGTTAGCGAGGACCGGTTTCTTCGCCACGAATTTCACGAATTGTTACGAATGCTCACGAATGCGGATCGTTCGTGCCAATTCGATTCAATTCGTGAAATTCGTGGCAGAACGCGCGCTGTTTCACTTTAGAAGCGTTAGCCCGGGCCGCGACGTCTCCGCTCAAGGGCACAGACGTAGAGGGATGGGGCGAACCGGAGCGCCGGTATCAGGCGCATGATCCCGCGCGGTCACCGTGATTGCGCTGACGCAAACCGGGTTGAACACGACCGATCACACACCGGAAAGGGTGCCACCGATGAGCCAGATACTTAAGAACAGGCTTGAGCGAGCCTTTGCACTCACGGCTGATCTGATTACACACCTGGAGGAGAGCGCGCTCGGCGTGGATCTGCCGAACCTGCCATCGAATCGGATGTCCGGGCAGGTCTGGTGTATCGTGGGCGCCCGCGAAAGCTACGCCACCGCGATCGAGACGGGTGCATGGCAGGGGTTCTCGTGCAGCTTGAAGGCGCCCGGCGAGAAAGCCGCGGTGTTGGAAGCGCTTCGATCGTCGGCCGCCCGACTCTCGGGGATCGACTTCGAGTCGCTGTCCGATCGGCAGCTCGAGCTTGGGTTCGACCTGCTCGAGCACGAAATCCAGCATCATGGTCAGTTGATCCGGTATGTCTATGGCAACCGGCTATCGTTTCCAGGCAGCTGGAATCGACGGTACACCGTGTGAGCGGGTGGGGCGATCCGGTCAGGGCGCGGAAGGGCGCCGTTCGGCTGGTCCTCGCAAAGGCCTTGTCTTGACCACTGAGCGATCGATATCGGGAATGGCCGCATATGGCCGCATATGGCCGGATGTCACCCCGACGCCTGGGCGCCCCGCGCGCGTTGCTCAGCGATCCTGGGGGCCCGTTCCCGGCCTTGAGCTGCGATCGCCCGGTTTGGCGAAGGCCACGCGCGCCTGATACACTCCGAACACAGACCGCTCGTTGTAGTCGCCGGAAACCCGCCATGTTCCCAGGCTTCGAGCCCTTCACCCTGCGCGCCGAGACCATCGCCATCCACGGCGTACGTGGTGGCGCCGGTCAGCCCGTGCTGCTCCTCCACGGCTATCCCCAGACCCACGTGATGTGGCACAAGATCGCGCCGGCATTGTCCGAGGACTTCGTTGTCGTGGCCACGGATCTGCGCGGCTACGGCGACAGCGACAAACCGCCGGGCGGCGCCGACCACAGCGCCTATTCCAAGCGGGCCATGGCGGCCGATCAGGTCGCCGTCATGGCGCAGCTCGGCCACGACCGGTTTCACGTCGTCGGCCACGATCGCGGCGGGCGGGTGGCGCACCGGCTCGCCCTCGACTTCCCCGAGCGCGTGCTCAGCCTGACCGTGCTCGACATCGCCCCGACGTTGCACATGTTCGCCACGACCGACAGGGCCTTCGCTCAGGCGTACTACCACTGGTTCTTCCTGATCCAGCCCTACGATCTGCCCGAGCGCCTGATCGGCGCCGACGTCGACGGCTGGCTGGACGCCAAGTTCGCGCAATGGGGCCGCGACGCGGAAGCCCTCACGCCCGCGGCCCGGGCAGAATACCGGCGCTGCTTCAGCGATCCGGCCACGATCCACGCCAGCTGCGAAGATTATCGGGCCTCGGCCGGGATCGACCTGCGTCACGACCAGGCCGACCTCGACACGATGCTGAACTGCCCGGTGCTTGCGCTGTGGGGCGAGCGCGGTTTTGTGGGCACCCACTACGACGTGCCGGCGACCTGGCGGGCGCGCGCCGGCGACGTGCGTGGCCACGGTCTGCCCTGTGGCCACTACCTGGCTGAGGAAGCGCCCGAAGCGACTCTGACGGCAGTACGTAACTTCTATCGGCAACTCGGCCGGGCCTGACCGCCGCGTGCCGAACCATCGACGAGGACCCGACATGACCGAGGCCGCGACACGACGCCCGTTCGAGATCGATGACCTGTTCCGATTCGAGTTTGTGACCGAGGCCTGCCTCTCGCCGGACGGTGCCCGCGTCGTCTACGTCGTGCAGCGCTGCGACGTGGCTCGCGACACCGAGCCCAGCAGCCTGTGGCTGCTCGACCTCGCGGACGGTCAAGCGGTCCGACTGACGCACGGCGATTGGGCCGACTACGGCCCGGTCTGGCGGCCGGACGGGCGCGCGCTCACGTTCCTCTCCACGCGGGCCGGCAAACCGCAGATCTACGAGTTGCCGCTCGGCGGGGGCGAGGCCGTGCGGCTGGCTGGGCTGCCTCAAGGCTGTGCGGGGCCGTTGCTCTGGTCGCCGGATGGCCGACACTTGCTCTTTCACGCCGGGCCGCCCGAGCCGCCTGACCCCACGAAGCCGTATCGCGTCACGCGCGCGGTCCATCGATTCGACGGCGCCGGAAACGTCGACGGCTTTATCAAGAGCCTGCAGCTGTTCTCGACCGCCGACGGCGCGCTCCGGCCGCTCACGACCGGCGGCTGCAATCACCAGGCCGTCGGCTGGTCGGCCGACAGCCAACGCCTCCTGATCCTGGCATCCTTCGACCCGACCGGCGTTCAGCACAACGCGCATCTGCAGATCGTGGACCTGGCGGGGCAGGCGCGCACGGTGCTCGCCCATGACTGGGGCGTGATCTTCAACGCGGCCTGGTGTCCGGACGGCCGGATCGCGTTCCTGGGTCTGCCGGCCGGGCTCAAGCCGGGCACCAAGACCGACCTGTTCGTCATCGACACCGACGGCCGCAACCTGGAGGTCCGCACGGCCTCGCAAACCAACGTCCTCGCCGGGCGCCTGCACGACGACCTGCCCGTGGCCTGGAGCCTGAGCGCGCCGCCGATCCTGATCGAACCCGGCACGAACGACGCGATCGTCAACCTGCAGGAGGGCGGGGCCGCGGGCCTGATCGCCGTCGCGTTGAGCGGGCCCGAACACGTCAAACGGCTCGCCGGCGGACCGCGCTTCTGCTTCCCGTTCCAGCGCGTCGGTCAGCGGCTCGTGTTCGGGGTTGGGTCGATGGGCGACCCGACCCAGCTTGCCCTGCTCGACCTCGAGACCGGCGCGGAGCGTCAGCTGACGCAGCTCAACCGGGAGCTGCGCGCCGCGATCGCCTGGCCGGAGGCGCGGGCGTTCACGGTGCCGGGTGCCGATGGCGTGCCGGTCGAGGGCTGGGTGATGACACCGCCGGGTGCGGGGCCCTTCCCGACGGTCCTGCACATCCACGGCGGGCCGCATGCGGCTTACGGGCACGTCTTCTCATTCGATTTCCAGACGCTGGTCGGGGCCGGCTTCGCCGTCGTCTTCATCAACCAGCGCGGATCGACCGGCTATGGGAGCGCGTTCGCCACGGCCATCCATGGCGATTGGGGCAACCTCGACTATCACGACCTGATGGCCGGGCTCGACCACGTCATCGCGCTGGGCATCGCTGATCCGGCGCGGCTCGGGTGCTGCGGCGTGTCGGGCGGCGGTTACCTCTCGTGCTGGATCGTCGGACAAACCAATCGCTTCAAGGCGGCGGCGCCCGAGAACCCGGTCACCAACTTCGTCAGCTTCTATGGCACCGCCGATATGGGCGCCAGCTTCGCGGTGCGCGAGCTGGGCGGCCGACCCCAGGAGATCCCGGACGTATATGCGCGCTGCTCGCCACTGACCTACGCGCAGGGCGTCACGACACCGACGCTCCTGATCATCGGTGAGCAAGACCATCGCTGTCCGCCGGAGCAGGCCGAGCAGTTCTACACGGCGCTCAAGGCGAACGGCTGCGTCGTCGAGATGCTGCGCTTCCCGGGGAGCTCGCACGATGGCGCCACGCTCGGATCGTTCGCGGTGCGACGCGCGCACAACGAGGCCCTGGTGGCCTGGATGAAGCGCTGGCTGTGAGTGATCGCGCGGCCACCGGTTTGCCACCTGCATCCTCGGTGCGCGAAAACGCGCGGCCTTCCGCGTCCGGGAGGATGACGCAACCGAAGACTGATCAGGTCGGATTCTGTCTTGATTATGGTATTGCCTGGGTCGATCGAATCCCGTCTCAGGAGTTGACCGATACCCCTTGAACCCGAACCGACCCTGCTTGCGTTCGTCCAGTACAGCCTGTGGGCCAATCAGGCGTTGCTGGCACTGTGTGCGACGTTGGATGCGGACGTCCTCGAGGCCGCGATCCCGGGCGCGTATGGCTCGATCGTCACGACCTTTGGCCACGTGGTGCGCGCCGAAGCCGGTTCTTGAAACGCGTCCTCGGCGTCGGGCCTGAGCCGCCCTTCGCGTGGGATGGCGCGCCGTCGCTGGCGCAGCTGGTGGCTTTCGAGGCTGAGCTGGGCCAGGTTCTTGAGCCGGGCAGGCGTCGCGGCGCCTCCCAGGCAATCGCATCAAAACCAAACAAGGCATGTTTTTGCCGCGGATTGCGCGGATTGCGCGGATGACGTGGATTGTGGAAACACGCTCCCCATCCGCGATAGCCGCGGCAAATAAGCGTCGAAGCCAAATTCGGTGCGATTGCCCAGCGGTGCCTCCGGCCGCCCGGGCTCATGAAGGACGCGGTCGCCTAACAAATGTATACAGCCGAATGACCTGACCGGCGCGGGCAGCGGCGCGTCTGGACTTCGAGTAACATTGCGTGGAGCGATCCGACCAGACCCGGCCAGCTGTGGTCCCCGGCCCAGCGACCGTGATCTGATTGGGACGAAGGGGGAGCAGCAGCGATGGATGACCCACGCCCATCTTTCACGTCCATTCTGTATCGCACGATCGTGACGCACACGGTCGCATATTTCGCCGTCGGCGTCTTCGCCGCGATCTTTCTGAGCTATGCAACGCGCATGGCCCGGCCCGATGTGGCCCCGATCATTCGCGGGATGTCCGATCCGATCTTGATGGCCACGCCGCTCTTTCAGCCCTTGCGGGCCGCCCTCCTGGCGGTTGTGTTTTATCTGTTGCGTGAGGTCCTCTTCGGCAAGCGCAGGGGCTGGCTGATCATGTGGTGTACGCTGGTCGTCCTGGGGATCCTGACGCCGTTCTCGGCGAGCTGGGGCGGCATAGAAGGCATGATCTTCTTCAATCTCCCCATCTGGGATCACATTGTCGGCTGGCCGGAGGTGTTTGCGCAGACCCTGTTGTTGTCGGTCATCCTCACCTACTGGGTCGATCACCCCAAGAGCCAACGTCTGCGGGGCATCATGGGGGTGGGCTTCATCCTGACGCTTGTGTTGCCGACGATCGCGTTGCTGAGGGGATAGGCCCTCACAGGCTCGAGCCACTGGCCCGTCCTCGGGTCGATCGGCCTCAGCCCGCAGGGTCCACAGGAGTAGATGTTCGAGATGGGACGAAGCGCGACTATTCTCACTCTGATGAGCCTGGCCCTCTCGGCCCTGGCCTGCGGCGCCGTGGACGCGCCGCAACCGATGCCCGTGACCGTTGAAGTTGAGGTCACCCGGGTCGTCACGATTACGCGGGAGGTCCCGCGGGAAGTCCCGGTGACGGTCGAAGTCACGGCTCCCGCTGTGCCCACCGTGGACCTCCAATCGGCGCCGTATGAAGTCGGCTCCCTGACGGGGACCTACGGCTGGTCGACCGACGCCCAGGGCCCGCAATGCCAGCTGGTCATCCTGCACCGGATCTTGCTGACGTCGCAGCATGTCCTGGAGTTCGAGCTGGCGTGTCAGAGGGGCGCACCCTCGTTCAACCAGGGTTACCTGGTGGGCCTGGCCCCGATGCAGGATGACATCGCCCTCTACACCCAATGGAACACCGCCCTGGGCGAAACGTGTTCGATCGTGTTCGACCTTTCGGCCGGGGATGGGGCGGAAGTGATTCAACTCGGGAGCGATGCGGCCTGCGGGTTCGGGCAGGGCGTGGATGCGACCGGAACCTTCCTCAAGCTCAACGCGGACTTCCCGACCATCGGGTGCCTCAGCCCGGAGGGCGGCTGCCCGTAGTCTTTGGCCGTGTCACAGCGGCTTCCGGATCGAGGGGAGAATGCGGACCCGATTCAAGACCGATGGCGCGACGGCCGCTTTCACGATCGAGGACGTCGATCCGGCGTACCAGGATGCGCTGCGCGGACTGTACTATCTGCCCGACGGGGAGGGCTTCTCGAAACATTTTCCGGCGGATACGCCGGGGCTTGACGCGATCTTCCGGCGATTCGCGCAATCGGCTGAAGCCTTGATCCGCCAGGCCGCCGGACAGGAACCCGTGGTCTGGGAGGCCATCCTCGATGGGCTGCTCGAGCGGGTGCGAGGCCACACGGTCGATTGGTGTCTGGTCGGCAGCGCCGCCCTGGCCGTGCGCGGCCTTGACGTCCGGCCGGGCGATGTCGATCTGGTCACCAGCGAGTGCGGGGCCGAGCAGTTGGAAGAACTGCTCCGCGACGATCGAATCGAGCCTCTCCAGCGCTCCGAGGGATGGATCTGGCGTTCGTTTGGGCGGGCATTTCTGGGCGGACGCCTGGAGTGGGTCGGGGGCGTGAACGACGGGGCTGATCGGCCCGAGGTGAGCGACTTTGGGCCAACCGCGCTGGCCCGGCTGGAGACCGTGCGCTGGCGCGGCGCCGAGATCAAGGTGCCGCCGCTCGACCTGCAGCTGGTTGTGAACGAGCGCCGGGGCAGGCTCGAGCGCGCCGCCGTGATCCGGCGCCACCTGACCGGCGGATAAGCCGCCTCACACGGCTGCATCATCCACTATACGTAGTCTCATCGTCCTCGGCGACGTCCAGGGTCGGCCGATCTCGGGTGTCGCGGCGCCGAGCGCGGCGGACCCTGTACACGGATCACACGGATGTTCACGGATGGCACGGAGCCATTCGAGATGTTTCCGTGTGATCCGTGCTTTCTGTGAACATCCGTGTACCGGCCTGTTCCGGGGCTCCTGACACCGTGGCGTTGCCGGCCTGCCGCCCACCGCCGGCGACCCTGAGGGATGCGCGCCGACGCGTCGGCGGATCAGGCGGGCACGTAGGTCAGACGGATCACGTCAGCGCCGATCCGCTCGGTGGCCACCAGGTGGAGCGGCGGCCTGGGGCCGGCGAAGAGCGGCGTGCCGTGACCCAGCACGACAGGATGCAGGTAGATGCGATACTCGTCGATCAGACCAAGTTCGGTGAGGCTGTGCGCGAGGCGCGGGCCGGCGACCTCGATCTCGCCGGTGTGTTCGGCCTTGAGCGCGCGGATCGCGGCCGCGAGATCGCCCTCGACCAGCGTGGCGTTGGGGCCGACCGTCTTCAACGAACGCGAGACGACCCACTTGGGCTGGCGCCGCCAGGCCGCCGCGTAGGCCTGTTCGTCCGCCTCCCATTCCGGCTGATCGTCGTCCCAGTAGCGCATGATGTCGTACATCCGGCTCCCGTACAGGCTGCCGGTTTGCGTCCGGGCCTCCTCGATGAAGTAGCGGAAGAGCGTGGCGTCCGGCGCAAATTCCGTATGGTCGACATAGCCGTCCAGAGACTGGTTCATTCCAAACACAAGCTTTGCCATGCCAATTCCTTTCCGTGCGCGGTCGATCGAATCGTTCTGTGGATGTCGACTCGCGAGTAGAACACGAGTTCGGATGGAGTTTTACCGCAAACGCGTCCGCCCAGCCAGTGCGACCGTGATCCCAAGCCTGTGAGCCCGTCGCTGCCCTGAAGCCGATCAGGCCGGCTTGCGCGCTGAAGCGCGCAGCACCAATCCCACACTCAAGAGGATCAGGACCATGCCGATCAGCATGCCCGACGTGAAGGGCTCGTGCAGGAAGAGGGTTCCCCACAGGCTTCCGAACACCGGCACCAGGAAGGTCACACTGGCGGTGCCGGTTGACCCGATCCGGCGCAACAGGGAGAAGTACAAGAGGTAAGCCACGGACGTCGACAACACGATGAGCGCCAGCAGGGCACCGACCGCCGTGATCGACGGCACGGTCGTGGGTAACGTCAGCATCGCCGGGATCGCCAGCAGGACGGCAGCGCTCGACAACTGCGCCACAGAGGCCTGGATCGGCGCCAGCCCGGTCAGGTGTCGGGCAGCATACACGGTTGCTCCGCCATAGCAGAGCGCGGCGACCAATGAAGCCAGGACCGCGATCCCCAGATCGAGCGTTAAGGTCAACGGCCCGGCGCCCACGAGGACGGCAACGCCGAGGATGCCGAGCAGCACGCCCAGGATCGTGCGCTTCGCCAGCGGTTGCCCGCCGCTGAGGGCGGCGATCAGCACGGTAAACAGCGGGGTCGTCGAATTCAGAACGGCCGCCAGTGACACCGTGAGCCGCAACTCGGAGAACGCAATCAGTGTGAACGGCAGCGCGCAGTTGAGCAGCCCGACCACGGCGTATCTCCGCCAGTTCCTCCGCCAGGCCAGGCCCGCCGCCGACTGTGCCGCCGGGCCGCCGACCCGCGCGAGACCGGCCAGGATCGCGCCGGCCGTTGTCACACGGAGAAACATCATCACAACCGGACCAAACGCCTGGACGGCCAGACCGATGAACAGAAAGGACGCGCCCCAGATCGCGCCCAGGAGCAGTAGGGCACCTACAGACCATGGTCTCATTCGTATTTCCCCGTGAGCGACGTGTTTGTCGTTGCGCCGCGGCCCCGTGCCATCGATCTGGACGCAGGCCGGCTGTCATTCAGCTCAGATCTCATTGCGAAGTACAGACGCAACGTTCAGAGGGGCTCATGATGACGGTGGATACTGGTCGAGACAAGATCCACTTTTTGCCATTTCGGTGGTACCAGTGATTGGCCACCGTTCTACGCTCTTCAGCGATGCCACCCTGTCGATGCCCTTGAATCTGCGCCCGATGACGTGGTTTACGAGCAGCGTCTTGTTGCAAAAGGGGTTGCGCGCGACGATCCTGCCGCTCAAACCAGGACCGCGCCCTAATAAAGGGTGACCGTCTCCAGCACAATGCGGTGGCCTTGCGCCGGCGGTCTGGTTCGCGGCTTCCGGCGTGTCCGGTACGGCATCAACCAGGGCCGAGCCGGGCGAGCGCCAGGCAGGTGGCTCGGCCAAGCGTGGGGTCGCGCCCGTCGGGACCTTTCAAACAGACCAGGATCGGATGCGACGGGGGGTGACAGTGGGCCAGCACGAGTCGATCCTGTAGGCGAACGGCCCTGTACACGGATCACACGGATGTTCACGGATGGCACGGAGCCATTTCCGTGTGATCCGTGCGATCCGTGTACCGGTCCGGCCTGTTCCGGGGCTCCTGACAACGTGCGAACGGGTTCGCCAACGGGATCAACGTGCCCCTGCACACTGCAGGGGGATCGGATCACCGGTGCCGCGGGAAACGGCGAAGATGATCCGTGATCTGATGGGCGATGTCGTGAGCGACCCCGGTGTTCGGTCCGGTGGTCGACATCAGGTCACCGACGATGAGCTGCAGCTCCACGTGGGCGACGTACGCGGGGAAGACCGTATTGGCGGCGAGGGCGCCGCGCACCTGTTCGAGCGCCTGATCCGGGCGACCGGCGGCCAGGTGCGCCAATCCCAACATCAGGGCCGCGAGCAGATTCCGTGGCCAGTTTTTGAGCACGGTCGCGAGCTCGGCGATGGCGACGTCTGGGCGGCCTGATGCCAGCGCCAGTTGTGCGCGGCTGTAAGCGAGGGCCGAGATCGCAACGCCGGCAGCGGCCGCCGCATCCAGGTCGTTCTGCACGGCTGTCAGGTCGCCCAGGCGTCTGTCATGGTCGGCGCGGTCGAAGCTTGAGCCCTGGATGGGCAGTGCCGGACACCGGCCTTCAACTCCGGCGCGGAAAAGAAAGCAGCCAGAGCAAATGCTGGGCCCTGGCTGCTTCTATTGCGCGACCGAAGATCTTTCGCCCGCAACGTGACACGCGTCGCTCAGCGACGTCGCAACCGCTCAAGCCGGCACGGCTGCTGTGCCAAACTCGTGGGCTGCCGCCACAAAGGCTTCCATGTTCTCAGTCTTCGTATTGATCGGCGCATCGCAGCCGGGGCAGAGCAGCAAGCCCGTGGTCCCGATGTCGCGCACCAGGTCTCCGACGTACTTGCGAATATCTTCGGGCGTGCCGGCGGCAAACAGCGACGCCGGGACATCGCCCATCATGGCCATGCGATCCCCGACCGCCGCCCGGAACTTGCGCACGTCGGTCATGCCGTCCGGGTTCAAGATGCACTTCTTCGCCGGAAGGTCGGCCAGACGCCCGACGTCGCGCGACCAATCTTGATCCCAGTGGAACACCGGCGTGTAGCCCCTGGCCAGCAAGGCCTCGGCCGTCTCGACGATGTAGGGCCACACAAACCGGTTCCAGAGTTTCGGCGCGATCAGGCCGCTCGCGGCCCGCCACCCGCCAACCCAGCTGCCGCCGATGATGTCGGGCGGGCACGGCGGTGCCGCCGCAATCTGGGCCAGAGTCGCAGCGTGCATGACCTTCATGGCCGCCTCGACCTTGTCTGGGATGCGGTGCAGGTCGAAGATGAACTTCGTCATCGACCGACCGCCGCAGAAGGCCTCAAACGGGATGTTGGCGAACATGCCGTTGCTGACCAGGACATAGCCGTGGTCGCGAAAGAGTTGATTGACCCTGTCCCCATTCTGGGCGGTCCAGCCCATGGTGGCGCCGAACTCGGCCATATTGACGACCCGGGGCAGGTAGCTCCCGAAGAACGCCGGCCAACCCTGCTCGATGACGGCATCGTAATCCGCCTGGGTCATGACCTCGGCCTCTTGTACCTGCCACAGACTCTCATCCGGTAGATCCTTGCCGGGGATCAAGATCCGGGACAGCCACAGCGTCGCCAGGGCCATCGGCGGCGCAGCCCCGCCCATCTGTGCGCCGTCAAAACCGCCCAGTCGGTCCAGCGCGTCCAGGACGACCTGGTTTGCGGCTTCGGGGTCGGCGCAGAACTTCGCAATCGACATGCCCATGTAGCGCGGGTTGAAGGCGATGGCCATCTGGATGACCGGCACCTGGGTCACCGGTTCGCACGCGATGGCTTTCTTGATCCGGGCAAATCGTTCCTGGTAAAGGGCCTCGGTAGCCATCACGCCACCTCCTTCAATTGCGTCCACTGATCGGCGAGCGTAATGGCAGCCTGAGCATCCTGCCCCCACGCATCGGCGCCCGTATACTCGCGGACGGCCTCGTTGATCGGTCCACCGCCGATCATGACTTTGAGCGGAAGCTTCAGCGCCTTCAGCGCCGTCACCGTGTCGCGCATGGCGTCATAGCCGACGGTCAACAGACCCGAGAGACCGGCCACGGTCGCGCCGCTTTCGCGCACGGCCTCAACGAACTTCTCTGGGGGCGCGTCGACGCCGACATCCACGACCTTGTAGCCATTGGTGCGCAACAGGGTCACCACCAGGTCCTTGCCGATGTCGTGAATATCGCCTTTCACCGTCCCGATCACCACCGTGCCCTTGGCCGGCGCCTCGGAAGCCGCGAGTTGATCGCCCAGGAGCGCAACCGCTTCCTTGAAGACCTCGCCCGCCATCATCAGATCCGAGACGAAGTACTCGCCGGACTCATAGCGTTTGCCGACGCCCAACATGCCCTCGCGGCAAGCGTCGAGAATCTCCTGGGCCGGTGTGCCGGCCTCGAGTTCACGCCGGACGATCGCCAATACCTCGTCTTCTTCTAGGTCTGAGAGCTTTTGTGCCAATCTTGGATCCATCACGTCCTCCCCTGCTATCGAAACCCGGCTCGCGCGGCAACGACGCGCTAGTGGGCCGGATGGTCGTTGTGTGCATGACCGGAAGCTGGATTTTCCTGCCCGCCTCCGGACTCAAGCGTGACTTCTCCTTTCCAGCGGCTCGCCAGCGACTCCGCCACGTCGGCGGCCAGCTCGGCAATATGGGCGCGTGGGATCCCATACACCAGGGCGTTCAGGGTCATCGTCAGCCGCCCGCCCTCCGGCGGCTCCCGACCCTGGACGGTGACGGGGAGGTCGGCGCCCACCACGCTGACCTGCAGATAGCCTCCCTCTTCGAAAAGGGCCAAAGCCTTGAGGTGGCCGATGACGCACGGGCCACGCGCCACACAGCGCCCGGCCAGAACCGTGAGATATTCGCCCAGGCGCGCGGTCCAGGCGCCGGGTTCGGTCACACGCCAGCGT
>WBZS01002114.1_pt1 | contig 13152 bp, 8 predicted proteins | sample 5204201 | NCBI WGS metagenome assembly WBZS01 (sample SAMN12344357, study PRJNA552823) | activated sludge metagenome | biome: Activated sludge suspended growth; feature: Nitrification reactor; material: Wastewater; isolation source: activated sludge from nitrification reactor of wastewater treatment...
TTCCCCGGGTTCGTTTCGCCGAACCGTGACCGTCAGCACATGAACCGACTTAGGCTCCGAAGACACTTCCTTCACCTTCACCAAATTGTCGACACCGAAGATACTGGTGATGCGAAACGGACGCACGCCACGGAGGATGATCTTGCGATCCGATTCCGTGCCCGCTTTCACTTCGCCCATCGAGACTTTGTTCGGGCTGACGCTCAAGGGGGCTTGCACTTCGACCGTTACCGGCACGCGAAGCTTTGGCATGGCGTTGTTGTCGGTTTTCACCCACACGTCGGTGAACCACTTGCCCGCCGGGGTATCGGGGCGAATCTTCGCGGAGATCTCGAACGTAACTTCCGTGGATTCGCGGCGAACTTCCTTGATCTTCGGTTGTACATAGTTACTTTCGCTTTGGATCTCCGTAACATGCATCGAACCGTTGCCATAAAAAGTTACATTCACTTTGGCTTCGTTCCCTTCGCCCCGTTTGATCGCACCGAAGGCGAGACCTTCCGGATTGAATTGAACGTCTGCTCGACTGTTTGCTTGGACCCACAGGCGAACTTCTTCGAAACGCGGCTGATTAAACGTCACATAGATCGTGACTTGCCGCGAGTTGTAGAAAGAACGCGTGTCCATCTGGGCCAGGATTGCCGTTTCTTGGCCCGGCGCGAGTGTGGTTTGCAAGGCCCGCGCGTTCACGCAGCCGCACGAGACACGGACGCCGGAGATCGTGACCGTCTGTCCGGTGTTGTTCACCAGTCGAAACGGATGGGACTGCATTTGGCCGCGGGGCACGGTGCCGAAGTCGCGGGTGAGTTCATCGAACATTCCGTCCGCCCAGGAGGCATGGACGTTCGTACTAGCCGTGAGTAGGGCGACACACAAAAGACTGTACCTAAACATAATGTTCTTCCCTGCTGATGAGACCAGCGAAAGCATGTCAATTGAAGTACACTTGAATCATGACGCTTTCACCAGTCACTCAATTCTATGATGCATGAACATGAGTCGGTCAATTCCTTGCGCGGAAAAACAAACGACTACTAACTAAGTCGGCGACGTCTTTCGAGCATCTGACTAAATCTCGCTAATTCGCCTATCCCCTGACTTTTTTTACCAATCATAAACCGGAGGAATTCGCGAATGAGAGGAGCTTGCCTCACCGGAATAAGTGGAAAGGATCGCCAGAAAAAATCGCGAAGATTCGATTTTCGACTCAAGAAGCCAAGTTTCTTGGACGAAGCTAATTAGTTTCGAAAAGACAATCAATGAATTAGCTTCAATTTGAGAAGAATTGCGAGACTTAATCGACGGTGCCGATTTTGACGCGTCTTGAGTGACGGTAGGTTCAGGACCAACAAGTTTCGAAAGGTAGCTTCGCGATCAATGACCGTGGGCCAGCACCACGGCAACGACCTCTTTTGCTTTGTGGCGAAGCAGCATCTTTGCCGCTTGGCTCAAGGTCGCCCCCGTGGTGTACACGTCATCCACCAGGGCCACGCTCTTTCCCTCGAAGGAATGGCGTGACGAGACGGAAAACACCTCTTTGATGTTCTCCCATCGTTTCGACGGTGGATAAAGCTGCGATTGGGGCGTGGTGGAGCGAACCCGCAGCAGTGCGTGCTTCCAGCAAGGCACGCGAAGCTTGGCCGCGAGTGCGGTCGCCAGCGTCTCGCTTTGGTTGTATCCTCGGCGAAGTCGGCGTAACCAATGTAGTGGAATGGGCACCACGGCATCGATGGCGTGGTTGCGAAGTCGGCCGGCCAAGTGCGCCGCCCAAAGTTCCGCGACCACCTCCGCCAAATCGATGCCGCGTGGATGCTTCATTTTCAGAACGACCTCGCGCAGAAGCCCGTCATATGGTCCCGCTCGATATGCCTGCCTGAAATAGAGGGCAACCTCGCGGCAACTCGGACAACCATCGTCAAGCACAAGGTTCGGACCCACACTACTCGCACAACGCGGACATGTCGAAAAGGGATCGATGAAGAGCTTGCTTTCGCACGCCTCGCAAATGAGCGGTGTTCGCTCCGTCATCGCGAGTTGGCACACCCAACACCTAGCCGGAAAAGCCAGTTGGCGACCACCGTCCGTGAGTGTTTTTAACCAAGATGAAAGTGGCATGTGGATTTATGTAGGAGACGGACGGCCTTTGGACGAATGAATCTGAATCGGAATTCAATTTCTTCGCCTCTCGATCCGTAGCGGAATTTGCCGGATGCGCGAAAACTAGCAAACGCAATTGCATGAGGGAGGGAATCGATTAGATTGTACGGGGGAAAAACTTCTTAGTGAGGAATCCGATTCTTCTCGGCTTGGTCTGGGACGTTGGAATGCCAAGCCGTTCCCGAGCTTGGGATCCGCGATTCAGTGCCTGTCGGCGGCTCAGCGTTGTTCTCTCACCATTCGCAAACTTAGGGGGAGCCTGTCATGAAACTGTTCGCTTCTATCTTCGTGTTCGCCTTCGTCTTCTTTGCCGTTGTAGGAGCCGAGATAGAACGTGATCCACGTTCAACGGCACGCGCTAAGTACGCCAAGCGACCTGGCGACGCGCTAAGCTTTGTCGAGCCCGTCAAAGTTATTCGTGGTGTCGGGTGGAAGGACGGAGGGACCGTCGGTCTGGAACTGGTCGATGCCAACGACAAAAAGCACACCTATTCTCTCTATCCAGCAAGCGGGGCGGGCCTGCCGGTCAAGGATTTGCCACCCAAGATCATCATCAACTTGTTTACCGGTGCGACGCATCCAGGGCACCAAGGTGCGAAGATGGTTGAAGTTCGCGGCCCCGAAGAGTCGGCACTTTATGCGGTTCTGCTACGCGCCATCGCCAAGCACAAAGACAAGGAAGCCATTTTTGCGAAAGAAATCGATGAGGACCTTTGGACGAAACGTGGACTCTGGGGAACCGACATGCTTTCGATTCACACCTTCTTCCACCGGCTTGAATCACATTTCCTTAAAGAGTGAATTCCTGTTGACAACACGGGAAGAAGTCGGCCGTAGGTAGTATTCAGTATATTTGCATAATCTAAATGAACTAGGTTAAGCCAATTCGCTGCTTTTCAATGAGTCAACCGAGAACCGAGAACCGAGAACTGTGAACGGAGAACCGAGAACCGAGAACGGAAAATGAAGAATGTGTGGGATATGGGCCGCTCGTTTCCGTTGTCCGTTGACTCATTATTTAATTCGCGAAACCTTGACTTGTTGCCTACAGGAGCGTCGTCGCGTAACTCGCCATGGCGTCGGCTCCTGCGACGCATCATGGAAAAAAACGGCCATGGCGTTCGCGTTCGGCAAAAACGACGATCACGACGTTGGTCGAAGCGACGGCCGATTTCGTGAATACATTGCGTCTGCCCCAGGGGCTGGCGCGTCTTGCAGCATCTGAAGTCAGCGTTTCACCTCACGAAGGATGTGAGAGCGATGGATTTCACCCTCGATTACCATGATGCGATTCCCCTCGACGCGGAGGCATTAGCTGAGGGCGGAATCGTGGACGGGTATGAGTCGCTGTTGCCGCACCTTCGGAAGTTCGTCGACCACCCGGCGAAAATCGAGGAAGATCGCGACGACGATCTTCCCAGTTATTCGGTTCGCTGCGGTGACGCCAAGTACGCGATTTACGGCCCCGACCTTGATGAGGAAGCAGCCGATAGCTGGGGGCGCGCCACCGTGGCTCTGTTCGCAATCGTGAACGAGCAACTCAAAAACTCGAGTCATCGCTTGTATGCGATCAATGGCGGCAACGATCTTTTTGGCTTGTTCTTGACGCCGACCCAAGCGAAGGAGGCACAGAAGTCGCTTCCGAACGCGGCGGACTGGCCTTATATCCCCAAGGACGAGGAACCGTGGTATGGGCAGTATTCATGCCACCAGATGCCACTTCGGCCAGTAAAACAATCAAACAACCAAAACCGCAACACGGATGGGCGGATCTCATCATTTCTTCAACAGCCCTGGCAGGCAAAAATTGACGACGGTGGAGGAAACGGAATGCGAACGAATCGTGCGGCTGCGTTGGCTATCCCCGTTTTGGTCATTGCTGTCGGAGTTGGTTGGCTGTTGACGGCGCTGGGGATCGCTCCAAGCATCAATTGGGTATGGACCGTTGGCCTGGCTACCGCCGGCCTTTTAACACTGGCGGTGAGTGGTTTCGACAAAGTAAGCACCGTGATCGGTCCGTTTTTCCTCTTGGCGAGCTTGCTGTCCGTGCTTCGGCAGATGGGGGAATTGGCGGTTGACGTTGAAGTTCCCATTTTGGTCATCAGTATCGGCGTGTTGATGTTCATGGCGCAGCTACTAAACCTGCCTCCGCCAGACTGGATGACGCCGACTCCACCTCCACCCTCGGACGAAGAGTCGGTTCGGCCAAAAAAGCTTCGGCTGTGAGGATAAGCCTTTTAGCGGAGAACGATTGAATTGCATACTAGAAAACAACGAGGAAACTTTACGTAGGGTGGGTGGAGCGAAGCGCAACCCACCGTCGCCTCGACCTTGAAGGCGCACCATGGACCCGAATCCTGGTTCTGACGGGGGATCTGTGCAGAAACGAAGCACGGCATCCTATCCGAAGCGACGGTGGGTTACACGAGTACGTTTCACCCACCCTACGGCTAGTCACTTGTCCGTATGCGATCCGCTCGTTCAAAGCTCTAGACGCAGAAACATCCTTGCCAACGCCGCGTTTTCGGAAGCGGGCTGTCACCTTGCTTTCACGCAACGCAGGCCGAGGCGATCGTTGCGGGTGTCTTCGGCGGCGGCGACGCGGGCCGCGCTGCGGAGGAGTTCGGCTTTGTCGCCGTAGGAACCGCCTCGGATCACGCGATGCTTCACTTTCGCGTCGATGCGGGCGGATCCATCCGAAGGAGCGCCTTCATAATTGGGATGCCAAGTATCGAGGCACCATTCCGCGACGTATCCATGCATTTCATGCAAGTCCCACGGATTGCCTTTTTTTGATCCCACGGGCGGGTCATTGCCCGGCGCGTTGACCGCGTACCAACCATAGTGCGTCAGCTGGGAAACGTCGTCGCCAAAAGAATACAGCGTGGTCGTGCCGGCTCGGCAGCAATATTCCCACTCCGCTTCGGTCGGAAGCCGGATCTTTTCGTTTTCGCCAAGGAGTCTTCGTTGCCTTAGCTCTTTGGTCGCCTTGTCGCAAAATTGTTGGGATTCTTCGAAGTGAACCATTTCAACGGAATTACGGGGTCCTTTCCATTTCGCGGGATTGTTTCCCATGATGACCTGGTATAGTTCCTGCGTCACTTCGTATTTGGCCATTGCGAAATCGTGGCCCATGGTCACTTTGGCGACGGGAGCTTCATTGGAGGGGCCCTTGTCGCTGCCGCGAATAAAGCTGGTGGGAAACTTACCTTTCCCCGGCGTGATGGCGATGAATTCGTCCGCGAACAATTTCAGGATCGCATCTTTGCGAGGCACTGGATCGGGAAACTTTTTTTCCGCTTGGCCAGCGAAGCTTGCGAGCGCGAGACCGACCGTCACCGCGAGGGCGAATACGCATCGCGCGACGATCCATTGTTTTTTGAGGGAGAACCTCGGACCAAGAAACGAATTCATGCAAGATACTCCGCGTGATGGGGATTGAGTGAGTCAAACGAAAATCAGCGTGCGTCGCGTCTTACCATGGGCGACGTTGAATAAGGCAACGGGCGAGCCAGGCGGCGTCCTCTACGCGAGCTACGCCCGCCACTTTTCTGATTGGAGGAAACAATGAATCATGAAGAATAATCAACGGACAATGAACGAGGGAAATCGATGCTTTTCGATTTTCTTCTGAATGGTTCGTTGTTCGTCCGCCGTTGTTCATTGCGTTCGTCTTCCTTTCCCGCCGCGAGAGTTTTTAGGGTTAGCCATGCTCTTGAACGTCACAGGCGAACGGCCGAAATCCATGGTTGTCGCGGGTTCCTAGAACTCCGGGCGCTGCCCTGACATGATTCGCCATGGTATCGATGACAACGGCGCGAGTGACGCGTCTCCTGCGTGTCGCGCCTCCCCCGCGTGGTATAATCCGCTCTAATCTATCCTTGCACGCCGAGAAAAGCTATAATTTCGCGAGCAGGATGGAAGTTCAGATTTGAGCCTTGAGGGGAAGGGTGGTTTGTGCCCAGTATCCGCACGTTTCGCAACACGGATCCGCCCAAGCTCGTTGAGATATGGAACGAGGCTTTCCCCAACCGCGGTGCCGTTCGATTGAACGGGTCGCTCCCCCTCGAACAATATGTTTTCGCAAAAGCCACCTTCGACCCCCAAGGCTTTTTCGTGGCTGAAGAAGGCGATGTGGTGCTCGGGTTCGGGCATGCCGCCCTTTCGCAGGCGCCGGACGATGAAGGACCCGTCGGCGTGGTGTGTGCGATCGCGGTGCGGGCTTCCGCTCGTAGCCGGGGCGTAGGGTCCGACTTGCTTCGGCACGCAGAACAATACCTGAGCCAGCGCGGTGCGAAAAAAATTCAGGCCGGCGGGTATCGGCCCCACAATCCGTTCTACACCGGGCTGTACGGCGGGTGCGAACTTCCTGGAATCCTCGAAAGCGAACGCCTTGCCGAGCCGTTTTTCCTCCATCGAGGGTACCAGGTGCAGGAGCGTGTCGGCATCTTTCAACGCTCGCTAAGCCTGAAGCTCAACCTCGTCGACACCCGTTTCCAGGCACTTCGCCAACGTTTCGACCTACAAGCAGGCACTCCACGCACGCTCCAAAGTTGGTGGCGTGAATGCTGCATCGGCGCCATCGACCCGATCGAGCTGATCGTCGTCGATCGTTCGGTGAACCAGCTTGCTGGCCGATGCTATGCGTGGGAAATGGAAGGATTCGCCCACCGCTGGGGCAAAGCGTGCGTAGGGATATTCGATTTTGAAGTTCTCCCGCCTTACCGCCGTTCGGGATTGGGAAAGCTCTTCCTGACGCAGCTCATGAAACAGTTTCAGGATCAGTTTTTCGAGATCGTGGAAATCCACTTGCCGGATTCCAACCGAAACGCCGTCGAGTTTCTCACCAACCTTCAGTATCAGAAGATCGAATCCGGACAGGTTTTCGCGAAGAAAGTGGGGACGGAACCGTAGCGTTCCAAGGATGCTTTGCACAAAGTCCGAGCCTGAGCGCCAGCGAGGGACACCGTAGAAGCATCCCCATAGGCATCAAGTTAAGGTTCCGCGGAGTAAACAAGGAGTCAACGGAGAACTGAGAATGGAGAATGAGGAACGGAATCGAGTGGTCCATATTCCTCACATGCTTCATTTCCTGTTCTCGGTCGGCTCATTGAAATCCAGCGAAATGGCTTAACGTGATGCCTTTGGGGACGCCGTTGAAGCATCCCTCGCGAACGCACCGGTTCGGAAGTTGGTGCATGCGAAGGGACCTCGAAACGGTTCGACGCCGCGCCAGGTGTGCCGCGTTTCCCAGAAAAGGCTGAAACCGACCGGAGAATGCTGAAACGAAGACGACCCCCTCAGAGGAAAGGATGGCCATGGCGGGAAAATATAATGCGATCATCGTGGGAGGCGGACACAACGGCTTGGTGACCGCGTGCTACCTGGCTCGAGCGAATTGGAAGGTGCTCGTGCTGGAACGCCGATATATCGTCGGTGGAGCATGCGTGACGGAAGAAAATGTCTTTCCAGGTTTCAAAGTCTCGACCGCCGCCTATGTCAACAGCTTGTTTCGCCCGGAAATCATCCGCGATTTGAAACTCGATTCCTATGGCTTCGCTCAGATCGAGCGTAACCCATCTTCGTTCACGCCATTTCTCGATGGCCGCCACCTGTTTTTGGGACCCGATGGAACCATGAATCGCGAGCAAATCGCGAAGTTCAGTAAGAAGGATGCGGACAATTATCCGAAGTACGAAAAAATGCTTGAGCGCGTCGCCAGCGTTGTGGAACCGACGCTGGTGCAAACGCCTCCGAACGTCCTGAAACCTGGTTTATCCGACCTGTGGAACATGGGAATGCTGGGCCGATCGTTTCAGAAACTCGGCCCTGCGCTCGGCGAAGCGATCGAGGTCTTGACCGGACCCGCTCGGCAACTTTTGGATCGGTGGTTCGAATCGGAGGAACTCAAGGGAACGCTGGCGACGGATGCGATCATCGGCGCCTTTGCCGCACCTTCCATGCCCGGTACCGCTTATGTCTTGTTTCACCACGTGATGGGTGAAACGAACGGCAAGAAAGGCGTTTGGGCGTACGTCAAAGGCGGCATGGGGGGGCTGACCCAAGCGCTCGCGAAGTCGGCGAAGGATCTTGGAGTCGACATTCGCACCAATGCGGAAGTGAGCAAAATCCTCGTCAAAGGGGGCAGGGCGGTGGGAGTGGCGCTCGCCAGTGGCGAGGAGTTTTTCGCCGACAAGGTCGCAAGCGGCATCGACATGCACCACACCTTCCAACGCCTGATCGAACCGACGGAGGTTCCGGATGATTTCCGCGAAGCAATCGGTCGAATCACGTACGATTCCGCCTCGCTGAAGATTAACGTAGCCCTTTCGGAGCCACCCAGCTTCACCGCATTGCCCGGCACGACCGTGGGACCGCAACACCGTGGCACCATGCATATCTGCCCAGATCAAGATTACATCGAACACGCTTACGACGATGCCAAATATGGCATCCCGTCGCGAAATCCCGTGCTGGAATGCACCATGCCTTCTTCGGTCGATCCGACCGTCGCCCCTGCGGGCCAACATCTTATGTCGATGTTCGTGCAATACGCTCCGTATAAGCTCAAAGAAGGAACTTGGGACACCGAAAAGGATAAGTTCGCGGATCGATGTTTCGAGATCCTCAATGAATATGCGCCGAATTTCAAAAAGTCGGTCATCGCAAGGCAAATCGTTACGCCCCTTGATTTGGAACGAACGTTCGCGCTCACGGGAGGCAATATCTTCCAGGGTGCGATGACCCTCAATCAACTCTTCATGTTTCGCCCCGTGGTGGGATGGGCTGGCTACAAAACGCCGATCAAAAACCTCTTCCTCTGTGGTTCGGCGGCGCATCCTGGCGGCGGCGTGATGGGCACCGCCGGCTACAACGCCGCCCGCGAAATGCTCCGCGCCTGGTAACTTTATAAAGAACCAATGATTCAAGACGCCAAGATCCAAACAAGAACCAACTCGAAATAGACCAAATTGGGATGTCCCCGTTCACCAGAACGCGGACATCCCGCATGCTGCGGTTAGCCGGACGCGCCAGCGACGGCTGCTCCGTGCGAAAACGTCGCGTCGCCTCCATTTCATGGCGTTACCTTCGCTGGCGAGTCCGGCTAACCCGCGCAGCCGTGCTCGCCAAAACGCAAGTAGCCGCACTCGGGCGAGTGCGGCTACCCCAAAACGTCCGAAAGACGTGTTTTTATCGAAGTACGCTGGCCAGGTTGTAATAGTCGTCCGTCCACACGAAGCGATCGGCGACCTCGGCTTTGGTCCAGTAGGGCTCGAATCGTTGGTTCTTCCGCTCCGCGTTGAACGCTTCGCGATAACCCGGCGGTTCGGTCAGGTGGGTCATGTACTTCGAATGCCTCGCCACCATGATCCATTCCGACGTGTAATGCCCTTCATGATTCTTGTAGGGAGCGATATCGTGCCCACGCGTGGTCACGAGCGATTGGGTCACGTATTTACCTCCCTTCATCAAGAATCCCTCGGAATCGAGCTGCTGGGTGCCTTGTTTCACTAGTTCGTCTTCCGGCGAACCTTTAATTTTCGTCACGATCTTCGAAGATACCGACGCGACGACCTTCGGCAGATCCACGAATCGGTTCGACGTGTGCACGCAGAGCACGCCCTCCCAGGAAAGCTTTTCGAAATACATTTCGATGGCTTCCTTGGTGATCAAGTGGGCGGGAATGGCGTCGGAGCTGAACGCGTCGACGACCATCAAGTGGTAGAAGTTATCGGGGCCGCCGCCACGTTCGAATCCTTCGGCGGAGGTGTAGTAATTCTTATAAGGCATCGCCATGCGAAGCCGTGCATCCCCCATGAGCACTTGCACGTGCGAGCCGCGTTCGACGGCGTCCCAGAGGTAGGTGAAGTACGCCTTGGAACGATTTGCACCGCTGAGGGCGTCGTGGCTGAAGAAGGTTTCCTTCTTCATGCTGCCAGGAAGCGACAGTCGCCGAATCGCGTCGTCGATTTCATAGTAGTGGACGTGTTGGTAAGGCCGGCCGTACGAAGCCATGGTTCCCGTGCCGAGCCCCACGGTCGCGAAAGGTGGCTCCGACCAGAAGTTCACGAGGGGAGCCGTGGGCAGCGGTGCGATCCCAGTGAGGGATCCCATGATTTCTGCCACCATCGAGCCGGGCATGCGTGTGTCCGCCCAGTAAGTATTTTCCATCTCGAAGTTGGGGAACCAATTGAATTTTTCCATGCCCCGACCGGCGGGACCCCAGCGGTGGTAGTAGGTGGTTGCGTGTCGGCTCCAATCCTTATCTGGCTTGCCCCAATCCTTTTCGTCGTCGGGCCGCGACAGATTCATGCCGTGATCAATATGGCCGTGGATGAGCTGGGTGTAAGCTGCTTGTTTGGCGCGAGCACCCGCTCCCGCGGCGATGCGTTTCACGCGGATGACGCCGAAGTAGCTTCGGTCAGCGAAGATGCTCGTATCGGTGCTGATCGAGTACGCGCCTTGGATGAGCAATACCACGCCGACGCACAGGCCGAAACGCAGGGGCCGAGTCATGAAGGCACAAGCGAGCAGCAAGGGAACGCCGAACATGACGAAGTTGGAAGCGCCACCCGCACTATCACGCCCCAAGAAGTTGACGAGCATGGATGCAATTGGTTGCGACAGCGGGAAGGCGAAGAGCAGGCTGAACAAGCCGACCACGAGTGGAGCGACGAAGTCGAGGGTGGTCGCCATGCTCGGCGTGGGAACCGGACCGGATGCGACCTTCGCGATGTTTCGCGCGCCGCCACGCACCGGAGCGGGTTCTGGAGTGGCTTCGCCGCCAAAGCCCGCCAACGCGTAGTCCAACCAGTCGAAATCCGCCAGCTTCGGCCGCAAAATGCAAGCCGCAAACACGGCGACGCCGAACTCGATCACGTAGATGAAGAAGACCGGCGCCAGCAGAGCGTTGAACAACCCGCCGATCACCCCGCCGACCGACATGGCAAGGTAGAATTCGGTAAGGTGTTTGGTGCTGGGGCGATCCTTGGCCATTTCGCCGTGGCACACCATGACCGTGAAGAAGAACCCAAGCACGTTGAGCGTGATGGCCGTGTAGATCGCGCTCGAACCCAAGTGCATGAATTCCGCCATCAACATCAACACGATCGCGAAGGGCTGCAAAAAGAGCATCATCGTGTGCGGTGCTTCCGTCCAAATGACGGGCCACGTCGCGAAGACGAAGATGAAGCTGAGCAAGTAGATTTCGAGCGGAATCATCCAGAACAAAGGCATGGGCGAAAGGTCGGTCGTGATGTGCGTGGTGACGCCTAACATCAAACTCGACGGCACCGCCGCCAAAAGCACCCAGCGAATGCGTCGGGCCCACGTGACTTCTTCATCGACTGGGGTTCGCGCGATCGTGGGGGGAACGGGTTTCTTTTCCGGTTGGATCGCCGTCGCGCTAACGGCTGGCTTTTCGCCGGGGCTTTCCACGACTTTGGGGTTCCAAACCATCGCGATACAAACAAACACCGTGACGGCCAAGAGTAAGTAGCCGATCGACCAGGTGAGTTTTTGTTGGTTGAGCAGCAGCGTCGGTTCCATCACGAAAACGTAGAGCGGGAGCGACAACATACTTCCCAGGTTGCTCGCTCCGTAAAGGAAGTAGGGGTCCTTAGCGGCCGGATGTCCCGTGGCGACGAACCATTTTTGCAGAAGCGGGGCACTCGTCGAAACCACGAAGAACGGCAAGCCGACGATCGTGAGCAACAGCCAAAGCGTCGACGGAATCGGGTTCTTGCCGAGGTCGGGAACGAACGAGGAGACGTCGAATGGGTTGGGGAAAAGAACCGCGAGGGGAACCAGCAACAGGATGCCATGAAGGATCAATTGCTGCCGATGCTTGAGCCTGGTACTCACGAAGTGGGTGTACCCGTAGCCAAAGAGCAGCACCATCTGGAAGAACACCATGCAAGTGTTCCAGACCTGAGGCGTGCCTCCAAGTTTGGGCAGGATCAATTTACCAATGATCGGCTGCACCATGAACAGGATGAACGCGCTGATGAACAGCGTGACGGCGAAAACAATAAGGGCCAAAGGTACACCTCCAAGGCGAAAGCGTCGCTGCGAATGGGTCGCCGCGAAAACGTCGCTCGAAACAGTTATCAAAATTTTGTAGCAATCGCCTCGCTTCGAGGCGAGACGGCTCGCGTGGTTGGCGATACGAGCCGCGATCATCAGCGAGCGTTTCTTCGCACCTGAAGATCGGATTCCGCTTTCACGGAGTCGCGGCTCGTTTGGGGTCCGCAGGCAATTCCATCCTGCGTCGCCCTGGGGCGTTTAACGAACGGATCGCATACGGACAAGTTACTGGCCGTAGGGAGCGTGAAACGTACTCGTGGAACCCACCGTCGCTTCGGATAGGATGCCGCGCGTCGTTTCCGCACAGATCCGCCGTCAGAACCAGGATTCGGGTCCGAGGTTCGCCTTCGAGGTCGAGGCGACGGTGGGGTGCGCTTCGCTCCACCCACCCTACGGCAAGTTTCCTGGTTATTTTCTTGTACGCAATTCAATCGTTAACCGCTCTAATGCAGGCGAATGATCTCCAAGATATTGCTGTAATCATCCGTGAAGACCGAGTTACCCTCCGTGGCTGGCGTCCACCGAACCTTGGATTGTTCCGGTCGGCGTTGTTGCGCACGAGGATCGAAGTAGGAAGCCACGGGATTGTCAGCTTCCTGACCCGTGATCGGATCCACGAACTTCTTGCGATAGACCATCACATACTGCGAGCTGAAATGGCCCAGGTACCCCTCACGCTCGGCGGTCTCTTGGCCTTCCATCGCGAACCAGCGTTGCGCGCGTGGTTCCTTGCTGTTGTCGTAAATATCCTTGACGATCGCGCCGACCGGCTTCACCAGATCCATGTGCCGGTTCGAGGTGTGCACGCAAAGCACGCCATCGTCGGTCAATTTCGACAAGTAAAGTTCCATCGCCTGTTTCGTCAACAGGTGAATGGGAATCGCATCGGAACTGAACGCATCCACAACG
>WBZS01002115.1_pt1 | contig 13151 bp, 19 predicted proteins | sample 5204201 | NCBI WGS metagenome assembly WBZS01 (sample SAMN12344357, study PRJNA552823) | activated sludge metagenome | biome: Activated sludge suspended growth; feature: Nitrification reactor; material: Wastewater; isolation source: activated sludge from nitrification reactor of wastewater...
TCCTCGTTCAGCCTTGTGACAGCCTCCAAGGCTGCATCGAGCACTTCGGGCTGAACGTTCGCTTCCGGGACGGCAACATTGATTCGCATGGGCAGGGGATCCAGTGGCTGGGGGTAGGGGTCAGTGAACGACGCGACCGCTGAACGAAATCGTCGCGAAAATGGTGTCCGTGCCGGTCGGAACCGACGACGGGGTCACCACCAAGCGCAGCTTGACGCCGGGTTGTGCCGCTTTGCACGTCAAACGCGTGCCGAAGGCCGTGTTCGAGCCGAATTGCTCGATGTCAAAACCGAAAATGTCGGCCTGTTGAAGGTCGGTGCCCACCCACAGAAGGCCTAGGAGGCGGCCTACCGCGCTGGTTCCGGTGCGTACCACGGACACCAAGAGGCGCTCCGGGCGATACGGCTTCTGCAAGTCACCCTGCCAGGTGATTTGCGACACACCTGCCGCAAACGTCCCGTTGTTGCTCAACGGCTGCAACGGGAGGGGAACCATGCCCTCATCGGGCTGAATGACGCCCGGGGCGAGTTGGGACCGCCAAGCGGGCTTGGGGGGAATGGCGATCTGGCGTCGTGCGCGGCCGCGGCCGCGTGCAATGCGGCGGCCTGCGCCGACCACATCGAAGTGCGAGCCCATCACGGAACCCTCTACCTCATCCTCGTAACCGTCGAAATCATCGTATCCCATGACACTCATAGAAAAACCCTTGTTTTGCAGTGTGAAACGTACTGACTGCACCACGCGGGTGAATGTTCACCCACGTGGTGAACATCTTAGACCTGGGCTGCGATCCCTTGGACGGATGGATCCCAATAGTCGTCGTCGTATTGGCCCGAAACGCGCCCCTCTTTGCCAAACTCATAGCCCGCGATGGCGGCCGCCGAGATAGCAACTTCTTTGGCGTACGGCAGTTGCCGGCGGAGCAGGTACGCGGCCGCCGCAATGGTCCCTTTCTTGCCCAGGAAGGTGAGGGTGGGCAGGTTCGGGAAAGTCTTTTCCAAAAACCCGACCGCCGCACCACCCAAACCGCACGCCAGCATGGTGCGGCCGAAGTTGTCGCCGCCTCCTACGCCACTGCGACGGCTCGAACGGCGCCGGGGGGCGCTCCGCTTGGCCACGGAAGTGGTCCGGACGACCACGGGGGCGGGCTGTCGGACGGTGATTGTTTTGGCCGCCGAGCGGCGCCGGGTGGTGGTTCGTTTGCGTTTCGCCATGGCGATAGCCTGGCGGAAGGCCTGATCTTTAATGTCCGTAGTCTTGATGGGCCATGCCGCTGGCCAACTAGGACCAATGTAGGCGCATGGGAGTTTGTTCCGGACGCCCCAGACCCAACGGCCTAACCACGCGAAAAGATCCAGAAATGGGAAATAGGTCCTAGCCCCTGGAGGGGGTCCGGGGCTAGGGTCATGCCGGATTGAAGCGTTGGACCGCCTCAGTCTGGACCCGTAGAACAGGCCGAAGCCGCTACGGACGTCCCGCAAACTGCGCGGGAACTGATGAAAAAACTAACCTCGAAACCCGGAAAAAGCAGCAAAAAAGACCAAAAAAGCAGGTCTTTTTTCCCGTTTGACCCGAAAACGTCAAACGGCGCGGGCCGGGTGTCCGAAAAGGTCCAAGGGGTTTTTGGACAGGGCGGAAAGGTGCGCCCGTGAACCCCTATTTGGCGCTAGGCGTGACCCCCCGGGAGGCGCTCCTGTTGGAGTTGCTCGGGCGGTTCGAGGTCTGCTTTGCGTCGATGTCGTGGATTGCGAGGCAATTAGAGGTTTCAGTTCGGCACGCCTTCCGGCTCCAAGCCAAGCTCCGGGCGGATGGGCATTTGGTCTCAGACCGCCAGTTTCCCGGCTCGAATAGGCTGCCCCCGGGGGCCCAACGCCCCGAGCGGTTGCACCGGATGCAATGGGCGATCCGAGGGCTCTCGGGAGCGGCGCAGGTCGTGAGCCTAGCCAAACGGGCCAAAATCGAGGCCTGGCGAGCGGAGCGAGAGGCCAAGCGTGCCAAAAAGGCACAGGAGGCCGCCCGCAAGCGGGAGGCGCGAGCCGCCGAACGAGCCCAACGCCAGGCGGATGCCAATCCCCCGCCCCCCCCGCCCCCCTACACTCGCGAGTTCGAGACCGCGGCCCCCACCGGGCCAGTCTCCGAGGTCCCAGCAGCCGCCTGGGCCGTGCTCGGCCGAGCCCCCCCGAAATAGGGGTCCCGCCCCCAAGCTAGCCCCGAGCCGTCCGGACTCGGGAGCCCCGGCGCGTCCGGAGTAGGGTGGGAGATGTAGGTTTCACACCGCACGGCACCAACGACGCCAAAAAAACTGGCGTTCGAAGCCTTGGAGCGCCAGCCGTTTGACCCCCGATGTCAGTACCTTACCCGGCGTCGATGTCAGACTGAATTGAGACTCGAAAATCATTCCGTCCGGAAGGCTCCTGGTCTCAGTCGAGGGGATAACGACCCGCCACAGGCGGGCAGTCCGCCCTAGTGGGGGCGGCCTGTTCCGAGGGAGACGCCCCCCACCGTTCCGGGGGGCTAGGCCGACCTTCCCCGACGGCGGGCAAGGCCTAGGGGGAGGGGGGCCCCGGAGCCCCCACCCACGGGGGGGCGAACAAGGGGGAGGGGTCGGACCGGGGCGACCTGGCAGGGCAGGGCGGGACGGATAGGGGCTAGCTAAAGCAGGCCAGAGCCGGAACTGGACGGATTCGGCCTGTTTCGGCCAAAGGGTCGCTGGAACTGACTCTCGGGTGTTGACACTTTGAGAACTAGGTGTAGAGTTTTCCGGTCAAACAACGAAAAAGGCCCCCGGTTGCAGCCGGGGGCCGGAGTGGAGTCAAACGAATGTCCAAAACGAACCCTACCACACCCGAGCAAACCAAACCGCCCACCCGAATCGAGGGCGTTTGGTATTGGTGCCTAGAAACCCGCAATGGCTACAGTTCCGGCTTTTGGCCGAGCCAATTGGAGGCGCTCGCCTGGCTGGCACGACACCCCACACACTTTCGGGTGTCTCGGGGTGCCTTTCAGGGGCTCGCGACCGGCGAGCAACTGGCCCAGCTCGAACAATGGCGCCGCACCGTGCTCCCGGAGTACCGCAAATGCCTAGAAGGCGGGTCCGACGCATGACCGCGCGGGAACGGGCAGACACCTCCACTCGCCAAGTAGACCTCTTTGCCACGTTGCTGGCCGAAGTGGTCATCTTGGACGAAACCGATCGGCTCATAGTCGCCAAGCTCGAACGGGACCAAGAGGGTCAGTTGTGGGTCACTCGCCTACTGGGCAAACGTTGCCTAGTGCGGACCCTCGAACTCGCGACGGCCGACCTTGAACGCGTTGCGTTGGCCTACAACGCAAGCGTGGATTGGAGAGACACCACAAGTGAAAAAACGACGGTTCGCGGTGCAACTTAACTGCACCGCGGAGGAATACGAACGCCTAAGGCAGGCCGCCGCTCGGGAGCGGCGCGCCTTGTCGACCTGGCTTGCTCTCGCGGGTTTGGAGCGTGCTACAAGATTGGACGGGAGAACCGTTCACAATGAGCGTCGCGGCATATCTACGCGTGAGCAGCCGAAGCCAATCAATCGAGACACAACGGGCGACGATTGAAAGGGTCGCCAAGAACCGCGGTGACACAGTCACCGAGTGGTTTTCCGAAGCGGAGTCGGGGCGGAAGCTGGATAGGCCAGCACTGACCCGGCTCCGCTCTTGCGTTCGGGAGGGGCAGTTTTCGCGGGTCTACGTGTTTCGTTTGGACCGGCTCACTCGGAGCGGGATCCGCGACACGTTGACGGTGGTAGAGGAATTCCAAGAGCGCGGGTGTCAGCTGGTCTCGATTGCCGACCCTTTCGACCTGACCAGCCCGGTGGCGTCCGTGGTGCTCGCGGTGCTCGCCTGGGCAGCCGAGCAAGAGCGCCGGGCGATTGGGGACCGGGTGCACGAGGCCCGAAAGCGTATCGAGGCCAAGGGGGGGGCGTGGGGGCGACCGAAGGCGCTCAGTGACGGCCAGATCCGGAGGGCGGCCGCACTGGTGGCCGATGGGCGGTCGGTCCGGAGCGTGGCGTTCCAGATGGGGCTATGCCGGTCCACCCTGATCCGGGCGCTCCGACGTGTGCAAAAAGGTCCCCAGAAAGTGGGGGAGGTAACGCCCGGAAATCACATGCCTAGAAAGTGCCGGTCCTAAAGTGTACTTTCGGACCATGAGGCCCGGGATTTACGCGGATATCGGTCACGGTGTTTTACACCTCGAAGACTTGGCTCACTTGATGGGCAAGGCAACGCGAGTTCGGGCCTTTCATTGGCACCAACTTGAACCCCAAGGAATAATCGAGGCAATTCATGTCGATGGTGTCAACGCTTTGGGGGTGAAGACTGTTGAGGCCAAGGTTCTTAACGGAATGAAGGTTGTGCTCCCAACGGCGACTCACTCGGTTTTCCTAATGTTTGTTCCACATGTCTCACCGTAAAAAGCACATTTACCCGAAAGAAACGTGTTTTTACGTCGAATTGTCTCGCGGGAACCGTGTCATGCGTCGGCAGTTCACCTTTCTCGTGTATGGTGGGCGTGAGTTAGCGTTTCAGGCGGCCCAAGACTTCGTAGCAAGCATGAAGGCGCTCACATTGCAAGAGTTTTACGACGTCCGCCTCGAACCCCGTACGCGCCGCGATTGGGTCAACCCCACCAAGCCGGCGCACATGCGTTACATCCGCCGGGTCAGCCGCCAAAACAACAACGGCCCAATGTGGTACGCCTGGCTGGTGGCCGTGCCTGGCTACCGGACGCGGTCATTTCTGTTCACGACGTGGGGCAGTGAAGCGGACGCGCTTGCGGCCGCAATGGCTTTCCGCGACGCTCCCACCCATGATCGCAGTCTCGACGATTTGTTATCTGCACGGGAAAATCCTGGGCCTGACCCAATCGCAGCAAGTGCTTCAAGCCCTGGTTCAGGGGAAGGAAGTGCGGGGGGTCCCGCGCCCCAAGGCGATTGACACCATTCAGAAGGTCGGCGACTTGTTCGGCGACCTGGACCAAATTGCGATCCGCATCGAACCCAACGGGAGCTCACTCGGCAAAGCCCGGGCCCGGGCTCTGGCGTGGGCCCATGGATCCGGCGCCGCTGTGTGGGTGTCGTGCGACGACGACGTGACCGCGAGCCCCGGAACCCTCCAAACCATGGTGCGGCTATGCCGGGAGGCAGCCGAGCCGCGGGTGATTGTGGCCCCGTGCGCGCTCCGAGCGGAGGGGAACCACCAGGAGGCGAGCGTCAACGTTTTGCCGGTCAAAGACGCGTTGCCGGTCGAACACGGCCTTTTGCTGCCCTTGTGGCGCGGCGGCTTCGGGCTGGTCGCGATGAACCGCTACGCATTGCAGGCAATTCACGACATTCGCCCCACGTGCCGCGACGACGACGGCACGGCCATGCCTCTGGTGTTCAATTGCGAAGTGTTGATGGGCCGCGACGGTGCGGAGTGGCTCGGAGAAGACTTTTCCTTCTTCGAGCAGGTGCGCCAAGACGTCCGGTGCTACGCGCTCTTGCGAGGCGAGACGGACCACGCCGGGGCGGTCATTGACCTGGGCGACGTGGCCCGATTGTTCGTGCCTCAATCGGCGTCGTCGTCGTCGTCCGAGCCGTGAACGAATTCGTCGCGTAGGTCGCTCAGTTCGTCGAGGGTCAGGCCTGCCAGCGCTTCCACCATGGCGGGGGAGTAGCGCCACGCAATCACGCGCCGCAACGTCGCGAGCGCGACGTCTAGAGCCTCGATTAGTTCAGTGATGTCGGCATCGCTCAATTCCTCGAGGGCCATTCATTTTGCCGGAGGAAGTTCAAGCGTTGTGGGTGCCGGTTCCGGTGGGACATTGGCCGCCGGCGGAAGCTCCGGAGCTATAGGGGTCTCTTCTTTCGGTGGCAGGTGCACCAACCACAAGCGTTTCACCTTGCCAGGCAGTGGGAACAATTCGGGCTTGCTGCCTTCGAACACTAGGTGAATGTGATACGCCGATCTCGTGTCGAGAATGGGCCACCAACTGGGCGCCGTGCGCATGATGCTGACCGCTCGCAGGCCTGCGCCGCGCACTCGGATTTCTTCGGCTAGTTGCTTCGGTGTGAGCGGCAAGCGGCTTGCAACTTCGAGCAGGTATTCCGCTCCCGGATGCACCTCAAGTGTCTCACCAATCGCGAGCTTTTCGAGGTTGAGTTGGCAGAGTGGATTCTTCCGGGGCGGGCCCGGTCGGACTTTGGCGGTTTCTCCCATGGCCGCAAAGCTATCAGATTTGAAACCAGCCCTTATACCGCCAAAGCAGGCCCCCGCGCGGGCCGCGACCCTCAATCACACCCTGGATCCATGGCGCCCGTTCGCGCCGTGCCTCCAAGAGACGGTGCCGTCCGTCGACTATCCAGCGCTTGCCGGTGGTGACGTCCACCGCAATGGTCACCGGAGCACGACGGGACGGCACGCCGCCCCCTCGGAGGAAGGCAAACGTTTCGGGGCGTAGCCCGGACTCCGGCACATCGAGGTGACGGGCGCCGACCTGGGCGGCCATGGTCTTGGTGATCTTCATCGCTTGCTTGCCCAGGCAAAGAGCGCAATGGCGGCCAGTATCAGCCCGCCCTTGGCCGCGGTTTCTGCGGTGTCCACTACAGTTGACGCTGCGTCCCCCGTCCAATCGCCGTCGGGGCGCGTAGCGGGCCCCAGGTGGGCCGCGAACATTAGGAGCCAGTCGAGGCGCTGGGGGTCGTCGACCGCGACACCAAACGCGTTGACCTTGCGCCGGGGCCATGGATCCACGCTGAACGTCGGCCCCCTCCAATCGAAGTCACACGACACCCACCAAGGGTTTTGAGCCTGTACTGAGTACAATTCCGGGAGCTGGTTGCGGTCCCAGGTCTGTAGCCCGCGGGGGTACGGTGGCCGCGTCTGAGAGGCTCGGACGTCCAAGGGTCTGGCGGCGCCAAGGAAGTAGCGCGAGCCGTCAGACGGGCCGCGTGGGCTGGGCGGAGGCACGACACCGGGCACGACGTCAGGCAGGACGCGGCTCATGACGGACACGCACGACCGGATCGCGTCGTCGGCACTAGGCGCGTCCGAATCGGTGCGCGCCCACACCCACACATTGCGGCCCGGTCGAATCTCCAACATGGGTCAGGTCAGCTTCAGAAGGTGCTGAATCTCGCCCAGCTCCTTTTGGAGCTCGGCCAAGCGGTGTTCGCGAACCGCAATCTCACCCTCGGCCCATTCGCGGCGCCGCTCGGATTCCGCGAGCTGGGCGCGGAGTCCCTCGAGGTCGGCGGCGTAGCCGCTGGCGACCGCCATCCAATCAATCTTTTCCGCGGCTGGCCGTGGTCGATCAATCACGTGGAACGTGACCAGGTCGGGGTCAGCCCAGCCCCGATCGATGTAGCCAAGCGCTTGCATGCGGTGTTTGACGTTTTGCAGGTGGGCCGCGCTTACGTGGTGCACCTTGCCGTCGTTCGGCGTGACATAGGTGTAATCGGCGGGCAGGTAGCCCGATTCCTCGCAAATGAGTTGGGTGGTGGTCATGGTGCGATCCCCGTCTCGCTCATGTTGCCAGCGCTCGAAACGTTCGAGCGGCGCATCACACGAGCGTCGTTCTGTTGGTGGTTGGTGAAAGTGTTCGCCGAAGTGGCGTTCCAGTGGTTGGCGTGCTCGCACAAGCCCCGTGTGGGGATGTTCGCGACGTTCCAGTTGACGCACGTGGTGACGTTCGTAGTACCGACACAACGGCGGACGTCGGCACTCGCAACAGTGCCCGACGAATGAAGCACCCACGTGGCGCAGTTCTGCACGAACACGCCATCCACGGCGAAGCCCTTCGAGATGGGGCCATTGATTTGAATGCCCGTGCTACCGGCACCGGAACCCGTTTGCCACTCGCCACCCTGCACCGAAAAGGCGGCCACGCCGTTGGTGCTGATGAGTGCGCACGTACCGGTGGCATTCGAAACGGCAACCTCGCAATCGGTCACGAAAACGTTGGCCGTCGCTGCATTGACGAAGAACGCTTGCCCCGTTCCGCCCGTGGTGCGGACAATCGACGAATCGACCAGAAGCCATGCGTTGGCCGTGTCGACTTCAACCACCGTGTTAGCGCTCGATTCGAGCCGGCTACTGCTCACGGTCATACGCTGCCCGCTCGAATGGCGTAGCACGCGGCCGTTCGCCGTCAGCCGGCACGAGTCGAGCGTGAGGCGTCCGTTGCCGGTGGCCCGCACGATGGGGTTCGTCGCCGATGCAATCGTCTGGCTAAATAAGCATTGGCTGGCCACCGTGACGTTGCCATCGGCATCCAAAAGGATGACGTCGGCCACGGCCGCGACCAGACCGACCGCGAGCAGCTGACACTGACCCGCGGCGCCTTGCACGCGTAGCAGGGGGATCGTGTTGCTTCCGCCGGTGATTGTCTTGCCGGCGCCTCCTCCCTGAATGAAGACGTTCACGTTGTCGACGCGAAGGCCTTCGTTGGCGTTCAGTGCAAACGACGTCTTCACGAAGTAGGAGCCCGCCGGCAAAATGAACACGCCCCCCACGGGAGCGACGATTGCAACGAGGTCCGCCCGTGACGTCAGAATGTGATCAAACTCGGTCTGAGCGCCGGGCAGGCTCGACACGGGCAAGGTCTGGTAGGGAGTCGCAACGCCCGCCGGTCGAATGACAACGACCGGTTCCACGGCGCTTTCGCTCATGTCTCCAAGCGGCACGTTGGTGCCGCCTGCGGTACCGGTCAAGGCTCCAATGGTCGTGTTGGCCATGCGCTACAGCTCCAAGAGCAACAATTTGCCCGCGTTGGCGTCCACGTGCCCCGTCGTGAGCGGGTCGGACGTGGTGACGGTGAGGTCCCAATCGTGGGCCACAGTCCGGTTGACCGTGACGAGCGAAAGTTGGGTCATGGTGGAGGTCCAAGCGCCCACCGTGTAGCCGGTGGCGAGCGGAACGCCTTGTGGCGCGCCGTCCACGTTTAGGGTCAGTTCGGCCAGCGCGGCCGCGGTACCAGACGCCGCGAGCTCGAGCGAGGCCCACGCGAGATAGACGCCGCTCTTGGTGGGCACGACGTTGAACGGGCCGACGACGTTGGTTTGCGCCTCACCTACGGCCGGCACCCGCAAAAGGTTCCGGAGGAAGGTCCCTCGGAGCGCCCCCAGTAGGTCGAGCGCTTCGGCCACGTTGGCGGGTGGGGGCACGGGCCAGACCGCCGCATCGGCTGGCGTGTAGGTGACGGCGGCCGCATCGATGGTGGGGGGCGTTGCGTCCTGCATGACGAACGACACAGGCACTTGGTCATTGGTGACCAACGTGATCTGCTGGCCTACGCCGCCAACGTTTGAGAATAGGAAGGGCATTAAGCTAACGCCTTTGCCAGCATGTACGCCCCGAACAATAGGAGCGCCTCACCGGCTGCATTTCTTGGGAGGGAGGTTGACCGGTGAGACGCTGAAAGGTCTTTGAAAAAAGGCTCAAACTGCTTTTGCAGTCCAGCGAATGAACGATAGTGTTTGGGCCCGTAGTCGGTCGAATACTTGAGCGAAAGAGCATCCACGAACTCGGTCGCGTTGCCGGTGTTGGCCGCTTGCAGAACCTCGGGGAAGTTGCGTTGGAGCTGGCTCATGTAGTCATGAAAGCCGTCCGCAAAACTGGGGTAAGCGCGGAAGGCCTTCGGCGCTTTGCCCTCCCGCATGCGCCGGTTCAGCTCGAGGAGCCGGGGCGACGATTGCGGCCCCACCTCGAACCACGGCGGGCGCCAGGCTTCGCCGTCGTAACGGTCGCTCGCCGTGATGTTCCCCACGTTGTGAGCGATGGGCCGCCCGGTGGTCTCCACCCAAATGAGCGCCAGGAGCAGCGGCCCCGAGTCCCGGTTGGTCTCGGGATAGGCTCGCAGGCGTCCGGCTGCCTCCACTGGTTTCAGTGGGGTGACGGTGGCCGGCACAAATTGCGGGCCAGAAACGCGAGCGAGCACGGCGCCCATTAGGAGGCCTCCAACGCGGCCCACGTAGAGGGCCCAACGATTCCGTCGTCTTTGAGCCCGTGAGAAGCCTGGAAGGCCTTCACCTTCTGTTCGGTCATGGTCCCGAAATAGCCCGTGTAACCCCCGCCCTTGGCGGTGATTCCAAGCTTTTTCTGGAGATAAACGACGTCGGCGCCCTTCGAGCCGAGCGAAACCGTGCTCCGGTTGGTGACCGGGGTCAGATCGTCGTCGTCGTCGCTGGGGGCAGTGCTCACGGTGATGAGGTCCGGGCTCTGAATCTGCGGGACGACGGGACTAGGAGCGGGCGGCCGTGGGCGCGGCGCCGGTGCCGGCGCGGCTACTGGGGGCCGCGGTACCGCTGTGCTAGTCGGGAGCGGCGCCACGGCGGAGCGGGGAACGTACGCGACCACGCCCTTTTTGCTGCCCATGTACTTGGCTTGATAGGCGACCCAATCCCCGGCGGTTTGCTCGATAACGTGGGTTTTTTCTCCCTTGGCCCAGAGTTGGGGCAAGAGGGCGTTGGCGCGGCTGGCGACCTTTCCGGGGCTGGGGTGAGGCATCCAACCAGCGCCCGGGAACGGGGGGAGATCTGAAGGGACGGCACTCGGCCAGGCTGGCGGAGCCACGTGCGGAGCCGGGACATTGGCGACCAATGGGGGCGGGGGCTGGGGGCGCGGCGCCGGTGCCGGTTGCGGCCGCGGTCCGGGGGCAGGCTGGGGCCGGGGCGGGGGCGTAGTGGGCTGGGGTCGTGGTCGTGGGGCGGGCGTAACCGTCGGCTGCGCATGAGCACCAGGAACAGGAGCGTTCCCATCAGGGCGACGACGGCGCATGCCATCCGCGAACAAAAAAGCGATGAGAGGGAGTGCAAGGTCAATCACGCGTGGGCCTTTCCATTGGCGTAGCCGCCGGGTGGGGGTGGTTCACGGCGCGGTTGCGGGGGTCCCGACGGTGGCCGTGCGGAGTGTTCGGCGGCGTGTTGTTGCTGTCCGCCAGTCCAAGCGCTCGCCAGTTCTGACAACGTCAGATCGTCGGCCGCTTCGGCTTGCGCAAGGCGCTGCTCGGTGAGACGTTCAACGATTTTCTGCATACGGTCTAGCGCTTTTTCCGTATGCTCGTAACGCTTGTTAACCTGTTCGAATAAGCTAATCATCTTGTCAAACGCCACGTCCGTCGTGTGCCTGTAGGCATCGGCGAGCAGTTGCGCGAAGAGAACAAGCCTCTGACTTTCGGCATCCTCCGGAGCCTTCATTTTGGCAGTGACCGGAATGGGCATTGTGTGAGCTAGCTCGAGCTCGTCCCCCGTTTCGGATTCGTCGAGAGACTCGAACGATGTACCGCGCAAGACGTGGCCCTCGGGGTCGAGGCATTCGATTGCCTCCGGTTCGAGCTCGGCAATGTACGCCGCGAGCTGGATCCATGGGACTTTTGGATCTACCGTGATGGTGCGGTTGGTGCCGTCAAGCAATTGCACCCGGACCGTGCTCGGTCGCGGGTGCCGCATCAGGAAGTTTCGGAGGTTCATTTGAGCCCCTGCGCCCAGTCGGGCGAGTCGTCAACCAGCCATTCACGGCGGAAATGCGAGCGGGGCGCGACGAACGCGGTGAACTCGCAGTCCAGGAACCCGACCAGACCGGTCACCGAAACGGCGCCGGTGACCTGAATCGAGTGGGCCGGAATGTCCTTCAGCTCACACCGGACCGTGTCCCCGAGCGGGCTCGGGTCAGTGCCAGGGTTCACGCCGTTCGTGCCCATAAAACTGTTGCTGTGCACGATGAGTTGCGGGTTTCCCGTGTTGAGCGTAGCCGCGGAAAACTGCATCGAAACGAAGTTTGGAATGCGGATGTTCGACCTCCCCACGCCTAGGGTAACGTCAAACGACGCCACGGGACCAGCCCCACCCAGGTTGAAGAAGTTGGAAAGGTCGCCCTGCAAGCGGAGCGCGAACAACCAGCTCCACGTGTCGGGGCGGTCGTATTCGACGTTTGCGAGCTGGTTCGGCTGGCTCTCGACGGCTGGCCCTTGGCCGAATAGGCGCACGTTGGCCGTGTTGCCCCACGTTCTCCATGGGGCGATCTGCGTGGCGTCAAACGGGCTCGGCATGCGTCACCCGAACGTTGCAGGGATGCAGAGTTGGCCGCTACGGCGGCCGCTCGATTGGAGCGCCGCGAGCCCGGGCGGGCCGACGGGAGCCACGGGAGCCGACTTGGGGCGGTCTCCGGGAATGAGGGTGGACGCCACGTCCAGCGCGGTGCTCGCGACGGGACCAACGCCAGGAATGAACTGGACGGCCTTGCTCACGACGGGAAGGGCGGCTTTGGCGATGTTCTTGAGCGAGCCCCAGAAGGAGCCGACGACGTTCACGGCGGCCGCGGCGTGCTCGGGGCCGTATTCGTCGACCAGCTCCCAATAGTCCGCACCGTCCACGTGATCGGCGATGGCCATGAGGCGTTCAATGTGTTCTTCGTCGCCAAAATTGGCGGTGTCGGCCAGGTCAACTAGGCCGTTGATGCACCCGACGATCGCGGTGCTGGCGACGGGCGAGGCGTGCAGCGCAGCCATGGCAAAATCGCCACGGGTGGGGGCGTCTTGGTCTTCGTGCTCGCGCCAATGCCACGGCAGATCCGCGCGGGCTTGCCACACGCCATAGGCGGGGCGGAGCGCGATTTGCGGGCGGATCCGGTAGGCCCCGACGACGGACGATTCCCCGCGGGTGCTGATCATGGGCACGGTAGCGCCGCGGGTGCCCTGGCGGGCGTACCATTCGTGCATACCGGCGTCTGCGGACGGGTCGTCGTGCGAACCGTCGCCCCGCTCAACTACCGCGTGCCAGCGTTTGGGGCCCGACTGCACGACGACGGCGCGCGCGTCCGGATCCTCCCCCGTTGCTCGGAGTGAGGCAGCCTGGAACGGCGCCAGGTCGTCGCAATCGCCCCAGCCGCGACCAATGACGGCCGCGGCATGGTCGAAGTGTTCTTGTCCCGGTGGTTCCGGGCGCCACTGGATCCCCTGCTCGAGCGCCTGCGCGAACGTGGGCACTTGGCGTTTGCTGATCAAATCCTCGTTCAGGCGGGTGACAGCCTCCAAGGCTGCATCGAGCACTTCGGGCTGAACGTTCGCTTCCGGGACGGCAACATTGATTCGCATGGGCAGGGGATCCAGTGGCTGGGGGTAGGGGTCAGTGAACGACGCGACCGCT
>WBZS01002116.1_pt1 | contig 13130 bp, 14 predicted proteins | sample 5204201 | NCBI WGS metagenome assembly WBZS01 (sample SAMN12344357, study PRJNA552823) | activated sludge metagenome | biome: Activated sludge suspended growth; feature: Nitrification reactor; material: Wastewater; isolation source: activated sludge from nitrification reactor of wastewater...
TCGAACACCCGACCGCGGCGCCCAGGAGGGGGACGGCGAGAGTGAGCAGGGCGGCATACCGGCCGGTGCCGGTGTGCCGCCCCAGGGAGCCTCGCGCGCGACGGCTCAGATGTGCACCACGGTGCACGTGAGCGTGCGGGTGATGCCGGGGACGTCCTGGATGCGGGCGATGACCAACTTGCCGAGCTCGTCGACCGTGTTGGCCTCGACGCGGGCGATGACGTCGTAGGGGCCGGTGACGTCCTCGGCGGACGCGACGCCCGCCACCTCGCGGATCGCCTCGGCGACCGACGCGGACTTGCCGACCTCGGTCTGGATCAGGATGTATGCCTGGACCACGGAGCAACCTCACTTGTCGAGGGGTCTAGCGGGCGGTTGCCCGCTCGGGTCGTCCTCGACCCGTCCCCCAGACGCTACCGTGCCGAGTGGGCTTTCGTCGTCCCGGATGAGGAGAAGAACGTGGCAGCACGGCGGTCGAGGGTCAAGGGCAGCCCGATGACCCTGGCGCAACTGACCGAGGAGCAGTTGCTGGCTCGGATCATCCCCCGGATGCCGCGGGGCACGGGCGTGCTTGTCGGTCCCGGGGACGACACCGCCGTGCTGCGGTGCGACGACGCGACCATCGTGACGACGGACGCAGTCGTGCGCGGCCGCGATTGGCGGGACGAGTGGTCCAGTCCGCAGGACGTCGGGGCCAAGATCGTCGCCCAGAACCTCGCCGACGTCGCCGCGATGGGCGGGCGCCCGTTGGGGCTGGTCGTCACGCTGCTCGCTGACCCCGCGACGCCGGTCGCCTGGGTGGAAGGCTTCGCTGACGGGCTCGGTGAGGCGGCTCGGGCCGCAGGGGCGGGCGTGTTCGGCGGCGACCTCTCCTCAGCCCCCTCCGGAGTGCTGGCCGTTTCGGTCACGGCGCTGGGGACGCTCGACGGGCACCCCCCGGTGCTGCGGTCCGGGGCGCAGCCGGGTGACCTGGTGGCGGTGGCCGGGACGTTGGGCCGCTCGGCGGCAGGGTTGGTGTTGCTGCAGCAGCAACGCCCCGAGCTGGGGCCGGAGCTCGTGGCCGCCCAACGCCGTCCCCAACCGCCGCTGGCGGAGGGGCCGCTGGCAGCCGTCGCGGGGGCACGGGGGATGCTCGACATCTCGGACGGGTTGTTGCGTGACGGCTCCCGCGTTGCGACCGCCAGCGCCGTCGCCCTGGATTTCTCTCGCGAGGCACTTGCCCCGTATGCCGCCCGCCTGGCTCCCGCGGTCGGCCCCGGCGCGGCCTGGGAGTGCGTGCTCGGTGGCGGGGAGGAGCACTCCCTGTTGGCGTGCTTCCCGCCGGGCCAGGTGCCGACGGGGTGGACGGTGATCGGCGCGGTCCGCGAGGGGGTTGGGGTGCTGCTGGACGGCATACCGCAACTGCCTGGCGGGTGGGACCACTTCCGGGCCTGACAACGGCGAAGGCCGACTCCCACGAGGGGAGCCGGCCTTCGGAGCCGAGGCGGTCAACCGATCAGCGGGTGACCTTGCCGGCCTTGAGGCACGACGTGCAGACGTTGACCCGCTTGGGGGTGACACCGTTGATGAGGGCCTTGACCCGCTGGATGTTGGGGTTCCAGCGCCGCTTGGTGCGGCGGTGCGAGTGCGAGATGTTGTGACCGAAGCCCGGTCCCTTGCCGCAAACGTCGCAAGTGGCTGCCACGGGTCTCTCCTGATGCTCTGGTGCGGGGTCGAACCCGCGGTCTGGGATGTCGGGGGCCCCGCGCCGGTATGCCGCGCGCCTAGGGCGCGCCGCCCCTCCGGACAGGGCAACTTGCCAAGAATAGCCGAGCGGGCGCGCCGAGGCCAAAACGCGAGGCTGGCGGTGGCTAGGCTGACCGATGACGCGCCGCCCACGTCCTCACACCCGTGGCCCGCTCGAGCCTGAACCGCAGCCTTCGCCGGCGTCAACCAGATCCGCAACCGTGTGCAGGGAGGTCCGATGCCCGAGCCAGACCAGCCGCCGGTGGAGCGCCGACGTCGGGTCCTCTCGACCCTCGACGCGGGTGGCTTCCTGCGGTGGGCCGCAGTGGCGCGCTCGTCGTTCGCGTCGGCCCGAGCTGAGATCGACGCCCTCAACGTCTTCCCCGTGCCCGACGGCGACACCGGCACCAACCTCTACCTCACCCTCGACGCGGCACTGGACGCGGCTCGGACGGCGATCTCCCGCGACATCCCGATCGGGTCGGTGACGATGCCGAGCCTGCAAGTGATGTGCCGTGAGATGTCCCGCGCGATGCTGCTCACCGCGCGCGGCAACTCCGGCGTCATCCTCAGCCAGCTCTTCCGCGGGTTCGCCGAGCACGTCGTCGACACCGGCAGCGAGTCCCTAGACGGCGCGGGCCTGGCCGGGGCGTTCGCCCGCGCCGACCATCTGGCCTGGCGGGCGGTCACCGAGCCCAAGGAAGGCACCATCCTGTCGGTCTCGCGGGCCGTGGCGACCGTCCTCGCGGCGCGGGTCGACACGCAGCCCGGTATGCCGCTCGCTGACGCCATCTCGCTGGCCGCCTCGACCGCTGCGGAGGCGCTAGAACGCACCCCTTCGCAGCTGCCGGCCCTGGCCCGAGCCGGCGTGGTCGACGCCGGTGGCGCGGGCTACCTGTTGCTTATCGAGGCCTTGGCCCGGGTCATCCAGGGCCAGCCGCCGCAGGCCGATGACGACCCCTTGCGTCGACACCTGGGCTGGTCCCGGCCGGTCGTGCCCGCCCGGGGCCACGCGGCGGCCAGCGGCGACGATGGCGGTGAGGGACCGGCATACGAGGTCATGTATCTGCTCAGCGACAGCGACGAGGAGCGCGTCGGGGTCCTGCGCACCCGCCTGGCCAGCCTGGGTGACTCTCTGCTCGTCGTCGGCGCCGAGGGCACCTGGAACGTCCATGTCCACGTCGACGACCCCGGGGCGGCGATCGAAGCCGGGGTCGAAGCCGGGCGCCCGCACCGGATTGTCGTCACCCACTTCGGTGACCAGATCCGCCATGCTCCCGACCCGGCGGCCCTGGCCGTGGTGGCCTGCGCGGCGGGGGAGGGCATCGCGGAGGTGTTCCGGGCTGCGGGCGCGACGGTCGTCATGAGCGGACCGGGCCGCCGAGCCTCGGCGGGACAGGTCCTCGAGGCGATCCGCGCGAGCGGCGCTGGGCAGGTCATCGTCCTGCCGAATGACGGCGACACCGAGATGGCCGCGCAAGCGGCGGCCCGAGCAGCGGTCGAGGGCGGCCAGCAGGTCCGGGTCGTGCGATCCCGCACCGCGGTCCAGGGCATTGCGGCGCTCGCGGTGTTCGACGCGCAGACCGACCTGGAGACCAACGCCGAGGCGATGACCGAGGCGTCCGCCGCCACGCGCCACGGCGCAGTGACGATCTCTCGCAAGGAGGCGCTCACCTCCGCGGGTGTCTGCCACGTCGGCGACGTCCTCGGGGTCGTCCAAGGCGACTTCGCGATCATCGGCTCGGACCTCTACGACGTCGCCGGGCAGGTCGTCGAGATGCTGCTGGGTGACGACGGCGAGCTGCTCACCGTCATCAGCGGGGACGACGCGCCGGCCGACCTCGCCTCAGCGGTCGTCGCCGCGGCCCGAATCCGCCGCCGCGACCTTGAAGTGACCTTCATCCACGGCATGCAGCCGCTCTATCCGCTGCTGCTGGGCGTCGAGTGAGCCGATGCTCGCGGCATACACCGAGGACACCCCGCTGCGGCGCGTCGTCAAGCCAGCACAGGCCGACGCGTTGGCTAAGAACAAGGGCCTGCAGACCGTCGGGGACCTGCTGGAGTTCGTCCCGCGCGCCTATCTGCCGCCCAACCAGCTGACCGACCTGGGGGAGTTGCGCGACGGCGAGGACGTCATGGTCGTCGCCGAGGTCGCCTCGGTCTCGGTCGTGCCGATGCGCCAACGCCGGGGGTTCCGCTGCACCGCGGTCGTCACCGATGGCCACCACGAACTGGACTTGACGTTCTTCACCAAGCACAAATACGACTTCGGCCTGCGGGCCGGTCTGTGGGGGGTGTTCGCCGGGACGGTGACCCGTTATGGCCGCCGCCGCCAACTCACCCATCCCGAGATGGAGTTGTTGGAGGAGGGGCTGTCCGCCGAGCGGGCCGACTACCTGCGCACCCATCAGGTGCCGGTCTACTCCGCGACGGGGAAGGTGACCTCGTTCGTGCTGCGCACCACGATGGCCCTGGTCCTGGACTGTGTCGAAGAGGTCCGCGAGCCGTTGCCGGCCGCCGTCCGGCTGCGTCGCGGGTTGCTCGGCCGCCGCGATGCCCTGGAGCTCATTCACCGGCCGCGGCTGGAGGATGACGTTCGGCCGGGGATGCGGCGGTTGCGCTATGACGAGGCGTTCGTCCTGCAGACGATCCTCGGACAGCGCCGCCGCGCCGCGCAGGCGCTGCACACGAGCGCCCGTATGCCGCGCGCCAACGGCCTGCTCGCGGCGTTCGACGCGCGGTTGCCGTTCACCTTGACAGCAGGCCAACGGGAGGTCGGCGACCTCATCGCCGCCGAGCTCGCTGCCGACCGACCGATGCACCGGCTCTTGCAGGGTGAGGTCGGGTCGGGCAAGACCGTCGTCGCCCTTCGGGCCATGTTGGCCGTCGTCGACGCCGGTGGTCAGGCCGCCCTCCTGGCCCCCACCGAGGTGCTCGCGGCCCAACACCATCGCTCGATCACGGCGCTGCTCGGGGACCTGGCCATGGGCGGGATGCTCGGCGGGTCGGAGCTGGGCACCAAGGTCGCCCTGCTCACCGGAAGCCAGTCGACGGCGGCCCGCCGGTCCGCGCTCAACGACGCGGTGACTGGTGACGCTGGGATCGTCGTCGGCACCCACGCGCTCATCCAGAAGCATGTGACGTTCTTCGACCTCGCGCTGGTCGTCGTCGACGAGCAACACCGGTTCGGCGTCGAGCAGCGGGATGCGTTGCGGGAGAAGGGCCGCACGCCGCCGCACCTGCTCGTCATGACCGCGACGCCGATCCCTCGGACCGTGGCGATGACGGTCTTCGGCGACATGGAGACCGCGACCCTCACCGAGCTGCCGGCGGGGCGCCAGCCGATCCAGACCCACGTCGTCGACGAGGCTCGCTCGGGCTGGATCGACCGGGTGTGGGCGCGCGTCGCCGAAGAAGTGGCCCGCGGCCATCAGGCCTACGTCGTCTGCCCGAAGATCGGTGACCCCACCGACGGTTCGACGCTCACCGGTGACACGTCCGACGAGGATGCCGACTGGGGGGGTCCCGATGGGGCGGGGGAGGGCGGCATACCCTCTGCTGCCGCTGCGCGCCCACTTGCCGGCGTGTATGCGGTCCACGACCGTCTGGCTGCCGAGCCCGCCCTCGCGGGGCTAGCGACCGCGGTCCTGCACGGGCGACTCGACGCCGACGCGAAAGACCGGGTGATGACCGCGTTCGCGCGCGGCGAGATCGACGTGCTCGTCGCGACCACCGTCATCGAGGTGGGGGTCGACGTCCCGAATGCGACCGTCATGGTCGTCATGGACGCTCAGCAGTTCGGCATCTCTCAGTTGCATCAGTTGCGCGGACGGATCGGGCGGGGGAGCGCGCCGGGGCTCTGTCTGCTCGTCACGAGCGCGCCCGCGCCGGCTGCGGCGGCGCGGCTGGAGGCGGTCGCGGCCACGACCGATGGCTTCGCCCTGTCCCGGGTGGACCTGGCCTCCCGTCGGGAGGGCGACGTCCTCGGCGCCCGGCAAAGCGGCCGGGCCTCGTCGGTGCGGTTCCTGCGGATGGGCAACCGCGACGACGAGGAGCTCATCGCCAACGCCCGGGAGGATGCCTTCGCGCTGCTGGACGAGGACCCCGAGCTCGAGCGCCACCCGGTGTTGCGCGCCCGGGTCGCAGCGAGGTTGGACGATGAGCAGGCCGCCTATCTGGAGCGCGGCTGATGACGCGCATCATCAGCGGCATGGTCGGCGGACGCCGGCTGGCGACCCCCGCCGGGGAGGCGACGCGGCCCACGTCCGACCGAGTACGCGAGGCGCTGTTCTCGCGTCTGGATCACCTCGACATCCTCGTCGGGTCGCGTGTGCTCGACCTGTATGCCGGGTCCGGCGCCTTAGGTCTGGAGGCGCTTAGCCGCGGGGCCATTCACGCGACCCTTGTCGACTCGGATCGGGGCGCGGCCGGGATCGCCCGGACCAATGCCCGGGGCTTGGGGTTCGCCGACCGGGTCCTCGTGCGGGCCGAGCCGGTCGAGCGGGTCCTGCTGACCGGTCCGGCCAACCCGGACGAGCGGGTCGGACTGGTCTTCCTCGACCCGCCCTACGACCTGGCCGACGACCGTCTGGCCGATGTGCTCGCGCTGCTTGTGCGGCATACCTGGTTGGCACCGGACGCCCTCGTCGTCGTGGAGCGGTCCGGGCGCTCGGCCCCACCCCGGTGGCCGGCGGGCCTGTCGGCCTCGGGCGAGCGGCGGTATGGCGACACGAAGGTATGGTTTGCCGACGCACCAGGGCCTGACGACGTGGCCTGACTCGGTGGACTGACGACGGCCGAGATCGGCTGGTAGCGTCGCCCGCGTGACGACGCGCGCGGTATGCCCCGGGTCCTACGACCCTGTGACCAATGGGCACATCGATGTCATTACTCGGGCAGCGACCCTGTTCGACGAGGTCGTCGTCGCGATCCTGCACAACCCGGCCAAACGGGGGACCTTCCCGGTGCAGCAGCGCGAGGCTCTCCTACGCGACTGCATCGGGTCGTTGCCCGGCGTGCGGGTGGCGCTGTTCGCCAACACCCTGTTGGTGGACATCTGCAGCGAGCTCGGGGCGACGGCGATCGTCAAAGGTCTGCGCAGCGGCACCGACTTCGCGTATGAGCTGCCGATGGCGCTGATGAACCGCCAGCTCACGGGCGTCGAGACGGTTTTCCTTCCCGGCGACCCGCAGTTCGAGCACGTTTCAAGCAGCCTCATCAAAGAGGTCCACGCCCTGGGCGGAGACGTCGCCGGCATGGTGCCCGACAACGTGATGGCCGCCCTGAGCGAGGCAGTGCCGCAGCGCCCGGCCGGGAACGGGTGAGCGTCGTCCCGGGTTGACAGCGCCCCGTCCGCGGTCCGCGATCCGCGCGATTCGCACCTGTCGCCGCCGGTCCGGTAGCCTAGTTCTTCGGTCTACGTCCGTCCGGGGCGTGGACCGAGCCCTCGACCAGCCGGAAGCCATGCCTCGCCTCGACCCTCGCGCGCCTCTCGTGTTCAACACGAGGGATCTTCGTCGCCAGCCGGGGTCGATGCAGGAGCACACCCGGAGGGTAGAGGTCCCCGAGATGCTGGGCACCGACATCGTCGCAGTGCCGGCCGGAGCGCCGGTCGACATCGAGTTGCGGCTGGAGTCCGTCACTGAAGGGGTCCTCGTGAGTGGTTCGGTCCGAGCCACGGCAACCGGCGCATGCGTGCGGTGCCTGGATCCGGTGAGCCTCCCCGTGGAGGTGAGCTTCCAGGAGCTGTTCGTGTATGCCGATCGGGCGGCGCACCACCACGAGGTGGACGCCGGTGCGGATGAGGCCGAGGTGTACGAGCTGGTGGACGATCTGGTCGACCTGCAGCCCGTGCTCCGGGACGCGGTAGTGCCTGCGCTGCCGTTCCAGCCGGTGTGCCGCGCCGACTGCCCGGGGTTGTGCTCCGAATGTGGAGCGGCCCTGGCGGACGACCCGGACCATCGTCACGACGTGATCGACCCGAGATGGGCGGCGCTCGGCGGACTGCTGAGCGACCACCCCGAAGAGAACAGGACTTGACGTGGCCGTCCCCAAGCGGAAGACCTCGCGCTCCAACACCCGCTCGCGGCGGGCCAACTGGAAGGCCACTCCGGCCGTCCTCACCACGTGCCCGCGCTGCTCGCAGCCGACCCCTCCGCACCAGGCCTGCCCGTCGTGCGGCACCTACAAGGGTCGCCACGTCGCGGCTGCCGAGCGTTCCGAGCACCAGGGCTGATACCCCGACGTCATGGGACAGACCGGGGGAGGACCGGCTCCGTCCCTGACGACCCTGCGCGACTACGTCACCGGGGTCATCGGGACACCAGTCGACGACGAGGTGCTCGAACGAGCTCTCACACATCGTTCGTACGCCTACGAGAATGGTGGGCTGCCCAACAACGAGCGGCTCGAGTTCCTGGGTGACGCCGTTCTCGGGCTGGTTATCACCGACACCCTGTATGCCGCGCACCCTGACCTCCCCGAAGGCCAGCTGGCCAAACTTCGGGCGTCCGTGGTCAACATGCGGGCGTTGGCCGACGTCGGGCGGACCATCGACCTGGGCACCTACATCCGGCTGGGCCGCGGCGAAGAGACCACTGGGGGCCGGGATAAGGCCTCGATCCTCGCCGACACGATGGAAGCTCTCATCGGGACGGTCTACCTCTCCGGGGGACTGGCCGCCGCGGGTGACTTCGTCCATCACCTGTTCGACCCCTTGCTGAAGACCGCTGCCGGGCTGGGCGCCGGGTTGGACTGGAAGACCAGCCTTCAGGAGCTGTGTTCGGCTGGCTCGCTTGGCTCGCCCGAATATCGGCTCATCGAGTCCGGCCCCGACCACGAGAAGAGCTTCGACGCCGCCGTCCTCGTCGGTAACGAGATGCTCGGCCAAGGCGCCGGACGCAGCAAGAAGGAGGCTGAGCAAGCCGCCGCCGAGCAGGCCTGGGTCGAGCTGGCCGCTCGACGTGACCGCGCCCAGGCGGACGCCGAGGCCCCCGGGGCCCGGACGGTGTCGGGCGCTGCCTCTGAGCCAGACGCTCCCTCCCACGCTGCGTCCGACTCCTCCTCGCTCGGCTGAGTCCGCGTGCCAGAACTGCCCGAGGTCGAAGTCGTCCGGGCGGGCCTGGACGCCTATGTCGTGGGCCGCACGATCTCAGAACTCCAGGTGCGCGGAGCGCGGGTCGCCCGCCGGCACCTAGCCGGGCCCGACGATCTCGTCGCGCGGGTGCGGCATACCCGCGTGGAGGCCGCCCGACGCAGAGGTAAGTATCTCTGGCTGGTCCTGGTCGCCCCGGACGGTGACCGGACCGCACTCTTACTACACCTGGGGATGAGCGGACAGTTGCTCGTCCAGCCAAAGGGGTCCCCGGATGAGAAACATCTGCACGCCCGCTTCGGGTTCGCGGACGGCGGGCCGGAGTTGAGGTTCGTCGATCAGCGGACCTTTGGTGGGATGGCCCTGGCCGAGTTGGACTCCGACGATGTCCCGGACACGATCGGTCATATCGCCCCCGATCCGTTCGACCCGGCATACGACCAACGCGCCGTCATCGCCCGGCTCAAGGCGCGGCACAGCGCGGTCAAGCGCGGCTTGCTCGACCAAGGTGTCGTGTCGGGGATCGGCAACATCTACGCCGACGAGGCGCTGTGGCGTGCCCGCGTCCACGGCGAGCGGTTGTCCGATTCGCTGGGCCGCCCAGCGTTGGGCCGGATCCTGGACCACGCGCGGGAGGTCATGGGCGAGGCCCTGGCCAAGGGCGGGACCAGTTTCGACGCGCTCTACGTGAACGTCAACGGCGCCTCGGGATACTTCGACCGGTCGCTCGCGGCATACGGGCAGGTGGGGCGGCCGTGCCCGCGTTGCGGGACGCTGATCGTGCGCGAGCACTTCATGAACCGATCGTCCTTCTCCTGCCCCCGCTGCCAGCCGAGGCCACGGACGGCTTCGTAGACCAATCGAGCGGGACGCGACCCAAGTGAAACCGACGACGACTCGCACGACGAACCAAGCTGGAGGGCCTTGGACGCCGCCTCAAGTCCGGCGAGGTGACCATCGGCATCCCTGCCCGGACGAGGCCCCTCGGATGTGGGAGTTGAAGCTGCTCGACCTTGTGTCGTTGAGCTGATCCGCTGCCCGTGGCCCAGTAGGGCCCGGCGACCCGAGAAGGCACCCATGACGGCGCGACTGCTGCTGCCCCCACGACAGTGACGGCGCCTTCACCGGCGCCGTCATGCGGCGCCAACACTGAGCCGGGTGAGCCTCTGAACGCTAAGGGGATGGCTCGCACATCGTCGACTTGCCGATCCTGGTGCCTGAGCGAGTCGTGATCGACGTCAACTTCGCTACGAGGGATCTTGTCCGCGCGCTGCACCGAACCCCGAGACACACCGTCCTAGTCCTCTCGGCGAAGGAGGCCAAGCTGTACGAAGGCCAAGGGGGAACCCTCCGGCCCGTGCTCGGCTCACGCTTCCCGCTGTCGGCAACCGAGCAAGAGCGTCGAGGGTCTTCCGAACCCTTCTTGCAGGTCGTGGACGCGGCCTTGGGTGCTCACCTGAGGTTGCATCCGACACCGCTCGTCCTGGCGGGTGCCGAACCGACCGTGTCGAGATTCCGAGCCCTGTCTCGCAACGTCGGTCGACTGGCTGCGGTCGTCAAAGGCAACCACGTGCGGACGCCGTTGGACCGGCTCGCACAGCTGGTCTCGCCGCACTTGGAGGTCTATCTCCGCTCCCGCGAGAAGGAGGCATTGGCCCTCCTGGAGGTGCGGCGAGGTGACAAGCGGGCCCACCTCGGTGTCGATGCCGCTTGGCTGGTCGCTCGCTGGGGCCGTCCAGAGATGCTGGCGGTGGAGCACGACTTCTTCTACCCGGCTCGGCTCAGCTCTGACGGCGACTCGCTCGAGGCTGTGAGCGACGTGGGAGCAGCAGACGTGGTCGACGACATCGTCGACGAGATCATCGAGATCATCCTGTTGCGTGGCGGGTGGGTGGCCCTCCTGGAATCCGGCGCCATCCCTGGCGGAGCCCGGATCGCGGTGACGGAGCAGCGCTAAGCACCGCTGTGCCGCCTCGTGCGGCAGCCGTCACTCGTTGTCCCGCTGCCGTTATCTGCTTCATAACCGAAAGGCTTGTCATAGGCTCCACCGGTGACTGCACGCCAGGCCTCTGCCCCCCTCGCCCTGCCCACCGCCGATGTCGCGCAGGAGTGGCTCGCTGCGCGAGCGACGACCGGCCTCGACGAGGCCCGACGACTGGTCGCCGAGCTCAAGGCGGCGCGGCCCTCGGACGCCCTGGCGACCTTGCAGGCATGGAACGACGTGGAGATCGCCCTGGGCTCGGTGTCCTCGCCCGCCTCCCTGCTGGCCGAGGTGCACCCCGACGAGGCGGTCCGGGAGCGCGCCGACCTGGCCGGACAGGAGGTCCAGAAACTCTCGACCGAGCTGGGCCTGGACCGCGAGCTCTACGAGATCCTCGCCGCGGTGGACCCGGCCGGGCTCGACGAGCTCGCCACCAGGTTCCTTGAGCGCAGCCTGCGGTCCTTCCGACGCTCGGGTGTCGACCAGGACGAAGCGACGCGCGAACGGATCCGCGCGATCAACGAGCGGCTCACCGTGCTGTCGCAGGAGCACTCGAAGAACATCCGTAACGGCGTCCGCTCCATTCGCGTCGCGCCCGACCGCCTGGCCGGTATGCCGCAGGACTGGCTCGACGCGCACCCTGCCGATGACGACGGTCTGGTGACAGTCACCACCGACTACCCCGACTCGGTGCCCTTGCGCACCTTCTGCGCCGACGCGCAGGTCCGCCGCGAGCTGACGATGGCCTTCCTCACCGTCGCCTGGCCGGCGAACGACCCGTTGCTGCACGAGTTGTTCGACCTTCGGCATGAGCTGGCCCAGCTGCTCGGTTATCGGACCTGGGCCGACTACGACGCCGAGGTCAAGATGATCAAGCAGGGCTCGGCGATCCCGGTCTTCATCGACAAGATCGCCGACGCGGCGCTGGAGTCGGGGCAGCGGGACCGTGAGGTCGTCCTAGCTCGGATGCGGGTCGACGTCCCCGACGCGCAGACCATCGACGTGGCCGACCTCGCCTACTACTCCAACCTCGTGAGCAAGGAGCAACTGGAGGTCGACGCCCAGCTGGTGCGCACCTACTTGGACTTCACCAAGGTCCGGGCCGGCTTGATGGCCGTCACCGGCCGGTTGTTCGGCCTGCGCTACGAAACCGCGGCCGATGCCGTCGTCTGGGACGAGGCGGTCACGGCATACGACGTCTTCCGGGCCGACGGGGACGAGCCGATCGGGCGGATCTACCTCGATCTGCACCCCCGCGAAGGCAAGTACAAGCACGCGGCCCAGTTCGACCTCGTGACAGGTGTGACTGGTCGGCAGCTACCTGAAGGGGTGCTGGTCTGCAACTTCTCCCGCGGGCTGATGGAGCACGACCACGTCGTCACCCTCTTCCACGAGTTCGGCCACCTCGTGCATCACGTGCTCGCCGGCAACCAGCAGTGGCAACGGTTCTCGGGCGTTGCGACCGAGTGGGACTTCGTCGAAGCACCCAGCCAGATGCTCGAGGAATGGGCCTGGGACGCCGACATCCTGCAGACGTTCGCGACCAACGAGGCGGGCGAGCCGATCCCGGCGGACCTGGTCGCCCGGATGCGCCGAGCCGACGATTTCGGCAAAGGCTACATTGCTCGCACTCAGATGTTCTACGCCGCGATGTCCTACTGGTTCCACACTGAGCGGCCGGCCGACATCACCGAACGGACCCGGGAGCTGCAGACCCGCTACTCGCTCTTCCCCTACGTCGAAGGCACCCACATGGCGTGTTCGTTCGGCCACCTTGAGGGGTATTCCAGCGGCTACTACACCTACATGTGGAGCCTGGTCATCGCGAAGGACCTCTTTTCGGCCTTCGACCGGGACAACATGTTCGACGCGGAGGTGGCCGGCCGCTACCGCGACCTCGTCCTCGCCCCGGGCGGCAGCAAGGACGCCGCCGATCTCGTCGCCGACTTCCTCGGTCGTCCCTACACCTTCGACGCGTATGCCGCATGGCTGGCTGAGTGAGGCCAGGTGGCAGACGAGCGGGTGACAGTGTTCATCAAGGGTCACGTCCAAGGGGTCGGCTTCCGGTGGTGGACGCGGGCCAGAGCGCTGGAACTCGGTCTGGTCGGATATGCCCGCAATCTGGACGACGGACGGGTCGAGGTCCTCGCCCAGGGCCCGGCCGAGGCGATCGACCGGCTCGTCACGCTGCTGGCCGAACAACCATCGACGGCTCGCCGGCCGGGGCGGATCACCTCCGCGATCACTCAGTTCGCCCAGCCCATCGCCGGTCTCGTGGGGTTCGCCGAGCGCTGACCCGTGTCCCGTGCCGTCACGCCGCGACCGGCCTGC
>WBZS01002117.1_pt1 | contig 13128 bp, 11 predicted proteins | sample 5204201 | NCBI WGS metagenome assembly WBZS01 (sample SAMN12344357, study PRJNA552823) | activated sludge metagenome | biome: Activated sludge suspended growth; feature: Nitrification reactor; material: Wastewater; isolation source: activated sludge from nitrification reactor of wastewater...
CGAGCCGGCGCACCAGCGGGTGACGGTGGTTAAGCACGAGCAGCGCCCGCGGAACCTCCTGTTTGATGGACGCCAGGATGCCCGCCCACAGGTCGTCCGCCTCGGACTCCGCGCTCGCCCGGGAGCGTTCGTGCCGGGCGTCCCGATCGTCGAGGTGCAGGGCCGCGATCGTCGGCGGGTGGAACGCCCGCAGCGCCACGTCGCAGTCGAGGGCGTCCAGGCGGCGGCGCGCCAGCGAGAGCAGGCCGGCGAGCGCGAGCTCGTCCGCGGGATCGACCAGGTCGAGGTGCGCGGTGACGGTGGAGGTGTCCAGTTCTGCGACGCGCACGTCCGGGCGGACGGCCGGGAAGCGTTCGACGAGAGTGGCGTGATAGGTGTAGCCGCCGTTCACCACCGCGAGCCCCTGCGCCCCGGCGATCGCCGCGACCTGGCGGTATTCCTCCACGGTGCGGGTGAAGTACACCGTCTGGTGGCGGCGGGCGAGCTCGTCGAGGGTGACACTGCCGTCGGTGGTCTCGAAGCTGAGCCACGGCAGCATCACCCGCAGCATCTCCTGATCGTGGACGGCCAGCGCCCGCACCCCGAGGTCGTGGATCGCCAGGAACCTGCTCAGCCGGTCCGGCGACTCGGCGGCCAGGTTCGCCAGCCAGTCCCGGAGCTGCGCCCCCAGCGCCTCGCGGACGCCGGCGAGCGTCTCGTCCTCATACAGCGCTTCGCGGGACGCCGTCGGTCGCAGCGCGCTCGAATCGATGACGCAGCGGACGAAGAACGCCCAGTCGGGCAGCAGCCGCTCGGCGCGATCGGTGAGCAACATGCCCTTGAGGTGGACGCGGTGACCGGCCCGGTGCGCCGGGCTGATCGCGTCGGGCAGCACGTACGCCACACCCCGGACGCCCACCAGCGGCAGGTCGAGCGGGATCGCGTCCAGGGGCGTGAAGCCGAACACCTGCTCGCAGTGCGCGGCGAGGGCGTCCGCGCGCGCCCTGGACGAGTAGTGGGTGGCCAGCCACGGGGCCGGTTCGTCGTTGATCGGACGCCCGTCGACGGCGATGTCGTGCGGCAGCAACGACCCGTAGTCGCGCGCGATCTCGAGGACGCGGCCGGGCTCCAGCCACGATTCGGAGCCGCGGCGGGCGGTGAGGTACACCGTCGTGCCTGGCTCGGGGTGTGCCTCGGGCGGCAGTGTGGCGATCGTGTACGAGCCGTCCGAGGACGCCAGCCACTCGACCACCGGCGCGTCCGCGTCGCGGACCGACCGGCTCACCACGCGGATGTCGTCGGCCACCACGAACGCGGCCAGCAGCCCGATGCCGAACTGGCCGAGGAAGTCGCTGCGGGCCAGCTCGAAGTCGCCGCGCTTGGAGCTGCTGCCGATCGTCGCGAGCAGTTCGTGCACGTCACGCTCGGTGAGGCCGACACCCGAGTCCTGCACGCGGAGTTCGCCGCCGCGCGTGCTGATCCGGATCGTGCGGGGCGCCTCCGGATCGAGGGCGAGGCGGGCGGTGACGGCGTCCACCGCGTTCTGCAGCAGCTCGCGCAGGTACACCCGGGGGCTGGCGTAGAGGTGCTGGGAGAGCAGATCGACCAAGCCGCGGAGATCGACGTGAAAGGTGTGCTCGGCGTTGAGGTCAGGCAATTGGGGCATGGCCCTGCCATGCTACCGACCACGCCGGACCACTAGGGTGCGGACGTGGGATGGCGACGAGGACCGCGCGTCGAACCCGTCCTGCTGTTCCTGCGCGCGGAGGCTGACGAGGTGTCGGCGTGGGCGCAAGCCCGCGGCGTCCCCTGCTGGATCCAGGACCTCCCGGACGGCTGGGTGCTGGCGCGGACGGCGACAATCAACGGAGCGCTGGCCGGGTCGGGAGAGCCACCCGAGCGGGCGCTGCGCGACTGGGCCAGCCACACGCCCGACGCCTACCTGGTCGATGACCTCGTCCGCACGGTTCGCGGCGGCGAGGTCGTCGAATTCTCCGATGCACCCCCGTGGGAGACCGCGGATCCGCGGCCGGTCCGCGGGCTGGTCGCCGCCCGCGGCGACCGCACGCCCGATCTCGGCCTGCTCGCGTACCTGCACGATGAACCCGTCGCGGCGGTCTTCCGGGATGGCTGGACCCTGATTCCGGACGACGAGCCCCTCCCCGCCGCAGTCGACGCCCTGGTCGAGCGAGCGGTCGGGCTGGCGCTGCTGCGAGTCGGCGACGAGTTGCGGCTCTGGCTGGTCGAGGACGGCGAGCCGGTGGTGGACTGGGAATGGTCGGTCACCGGCCGACTGGCGGCCGTCGATCGGCTGCCCGCGGGCGAGCTCGGCGACCAGGTCAGGGATCTGCTGTTCCCGGCCCGGCTCGGAGTCGAACCTCTTGTGGACGCCGGATTCGTAGCGACACCCGCACTCGCCCAGGCGCTTGCCGCCGACGGTCCCGCCCACGAGGTGGCACCACGACTGGTCGCCGCACTCGGCCTCCCGGACGCCGCCCGCTCGCACCTGCTGGGCGAGGTCGATCTGACGCGGGCGTCCGACGTCCGTGTCACCGAGCCGCCGACGACGCTCGCCCGGGCGATCACGAGCGGCATCGAGGCGTCCGAGCGGCAGCGCGCGTCGACACAGACCCCGCGGCGGCGGCTGTGGGGAGCGATCGGCTGGGCCGCGTCACTCGCGCTGTGCGCGCTGTTGCTCGCGATGATCGTCGACGACCTGCGGTCCGGCGACGAGATCTCCGTGTGGACGTGGCTGCGGCTGCCGATGGTGGTCGTCATCATCCCCGTCGCGCTGCTCGGCATCCGGCGCTGGTGGGTGCTGCGTGGAACCGGCCAGCGCAGCGCCTCGGAGCTGCCCGCCGTCGCTCCACGCGGGGGCGATCCCTCGCGCCGCGGCTGGTTCCACCGCCGCGGCCCGAGCACCGCGATCGCCGCGGCCCTCGGACTCGGCTGTCTCGCCGCGATGATCGGGATGTGGATCTGGGCCGCCCCGCTGCGCGACAACGGCGTCCGCACCTCGGCCGAGGTGATCGCCGTCGGCGAAGAGACCATGACCGTGTCCTTCCGTGACCGGCAGGGAAACCCCGCGACGACCGAGATCGGTCGGTGGGGCGAGCCGCGGGTGGGCGACTCGATCGTGATCCTCTACGAGGCGTCCGACCCGTCCCGCGCGATGGCTATGGACGACTTCGCCGATCCGTCCTTCTACATCGTCTTCGGCGCCCTGGCGGGCCTGTGCCTGGTGCTGGCGCTGCTGACCTGGGTGCGAGTGATCGACTGGCAGCGGGTATCGAACTGGATGGGCAATGCCCCGGGCGTCTAGGTCACCGACCGGTCAACGCGCGGGCTCCGGCCTCAGGATCGCGCTGAGCGCCTGCAGGACGTCGGGCTCGATCCGGTAGTAGACCCAGGTGCCGCGCCGCTCGCAGTCGATCAGGCCGGCCTCGCGCAGGACCTTCAGGTGATGGCTGATGGTCGGCCCGGACTGGGTGAAGTGCGGGGTGAGGTCGCAGACGCAGACCTCGGGCCGGCCGGCGATCAGCGCGGCGAGCCGGAGCCGGACGGGATCGCCGAGCGCCTTGAACATCGGGGCGATCCGGGCCGCCTCGGCCTCGTCCAGCACGGTGGCCGACAGTCCGCAGCACGCCGAGGCCTCGATGACGGGCAACTCCTTCACGAGGTTATCTTGACATACATCGAATCAACCTCGATGCTGATTCGAAGATCATCGATTCAAGGAGGCCGTCATGAGTGAGCAACTCGACCTGCGCGAGGCGGTTCGGCAGCGGTATGCGGGCGCGGCGATCCTGTCGCTGACAGGGGCGGACGCCGCATGCTGCGGTCCCTCCGGATGCTGCGGCCCAGCCGACGACCCGGTGAGTTCCGGGCTCTACGACGACACCTCGGCCGTGCCGGAGTCGGCGCTCGCGGCGTCCCTGGGCTGCGGGAATCCGACCGCCCTGATCGATCTCGCACCGGGGCAGGACGTCCTCGACCTGGGCTCCGGCGGCGGGCTGGACGTGCTGTTGTCGGCCCGGCGGGTGGCACCGGACGGCATCGCGATCGGCCTGGACATGACCGACGAGATGCTCGAGCTGGCCGAGCGGAACCGTGCCGAGGCGGGCGTCGGGAACGCGCGGTTCCTCAAGGGAACCATCGAGGACATCCCGCTGCCCGACGCCAGCGTCGACGTGGTGATCTCCAACTGCGTGATCAACCTCTCCACCGACAAGGACCGGGTACTAGGCGAGGCGTTCCGGGTGCTGCGCCCCGGCGGCCGGTTCGCGGTCGCCGACATCGTGCTGCTTCGTCCGATCGCGCCCGAGTGGACCTCGATCGTCGGCTTGTGGACCGGCTGCATGTCGGGCGCGCTGCTCGACACCGACTACCTCGACAAGCTCACCGCGGCAGGTTTCAGCGATCCGTCGGTCCAGGTCACCCGCGACTACTCCCGCGATGACCTCGCGGGCTTCGGCCCAAACGAGGCGGTCGACCAGCTGGAGGACGCGTTCGCGAGCGCGTTCATCCGCGCCACCAAGGGCTGAAGCCCACGATCCGGCGGCCTACCGCTGGCAGCAACCGGACTCGCACTCGGCCTCCCCCGCCTGCTCCGCGAGCGGCCGGCAGCAGGTCTCGCCGCGCCAGGCGTCCCGGCCCTCCTTGACGGCGACCGCGGCGATCACCAGGGCGGCCAGCGGGTCGGCCCAGTACCAGCCGAGGACGGCGTTCAACACCAGGCCGGCGAGCAGCACCGCCGAGAGGTAGGTGCACAGCAGGGTCTGTCTGGAATCCGCGACCGCCGACCGCGACCCGAGTTCGCGTCCGGTGCGCCGTTCCGCCCAGGACAGGAACGGCATCAGGACCAGGCTCACGGCCGCCAGGACGATACCGGCCACCGAGTGTTCGGCGGCCTCGCGGGCGAACAGGCTGGCGATCGCGTCGACGCCGACGAAGATCGCCAGCCCGAAGAACGACACCGCGATCAGCCGCATCGCCACCCGCTCGCGCCGCTCGTGGTTGGCGGCGGCGAACTGCCAGGCGACGGCGGCGGCCGAGAGCACCTCGACGATCGAGTCCAGGCCGAACGCGATCAGCGCCGTGGACGACGCGAGGCCGCCGGCCACCAGGGCGACCACGGCCTCGACCACGTTGTACCCGATGGTGGCCGCGACGATCAGCCGGACGCGGCGGCGCAGCACGGCGCGTCGCCCCGGACCCGGCACGCTCCGAACGGTCAGGAGCGGCTGCATGAGCACTCCTGGCCCGCGCAGCACTCCGGATCGACCACCAGCACCACCCGGAGCAGTTCGTCCAACGCCGGCGCCAGATGGGCGTCGGCGAGCCGGTACCAGGCGTGCCGGCCGTCCCTGACCGAGTCGACCAGGCCACAGCCGCGCAGGCAGCCGAGCTGGTTGGACATCAGTTGCCGCGAGACGCCCAGGGCGTCCGCCAGGTCGGACGGCACCGCGGGTGCCTCGCGCAGGGCCAGCAGGATCTGCACCCGGGTCGGGTCGGAGAGGGCGTAGCCGAGCCGGGCGAGCGCCTCGGCATGGCTGAGCACAACGGTGGTCACGAGAGAACGATACAGCAATCTCTGTATCATTTTCCTCGATCGAGCCTGCCTATATCGAGATATTCCGATACCCCCCGTGTATCAGCCGGGCACCACCGCGCAGCCGGCCGGGTCGAGCGCGACACCGAGCTCGTCGCCGGCCACCTTCTCGGCGGATCGCACGGTGGCGGTCTGGCCGTCGGGCAGCCGGACGTCGATCAGCACCTCGCCGCGCTGGTGCCGCTGCTCGGCGATCGGCACCTCGACTCCCCCGGACGCCGCCACCAGCCCTGCCGGCCCGATCGCGACCAGCTCATCCTCACCGGCCCGGACGCGACCCAGCCGGGCCGCCAGTCCGGGCGCGATGAACGGCTCATAGCCGAGGAACGCGGCCACCTCACGCGAGGCCGGACGCCGCCACAGCAGCTCGGGGGCGTCCAACTGCAGCAGCCGTCCCTCGGCCATCACGCCGACCCGGTCGGCCAGCGCGAACGCCTCGTCCTGGTCGTGGGTGACGTAGATCGCGGTGGTTCCGGTGGCGCGCAGGGCGTCGCCGAGCACCCCGACCAGGTGCTCGCGCAGGTTCCGGTCCAGCGCCGACAGCGGCTCGTCGAGCAGCAGCAGTCGCGGCGCCGGCGCCAGCGACCGAGCCAGCGCCACCCGCTGCGCCTGCCCGCCGGAAAGCTCGCTCACGCGGCGTTTCCCGTAGCCGGGAAGGCCCACGACGTTCAACAGCTCGGCCACCCGGGCGGCCCGGACGGCGCGCGGCTCCCGGTACAGGCCGTAGCCGATGTTGCCCTCGACGCTGAGGTGCTGGAACAGCTGGCCGTCCTGGAACATCATTCCGAACCCGCGGGCGTGCACCGGCACGGCCGACACGTCGACACCGTCCCAGGCGACCAGTCCCGCGGCCAGCGGCTCGAGCCCAGCGATGCCGCGCAGCAGGGACGACTTGCCCGACCCGGACGCCCCCAGCAGCGCGACGATCTCGCCGGGTTCGACCGCCAGGTCGACGCCGTCCACCGCGACCAGCTCGCCGTAGCGGACGACGGCGCCGCTGACGCTCAGCCCTCTCACAGTTCCGCCTCCCTGGGCCGGACCAGTTCCGCGGCGGCCATCACGGCGGCGGTCAGCACCGCCAGCACCACGGACGCAGCCAGCGCCATGCCGAAGTTGTCGGCACCGGGGCGTCCGATCAGCCGGAAGATCACCGTCGGCAGCGTCGGGTGCTCGGGCCGGGACAGGAACGACGTCGCACCGAACTCGCCGAGCGACGTGGCGAAGGCGAACCCGATCGCCAGCCCGAGGCCGCGCAAAGCCAGGGCTCCGTCGATGGTGGCCAGCACCCGCCCGGGACCGGCGCCCAGCATCGCCGCCGCCTCACGCTGGCGCGGATCGATGGCCCGCAGCACCGGCAGCAAGGTGCGCACCACCAGCGGCAACGCCACGATGGCCTGCGCGATCGGGATCAGGATGGGCGACGTCCGCAGGTCGAGCGGCGGCCGGTTCAGGGTGATCAGGAAGCCGAAACCCACCGTCACCGCCGAGACGCCCAACGGCAGCATGAACACCGCGTCCAACACCCGCACCCCGGCCACCGCCACCGTCCGGCGTGGCCGCCGGGACGCGACCAGGCTGACCAGCACCCCGAGCAGCACCGCGATCGCGCTGGCCTGGGCCGCGATCACCAACGAGTTCAGCGCCGCCGTCCAGACCGGCACCGCGAGCCCGCCGTCGCCGGTGCCGGCCAGCAGCTCGTAGTTGCGCCAGCCCCAGCCGTCCGCGGTGACGAACGAGCGCAGCACCAGGTGCACCATCGGGACGCCAAGCAGGCCGACCACCACGGCACCGGTGACCAGGGTGGGCAGCAGGTCCCGGCGCCACCGCCAGGGCTGCTCGGCGGTGGCGTCGCCGCGCAACCGCAGCGCGTGCTCGGAGCGGGCGCGGGCGCGTCCGGCGATGACCAGGGCGACCACGACCACCACCAGCTGGACGATGGACAGCGCGGCGGCCGCGGGCAGATCGAGCAGCTGGGTGGTCTGGTACCAGATCTCGGTCTCGATGGTGCTGAACGTCACCCCGCCCATCACCATCACGATGCCGAACGCGGTGGCGCAGAACAGGAAGACCAGCGAGGCCCCCGAGAGCACGGCCGGCGCGATCGCGGGCAGGGTGACGGTCAGGAACACCCGCGCCGGGGACGCCCCCAGCATCCGGGCCGCCTCGCCCGCGCGGGGATCGAGTCGTGACCACAGCGCACCCACGGTGCGCACGATGACCGAGTAGTTGAAGAACACCAGGGCCACCACGATCGCCGCGAAGCTCTCGTCCAGGCCGAGCCAGCCGAGCGGCCCCTGGGCGGCGAACAGCGACCGGAAGGCCACGCCGACGACCACGGTGGGCAGCACGAACGGCACCGACACGATCGCCCGCAGCAGGCCGCGGCCCGGGAATCGGCAGCGGTACAGCAGGTAGGCGCCGGGGACGCCGAGCAGCACCGCCACCGCCGTGCCGGCGACCGCCTGGCCGAGCGTCTGGCCGATGATCCGCCAGGTCCGCGGCGCCGACAGCACCGAGCGGACGCCGTCCAGGCTCACCGCCCCGTCGACCACGAAACCGCGTCCGACCAGGCCGATCACAGGCCAGGCGAAGAACACCGCCAGGAACGCCAGCGGCACCAGCACCGCGGCCGCCCAGAGCACGACGGCGGCCGGACTCGGGCGAGCCCGGCCGCCCGCCGGTCGAGCCTGTCGAGACCCCAGCCGATCCCCCGCTGGTCGAGCCTGCCGAGACCCCGGTTCAGAGGTCTCGACAAGCTCGACCAGCGAGGGGCGTGGCTCCACCAACGAAGCGTCGCTCGGCTGATCGTGTCGGGTCATGGTCAGCCGATCACCGCGGCCGTCCAGTCCCGGATCCAGGCGTCCCGCTTCGCCGAGATCACGTCGGCGGCAACGGCGAACGGCTGGTCCGCGAGCGGGGCGAACTGCTGCCAGTCCTTCGGCAGCGCCACGGACGAGTCGGCCGGGTACATGTACATCTCGCCGGGAATGTCGGCCTGCACCTTCTTGCTCAGCAGGAAGTCGATGAACTTGCGCGCGCCGACCTCGTTCTGGGCGCCGGCGATCACCCCGGCGTACTCCACCTGGCGGAAGCAGGTCTGCAGCAACGCGGTGGTGTTGGACTCCTTCGCACCCTTCGGCACTTCGAAGGCCGGCGAGGTGCTGTACGAGACCACCAGCGGCCGCGATCCCTTGCCGGACGAGCCCGAGAACTCGGTCGAGTAGGCCTCCGTCCAGCCCTTGACCACCTTCACGCCGTTGTCCTTCAGCGCCTTCCAGTAGTCCAGGTAACCGGGGTCGCCCTGGGCGCCGACGGTGGCTGTCAGCCAGGCCAGCCCGGGCGACGACGACGCCGGGTTCTCGACCACCAGCAGGTTCTTGTACTCCGGCTTGGTCAGGTCGTTCAGCGTCTCGGGCAGCGCCAGCTTCTTGGCCGCGAACCACTTCTTGTCGGCGTTCACGCAGACATCGCCCCGGTCGACGGCGGTCAGGCGTCCGCTGTCGTCGGGAGCGAGCGCGGCGACGCTCTCGGGCACCGACGCCGGGGTGTAGGGGGTCACCACACCGGCGGCGATGGCGCGTCCGGCGAAGGTGTTGTCGATGCCGTACACCACGTCGCCCAACGGCGAGTCCTTGCTCAGGATGAGCTGGTTCACCAGCGCACCGCCGTCGCCCGGCTGAATGTAGGTCACCTTGTAGCCGGTGGTGTCGGCGAACTCCTTCTTGAGCGCGTCGCTGAGCGCGAACGAGTCATGGGTGACGACCGTGAGGGTCTTCGACTCGGTCGGCGCCGCCGGCGAGGAGGACGCGGACGGCGAACCCCCCGGCGCGGGCGCACCCGCACAGCCGGCCAGCAGACCGGCCGCCGTCACCACCGCACCGGTCGCCACGGCGTACTTGCGATTGATCATGGACATCGTGTCTTCCTCCCTATAGGAGGGCTCACCCGCGGGTGAGGAGAATCCCGACTCCCTACGCCGGTGCTAGCCGGATCAGGTTCGAGGGTCTGCGGCTGGGCCACACTCTCAGCGCCCTTCGGCGCTCCCCTGTCTCTGCCCCACGTTACATGCCGCGGCCCACCGACCGGGCCCCCGTTGCGCCGCGGCAGCGTCGGGCGTATATTTTCTCCATACTCATATGTATTAAATAAGAAGGAGTGACCGTGCCCGACATGACGGACCTGACCGAGCTGGCGTCCCTGGTGCAGGTGCAGCCACAGTCGACGGTCTCCCGCACCGTGCTGCGGGCTGAGGGCACCAACGTCGTTCTCTTCGCCTTCGACGAGGGCGAGGAACTCCGCGAGCACACGGCCGCCATCCCGGTGCTCCTCCAGACGCTCGAGGGCTCGCTGCGGATCACAGCCGACGGCCGCAGCGTAGTCCTCGAGCCCGGGGCGCTGATCCATCTGGGCACCCGGGTACCGCATGCCGTCGAGGCGCTGGCGCCGTCCAAGCTCGCGCTGTTCCTGCTCACCCGCGACTGACCGGAGACCACGATGACGACGCTGCCCCAGTCGAACCGCCGCGCCGAGGACGCCCAGGGCCACTGGCTGCTCGCCCGGCTCGGCAAGCGCGTGCTCCGTCCGGGCGGCCTGGAACTCACCACCGGGCTGCTCGACCGGCTGGGCATCGCCGGGGTCGACGTGGTCGAACTGGCACCCGGCATCGGCCGGACCGCCGAGCTGATCCTGCGCCGGCGTCCGGCCAGCTACGTCGGGGTGGACGCCGACCCGTCCGCGGCCGCGCTGGTGGCCGGCATCGTCGGCCCGACCGGCGGCCGCACCGTCACCGCGGACGCCGCCGAGACCGGCCTGCCCGCCGAGAGCGCGCACGTGGTGATCGGCGAGGCCATGCTGACCATGCAGACCGAGCGCGGCAAGCGGGCGATCATCGACGAGGCGGTCCGGCTGCTGCGACCCGGCGGCTGCTACGCCATTCACGAACTCGGGCTGCAGCCGGACGACCTCGACCCGACGGTCTGCGACGAGATCCGCAAGGACCTGGCCCGCACCATCAAGGTGAACGCCCGTCCGCTGACCGCCACCGAATGGCGAGCGCTGCTCTCCGACGCCGGGCTCGAGGTCGAGTGGACCGGCACGGCACCGATGGCGCTGCTGCAGGTGCGCCGGAACCTAGCCGACGAGGGCATCGGCCGGGTGCTGCGGATCGCCTGGAACCTGATCCGGGACGCCGGCGCGCGCCGCCGGGTGCTGGCGATGCGGCGCACCTTCGTCCGGCACGCCGATCGACTGACCGGCATCGCCCTGATCGCCCGCAAACCGGCCTGAGCCACCCGGCCCTCGAACACCCGGGGACGGTTCTCTTCGTTCGAATTTCGCACGCGCGAGAACCGTCCCCGACGTTCGAGCCCGCGCCGCCCCGGGCCTCGACTCGCTCGACCAGCGGTTCAGGGACGCCAGCCGGCCGGCGGATCCTCGCCGACCAGGCCGTCCACGTTCTCCCGCAGCAGATCGGCGTGGCCGGTGTGGCGTCCGTACTCCTCGATCATGTCGCAGACCAGCCGGCGCAGGCTGGCCCGATTCCCGGCGTCACCCATCGCTGTGGGCTGGTCGATGCCACCGTTGGCGATGGCCGCGGCCAGTCGCTCGCGGGCCGCGGCCACGCTGTCGTCGTAGAGCCGGTACAACTCCTCCGGGGTCTTGTCGGCCGCCGTGCTGAAGGTCCAGTCCGGATCGTCCCAGTCGGCGGAGCGCCACGGCTCGCCCGGGTCGGCCCGGAAGGCTTCCCAGGTGAACTTGACCGCCTCGACGCCGGCGAGGTGCTGCAGCAGCCCGCCGAGGGTGAGCGCGGACGGCCCCAGCCCCTTGCTCAGGCCCACGGCGTCCAACCCGGACGCCTTCCAGCGGAAGGTCCACCGCAGCCGGTCGAGCATGCCGAGCAGGTGCTCAAGCTCGGTGCCCGCCAGCGGCGGCTCCCAGGGGAAATCCGGATGTCCCGGAATCGGATCGGTCGCTTGCGTCATCGCCATGTCCTCTCTTGTGTCCCGATCGACCCACGCTAGGGCCGGTTCCGGACGTTTCCCGTCCGGGTGAGGCGCTACTGCGATCGAGCGCCCAGGCGGTGAGCGTGGCGACGGCAAGGACGGCGACGGCGACCCAGAGGGCCGACGCGCTGGCGGCGGCGAACGAGGCGGGGTCGGCGAACACTCTCTCGGCGCGATCGGCACCGAGGGCGACCGTGAGAGCGGTGCCGCCGACGGCACTGCCGAGCGCGGCACCGAGTTGGCGGACGGTGCTCTGGGTGGCCGAGCCGGCGCCGGACTGCGCGGTGGGCACGTCGCGAAGGGTCGTGGAAGTGAGCTGGGCGGAGGCCAGACCCAAGCCCAGTCCGTAGGGCAGCAGGGCGACGGCGATGACCCAGCCCGGCCCGGCCGCTGCGGCGACCAGCGCGGTCGCGGCCGCGCCGACGACCTCCAGCCCGAGTCCGAGGACGACGACCCGGGTGGGGCCGAGGCGGCCGGCGAGATGGCGGGCGGTCGCGCCGGAGAGGAACGCCCCGGTCGCCATGGCGGCCAGCACCAGACCGGACGACAGCATGGTGAGACCGAGCGAGGTGACCAGGAACAGCGGCAACACGAACAGCAGTGCGAACTCGCCCACGGCGACGAGCAACGCCGTGGCATTGCCGAGGCTGAACGTCGGGAGCCGGAACAGCCCAAGGTCGACGACGGTGGTGCGACCGTCCCGCTGCCGCCGGGATTCCACGACGAGGAACAGGGCCAAGAGCACGACACCGGTAGCCAGTGCGACCGGTACTGGCGACACGGCGGCGTCGGCGGGCCAGCTCAGCCCGAGCAGCGACAGCGGCGCCTTGGGCGTCCACCAGCCCAGCGAGCTGCTTTCGATCAGCCCGAACACGAGCAGGCCGAGGCCCGCGGCGCTGAGCAGCGGGCCGGCGACGTCGACGCCGCCACCGGCGGCGGCCGGGGTTCCACGGCTCTCGTCGACCAGAAGCGCCGCGGCGACCAGCACGGCAACCCCGATCGGCACGTTGACCCAGAACACCAGCGGCCAACTCGCCACCTGGGTGAGGAATCCGCCCAGGAGCGGACCAAGCGCGGCCGCGCCGGACATCACCGCACCCCACACCCCGAACGCCGCGGCCCGGTCACCGCCGCGGAAGGTGGCGTTCACCGTGGACAGCGTGGACGGCAGCACCATCGCACCGCCGACCCCCTGCAGGGCCCTCGCGGCCAACAGCGCCGTCGCACCACCGGCGAGAGCCGCCAGGACGCTGCCGGCCACGAACACGCTCACCCCGGCCATCAACAGCCGACGGCTTCCCCAGCGGTCTCCGAGCCGGCCGGCCGTCAACAGCAGCGCGGCGAACACCACCGAATACAGGCTGTTCACCCATTGCGCATCGGTCAGGTCCAGGTGCAGGTCGGTGACTATCGCCGGCAACGCCACGCCGACGATGGTGCCGTCCAGCACGATCATCGCCAGCGCCGCCGCCAGCACCCACAATCCGGCCCAGGCCCGGCCGGGCGCGGTCATCCCCGGGATCCGTCCGCGAAGGC
>WBZS01000387.1_pt1 | contig 13103 bp, 13 predicted proteins | sample 5204201 | NCBI WGS metagenome assembly WBZS01 (sample SAMN12344357, study PRJNA552823) | activated sludge metagenome | biome: Activated sludge suspended growth; feature: Nitrification reactor; material: Wastewater; isolation source: activated sludge from nitrification reactor of wastewater...
ACTCAGGAAGGCAACGAGCTTGTCGCCATCCTGACGGCTTCACCCAAGACTGTCCAGCGTGCCATCCGCGCCGCCAAGAACGGATAATCCCGCATGACAACCAATCAGCAATCAGCAATCAACAATCAACAATTCGAGGCCGAGCACACCTCCGGACTGTACACCAAGCGCCCGATGACGATCGTCAGGGGCCAGGGCGCCACGCTGTGGGACAGCGACGGCAGGGCCTACATCGATTGCGTCGGCGGCCAGGGCGCCGGGAACCTCGGGCACGCCAACCCGGCCGTGGTCAAGGCCATCGCCGAGCAGGCCAGCGCCGTGATCTCGGTGCCCGAGATGTTCTACAACGACAAGCGCGCGGCGCTCATGGAGAAGCTGCTCAGCGTCGCCCCACCCGGCATGCAGTACACGTACTTCTCGAACAGCGGCGCCGAGTCGGTCGAGGCGGCGTTCAAGTTTGCGCGGGTCAAGACCGGCAAGCGCCAGATCATCGCCACCGTGCGCGGCTTCCACGGCCGCACCATGGGCGCGCTCTCGGCCACCTGGGAGAAGAAGTACCGCGAGCCGTTCGAGCCGCTGGTGCCCGACTTCACCCACGTGCCCTACAACGACCTGCCGGCGCTCGAGGCCGCCATGAGCGACGCGACCGCGGCCGTGATCCTGGAGGTCATCCAGGGCGAGGGCGGCGTGCGCCCCGGCACGGCCGAGTTCCTGCGTGGCGCGCAGGCGCTGTGCCGCAAGCACGGCGCTTTCCTGATCCTCGACGAGGTCCAGACCGGTTTCGCGCGCACCGGCGCGATGTTCGCGTGCGAGCACTTCGGGCTCGAGCCCGACATCCTGTGTCTGGCCAAGTCGATCGCGGGCGGGCTGCCGATGGGCGCCGTGCTCTTCAACGAGCGCGTCGGCAAGTTGCCGCCGGCCGTGCACGGCAGCACCTTCGGGGGCAACCCGCTGGCCTGCGCGGCGTCGCTGGCCGCGATCAACTACATCCAGAGCGAAGGCCTGGCCGACCGCGCCGCTGAGTTGGGCGCCTGGTTCATGGCCCGACTAAGCCGGATCCAGAGCCCTGTGATCCGCGAGGTGCGCGGCAAGGGCCTGATGGTCGGCGTCGAGTTGAAACAGAAAGCCGCGCCGTATCTGCAGGCGCTGATGAACCAGCACCAGGTGCTGGCGCTGCCGGCGGGCATGAACGTCTTGCGCTTCCTGCCGCCGCTCGTGATTGATCAATCCGACCTGGCCCGCGTCGGCGACGCCGTCGAGGCCGTCCTCACCCGCCCCGCCGCCACCGCGGTCGAGGGCACTGAGTGAACTTGAGGGTGTTCTTTGCCACGAATTCCACGAATTGTGACGAATTGGCACGAATTCCAGAAACAATTCGTGCCAATTCGTTGAAATTCGTGGAATTCGTGGCAGAAGCACTTCAGTAGAGGTAAAGCGTATGACAGAGGATAGCCGTTATCGGCAGTACACGCCCCGACCGCTCGAGATCATCGACACGACCCTGCGCGAAGGCCAGCAGACGTCGTTGATGCACGACCACTTCAAGTATTTCTTTACCCGGCAGGACAAAGAAGAACTGCTGCGGGCCTTGATCGTCTGCGGCGTCAAGTTCGTTGAGCTGTTTGCGCCGGTCGTCAGCGCCCAGGAGGCCGCGGACTTTGCGGCCCTCAAAGACGTGCGCGACAGCCTGATCACGCAGAAGGGCTACACCTTCCTGCTCGCGCACGTGCGTTGCCACCCGCGCGACGTCGAGAGCGCCATCGCCGCCGGCGCCGACGGCCTGAACCTCTACATCGGCACGTCACCCGAGTCGCGCGCCTTCAACCACGGCCGCCAGCTCGACCAGATCGTGGCGCAGGCCCAACCCCTGATCGAGGATGTGAGGCGCAACCACCCCGGCCTGATCCTGCGGTTCTCGGGCGAAGACGCGTTCCGCACCCGCATCGGCGACCTGTGCCACGTCTACGACGCGATCGCGCCGCTGGTCGACCGGCTCGGCCTGCCCGACACGGTCGGCGTCGCCACGCCATCGACGGTGATCGACCGCGTCTCCGCGCTGCGCGAGCGCTATCCGGCCATGGACTTCGAGGGCCACTTTCATGAGGACCGCGGCTTCTCGCTGGTGAACACGCTCGAGGCCGTTCGCGGCGGCGTTCGCTTCATGAACACGACCGTGCTCGGCATCGGCGAGCGCTCGGGCATCACGTCGATGACGGCCCTGATGTTCAACCTCTTCCTTGATCATGCCTACGATGCGCTCGAGGGCTACCATCTGCGCGGCCTGTATCCGCTCAACGTGCTGACCGCCGACAAGCTCAAGATGCTCGTCCCGCCGCGCGAGCCGGTCAGCCTGACCAACCGCACCCACACCGCCGGCGTGCACCAGAATGCCGTGCTCAACGGCGCGTCGGCCTACGAGGCCCATCCGCTCGATCAGTTCGGCGTCAACGAGTCGGAAATCCTGCTGGGGCCGCTCTCCGGCTGGAACATCATCCACTACTTCCTGAAAGAGATCCGCTATTACGAGCTCGATGAAGACCGGGCCCGCGAGATCGCGGCCATCTTCAAGCAGCGCGTGTATCAGGAGTCGCCCGAGACGCCGCCCGAACAGGTGCTGATCGCCATCGCCGACGAGCTCGGGCTGCGCAAGCTGCAACTGCCCGAGGGCCGGCACGAGATCGTGCAACGCCTCGACGGCGGCGAGCGCGCCAGACCGACCGGCGCCGCCGGCTTCGCCCTGCCCGCCCACGGGCGCTGAGGAGAGACCGATGGGCAAAACCTTCGCCGAGAAAGCCCTCGCCCGCGCCGCCGGCCTATCCGAGACCACGACCGGCCAGATCGTCGACGCGCGGCCCGACATCATCCTTTCGCACGACAACACGGCCCCGATCGCGCGCATCTTCCGCACGATCGGCGTCGACCGGGTCGCGTTTCCCGACCGGCTGGCGATCACGCTCGACCACGCCGTGCCAGCCCCGACGCCCGTCCACGCCAGGAACCACGCCGAGGTGCGCGCCTTTGTGGCCGAGCAAGGGATCACGCACTTCTTCGAGATCGGGCGCGGCATCTGCCACCAGGTCTTCAGCGAGGAGGCCCTGATCCTGCCGGGCCAGCTGATCCTGGGATCCGACTCGCATACCACCCACTTCGGCTGGCTGGGCGCGTTCGGCGCCGGCATCGGCCGGACCGAGGTCGCAGCGCTCTGGGCCACCGGCGAGCTCTGGCTGCGCGTGCCCGAGGCCATGCAAGTAACCGTCGTCGGCCAACTCGCGCCCGGCGTGACCACCAAGGACGCGTGTCTGCACCTGATCGGCCAGTACGGCGCCGACGGCGGCCTGTACCGCTCGATCGAGTTCACGGGCCCCGGCCTCGCCACGCTCTCGCTCGAGAGCCGCATGGTCATCCCCAACATGATGGCCGAGTTCGGGGCCAAGAACGCGTATCTGCCGCCGGATGATTTGGTGTTCGAATGGCTTGAAGAACGGATCAGGAGGAGGGAAGCGGGAGGAGCGAAGGGCGACGTCTCTTCTCCCTCCTCCCTCATCCCTCTTCCCACCTCCGCACTTTACCCGGACCCGGATGCCGAATACGCCCAGCGCGTCACGCTCGATCTGAGCGCGATCGAGCTGACGGTCAGTTGCCCGCACACCGTCGACTCGGCGGTGCCGGTGCGTGAGGTCGCGGGCCGACGTGTGCATCAGGCCTTTCTGGGCACGTGCACCAACGGCCGCATCGAGGACCTGGCGGCCGCGGTCGAGATCCTCAAGGGCCGCAAGGTCGCGGCCGGCACGCGCCTGCTGGTCATCCCGGCCTCTTCGGAGGTCATGGCCGAGGCGCTGAAGCGCGGCTACGTGCAGGACCTGTTCGACGCCGGCGCCGTCTTTGGCACGCCCGGCTGCGGGCCGTGCATGGGCAACCACCTCGGCGTGCTTGCGCCCGGCGAGGTCTGCATCAGCACCGCCAACCGCAACTTTCGCGGGCGAATGGGCGAGCGCGAGGCCGAGATCTATCTCGCCAGCCCGGCCGTCGTCGCGGCCAGCGCCGTCAAAGGCGTCATCGCCGATCCGCGCGAGCTTTGACCAGGATGAATCCATGAACCGCCTCTGGAAATACGGCGACGGCGTCGACACCGACGTCATCTTCCCCGGCAAGTACACGTACACGCTCAAGGAGCCGGCCGAGATCGCGGCCCACGCGCTCGAGGATCTCGATCCGCGTTTTGCCAGAGAGTCTCAGCCCGGCGACGTGATCGTGGCCGGCAAGAACTGGGGCAACGGCAGCTCGCGCGAGCAGGCCGTGACGGCGCTCAAGTACCGCGGCATCGCGGCCGTCGTGGCCAAATCGTTCGGGCGCATCTACTACCGCAACGCCGTCAATCAGGGGCTGCTCCTGCTCACCTGCCCCGAGGCCGTCGACGCGGCCGTGGATGGCGAGGCGCTGACCATCGACCTGGCCGCCAGCACGATCTCGACCGGCGGCCGCACCTTCGCGTTCCCCCAACTCTCGCCCAGCGTCCTCAGCATGATCGAGGCCGGTGGTCTCGTGCCGCATCTGCGCAAGAAGCTCGGCCTGAGCGCGACCGGCGACGTCAAGATTGCTGATTGAGGGTCAATCAGAAATCATCAATCAGCAATGAAAGATCCAGATGACAGATATCGTCCTCATCCCCGGTGATGGAGTCGGCCAGGAAGTGATCCCAGCCGCGGCCGAAGTGTTGGCGGCATTGGGGTTGGGCCTGGTGTTCCGCGAGGCGCCGGCGGGCTTTAGTCACTTCGAGAAGACCGGGAACGCCATCCCGGATGAGACCCTGGCCGATGTCGAGGCGGCGGGGCTGGCGCTCTTCGGCGCGACGTCTTCGCCCAGCGGCGGCGTCGCCGGCTATCGCAGCCCGATCCTGGCGTTGCGCCAGACCTTCGACCTGTACTGCAACTTCCGCCCGACCTGGTCGCTGCCGGTCGTCTCGCCGCGCCCCGGCATCGACCTGCTGCTGGTGCGCGAGAACACCGAGGACCTGTACGTCGGGCGCGAGCGCCGCGAAGGCGACACGACCGTGGCCGAGCGCGTGATCACGGCAGCCGGCTCCGAACGGATCGCGCGCGCCGCGTTCGAGCAGGCCCGCGGGCGGGCGGGCGATCGCAGACCCGTCGTCACAATCGTCCACAAGGCCAACGTGCTCAAGGTGACCGATGGGCTGTTCAGGCAGCAGTGCAAGGCGGTCGCGGCCGGGTATCCCGACGTCGGATGCAACGAGATGTTGGTCGACGCCATGGCACTGCGGTTGATGCGCGACCCCGAAGCGTTCGACGTGATCGTCACGACCAACCTGTTCGGCGACATCCTGTCCGATCAGGCCAGCCACTGGATGGGCGGGCTGGGCGTCGCGCCCTCGGCCAACATCGGGGTGCGGGCGGCCGTCTTCGAGCCCGTGCACGGCTCGGCGCCCGATATCGCGGGCCGCGGCATCGCCAACCCGCTCGGTGCGATCCTGGCCGCCGCGATGCTGTGCGATCACATCGGGCAACCCGCGGCCGGCGACCGCGTGCGCGCGGCCTGCGCCGCCGCCCTGGCCGACGGCGTGGCGACGGCCGACATCGGCGGGTCCGCCAACACACAGACCATGACGCGGGCCGTGCTGGCGCGGCTGTAGCCCGACGTCTGCGGCCGGCCGCGGCTGCCTGACTTTGAAGTGATCGGGTGCGAGAAGCAGAAGTGCAGCCCGCGAGTGATCCTGTTGGCGACCTTCCGAGCCCAATCTCAGTCAGGCCGGGTCGATCCACGGAGCCACACGCTACCGTGCGGTCAGGGCTGTGACGACTGACCTCGTCACTACCTGACCTCCAACATCCAATCCAGGGCATCTTCCGACCCCCTGCTCGCCTCCTCAGACGCCTGCGCACTTTAGTCGAGTAGTGACGACGTCAGTCGTCACCGGCGCCCCACCAGGAGCCGCATGTGGGCGTACTTTCGCCTTTTCGTCAGCCTGTGGCCAACGGCGCCTATTGGAATAGGGCGGCCAGCACGTTCACGACCACCGTCAGAACCACCAGGCCGACGACAACCAGACCGATGATGGCGCCGACGCCCAGTGGGCGGCTGGGCTGCACGGGCTCGCCCTCCGCGATCTGACGCACGGCCGCCACCGTCTGACGCACCTGCGCGTCGGCATCCCAACGATCCACGCCGGCCCAGTCCCAGCCCGGGACGCGCACCGGGATCAGCAGTTTGTGCGCCGCGCTGCGGGTGATCAGGCCCGTCAGCTCGGCGGTGACCGCGCCGGCCCCGCCGCCCGCCACTGCGACCTCCCACGGCCCGACGATCACGCTGGCCTTCGCCAGGCGCTCTGCCCAGGTTTCGGGCGCGACGCCGGCCGACGCCTCGGCGCCCATGGCTGCCGCCGCAGCCGGCGTCAACCCGATCGGATCGAGCGTCACCGTCGGCAGCTCGCGCTGCACGGCATCCAGCACTGATCGGCCGAGACGCCCATCGCCGAAATCCAGGATCGCGACCCGCACCTGTCGCCACCGATCGGCCTGGGCTTGCTGGTTGCGCCGACCGTCGCCGCGCACCGCCAGGCCGTGGTAGATCCACACCCCGACGCCGATGAGCGAGAACGCGATCGCCTGCCCGAGGTCACCGGGCACGTTCCCGGCGCCCGACTCGCCCAGCACCAGGCGGAAGATGCGGAAGACCACGTACACGGCGCCGGCCAACACCGTCAGCGTCGCGGCAAACAGGAAGAAGTAAAGATAGATCTTGCGCACCACCGATTGGCGCTCGCTGACACCGGCCGCGGTCTGGGCCACCGCGGCGGCCTGAGCCTGCCGCCAGGGCAGCACCCACACCGGCAGACCGGCGACCAACCCGGCCGTGAACCAGGCCAGCTGCTCGCGCAAGCCGTCGTCGAAGACCGACTCCGTCAGCGCGCGGATCAGCACGCTGAGGTCGCCGCCCAGGCCGATCAACACGGCGGCCAGGCCGACGGCGCCGACCAGATACAAGTACAACCGGCGCACCCCGGCCTGACGCGGCGCCTCGGCCGCCTGAGCGGCATCGGCCCGCAGCACAACGCTGTGATAGGCCCAGAGCACGGCCATGCCGACGATGACCGACAACGGCCCGCTCAGTTCGCCTTCCGGCTGCAAACCCAGCAGGCTGCGGAGGAGACCGGCCAAGATCATCGTCGCGTTCGAGACCGCTCCGACCACGCCGCTGAGGACGAGGGCATAAAGATAGAACTTGCGCAGCGCCGATTCGCGTTCCTCAAGGCTCGGACCGGCAAAGAGACCTTGCGCCCAGCGCCAGAAGATCAACCACAGCGGCAACCCGACCAGCGCGGAGGCAGCGGCCTCGGTCAACCCATACGTGTTCTGCCGATCGCTGACGGCCGACGCGCCAAGATACGTCAGGATCCAGCCCAACAGCGTGATGCCGGCGCTGAACGTCACAGCCGCCCCCAGGGCCGAGAACGCCAGCACATACCACCGCCGTACGAGCGCGGCGTTCCCGGTTTCCGGCTTGAGGCGGGAATCCGTGACAGTCACCCAAGCGTGGTAGGCCCACAACACACCGGCGATGATCAGGACGACCAGCGAGTCGGTGACGTACTGGCGCACGGCCGTGCCGGCGATGCCCGTTGCGGCCTGCAACGCGAATCTCGCCAAGTCGGCGGCGCCGACGACCACGGGCACCAGGAAGCCGGCCTGCATGGCATAGAGATACAGACGGCGCAGGGCGCTCGCGCGCTCGTCTGAGTCGCGTCCTGCAAGTCGCTGCGCCCACAACCAGTGGGCCAGATAGATCGGCAGGCCAACGACGATCAGCGCGCTCTGCAAAGCGATCGAGGTCGCTTCGAAGAGATCGGAGAACGCCAACACGCTCTGCAACAGCGAGATGGTCGCCCAGGCGACGGCCTGCAGGCTGATGGCGCAGACCAGAAACACGTACCAGCGGCGGACCAGGACCATTTCTACCTCGCTTCCAAACGATAGCCGGTGCGCGTCAACAACCCGCGACCAGTTCCCAACACGACGCCCAATACTGGCCGGCCTCCATGATCAACCAGGCCGTGCCACTCTCGGCGTGTTCGAGACGGATGTCGAACGTGCTGCTCGAGGTGCCTTGGGAAAACAACCCGCCCGAATCGAACCACGTCTGCTTGACCGTGACCCAGGCCGTGTCGCCGACCACCCGCGTCTCGATGACGCTCAATGCCACGGAGGATCGATCGGAGCGCAGCTCCCAGATCTCGTTGCGGACGGCGGTCGCAAAGGCCTCGATCGTGGCGGGATAGCCGGCGAGCCTGGGCGATAAATAGCCGTAGGCCCGGGGCTCGTCCTCCTGCCGGAGCGCCAGCAGATAGTTGTGCGCCGAAGCTTCGGGTGTCCCATCCGGTTGATACGTCGGTTGCGGGCGCAGGAGCACCACGGCAAAAGCCACGCCGACCAGCGCCACCATGCCCAGCACGATACCGAGCAGAAAGCGGTCAGCTGACCTGGCATTCCCGGTGTTCAAAGTCATGACTGATCTCCCGCGAGCGGTGAGCGACCTGACTTAGGCCATCGATGCTCACCGACGCCGTACCCGATTGCAATAGATTGATCCAGGTGACGATTGGGTCAGGTGGACGGGGCGCCGGCTTCTGCAACGCATTCGGCCCCTGTGTGGTTGCGGCTTCCTCACCGATTGGGGGCCGCTGTCGACACATTCATTGTAGCCCCGCAGGCCCGAGGCGGCGCGCCGCCCTTGACAGATCGCCGCCCTCTTGACAAACTAAACACATTAGTTACAATAATATTCTAATTAGTAAGGATCACCGATGCGCACAACTCAACACGGCAACCACCTGACCCAGATCACAAAGTTCCCGGACTTCTTTCCGATCAACGCCTACTTCGTCGGCGAAGACGATGGCCTGACCCTGATCGACACGGGTCTGGCCGGCGAGAGCCGCGGGTACCTGGCCCACGCGGCGGCGCTCGGCGCCCCGATCGTGCGCATCGTGCTCACACACGCGCACGGCGATCACGTCGGCTCGCTTGACGAACTGCACGGCGCCCTGCCCGACGCCGAGGTCATCGCCTCCGCTCGCGATGCCCGGTTCTTGAGGGGCGAGCGCACGCTCGACGCCGACGAGCCCCAGACACCGCTGCGTGGCAGCATCACGACGATCAAGACACCGCTGACTCGCACCGTCAACGCCGGCGATCGGATCGGCTCGCTCGAGGTCGTGGCCACGCCCGGTCATACGCCAGGGCACATCGCCCTGCTCGACACCCGTGACGGCACGCTCATCGCCGGTGACGCCTTTATGACCCTGGGCGGCCCGGCCGTATCAGGAACGTTCAAGTGGGGCTTCCCGATCGGCCCGTTGGTGACCTGGAACCGCCCGACGGCCCTGGCCAGCGCCCGGCGGGTCTTGGCGCTCGCCCCACGCCGACTGGCCGTCGGGCACGGCCCCGTGATCGAACAGCCCGAGCACGCGATCGTTCGGGCCATCGCCGAAGCCGAGTCCGCGCTCGCCGGAGGTCGTCATGGCTAAGACACGACGACTCGACCGCGCTCAGGTGGTCGCGGCGGCTGCCGCCATCGCCGACACGCAGGGGCTCGAGGGTCTGACTCTGGCGGCGGTCGCGCAGTCGCTCGACGTGCGCATCCCGTCGCTCTACAACCATATCGACGGGCTCGCCGCGTTGCGCCGTGAGATCGGGTTACTCGGCCTGCGCGATCTGGATACACGCCTCGCCCGGGTAGCCGCCGGTCGTCAAGGCGCGGCGGCTTTGCAGGCGATCGCCGGCGCGTACTTCGACTACGCCCATGAGCACCCGGGTCGCTACCTGGCCGCCCAGCGCCCGGCGCCGGAGGCCGACGCCGAACTGGCCGCAGCCGGGGCCCGAGTCATCGACCTGGTGAGTGACGTCATGAAGCCGTTCGGGCTCAGTGGGCGCGACGAAATCCATGCCGTGCGCGGCTTCCGCAGCCTGGTGCACGGTTTCGTCAGCCTCAACGCCGCAGGTGGATTCGGCCTGCCGCTGGAGGTATCGACGAGCCTGCGGCGCAACCTCGACTGGTACATCGCCGGGTTGGAGAACGCCAGGCCAAGGCGTCTCAACCGAGCCAAATAGGTTTCGGCAGAAGCCCGTCATCGGCCGATGATTCCGTATGCCATGCACCGGCTTTGGCCGTAGAATGTCGGCATGAGCAGCATTACGACGAACAGCACACCTGCGACACGAGATCGCCTGAGCCCGGGCGTCCTGACAGCGCTTGTGGCGACCTACCTGATCTGGGGCACGACCTATCTGGCGATCCGTTTCGTGGTCGAGACGGTGCCGCCGTTTCTGATGGCCGGGTCGCGGTTCTTGATCGCCGGCGCCATCTTCTTTGTGATCCTGCTGGCGCGCGGGCAAAAAGTGCCCAGCTGGAGCGCCTGGCGTGGCTCCGGTATCGTGGCGTTGTTCATGCTGGTCGGCGGGATGGGCCTGGTGGCGCTCGCCGAGAACATGGGCGTGTCGTCGAGCCTGGCCGCGGCCCTGATCGCGACCGTGCCGCTCTGGAGCGCGATCTTTGCGCGCTGGTTCGGGCGCCGCGTGTCGCGCCGCGATTGGGTCGGGATCCTGATCGGCTTCGGCGGCGTGGCCCTGCTCAACCTCGAGGGCGATCTGCGCGCCAACCCGCTCGCGGCCGGCATCCTCTTCCTCTCGCCCATGTTCTGGGCCTTGGGCTCGCAACTCAGCAACCGCGTCGACATGCCGGCCGGCGAGATGGGCACGGCCACCGAGATGCTGATGGGCGGCGCCCTGCTGACGCTGGTGAGCCTCGTCAGCGGCGAGCGGCTGCCGGATCTGACCGCGCTGCCGGGCGTGGCCTGGGCCGCCTGGATCTACCTGATCACGTTTGGGTCGCTGCTCGGCTTCAGCGCCTACATGTACCTGCTGCGCAAGGTGCGCCCGGCGCTCGCCACCAGTTACGCCTACGTCAACCCGTTGGTGGCGTTGGCCGCCGGCTTCGCGTTCGCCGGCGAGCATGTCTCATGGATCGGCCTGCTCGGCATCGGTGTCGTGCTCGGCGCCGTCGCCTTCATCGCGCTCGGGCGCTCCCAGGGCTAACCATCTATAGTGAACCAGCGCGAGTTTTGCCACGTATTTCACGAATTGAATCGAATTGGCACGAACGATCCGCATTCGTGATGATTCGTTTCAATTCGTGGCAAAGAAACCGGTCCTCGCGAACAAGATGCGATCGCCCTGCCGGCGCTCCGAACCTGCCGCGCCCGCGGGCGATAAGCTGGTATGATCCAACGCGCAACCACCATGCGCGTCATCGCCTTCCACAAGCCCTATCACGTACTGACCCAATTCACGGACGCCGAAGGGCGCACCACGCTCAAGTCGTTTATCGACCTGCCCGGCATCTATGCGGCCGGCCGGCTCGACTACGACAGCGAGGGCCTGCTTCTGCTGACCGACTCGGGCGAGATCAACGCCGGTCTGACCGACCCCCGCCATGAGCGGCCCAAGGTCTACTGGGCCCAGGTAGAGGGCAAGGCCACGGCGCCTCAGCTCGCGCCCTTCGAGCAGGGCATCGTGCTCAGCGGCGAACGCATGCGCCCGGCCAAGGCCCAGATCATCGCTGACCCGCGTCTGGGGCCGCGCATGAGTTACGCCGACCCGGCCAACCCGACGCCGGCGCCGGTGCGCGACTACCACCCGACCAGCTGGATCGAGATCGTGGTCCACGAGGGCAAGAAACATCAGGTGCGCCGCATGACGGCCGCGGTCGGTCTGCCCTGTCTGCGCCTGATCCGCGCCGCCATCGGGCCGATCACGATCGATGCGCTGGGCTGCGGCGCCTGGCGCCCGCTCACGGCGGCCGAGATCTATCTGCTTCAACAGCAGGCCCGCCATTCGCCCGGCATGCGGGCCGCGAAGAAGGCAGCCGGCCGTGGATGAGATCGCGCTCCTGAGCGGTCTGCTTGAACGCTACAGCCCGTCCGGCGAGGAAGACGAGGCCGTGCGTTTCCTGGTCGAGTGGATGCAAGACGCCGGGCTGCGTGCCCACGTCGACGAGATCGGCAACGCCATCGGCGTCGCCGGTGACGGTCCGCGCCAGATCGTGCTGCTCGGGCACATCGACACGGTGCCGGGCTTCATCCCGGTCACACGCGAGGGCGAGCGCCTGAACGGCCGGGGCGCCGTCGACGCCAAGGGTCCGCTGGCGACCTTCGCCGCCGCGGCCGCGCGTTGTGTGGGCCGCGACCTCGGCGATCGCCAGATCGTGGTGATCGGCGCGGTCGGCGAAGAAGGCGATAGCCGGGGCGCGCACTTCATCAAGGATCGATACCGGCCGGCGGCGACAATCATCGGCGAGCCGAGCAGCTGGGAGAAAGTCACGCTGGGGTACAAGGGCAGCGCCTGGTTCGAGTACCGGGCGGCACGGGCGTTGGCTCACACATCGGCGCAGGCCGAAAGCGCCTGCGAGGCTGCCGTGACCTTCTGGAACGCCGTGACGCATTGGGCGGCGCGCTACAATGCCGATCGGCCACGCATGTTCGAACAGGTCCTGCCCACGCTGCGGCGCATGTCGAGCGAGTCGGATGGCTTTGTCGAGACGGCCACGCTGAACCTGGGTCTGCGCCTGCCGCCCGGCCTGGCACCAATGGACGTCGACGCCGTGCTACGGGGCCTGGCGAGCGAGGCTGAGTTGATCTTGAACGAAGGTGTGGCGGCCTATCGCGGCGACAAGAACACGCCGCTCGTCCGCGCCTTCCTCGCCGCGATCCGGACGGTCGGCGGGCAACCGACGTTCTCGGTGAAGAGCGGAACGTCAGACATGAACATCGTCGCCCCACTCTGGGCGACGCCCATCCTGGCTTACGGCCCGGGTGACTCGACTCTAGACCATACGCCGAACGAACACATCCTCTTGCCCGAATATCAGCGCGCCGTTGATGTCCTGACCCAGGTGCTCGCCACACTGTAGGCGCCCTCCTGGGCAACCTCACATAACCGCCTGTGCCTTCACGTTCTCCGTAAAACTATCGAGACCCGCGCGGTGCCGAACGGTACCCTGGTACCAAAAACGGTCGTTTCCTTTACCGTTTTCTT
>WBZS01002118.1_pt1 | contig 13099 bp, 13 predicted proteins | sample 5204201 | NCBI WGS metagenome assembly WBZS01 (sample SAMN12344357, study PRJNA552823) | activated sludge metagenome | biome: Activated sludge suspended growth; feature: Nitrification reactor; material: Wastewater; isolation source: activated sludge from nitrification reactor of wastewater...
GAATGCGCTTGACCTCCTTGAACGTCTGCGCGTCGAACACGATGATCGCGCCATCGTTCTCCCACAGGCTGGCCAGCGCGTACTTGCCGTCGCGGGTGAATTCGATATGCGCCAGCGTCTTGCCCGGCACCGGCTTGAGCTCGGCCACACGCTCGAGGGTGACCTTGTCGATCACCTGCAACGTATCCTTGTTCGGGCTCATCATCGAATCGACCCAGGCGTAACGCGAGTTCTCGTGGCTGCGCATGAAAAATCCGGGGCCGAGAGTAGGAATCTGCTTCACCGTCTTCCAGTCCTTCATGTCGATCACGCTGACCACGCCCTGCTGGAGGTTGGGCGTGGCCATCAGCGTGCGGCCCTCGCGCCGGAAGGTGATGCCCGAACCGAGGTGCGGCATGCCCGGGATGTCGAGCTCGGCGATCTTGCGCCGGACATCGAGATTGACCACCTGCCCGCGGCCCGAGCCATCGGCACGCCGCGCGGCGCCCATCGCATTGGCATAGCCCTGGTCGAAGAAGAAATCGTCGAGCGGCTCGTCGAGCATGCTGCGGCGCGGGTTGAGGTAACCCGGCAGCGCGATCGCCTCGCCCATCTTGTAGTCATGGACGTAGCCGTCGAAGATCGGCGCGGCCTGCTCGTCGTAGCTGATCTCCCACAGCTCGGGCATGTCTTTCATCGCGGCGACGAAACTGCGCCGCGGCGGCGCATCGTAGATCGCCGAAACGCGCGAGCCGACGTCGCCCTTGAGGTTCTTCGCGGGGATCACCTTGATCAGGTTCAGATCGGCGTCGAGCAGCACCACGCTGTTGGGCAGGTAATTGGCCACCGCCACCACCTTGCCGTCGGCCGACACCGCGAGGTTGCGGGCGTTGATGCCGGCGCGCACCTCGGTAACCGTTTTCAGATTCCAGATGTCGAACTTGCTCACCCAGCCGTCGCGCGAGCAGAAATACACATGGCGCCCGTCGGCGGTGAACTTCGGCCCGCCGTGCAGCGCGTAGCGCGACGGGAAGCGGTGGATGCGTTCCAGCTTGTCGCCATCGAGAATGCTGATGTGATGGTCGCCGGCCTCGACCACGATGAACATGTTCATCATGTCGGCGACGAAGGTCGGGCCATCGCGCAATTCGGACTTCTTGACATGCTCGATGCGCGAGGCGCGAATCTGCGCGTCGCTCCAGTCGGGCCGCGGGGTGACCGGCGAGTAGATCCAGTCGGTCAGTTGCTGCAGCTCGTCGGCCGACAGGCTGGCACTGAATCCCGCCATCTGGGTCGCCGGCCGCCCGTCGCGTATCACCTTGAGCGCCTCCGCCTTGCGCAGGCGTTCGAGATTGTCGGGCAGCAGCGCCGGCCCCATTGCGCCGAGCCGGTCGGCGCCATGGCACGACGCGCAGTGGGTGCGAAACAACTGCGCCGGCTCGGCTGCGCGAAGCGGCGCGACCGCCGCGCACAGCAACGCGAGAACGAGCAACCGGAACACCCGCACCTGCCGGACCTAGCGTGCGACGGCCGCGTTCGCCGCCGCCGGCCGGCACGCCGGACCTGTCTGCGCCGAAGCGACTGCCGCCGCGACGCAGACGGCTACCAGCACCAGCGTGTGAATCATGACTTTCATGCCGCGCTCCTTTGCACGATGCGGACCCATGGCTTGTTCGCGACGCGCTCGCCGCCGGGCTCGATGCCGATTTCCTCGTCGTCGAGGTAGCAACCCGGGTCTTCCTGCCAGACATCGCCGGTCACCTGCTCGGCGCGCACACGCGAACTGCCGTTGCAGATATCGCTGTGGCAGCAGCCGGCGCAGCGGCCCTTGAGTGCGCGCGGCCAGGCGCGCAGGCCATGCAGCAATTCGTCCTGCGGGTCGGACCAGATGGCGGAGAACGGCCGCTCGCGCACGTTGCCGAGCGTGTGGTGCCACCACATGGTGTCGGGATGCACGTTGCCCAGGTTGTCGATGTTCGCCACATTGATGCCGGAGGCATTGCCGCCCCACTGCGCGAGCCGCGCCCGCATCGGCGCGACCTGCCCGGGAAAGCGCCGCGCCACCCATTGCAGAAAGAATGCGCCGTCGGCATCGTTGTTGCCCGTTGTGAATTCCCTAGCCACGCCCTGCTCGATGCCGCTCCAGCAGGTATCGAACAGCAGGTTCATCGCCGAGCGCGTCAGTCGATACTGGGCATCGTCCTTGCGGTTCTTGTTGCCGCGGCCGGCGTAGTTCAGGTGCGAAAAATAGAAACGGTCGATGCCCTCGCGTTCGGCCAGTTGCAGCAGTGCCTCGAAGTCATGCGCGTTGTCCTGCGTCATGGTGTAGCGCAAGCCGACCTTGAGGCCGCGCTCGCGACATAGCCGGATGCCGGCCAGCGAGGCCTCGAACGCGCCCGGCTTGCGGCGAAAGCGGTCATGGGTCTCGCCGATGCCGTCCAGGCTCACCCCGACGTAGTCGAAATCGATCGCGGCAATTCGCGCGATGTTGCCGGCATCGATCAGCGTGCCGTTGCTCGACAGGGCGGTATAAAAGCCAGTCTCCTTGGCGCGCTGTGCGATGTCGAAAATGTCCGGCCGCAGCAGCGGTTCGCCGCCGGAGAGGATGAGCACCGGCACGCGAAAGCGCTTCAGGTCGTCCATCACGGCGAACACTTCGTCGGTTGTGAGTTCGCCCGCGAAATCGGTGTCGGCGGATATCGAGTAGCAGTGCTTGCAGGTCAGGTTGCAGCGTCGGATCAGATTCCAGATCACCACCGGCCCGGGCAGGCGGCGCGGGCCGCTGGCCTGCACGCCGTCGGCCGGCGCAATGCCGCTGCGCACCATCGGCGCCCGGCTCGCCGCGCCCGGCGACACGATCGCGTGTAGCTCGTGCATGTACTGAGATATGCGGAACATGGCGCCTCCCGAGGCCTCGCTGTGGAACCCGCGGTTGCGCGGGTGCTTTGCAGGCTACCCGCCGCTAAGGCGCAGCGCGTTGATTCCAATCAAGCGCCGCCACATCGCCCGCCGGGCAGCCGGGTCGGAGGGATGTCTGCGCTGGTGTGGCTTTGCGCCGAGGACAGGCTGACGGCGGCAGCTGCAGAACGTCTGCAACCGCGACCAGCGCCGTATGCCAAAAGGGTTGGCCGGACGGACCCGGCGACGCTCAGTGCCGCGAACGCAGGGTTGCCAGCGCGTCGCGCAATCTGCCGATGCTGGCGAACGCCGCCGCCGGACTGCGCTCACCGGCGACCGTGCCGACGATTTGCCGTTCGATCTCGTCGAGCTGGTCCGACATCTCGTCGAGAAATTCGGCGGCCGGCAGACCGCTTTCGCGTTGTTCGAGTTCGCGACGTGTTCTTTCGAGCTGCTTGTTGAGCGAGCGCTGGACGTCGTACTCCTGCTGCAGGCGCAACTGGGCCTCATAGACTTCGGCGGTTCGCTGCGCGACGCGCTGCCCGAGGCCGGCGTTGTAACCGGCCAGCTCACGCCGCGCGTTTTCCAGTTGTTCCTCGCGCTCGCGCAATCGTTCATTGGTCCGCTCGATCTCGGCATTGCGGTGCGCCAGTTCGGCATACATGCGATGCATGGCCTCGATCAGCGCGTCGTGGCCGGGATTTGCCTTGCCGGCAATGCTGGCACTGGCCGCGGTCGCCGACATGCCGCCGCCGACTGCGCGAACCTGCCAAGCCATCGACTGGTCTTCGCCCAGTATGTGTTCGGCGAGCCATGTGATCAGGTAACGCTGGAGCCCGGGCAACAGCGTCTTCGGCGAATTGTGAAGGCACGCGCGCATCAGGCCGAGCTGCTTGACGAAATTGGCGTGCGCCCCCAGGTGATCGCGCACATAGTCCTGATCGAGTCCGGCATCGTGCATCAGCCGCTGCTCGGTCGCGAAGTGATCTCGCGCATAGGCGGCCAGTTCGTCGAGCACCTGTTCGCGCATTTGCGCTGGCGCCGACTCCCGATGAACCGCTCCGAGGCGATTTATCAGGTCGACCAAACCGCGATGCTGGGCATCGACCACTTCGATGCCGGTTTCGTATTTTGTGCCCCAGACAAATACGTCCACCGCTAACTCCTGCGCCGGCGCCACTGCAGCGTCCACAGAACACGCTCCTCGAATCGGTTCGGCCGTACCCGGCAGGTCTCGCCGGGCGGATTGTCGAATCCTAAATGAACTGGTCCGGGTGAATGTTGACCATCATCAAAATCGGCGTCTCCGGCAGATCAGGCGGATATCCGCAGGCCGCTCTTCTTCAGGATGCGCGTGCTGAACAATATGTCGCGGTCACCGCAGGCGTCGCCGAGGAGTGCGGCAATCTGCTGCACCTTTTCGCCGACCTCGTCACGCGACTTGCCATGCACCATCGCGAACAGGTTGTAGGGCCACAGCGGCAATCGCCGCGGTCGGCGGTAGCAATGGGTGACGAAGTCGAGCGCGCCGACCTGCTCGCCGAGCGCGTCCACGCGCGCATCCGCGACATCCCACACCGACATGCCGTTGGCCGTATAGCCGAGCGCATAGTGGTTGGGCACCGCGCCGATGCGCCGGATGGCACCGCGTTCGATCATCGCGGCGACGCGGCGCCGTACCTCGTCCGCCGTCACGTCCAATTGCCCGGCCAGTTCATCGTAGGGCCGCGGCACCAGCGGCAGCCCGGCCTGGGTGGCAACGATCAGCCGGCGGTCGATCTCATCGGGGGCGTTCATTCGCAGGCTATGCCGCCAGCTTCATTTCGACGAAAAACTCGCGCTCCTTCGGAAACGCGTACACGGTCAAACCGGTCGACTGCTCGATCCGCGCGATCGCCTGCGCGATGCCGTCCACCGTCTCGGTCGCAAGAACGAACCACATGTTGAGCGCATGCTCGCGCCGGTAATTGTGTGCAACCTCGGGCAGCGCATTGACCTGGGCGGCCACCTGGTCGAAACGATCCTCTGCCACCGCCATCGCCGCCAGCATGAACGCCCCGCCGATCGCCTCGATCTGGAACATCGGACCGAAACGGGTCAGCACCCGCGCATCGAGCATGCGCTGCAGCCGCCCGATCAGTTCCGCCTCGTCGATGCCGAGGCTCTCGGCCACCGCCCGGTAGGGTTCGTCGCACAGCGGAAAGCCGCCCTGCAAGGCGTTGATGATGCGCCGGTCGAGCGCGTCGGGCAGCACCGCGGCTCAGCCTGCCGGCAGCGCCGCATAGCGCGCACCGGTCTGTTTGTAGCGTTGCAGGCTGAACAGAACGCTGTGGGGATAGGCGCCCAGGCGCAAGCGGCGATTGATGCTGGCGACCGCAGCCTCAACTTCGGCACGCTCGCGGCCGTGGATCATGCAGTAAAGGTTGAACGGCCACTCGTCGCCGGCCCGGGCGCGCCGGTAGCACAGGGTGACGGCATGCTCTGCGGCCAGCGCCATGCCCAGTTCGCCGGCGCGATCGTCGGGCACGTTCCAGACGCACATGGCATTGGCGCGAAAACCCAGTTCATGGTGGTGCACCACCACGCCGAAGCGCTTGAGAACACCATCGCGCAGCCAGCGCGCCAGCGTGTCGAGGACATCGTCTTCGGTCATGCCGGATCGCATGCCGATGCGCGCGTAGGGCCGGGGCACCAGTTCCAGCCCCTCCTCGAGCACCGTCATCAGGCGCCGCTCGGCTGCCGTCAAGCTCAATGGCACCAGCGCCGCCACCCGCCGCGGCGGATGGGTGACGCGATTGCCGCTGCCTAGGTCGAACCCGAGATCGATGTGGAATTCGTCGAGCAGCGGCAGCGATATGACGCGACAGCCGCTCGCGGACTCGATTTCACGCAAGGCGCAATCGACCCGTTCGGCGCTCGCGGCGGTGACGACGAACCAGAGGTTCCAGGCGTGCTCGCGCCGGTAATTGTGGTTGACGTCGGTGCGCGCCGAGACCATCGCCGCGATCGACTCCAGCTGCTCCGGTGGCGCCTTCAACGCGGCCAGCGTACTGGCGCCGACGGTGCGCGGGGCAAAGACGCCGCCGACCCGGCTGACCTTTCCGCAGGCACGCAAATAGGTCAACTCGCTGATGACCTCGGATTCGGGCTCGCCGAGGCATTCGCCGATCGACGCAAAGGGCCGGGCAATCAGCGGGAAGCCGCGCTGGAAGTCATTGAGCAGCGAGTACTGCAGGGAATCGACCCCGCCGAGCAGCGCATCCTGCACCGCGCTGACCAGACCGTAGAGCCGCCCGGCCTGCAGGGACGGCACCAGCAACGAAAGCGGAACGCGCCCGTTCATGGGTCAGAATCCGATCCGCGCCGCACGCGCGCTGAAGAAGATGCCCGAGGGTGAGTCGGCCGGCAACTGCCCGAGCTGCGCGAAGCTTGCGGTGTCGTAGATTGTGACGCGATGATCGTCGCGCGACGAGATCCAGACGTTTTCGCCGCGCGGCGTGAATTCCATGTGGAGGACTGCCTTGCCGGGTGCCAGTGTGGTGGCGATGCTGCCGGAAAGGGTATCGATGACCTGCACCCAGCCGTTGTCGGGAAAGGCGAAATTGACCCACACCTGGCGCCCGTCCGGCCGTGCCATCACGAAGACCGGTTGCCCCCTGACCGGGATGCGCTGCACCTCCTGCCAGGATGCGGTATCCACCACCAGCACTTCATTTCGGCCGATTGCCGGCAGGTAAGCGTGCCGCCCGGCCACCGCCCAGCCGCGCAGGTGCGGCATCTTGAACACCGGAAGCTTCTCTTCGCCGCGGCCGTAGCCGGCGAGTATGCGTCGGGCACCGAGTTCCGGACGCCACAGATCGATCAGGGCGACACCGTCCTCGCCGAACAGGCCGGCGAGGTAGTGGCGGCCGTCCGGCGTCACCAGACCGTCATAGGGCTGGCGGCCGATGTCCTTGAAGCGGGTGATCGCGGGCGTGCGCGGGTCGGCCAGATCGACGACCCAGATCTCGCCGGCATCGAACAGCGCATAAGCGAAGCGGTTGCCCGGCACGTCCGCCAGGCCGACCACCTTGGAGCGCTTGCCCTCGGTACCGTAAGTCGACGGAATCTCGGCCAGCAGTTCCAGCGTATCGGCATCGAACGCCTTGATGCCGCCCGGTTCGTAGTTCTGCGCCACCACCAGCCGGCCGTCCTGCGAGATCGCGCCACCGATCGAATTGCCCGCCTGGACGATGCGCCGTTCAATGCGCCCGGCCAGCAGATCGACCTTGGACAGCCCGCCGTCGCGGCCGAACACATAGGCGTAGCGCCCGTCGCGCGAATAGACGGCGGAAGCGTGCGACAGGTCGCCCAGTCCGTCGACGCTGGCGAGCCGTGTGCGATGAGAGGTTTCGACCACCTGGACGCGTCCGGCTGCGCGTTCGATCACGATGCCCAGATCGCCGGTTCCCCGCGACGATACCGGCGTTGCGGCGCATCCGGTCGCCATCGCCAACAGCCAGCCGGCGCCGCACAGAAGCCATGCGCGGCTCATCGCCCGCCCTCGCCTTTGGCCGGTTCCTGCGGAAATCCGTCTACCAGGCGGGCTGCCACCCAGCGCGCTTCGTCTTCGCCGAGGAAGCGACTCCAGCCCGGCATGGCGGTACCGGGCCGCCCCTGCAAGATGGTCCACACCAGGGAATCGGCGGACCGCTGCGCCAACGCCAGCGGCGTCAGCGCCGGTCCCAACCCGCCCTGCAGGGTCAGACCGTGACACGAACCGCAATCTTGCCGCACCATGCGGACGATCTCGCTTCGGCGGGGTTCGACAGGCTCGTTGGCATGGGCCGTCGACAGCGCCTGAAGCACGACGAGCAGGACGGCAGGGAGAACAATCCGCGGGAATGGCATTCCGGTTCCGATTCGATGCGCGAATGCTGCTCCGCTGTCGGCATGCCGGCATTGACCTCGATCAAGGGCGGCCGACGCGACGGCGGCGGTGCCCCCAATCGCGCTGAAACACGCTCAGCCCTTGAGGATCCAATCGACGACCGACTTGAGGTCGGCGTCGTTGATCTTTTCGGCATCGTTGGGCGGCATCGGAATCTGCCCCCACACGCCCTTGCCGCCACTGCGCACCTTGGCCGCGAGCTGTGCCGCCGCCCCGGCGTCGCCCGCATATTTGGTGGCGATATCCTTGAAGGACGGGCCGACCAGCTTCTTTTCCTTGGCGTGACAGGCCGTGCAGGCGGCCTTCTGCGCCAGCGCTTCCGAAGCGGACAACGGTGCCGACCAGATGCCGCAGGCCAGCAGCAAGGACAAGCCTAATTCAGTTTTCATCGCATCTCCCTCCCAGGGTTGAGCCGGATGGATCCGGCAAGAAAAGCGGGCGGCCCATAGCACCTGACCGCCCGCATGACCGTTGCGCGAAAGAGTCGACTCAGTACACGTCGTGCTGGGTGTTGTGCACGTTGAAGTGACCGGTCGGCGTGATCAGCTTCGGATCCTTGATCACGGTCTTGAGCTTCAAGGTCTTATCGTCCACCACCACGAGCGCCGACTCCTTGTTCTTGGCCGACCACACCGCGAACCACACTTCATCGCCCGCCTTGTTGTACTCGGGCTGCACCACCCGTTTTGCGCCATCGTCCTTGAGATCGGCCCATTCGGCGATCGGCAGCACCTTCGGCCCCTTCGAGAGGTCGTTGATGTCGTATACCGCGACCGATTGACTGAGCTTGGGATCCGGGTTCAGCGGCGTATCGACCCACAGGTTCTTCGACTTCGGGTGGGACTTGATGAACAGCGAACCGCCGCCCTGCCCCTTGACCACCTGCACCACTTTCCACGCGTACTGCGCATGCCCCTTCGGATCGGTGCCAATCAGCGTGACGTCCTCCGCCCCCAGGTGACTGGTCGCCCAGACCGGACCGAACTTCGGATGCATGAAATTGGCGCCGCGGCCCGGATGCGGAATCTTGCCGACGTCTACCAGGGCGGCGAGCTTGCCTTCCTTGGCGTCGATGGCCGCGATCTTGTTCGACTGGTTAGCCGCAACCAGAAAATAGCGCTTGGTCGAGTCCCAGCCGCCATCGTGCAGGAACGGCGCGGAGCCGATCTCGGTGATCTTGAGGGCGTCGATGTTCGAGTAATCGACCATCAGGGTCTTGCCGGTCTCCTTGACGTTGACCACGAACTCCGGTTTGAAATGCGAGGCCACGATCGAGGCAACGCGCGGTTCGGGGTGATACTCCTGCGTGCCGACCACCATGCCGCGCGTGGCGACGATCTTCTTCGGCTCCAGCGTGTCGCCGTCCATGATCACGAATTGCGGCGGCCAGTAGGAACCGGCGATCGCCAGCTTGTCCTCGTAGCCCTTGAATTTGGAGGTATCGACCGAACGCGCTTCGAGCCCGACGCGAATCTCCGCGACGTTGTCCGGTTTTTCCATCCAAAGGTCGATCATGTTGATCTTGGCATCGCGGCCGATCACGAACAGGTAGCGCCCCGATGCCGACAGGCGGGAGATGTGCACCGCGTAGCCGGTCTTGACGATGTTGATGATCTTCTTGGTGTCGCCATCGATCAGCGCCACTTCCCCGGTATCGCGCAGGGTCGTCGAGAAGATGTTGGTGATGTTGTAGTTGTTCATCTTCTTCTTCGGACGCTGGTCGGGCGGCACGATGACCTTCCAGGTCGATCGCATGTCCTTCATGCCGTACTCGGGCGGCGTCGGCGGCGTCTGCTGGACATAGCGCGCCATCAGATCGACCTGCTTTTCGGTCATCTCGCCCGAGGTCTGCCAGTTCGGCATACCGGCCGGGCTGCCATACGCGATGAATACCTTGAGGTAATCGGTTCCCTTGCCGATCGTGATGTCCGGCGTCAGCGGCTTGCCGGTCGCGCCCTTGCGCAGCACACCGTGGCAGCCGGCGCAGCGCTCGAAATAGATCTTGCGAGCCTCGTCGAACTCGGCCTTGCTCATCGCCGGCGCTTTGGGATTGATGTCCTGGTACATATCCACATCGGCCAGCGGCGAGCCCCCCGCCTGATACTTGACCTCGGCCGGCGCGTGCCCTTCCGTGGCCGGCTTCTTGTCCTGGGCAAATGCCTGGGCCATCGCCAGAGGCAGCGCGGCAAGTGCCACTACGGCGCCGAGCCACTTCCTGTGCTTGTTCATATCGCTTCTCCCTTAGTCGTCAGTCCGGATCGACGGAAACAGCCCATCCGGTTATCCACCGTCGCCTAGAGGTTCCACCGGGCGCCAAAAACCCGCCTTGACTCGGGTCAATTTCATCATCTTTGCGAATCGCTAAATTGCGGGTGACCGACACTTGGAAGGACGCCTGCGCAATGGAACCGACACTGGCAATCGAAGCACTCGACCTGCAGGCCGACGCGCCGCGGCTCGACAACCTACTGGCGCGGTTGCGCCATCTTCGCGCGCCACCGGCCACGCCGGGCCGGCAGCGGCCGCTTGCGCCGCGGCAGGCGCGCGTTGCTGCCGCGCAAGGCAAGGTGTATCTGGTCGGCGCCGGACCTGGCGATCCCGAACTGCTGACGTTGCGCGCCGCCCGGCTGCTGCAGAGCGCCGACGTGATCGTTTACGACCAACTGGTCGGCCACGGCGTACTGGAACTGGCACGTCCCGGGACGCGAAAGGTTTTCGTCGGCAAGCAGGCAGGCCGTCACTCGCTGCCGCAGGACGCGATAAACGCGCTGCTGGTCACCTTGGCGGGCGACGGCTCGCTGGTGGTGCGGCTCAAGGGCGGCGACCCGTTCATCTTCGGCCGCGGCGGCGAGGAGGTGGAGTGTCTGGTGGCCGCCGGCATCGCCTACGAGATCGTGCCCGGCATCACCGCAGCCAGCGGGATGGCCGCCTACGCCGGCATTCCGTTGACCCATCGTGACCATGCGCAGTCCTGCGTGTTCGTCACCGGCCACCTCAAGGACGGCAGCGCGAATCTCGACTGGCCGGCGCTGGCGCGGCCGCATCAGACGGTCGTGATCTACATGGGGGTCGGCGCGCTGGGCGAAATTTGCCGCGAACTGGTGGCGCACGGCATGCCGGCGAATCTGCCTGCCGCCCTGGTGCGCAAGGCGACGCTGCCCGAGCAACGGACCGTCGCCGGCACCCTCGCCACCTTGCCGGAATTGGCAATCGAGCGTGCAGTGAGCGCGCCGGCCCTGATCGTCATCGGCGAAGTGGTGGGCCTGCACCAGCGCTTCGACTGGTTCGAGAAGCGCGCACAGGCGCTGTCGGCTGTCGCCGGCTGATCAGACCACGCGCGAAAAGGCCTGGGCGAGCGCCGCAGCGGCCTCGTCGACGGCGCGATTGGCGTCGTCGAACATTTTCCCAAGCGCAAAGAAGGCGTGAATCATCCCCGCGTAGCAGGAATAGGTGACGTCAACCCCTGCGGCACGCATGCGTTCGGCGTAGGCCAGGCAGTCGTCGACCAGCGGGTCGTATTCGGCGGTGAGCACAAGAGCAGGCGGCAAACCGGTCAGATCGGGCGCCAGTAGCGGCGAGGCGCGCCAGTCGGCACGTTCGGCCTCGCTGTGAAAATAGCAGTTCTGGAAGCGGCGGATCGAGGCCTGCGTCAACAGGTAGCCATCTGAGAACAGTGTGTGGGAGGAGCGCAGGCCGCGCTGATCGGTGGCCGGATAAACCAGCAACTGAAAACACGGCTGGACGCCGCCCCGGTCGCGCGCCAGCAGGCAGGCCACCGCTGCGAGATTGCCACCGGCGCTGTCGCCACCGACCGCGATGCGGCGCGCGTCGACCGCAATATCGCCGGCATGGTCGAGGAACCACTGCAGTGCGAAATCGACATCCTCCACTGCCGCTGGAAACTTGTGCTCGGGCGCCAGCCGGTAGGCCACCGAGGCCACCGCGCAGCGCGCCTTGTTCGCCAGTTCGCGACACAGCACGTCGTAGCTTGCCAGATCGCCGATGGTCCAGCCGCCGCCGTGAAACCAGACCAGCAACGGCAGCGCCTCTACGTTGCCGGTGCCCGCAGCACGGTAGTAGCGGGCATTGAGCGTCGGCCCGTCGGGTCGCGCCAACGCCAGTTCGCCGGCTTCGGCAACCGCCGGCGCGTCGGGCCGGAAGCCGAAATGCATCTTCTGCGATTCGTGCCGCATCTGCTCGATCGACAGATCATGAAACGGCGTCGTACCGCGCCGATGGATGCGGTCGAGCATTGCCTGGGACTGGGGATGGAGCGGCATCGTCGTAAGCTGCGCGTCAACGCGCGCCATGCGGGAGGATCAGCGGATCAGCGTCTGGTTGCGCTGGTAGAGGCTCAACACCCGCGGGACGTAGCGCTGGGTTTCGCGATACGGCGGTATCGTGTTGCCGTTGCGAATCACCGATTGCGGCCCGGCGTTGTAGGCGGCTACCGCCATCGTCAGGTCGTTGTTGAACATCGCCAACAGGTCTTTCAGATAGCGCGCGCCGGCAGCGATGTTGGCCGCCGGGTCGCGCGAATCGGCCACGCCGTACTGGCGTGCGGTGGTCGGCATCAATTGCATCAGGCCGACCGCGCCTTTTGGCGACACGGCGTTCGGGTTGTAGTTCGATTCGGCCTCGATCACCGCGTGCAGCAACGCGCCGGAAACGCCATGCTGTTGCGCGGCGGCGGCGATCGCGTTGCCGAAGCGCGCCCTGCCCTTGCCGTTTGGCGGCTCCTGCGAGGGCTCGTTGCGCGCGGCGATGCGTTCCACCGGCTCGGTCAGGATGCGCTCGAAACCCGGCCCGCTCGGGACGTTGGTCAGATTGACAACGCCGTCCTCGTCCACCCGCATGAAAATGTCGGCATCTGCCAGCGGCGCAAAGGCCAGCCCGCCGACAAGAAAACATCGGGCGATACGCTTGCGGGACTGGCGGATTTGCATCGCGGTCATCGCTACTTCCGTTCGAATCGCATCGGTACTTGGCTTGCCGTGGCCGAAAAGCCTGTCGGTTATAACGGCCGGCCAAGCCCGCCGGTTGAATCGACACCCCACGCTGTCGTCGCCTGCCGCGGTCCGGCAACTGGCGGCAAGACCCACCCTGCGCTACCATTCGCCGCCCCGTTCGTCCGGGCTGGCGAAGAAATCATCCGGCGAGCCGCCTGATTTGGTGCCGGGAGGGGGACTCGAACCCCCACACCCTCACGGGCGGCGGATTTTGAGTCCGCTGCGTCTACCGATTCCGCCATCCCGGCCGGATGGACTGCCGACCGCGTCGGCCTTGCAAAGA
>WBZS01002120.1_pt1 | contig 13098 bp, 9 predicted proteins | sample 5204201 | NCBI WGS metagenome assembly WBZS01 (sample SAMN12344357, study PRJNA552823) | activated sludge metagenome | biome: Activated sludge suspended growth; feature: Nitrification reactor; material: Wastewater; isolation source: activated sludge from nitrification reactor of wastewater treatment...
CGGCGACCACCGAGAAATCGACCTGGTAGGTTACTGGACTAAGACGTTCAGCCTGATATGGCAACAAGGGGTCCAGCCATGCGTCGTTCTGGGCAAACAGCGACGGAACCAACGCGGCAGCCCAAAACACGAACAAAGTGACGTTGAATGCTTGAGTCTGGATCATCGGAAGGCTCCTGTTTAGATTTTTGAAATGATGAGGTAGGCAATTGCTGCGAGAATCGCACCGCAAGGCACCGTGCTGACCCAAGCAATAAGGATTTCGCCGACCTTTCGCCACTTCGCTTGCCGCGCGCTCGCTCCCATTCCTAGTAGTGACCCAACACTGACATGCGTCGTACTAACAGGAAAGCTATGAAAACTGGCCGTCGTTACGAGTCCTGCAGTAACGAGACTGGCCGCAAATCCCTGCCCAGGGTCCATTCCGGTAACTTTCTTGCCGAGCGTTTCCGCAACACGCTCGGAATCCAAAAGTCCACCCATTGCAATGGTCACTGCGACGGCCAAGAATCCCCAGCGAATATCAATGCCGGGGGCAACTAGTAGAAGCGCTGCCATTTTAGGGGTGTCGTTGAGCCCGCGGGCGAAGCTGGCTGCTCCGGTACTCATGAAATGCAGTGAATCCAAAATCCGCGTGCGATGATCGGGTGCCAGTCCTAAATTTTTCAGGATCCAATAAACGACCGCCCCCAAGAACATCGCCACCAACGGACTGAAGAATAGCGGATAGAGAAAGTTCTTTCCTAGCGCCGAAAATTGAACTTCTGATCCACTGCCAGCCAACCCCGCTCCCAGCAACGCTCCAACCAACGCATGCGTCGTCGAAACGGGAAACCCGAAACGCGTCGCAAGAAAGCTCGTCAGCGCGGCCCCCGTTGCGACAGAACTGACGAAAGCTGGCGACTGGACCAACTCCTCCGGCACTATGCCACGACCACTGAACTTTTTCAGCAGTCCTTCGGTAAGAAAAAGTGCCGCCACGGAGCCAGCAAACGTCAAGGCCGTTCCCCAATAGAGCGCGAAGCGGCGCGAAGTGGTTCGGCTGCCGTAGAGCGAAGCGACCCCCTTGAAATTGGCGTTGGCTCCGTTGGTAAAGGCAACAAAACAGACAGCGAGAAGAAGGATTACGATCAGCACGTGGTTCCGCCTCAACGAGCCTTGTTTTCTTGGGTCTCGGCAGCGTGTTGTTTCAGTGCCGCGTATTCCTTCCATGAACCTTCGTATAGTCGCACGTTTGAATATTGTGCGACATGCTTCAAATAGAATCGAAGCAAGCTTCCTTCACGCGAAGTTCCACAATAGACGATGATTTCCTTGTCGGGAGTTAAGCCAGCGTCGTTGAGGTCTGCTTTCACTCCTTCGAAAGGCAGGAATTCGTGGGTGTTGTCTTTCCCCATTAGCCGTGCCCAGTGAAAGCTGATGGCCCCGGGAATATGGCCCTTACGCAACCAAATATCGTCTTTACCTAGGTACTCGTTGAGTGGGCGAGCGTCAACGAGGACGACATTTGGCTGATTCTTGCGTTCCAATAACTCCTCTATTGAAATGCCGATTCCCTTATTGTCTTCCGCAGGCAACGTTCCTTGGGGATTTCCGAAGTACTCCTGAGTGACGGGCAACTTCGCCTGTTGCCACTTCGGCAAACCGCCATCCACGATGCGGATGTCTTTTACCCCGTACTTCTCAAGCACATAGGCAACCATGCTGGCGCTGAGGATTTCGTCGTTTGGAAGCTTTTCGCCGGTCGCATAAATCAAGTGCGTCCGATTACGATTTACACCAGCTCGAATCAATAAAACTTTAGTGAGTTCGTCCGGAAGGTACTGAACGGGCACTCCGTCATCGGTCCCACGAAGGGTGTCAAAATTCAGATGATGCGCTGTGGGGATGTGCCCACGGAAGTAATCCTTATAGCCACTCCGAGTGTCAAGCACGATCGGCTTTTTGGCTGCATCCGAACTTTCGATTAGGCGCTGTGCTTCAATAGGAGAAATGATTCCAATTTCAGCACGAGCAGTGGAGCCGACGAGCAACAAAATAATCGCAGCAAGCAAACGTTTCATTGGCAATTCCCGTAGAGAACAAGCAAATCAAAGTTATTCCTTATGAACTACGTTGCGAATCTGCATTCGGAAAGAGAATTCAACGATTCCCGCGTCTTCGCAGTCATCCGCCCAACGTCGCTCAAATGGATGTTTGAGCGTATGATCGCGCCAAATGATTGTCAAGCAGACCGAAATGGCTGCACCTCGCTGACACGGCAAATGTTTCGTTCCGCTGGCTTGTGAGTTTCCCTTGAGATACGATAATGACTGACCAATGTAAAATAGTTCACGTGTTTTTTTGCATTACAACGGTAGACGATGGCCTCCGACACATCTTCATCTGAACAAGCAGCAGTTTGCGCCACGTTCTTGAAGGCATTGGGGGATCCGGTTCGTCTGCAGATTGTCAAAGCACTTCAATGTGGTCCACTAACCGTGTCGGACTTGGCCGAGCTGCTCAACCTGGAAATGCCGAACGTTTCCCACCATTTGCGAGTACTTTTTCACGCCCAGTTGGTCATCACGGTAAAAGTTGGGAAGTTCAGCTACTATCGGCTGAACCCGGATTTCCTTCCGAATCGTTCGGTCACGAAGTCCCTTGACTTTGGTTGCTGCAAAATTAATTTGCGAGACTAAACCACGGTTTGCTCCCGTCAACTCGAACCTCCGCCCGGTAGCTAAAACTTAGAGGCCGCACCCGGCCAATTACGTGCTCGCATCATTTTGTAAAGCTCCTGCCTAGGGCCATCTGTTTTGAGTCTACGAGCTGTCCTTAGGCAATCTTAAATGAGTTATTTCGATGGTTCTCCGCATGGCTGCGAGAAAAACGAATGTCAGGTAGGACCAATTATTGAATCACAGTCGTTAGCCTTGGTGCGTTACTGACGAACGTCGACCGATTGCGGGAGAACGATGCCATGGCCATTCTCCGGATTTGGACTGTCAATTTTTCCGTTATTCGCGAGGTTTGGACTATGCGAGTTTATCGATATGCATGGGATCGAATTTTTCCCCCGAGAGAGGATCAATAGCGCGGCGGCTGCGCTAACAGGCCTCCAGGTCGAGACTGGCGTGATTTGCTGTTGAATTCCGAGAGCGTCGGCCTATGGTTTGCTCGTGGGCATCAGGGGAACGCGGGGAGCTTTGGTCAGCGAGAATGTAAGGTTTTTGTCCCACGAGTTATCACAATTGACCATCTCGCGAATATGCTTCCAGATTTCCACCGGCGGCCCAAACTCTCGCCAGTCAATGGTCAAGACCTTGACGCCGCGGCGGCGCATCTCGCTGATTAATTTTTGATAGTTGGCGTATAGCTGTTGCAAATAGTCGAGAGGTACGCCGTCCTCTTGCGACCGGCCACGCATAGCCATCCGCTCGTAGCATTCTTCGGGAGGCACGTCCAGAAAAACAAAAATGTCCGGTGGCATTACATCGCGACTCATGTTGCGATAGACGTCAACATACAATTCGTATTCTTCGGGAGTCATGAAGCCGCGTTCCATTGCCGTCGTTGCAAAAACGGTATCGCCGTAGATGGGGCGGTCTTGGACGACAACGATTCCTTGAGAACCCCAGGCCTGTTCGACGGCCAAACGGTGCTGCTCGTATCGTTGGCAAAGCATGAACATTTGCATCGCGAAACCGCCACCGGTGTTTTTGCCAGTTTGCAGATCTTCGTAATAACGTTCGAGGAAATGGTTGAATTTGGGGTGGTGAGTCGGTTCTTCCAAGACGCGTGCTGGCCAGCCCGATGCTGTCGCGGCCGACGCAATCGCATGGCAGGCATTGGTTTTTCCGGCCCCAATGTTGGCATCAATCGTGATGAAAAGGCCCTTTTTTTCCTGAATTCTTCCGATAGCCATGAGTATTTCCTGTTTGGTTATTGTGGGCGAGCAGTCGATAAGTTACCGCCAGTCACAGCAATGTGCAAGCAGCAAAAATTCCGTGAACCAATGCGATTTTTTGACGATAGGCAAGACGTGGTTGATAATTCTAGGGAGGCAAATTGCGCAGCACCCAATGCATGAAATCACTCATCAATAAGAAGCAAAAAAAAAACGTGCCAGCTTTGGGCCGGCACGTTGTAAATTTCTCTTGACTCTGGTTCCTGAAAAATCAGTTCTTTTTCTGAATCGGAATGCAATACAATCGCGTCCGATCGGAAACAAACATCTTTCCGTTCGCGATGGTCGGAGTCGTATAGACCGAGGAATAGTTGACCGTGTCAAATTGTTTGATCACGTTTGCCTTTACCTTGGTCGCTTCGAAAACAATCAGTCGGCCATCTTCGGTTCCTAGGAAGACCTTTCCGTCCACATGCAAGGGTGATCCCCAAATGGCCGATTTTGTATCGTAAGTCCAATGTCGTTTGCCAGTTTCATTGTCAACACAATGGAGGTAGCCACTCAAATCTGAGATGAATACTAAATCTCCATGCACTGACGCCGTTGACAGAGTTCGGCGAAAAATGGAATCACCCGCCTCGCCCGTCACGGTTCCTTTATCGTCATCCGCACCGCCGTAGTGCCAGAAGGCTCCGTTGTTGGGGTTCGGTGTTCCCGGCGAGTTGATTTCACCAAGTTCCCGGCTTATGTCACCTTTCTTTGTCGCATCGATGCGGTAGAAATGTCCGGTGCCTTCCCCGTGTTCCGGGTCTTGTCCCACAGCCAGATATACACTGTTGTTATGGAAAACTGGCGTGGCAATGATGTAATTTCTCGTACCAGCACCGCCCAATTGATAGCGAGCTTCTTTGGGATTCAAGTCAAAATCCCAAACCAACTCCCCATCTTCGGCTTTCAAGGCGTAACAATGCCCATTCCCGCCAGCGAAAAATACCAGAGTCTGACCATTGACGGTTCCGACAGAGGGACTGCTCCATTGTCCGTGTAAGACTTTGTCGCCTGGTTGGTTGTTTTCCCAAACAAGTTTTCCCGTGTTTTTGTTCACTGCAATGAACGAAGGTGATTGTGGTGAAGGCAATTCCAAGTGAGCTTCGTCGACACCATTGCTGGTAACCAAATAAATCAAGTCACCGGAAATAACGGGCGAGCTGGTTGCGAGATTGTGTGGAAAGACTCCAAGTTCGTTGATCATGTCATAGGACCAGACGATGTCGGCGTCTTCGTTCTCCGAATCGACTTCTTCCTTGAAATCGCCGTCGTTGTCGCCGTCGAGAAAACCTTGGGTGTCTACGCACATCAACTCCGCGCGATTGGTGACGACCCACAAGCGGTCCCCTTCAACACAACAAGAAGAACAGATCCCTTGCTCCGGCCAGTCTTGGACCTGCCCAATCGGGAGTTTTTCACGTGTAAGTTGCCACAGGAATTTGCCGTCATTTTCATCGAAGCACAGCAGCACCCCACGGTCGCCCTTGTGCTTGGGACGATATTCGGCACCGTTATTTGTCCCTACAAACACTTTGCCGCCCGAAACCACCGGGTTTCCGTAGGTTTGAGTGCCAAGTTTTGCCGTCCAAGCGACATTCCTATTCGCTTTCATATCGAAATCGAGGCTAATTCCAGTTGCATCGCAATACATGTTTCGCGAAATTGTTCCACCCCACATTGGCCAGTCACCCGTAATTTTTACGTCACTAGGCGTGGCCGCGTTTTCGGTGACCGGTGGATTAACTGGCGTTGTTTTCGAAAGCTCTTCGGTCTTGGGCTTTTCTGAAGCACCGGAGTCGCCCTTGGGAGCTTCGGATTTTTGGTCAGCCGATCTATCGGTAGTTGCTTTTGAGTCGTTCGTTGCCTTGTCGTTTTGAGCCTCCGCTGGTTTGGCGGGTGGGTTCTTGGCGGCGGCGGACGGACTTTCCCCAGCATCGTCGACTTTCCGAGGCGAGCCTGGGGCGGGAGCCGCGGGGAGAGTCTTTTTGCTCATGTCCGGTTTCGTCGGCTTGGTGGGTGGCGAATCGCAACCCGTTATCCATAACAGTGATAACGCGCAAGCCATCGAAAAGTTAAGCATGCCGTTCGTGGTCTTCATCATGTCAAATAATCCTTGATCAAGTATTGTTGGTTTTTCGGTTTGCAAAGGTGCCGGCAAAAAGTCTTTGGTTATTTTTCGAAAGTCACCTTTACGTTATCAAAGTGGCAATCGGTCGTCGCATAGACGTACAGTCCCGGGCTACCGTTTTCGTTCGGATGAGGGTCACTGTGTTCAAGAGTCCACGCTTCCGGTTCGGCCTCACCAGCTGACCAGATCTTGCCGTAAAGTTTGGCCTCGCCATTTTCTACTTTGACCGAGAATTTAAGCGTGTACCATTTGTCGGCTTCTACGGTGTAAGGCACTTCTTTGGCATTGTGCAAATGGGCTTGCCAACTTTGGACCTCAACTTTGTTGTAATTGCCTTTGATCAGAAACGTGTAGCGATTTGCCGTCACGCCAATATTCGGCAGCTGGCGAGCTTTTTTCGACATCATCACATCGGCCTGAATCGTGTAGTCCTTCATCGAGGGATCACCGAGATAGATCGTGTGACTCGGTCGACCTTTTGCAGTGCCTGCTCCGGCCAAGGCGATGCATGTGTTATCGCCGATTTTCTTTGGTTTGGCTTTGGCGAAAGCTCGGAGCCAGGACGGCGGCATTTGCACTCCCGTCAGTCCTTCGAAGTTCCAAGACCAATCTTGCGAACCTTTGAAGGCTCGGATCCGCGACGTCGCGGTTAGTTCACCAACTTTCGTAGATACGGTTCCCGCAAAGTCCTTGTCGACTACCGGCACCGTGACGGAATTGCCTTCAACAGTCAGCCCTTCGAGCTCTTTTGAAGCTGAAAGGGCAGGATCTTCCTTTTTGATGAAGCGGCCGTGTTTGTCGAAGCAATGCAATTCATATTTTTTTGATTGTCCAGGAGCGATTACGGTTTCATAAGGGCGAAGCTGTGCTACGGCGATTTCCGATTCAGCCGCAGGTTCTTTTGGTTGTTCCGGGACAGGTTCGCTTCCGCTGGGAGCACCAGAACTAATGCAAATCGTGCGGTCGCGAGTCACCACCAGGATTCGTCCGTTGGAAATGGCAACGGATGCATAGATTTCATCATGGCCGGGACCCTTGAGCGAATTCATTTGGACATGCGAGAGCACCTCGCATTTCTCACGGGATGGTTTCAAAATCCACATGTTGCCGTTGACTTCTGTGAGGTAAATCTTTCCATCGGCCCACACTGGAGAGCCCTTGCCGACGGTTCCGCAGTTTTGCGACCAGAGGTCTGCGCCGGTTTTTGCATCCAAGGCGAACAAATAACCCGTGTCGGTCATGACATAGAGGATGCCGTCGTGATGAAGAAGTGAAGCATAGTCGGCCTTGATGCCGTCACGACGCCAAACGGTCGCGTTGGCCGCATCGGTGACAGCCTTTGCAGCGTCGATGCAGCGCACGCTGCCGAATTCTGGCGAGTCAACATTGTCGGCACCGTGCGAAGCGTACACGAGATTTCCCACGACAATCGGTGAAGCGTTAATGGCAGACTTGGACATCAAGATTCCCCAAAGTTTCTTGCCTGTTCTCGCTTGCATTGCGTACATGCCACCATCACCATTACCTCCAATCAGCATGCGTTGACCATCGATCACAGCGACTACTGGGATCGAATAGTTTGTACCTTCGGGAGCAATCCCCGGGGCGGACACCCACTGCAGCTCGCCAGTTTTCTTGTCAAAGGCGTAATAATAATGCAGCGGGCCTGGGCCTTTGGTTTCACCCCAATTTGCTGCCAAGAAACTAACGATGACCAGTCCTTCGTCGACAATTGGCGTTTGCAAACGACCACCGTAACCCAAGATTTCCCCATATTCTTCGACCAGCGAATGTTCCCAGAGAACTTTGCCATCCTTGTCATAGCAACGAAAGATTCCGGAAACTGAATGCAGGTAAACATTGCCCGTTTCTGTATCGCCACACATGGCCGCCCAGCCAACGCGGGGCGAAGGGATATCCGTTTGAAAAACATTGAATTTGTGATTCCACAAAACGTTTCCAGTCTTGGCATCCCAACACATCACTTGTTCGCGTGAGTGAATCTTTTGAATGGGATCGTTGAAGTCATCTGCGGTGCGGCAATCCAAGTAAACCCTGTCGCCGAGAATCACAGGCGTCGAACGACCCCCAACCTCGGACTTCCACAGGACGTTCTTGCCGTCCAATGACCATTCCGAAGCGAGCCCCTTTTCACGGGAAACGCCAGTCTGTTCGGGTCCACGCCACGTGGCCCAATCATCAGCTTGCACCAATGATGTCGCCAAGAATGTCACAAGAAACGTCGAATACAACAAACGGTTCATTTTTCAAAACTTTCTTTGGAAACGAAACTCTACTGGGAACACGAGCGGGTGCGTTCGTCAATTGCAAACTTTGCGATTGAGCCACAGGGCCCCCATCTACTTTTGCCATCTATGTAATCTAACGCAAAACCATTTTGCCGTCATCAACTGGAGTGCAAGCGAAAAGCAAAAAGCGATGGCTTTACAATCAGGTTTTCAAACTCCCTGAAAAAAGTCGCGGAACTTTCTAGGATTGAGTGGGTTGTGGCCCGTTTGCGGAAACACGAGTCACTGTGACGATCGCACCTTGAATTCGAACCACGCGAATCTTGGTGCCGGGGTCGATGAACTCGCCGTCGCTTACAACATCGACACTGCGGCTGGCGAAACGAGCCCGTCCTGCCGGGCGTAATACAGTCACAGACTCGCCCCAATCGCCGACTGATACAATCGGGTGTGCTACCGGTTCCCGCTTGGGAGTGGACGAATTTTCCTTTTTGGGGTCACTTCGAGCTCGTTCGCCGGGCGGCGCCAAAACGATTTGATTGAAAAAAGGAATACGCCCGATCTTCTTGGTGATCACGACTCCGCCGATAACGATCAATGTCATCGCGACGAAAATCATGGTTAACGTGTTGACGAATTGACTAACTTCGGTGGTCGTTTGGGGGATTACGAAACTTTGGCTGGCCAAGACGGCGCTGGCTAAAACCAAAAGGAAACCAAGGATTCCCGACACGCCCCAGCCTGGTATTACAAACAATTCGATGACGATGAGTCCGACGCCGCCGATGAATAGAAGCACTTCCAGGATCCCGGCAGTGCCCCCCATGAAGTTGCTCCAAAAGAATAAGCCGGCACACAATGTCGCAATGATGCCCCCTGCCCCAATACCCGGCGCGCTCAGCTCCACATACAACGCCAGCGCACCGATGATGATTAGCAATGCGGCAATGATCGGATGGGAAAGGACTGCGGCAATCGTATCGGTGGTTTTATGTCTCAGCACACGAGCCTGATCAAGCTTGAATTGCAAACGATTTGAAAGTTCCTGCTTGTTATTCACTGTTTCCGAGGCGAGTCCCAGCTCGACAGCACGCCGACCCGACAATTCCAAAAAACGCTCGGGTCCGCTTTCCGGAACGAGTTGCCAAGGTTCCTGAGGTTGTTCTTTCGCGTCGACTCGGGTGGTCTTGAATTCGATTTTGCCGTCCACTGATTTTTGCGAGAAGACTAACACGTCTTTGTCGATCATTGCTTCGACCAACTCTGGTGGGCGACCTTTGGATTCCGCCAGCCCGCGGCCAAAGGCCACCACATCGCTAATGATCTTGGCCGGTGCAAAACGGAATGCAAAAGCTCCCGGGTCCTGATAAATCACACCAATGTCCCCGATTCTTGCCTCGGGTGTCATGATCAATTCGTCTGTGCCGATGGCGGCAAGAGCCGCTCCGCTCAACGCAGCGCGGTCGCAATAGGCAACCGTGTAAGCCCAATCGAGATCCCGCAGAATTTCGCCTATCGCGTAGCTTTCCTCCAATTGCCCGCCCGGGCTGTCGAATTCAACGACGATTAAATCGGCTTTCGCGCGTTTCGCGGTTTCAACCCGCGAGCGAAAGTATCGGAGCTTCGCTCCATGTATCTGTCCGCGGAATTCGATGATGAAGGCTCGTTCAAATCGCTCCGGACGCGTCTTGATCTTTCCGTTTACTTTCTGTGCGAATGCCCCAGCTGGCAACAGCCCAACCAAAAAAATCGCCAGCACCCTACCGAGCAAAGCCAGTGAAAAGCGATGAATCCGCGAGATGCTGAAGGGCATTTGAAACGCTAGCGAATGATAGGAATTTGGTTTAGACAAAAAAATTAAGGCGGATTAGATTGTTTCCTACGCGATGAGTCCAAGTCAATCAGAGAGAGTATTTTCTGAGGCAACAAACGACCGTCGCTCAGCAGCCCTACCCTATTTTGTGATTGTTTGCAAAACGTTCTCAGCGGAATGATTCTGCGGGAAAAGGTGGCTGCGTTCTGGCAGGGATGGTCAGAAAAACCCGATTCAGCCGAAGCTTCTGGAAATTTGATCTTCGGCTCAAATCCCAGCATTCAGCGGCCAAATGATGGAGGTGTCAAGGATGGCACGATGGCAAGACTCGCAGTGTGGTGTCAGCGCGGCAAACCGTTTCTGGAAGTTGCTTCCTCGCCTACTAATTCTCATGGCTATCGGTTCCTTCGAGATCCGATCGCTTTACGCCCAAGACAAGGCGGCCAGAATTTATTTCTTCTCTATGGAGGGCTGTCCACCGTGTGCTCAAATGGAACCGGGCATCGACGATTTGATTCAAAAAGGTTATCCCATTACGAAAGTCGACGCTCGGCGACAGCCAAAGTGGGTCGCTCAATTCAAAATCACCAACACGCCCACGACCGTCTTCGTCGAAGGCAATCGTGAAGTTGCCCGACACAGCGGCGTTTTGGCCATGTCGGCGTTAAGCAATTGGCTCGACAACGCTCGCTCAGCCGGATCAAGGTCAAACCTTGTCTCAAGCAATGCTCGAAGTGTCGTCGAATCCGACACCCCCTCCAAACGACAAGTTGTTCCAAATGACCTTGCCAATAACGCGACGGTAGGCACACGAACTCCGCAAACAGAAGGCGAGCTGGCGGCGATGCGCTCAACGGTTCGCATTCGCGTCGAAGACAATGAGAGTTTTTCGTTCGGCTCGGGAACGGTGATTCATTCTCATGAAGGAGCATGTCTGGTTCTGACTTGTGGACACTTGTTTCGTGATAGCCAAGGCAAGGGCTCGGTTACCGCTGACGTTAATTGGGCGGACGAAAAACAAGTCACGGTTCCAGGAGAGGTCATCAGCTATGACGCAGATGCCAATGATGTAGCACTCGTTGTGATCCGCCCTGGTTTTCACATTCCTGCAGTTTCTTTGGCTTCCCCGACTGAGAGTATTGCAGTTGGAGAAAGTGCGTTCAGCATCGGTTGCGACAAGGGTCAGCCGCCCACCATTCGGGCCACCAAAATCAAGAACCACTCCTATTACGATGGCTCGCACAAATATGACATTTTTGGCCGTCCATCGATTGGCCGGAGCGGCGGTGGGTTGTTTCGTAAAGATGGTTCATTGGTCGGCGTCTGCAACGCCGCGGCCGTAAACGAAGACGAAGGAATTTTTACTTCGTTGGATAATATCCATGCCGAACTTGGACGCGCGAAGTTAGCTCATCTATTCCAACAACCAGACGCACGGGTGATTGCTGCTGCGGAGGTCAACCCAACGCGCAAGCAAGGCGTTCGCCCAGAAAATCTGCGCAAACAAAACGAACCCCTCAAAAATCCGATTCCTGCACCCAGTCCAGAGCTCTTGGCATTAGCCGCCGAGGTCAAAGCCCAACGGCAGGATCAAGTCGCCGCGGCAAACGACATTCCCCAATCGCTGTCGCCCATCCCGACTGTTAGAAACGCCAGCTTGGAAGCGAATGGCGACCCTGCTGGCCAATTAAACCCTGCTAATCGCGGCACAAACGACACGGAAGTGATTGTTCTTGTTCGTTCGAAGGCGGACCCGCGAAATACAGAAACGATCGTGTTGGACGACCTCCCTCCCGGATTTGTGGATGACCTCCGCAGCCGATCGCGCACGACGCAGCCTCAGGAAATGCGGGATTTGGCGGAATTGCGCAATTCCATGCCCGAATTGCGAGAGTCTAAAGGACAACGGAATCCTAGCCTCCGCGCCCAGTCTCCTCGCTAGACAAAAATGTCGATGATTTTGGCTGCTTTGCAAAAAAATTCGGAACAATGGTGCAATTGGTTTGTTTACATAAACAATTGGCAGAGTTTACGCACAAGTATTCCCCGGCCTGCTGAGTTGTTGATCAGCAGGTGCCTTTTGCAGAATTGATGCCTTCGTGGCCGACATGGATCTGGCTTTTGCATAGACAACCAAGTTGATTTTGCGAGAACGAAGCTTTGTGAACTTCAACCGATGCCGCTATTATCAGTTCAACTGGTAGTTCAACCATTTGGTAAAACTACTTCAAAATGCAACCACCTGTTACGTCTTTTGTATTTGAGGAGATCTTGAAAATGTTGTCCCGTCTTGTTTTTGGCCTATTTGCTTGTTCGGTGCTTTTGTTTTCGGCGAGTGCTTTCGCTCAACCGGGAGGGGGAGGACCTGGCGGTCGAGGCGGCTTCATGGGTGGTGGCATGAGCTCCGCAATGCTGTTGATGAACGAAAAAGTTCGTGAGGAATTGGACTTGGTCGACGACCAAATCAAGACTTTGGAAGAACTTCAAGAAAAGTCTCGCGAAAAGATGACCGAATTGTTCCAGGACATGCGAAATGGTGGCGATCGCCAACAGGCCTTTGAACAAATCCGTCCCAAAATGGAAGAGATGACCAAAGAATTAGAGCAGGATGTCGATGAAATTCTCCTGCCCGACCAACGACGGCGATTGAAACAACTCACGAACCAAATGCGGGTTCGAGGCCGTGGCGGCGTTGGAACCGGCTTGTTGGACAACGAAGAGTTGAAGAAAGAAATCGGCATCACTTCTGAACAAGAAGAAAAAATGCGTGCCGAAGCGGAAAAGGCACAAACAATGTTGCGAGAAGAAACTGCCAAGTTGCAAAAGAAGGCGATGGACAAAGTCCTCGAGGTCTTAAGTGCAGATCAACGCAAAAAGTACGAAGATTTGGTTGGCGACCAGTTTGATTTTGGTCAAAACCAGTTTGGTGGTGGTCGCGGTGGTCCTGGCGGTGGTCCTGGCGGTGGTCCTG
>WBZS01002121.1_pt1 | contig 13096 bp, 9 predicted proteins | sample 5204201 | NCBI WGS metagenome assembly WBZS01 (sample SAMN12344357, study PRJNA552823) | activated sludge metagenome | biome: Activated sludge suspended growth; feature: Nitrification reactor; material: Wastewater; isolation source: activated sludge from nitrification reactor of wastewater treatment...
TTTAACGTGTGGAAAATGGACTTGGCGTCTCGCGAGAATCAAGTTCAGGTCACCAAGCATCTAACACACCCAGTTCGTTTTCTTAGCATCGCCAACAACGACACCTTGTGCTACGGCTACAACGGCCAAGTCTGGGTCAAACCGGCAGGTGAAGAACCACGCGTTGTAGAGATCAAAATCGCCGCCGGGCCTCGTGACAACGGATTCACCGTCGAGCAATTGCGCAGCGGCGCGACGGAAGTTACGGTGTCGCCCAACGAAGAAGAAGTTGCCTTCGTCGTCCGCGGCGAGGTGTTCGTCGCCAACGTCGAATTCGGCACGACCAAACGGATTACGAACTCACCGCAACAGGAACGCAGCGTCACTTGGGGAGCCGACAACCGCACCCTGTACTACGCTGGCGAACGAGACAAATCTTGGAATCTATATCAAGCGAGAATTACTCGCGAGGACGAACTGGGATTTGCAAATGCAACAATCATTACGGAAGGTCCGCTGTTGGTTTCCGAAGATGAAACGTTTCAGCCACTGGCATCGCCAGACGGAAAAAAACTTGCCTATTTGAAGAATCGAACTGAACTGATGGTCTTGGACTTGGAAACCAAAAAATCCAGCACCCTTTTGCCCGCGAACGCCAATTTCTCTTATACCGACGGCGACATTACCTATCGGTGGTCTCCCGATAGCCGCTGGCTCGTGACGACCTATCATGGGCACGAATCGTGGACCAAAGAGATCGGAGCAATCAACCTGGCGACGGGCGAAGTCACGAACCTTGTTAATAGTGGTTACGCTGAATCCAATCCGCTGTTCGCGTCAAATGGTACGGCAGTTCTGTTTTCCAGCGACCGCTTTGGCGAGAAAAACCACGCGAGCTGGGGCGGTGAACAAGACGTCATGGCCTTGTACCTCAATCAGGCAGCGTTCGACGAGGCGACTTTGAGCAAGGAAGAATTGGCCTTGGCCAAAAAGCGTCGTGAGAAAAAAGAAACGGCAAAAGAAAAAGACGAGGCCAAGAATGGCGAGAAGAAAGATGACGCGGTCAGCAATAACAAAGACGAAAAAGTCGCTGACTCCGCTGCAAAAGACACCAAGTCAGCGAAAGCCAAAGACGTCAAGCCGATCGACTTCGATTTGAAAGACCTGGAATTGCGCACCCGTCGATTGACCTTGCATTCTTCGGACTTGGGCAATTTCGATTTGTCCCCCGACGGCGAACAGCTTATTTACACAGCTCAAGTCGACGACAAATGGGGGGTGTGGATGTCGAAAGTTCGCGATCGATCAACGACCAATATCTTTCCGATCGGCGGAGGCGATGGTGACAACGCTCGCGGTGGTGGAGGCGGCGGTGGTGGCGGAACTGTGCAGTTCACCAAAGACGGAAAGGGAGCATTCCTATTTCAATCCGGTGGAAAGATCTTGAAATTGAATTTGGCTGCAACGTCTTCGGGAGGTAAAGCCTCCGCAGAACCGGTGAATTATTCAGCTGAGATGACGGTGAATAGCCCTGAAGAGCGAGCATACATTTTCGAACATGCGTGGCGACAGGTGAAATGCAAGTTTTATGATCCGCAACTGCACGGAGTGGATTGGGACGCGATGAAGACCTACTACATTGCCTTCCTGCCGTCGATCAACAATAACAGTGATTTCGCCGAGTTGCTCAGCGAAATGCTCGGCGAGCTAAATGCGTCCCACACAGGGGGACGCCATCGTCCGAACCGACGTGATGGCGACGCGACTGCCGCACTGGGCCTAATTTACGATGTGAAACACCAGGACGTCGGCCTGAAGGTCTCGGAAGTCATCGATCGCGGTCCGTGCGATACGGCCGAATCAAAAATCAAAACGGGCGTTATCATCACCCACATCAATGGCGAACGACTTACGCCGGACGTCAATCCATGGAAACTGCTCAATCGAATGGCTGGTAAACCCGTGCGGCTGACTCTGTCGAATTCCGCCGATCAATCGGAATGGGAGGAGACCATTCGCCCGATTTCTGCGGGTGAAGAAACAAATCTGCTGTACGAACGCTGGATCGCGACTCGCCGCAAAAAGTGCGAAGAGCTTTCGGGCGGCAAAATTGGTTACGTTCACGTGCGGGGTATGAACGATGCGAGTTTCCGGCGGGTCTACAGCGAAGTCCTCGGCTTGAACAATGAAAAACAAGCTTTGATTGTCGACACCCGGTTCAATGGCGGGGGTTGGCTGCACGAAGACTTAGCAACGTTCCTCAGCGGCAAGCGTTATGTTGAATTCGCGCCGCGCGGTCACGAAAACGGTGGCCTGGGTGGTGAACCCATCGGCAAGTGGACCAAGCCGGTAGCGGTTCTTCAGAGCGAAAGCAACTACAGCGATGCACATTTTTTCCCGTGGGCCTTCAAGGAAAAGGGTGTTGGCAAATTGATTGGTTCCCCTGTGCCAGGAACGGCGACAGCCGTTTGGTGGGAGACTCAGATCGATTCGTCGATCGTGTTTGGAATTCCCCAAGTGGGCATGATTACGATGGGCGGCGAGTATCTGGAAAACAACCAGTTGCAGCCCGATATCTTGATCGTGAATGACCCTCAATCACTATCTCGAGGCGACGACCCGCAATTGAAAGCCGCCGTCGAAGAATTATTAAAAGGCACTAAATGAGCCTGTATGGTTGTTTGTGGTCAGTCTAATCGCCGGCCGGGAACTTGCAGTTTGTGCCGGTTGCGCATTACGTCGATCAGTCAGCAGTGACTTCCGGGAATTCTCCTTCCGAATTCCCTCCCACCTGTGGCTGAGAGACACCAGGACCAACTTTCGCTCACGCAGGAATCAGGAGCCGTCGCGCGCATTGGCTTTCTTAATTCGTCGGCCCCTCCGCAATTGCGCGAGCGACAAGAATAACGGCTTTGGCTCGTATTCGTCGTAAAGGCGGCGGAACCGTTCACGAATTGGAATCAAATTTGAGCACGAAGCGCGAGCAAGTGTATCGATCGCCGAGGGCGCACTTGCTGGCGCTGCCTGCTTGTATTCCCAAAGCTCCAAATTATTGACACCGTGCAGTTCGATCCGTAAACGGCTACACTTGCAGTCAACCGCTACCCTGAATAATTTCCAACTGTTCAAAGAATCCGCCAGTTTTTTACAGCGCCGGTCGCTCTCCCTGTTTGAGAGATACAAAGCACATTTTTGGTAGGAAATTGGTAAGGGGCGAACGCAACTAAAGGGTGGGTGATGCCCAATCATAAGAAGAATGAACTTTGGCATGCGTTGCAATCCACAGCGGTTATCGCCGCTCAGAACTGTTACCGAAATTCTGGGAAAAAAAGTCGGACGTTTGAAAAATCACCAGAAAGCCGTCAAAGTGGCAGAATCAGCCGCTAATAGCCGCACGGATGCGGAGAAGCCGCGTCAAAAGACTTTCCATTTGTGACAATGGAACCATATTGGGGCCATCGCTGGGCGATGAATCCGGGTCGGGGTGTGTTTCCAAAAAGACTCCGTCGCAGCCCGTAGCAACAGCAGCAGCGGCGAGAAACCCCACCATTTCTCGATCTCCCCCAGTTCTCCCATTTTCAGCGCTTGGCCGCTGGACGCTGTGAGTGGCATCAAAAATGACGGGGCATCCAGTCGTCTGCATTTCAGGAATCGACCGCATATCGTTTACCAGTCGACCGTAGCCGAAAAAAGTTCCCCGTTCGGTCAACAGAATATTCTTGGCACCTCCGGCTTGTAGCTTCTCAACAACGAATCGCATGTCCATCGGAGCCATGAACTGTCCCTTTTTCACGTTGACCGCTCGGCCCGTGGCTGCTGCGGCCAGCAACAAATCGGTCTGCCGAGCCAGAAAGGCCGGAATCTGTAAGAGCTCGATCTGCAGAGCAACTTCGGCGGCTTGATGGGATTCGTGAACATCAGTCGTGACCGGAACGCCCAATTCGCGAGCGACATCCCCAAGGATTTTTAGTCCTTCATCGGCACCGATACCGCGGAAGGAACCGGCGCTGGTGCGATTAGCCTTATCAAACGAGGCCTTGAAGATAAACGGCACTTGGAGTTTCGACGTCATCCGCTGTAGTTGTTCAGCAATGCGGAAAGTCAAATCGCGATTTTCAATCACACAGGGTCCGGCAATCAACGCGAGGCCGTAATTTTCTCCGATTCTCACGTTGCCAATTTCAACTGCTCGATTCGCCATCTTCGATTTGTACCAATGTGTGAAAATCAGGAATAGGAAATTGGAGGAACCGATGTCCCGAATAGGAATGCACGGAAATGCCCGCGATTTGATTGCGGATTATTTTACATTCTCAGGTGTAAACAACGAAAGATAGGCTGGAAGAATTTCGATCTTCACCGGCAAATGTCCGCCAAGGTCCCCATCAATTTGGAAGGCGACGGGCGTCTCCGAAGAGATTTTGATTTCTTTGCCGGTGGTATGTTGAGAAAACTTCCATTTTTGATCTCGCCGCAAGAGAACGGAAAAATAATTTAGCAGGCCATTCCAGAAATTGCCTCGATGAAAAGTCTTGAGATCCAACAACCCGTCATTTCCCTTCGCCGTGGGTGCCAGTTGCAGATTCATTGCATACTTCGGCAAATTGAAAACGAACACCCATTTGGCCGCCGCAACCTCTTGGCCATCCACATTAATTTGCAGGCTTGGAAAACGATAATTCCAAATGGTCTTTAGCACCGGTGAAAGGTAGGAACTGTGACGGATATGGCCGACGCGATTGCGCTGCAGTTTGTCAACAACCTCGGCATCAAAACCACAACTCACCATGATCAAGAACAATTGACCGTTCGCGCGGCCAACATCAATTCGCTGCCGGTGGTCCGACTGGATCATTCGACAAAACGATTCGGCATCGCCTGAAATGCGAAAATGCTTGGCTAATAGATTTTCGGTTCCCAGTGGAAACACCGCGTAGTCGAATTCGGATCCCAAGTGACTAGCAATCAAGCGAATCGTGCCGTCGCCGCCGGCACCGACAATCGTCCTTAAATTGCCCGCCGTTTTTACTTCTCGCGCGATTTGCGTAATTTGCTCGAGGTTGGATTCCACGACGACCTCGAAACCGCACTTCTCAAGGCCAGTGGCCAGATCGGTGATTCGGTTTGCACTTGATCCTCGGCCAGCGGTGGGATTTCTGGCAATCAAGACCAAACGAGGTTCAGAATTGGTCGATTGCGAACTCATTTTGAAAAATTGCCGAGTTTCCGCCGAAAATGGCGGTTTCGAGTGAGTGATCGATTCTGCAACACGCCAAGCAGGATTGAGCAACGAGTTTAAACGATTGTCTTGCAAACGAAAGGCTGGACCTTGAATTGCGGTGTTTCAGGCGCCCACGCAGAAAAAAGACAAAGGAGCCAAACCGCCAAATCGTCGACATCATGGGTGCGGCATGTCGATTTTTCGAATCGCAACAAAAATTTCTTTCACCATGGCATAGGGAGTGCTTAGTAGGTCATCGAGCCTTTACCCTAAGGCTCAGTTTAGCCCGTGAGGTCGCTGGCGTTTTGACTCAAGTGGTTGCCTTGCCCCTGATCACTTGTTTCGCCAAAACGGTTTTGGCACGCCATGCGACCTCGCCCAACGGGCTTTTTTCATGCGCTGCATGAAATCTCGTTCCCTACAATCGCAACAAGGGCAACAGTTCGTCGCCGAGTTGCGGCGTTGACGTCACACAAAATTCATTGCTCTCGAAGCGAAACGTCTGGCCGTTGAGATCGCGCGTTGCCGCCCCCGCCTCTTGTGCGATGAGCATTCCAGCGGCAAAATCCCATAAACTTAGGCTCGTCGCCCAATACCCATCGAGTCTACCGCAGGCGACGTAGCAGAGGTTCAAGGCTGCCGAACCTAGCCTTCGCAGGGTTGCCCGCTGGACCACTCGATTGAAACGAATCAATTCGGGGGTTTCTGCATGCACCCGCGCCGGGAAACTGCAGACCAACAGCGATTGGTCCAGCGATTCCATGGCAGTCGGCGTAATCGGTTTGCCATTAACCCGCGCACCACATCCGATGCTTGCCGCGTAGGTTTCCGCCAACATCGGATCATGGACAACGCCAACCACCGGCAGGCCATCGAACATTAATGCAATCGAAACACTGAAAGATGGCAGGCTGTAAATGAAATTTCTGGTACCGTCGATCGGATCGATCACCCAGCAGAAACCGTTTTTCCAATCAGTTGCGGCCGCGTCTTCTTCGCCTAAAAGTCCGTGGCCGGGGAAATGTTGCCCAAGTTCCGAGAAAATCAAGGCTTGGGCAGCTTCGTCGGCGCTGGTGACGTAGTCCCCAGGGGCCTTTTCGCGAATTTTTGCGATCCCGGCTTGATCCAGTAGGAATCTACCGGCTTGTGCCGCCACTTCCTCAGCCACCTTTTGGAATGAATTCAACGCTGTTGGGTCTAAAGATGTCATGTGCAAAACCGCGCTTGGACCTAAAAAATCGGGGTGTCAAAGAAAATTAGAAATAACGCAGAAGCTCGCTGGAATTGGCCCTTTGGCTTGGTACAATTCAAAAGGTGTGGGAGGTATACTTCCCCACATTGGCCTCTTCTCTGTTCCGGCCCCGTCGTTTGGCATTGCCTGACGACGGGGTTTTTTTGTTTTGACGAGCCGATTCAAATCATGAACCATTGGGAAGTGTCATCGAACCAATCGACGATTGCCGAGTCCACTGTTGCCGATTCATTTGTGCGGTACCGATTCCAATCAGGCAGACCGGAACTTGGTCTCAATGCCGGCCTTGTCGAGAACAACTTTCAGATGGGGACGTTCTTTGGTCTGCCTCAGCTACGCGACGATTCCCCTCGACGCTACGAACATTTCGCAAGGCAAAATCAGCTAACCGAATGGTACTCGGAAACCAAATCGCAATCGATCGAGACACTCATCATCCTAAGGCATTGTCCCGAATACAATGGCACGCCAAAGTTCGTTGGAAACGCCAATGTTGTGTCGTCGATGGAAATGATCCTTTCGATTCAGACTTCATTACTGGATGCGAAGCCTATTGATGAGGTGGAGTTTGAATTGCCTTGGCTGAACCCCAACGAAATTTCATGTTTTCTGACTCAACTGGCGGTTGGCGAATCGCTAAGCCAAGGTCGCGAGCCGAACGGTGCGGAGTTTGAGAATGAAATCGGTGCAGGAATCTTGGCCGTGCATTCGTCTGATTTGAAAAAGTTGAACACTGTCGCAGGCAAATCTGGTTCGCGATTGGTAGCCAAATTGCGTTGCCAAAATTTGGAGAAAGGTGTCATTCGCCGCTTCCGATTATTTGTCGCCTTTGTTCCGCTAGGTCACCGGCAACTTTTACAAGAGATGGCCAACGCATTCGAAGCCTCGCAACTGCCGCTGTCGACTTGAAGACATGCAAATTTAAGCATCAACCCATCGACTGCAAGCACTCTTCGTTCATCCGTCCCAGCGTTGACTGGAATTCGGTGAATGTGCCGATTGAAGTGGCCACCAGTAATAAAGAAAAGTGGCGAAGGCAATGAAAGCCACACCGGAACCGATCACCATCCCACCGAGACTCCCCAGCACCGCATTCTCGAACCAGAATTCACTCATCGCAATTGCGATGCCAAAAAGCGATGCGATCAAACCAAACAACATCGAGACCAAAACAAAGGTCACAGCCGCAATCAATAATGCTGCGATCATGAGGCCGATCGATCCCACCAAGACCTTTAACCGCTCTGCAACTGGAAACGGTTGGTTATGCTTTTGCATCATTTCTTCGGCGATGATCGTCCGTGCAAATGCAGGACCAATAATCATCAACATCAAATTAGCAAATGCCGGTGAGAATTGGACGAAGCCAAGATAGACTGCCGATAGGGTCACGGCGAAAAACAACTGTCGAAGAGAAAAGGTCGGCGTGGCTTCCGATTTATTCTGATTTGCCATCAACCGTTCCTGATGAGTGATTGTTTGACCCAAATAATGTCGCGGAAATTTTCCGGGCGTTCTTCCCCAGTAAAGCCTCCAATAAAGCCTATTGTGCTTCGTGAATTCTACCATTTTCAGGTGCGGCTACCCACGGCTTACTTTTTCTTCGGCGGCACTGGGACGAATGTAAAGAGGCTTGACGATCATCGCGTCCACGAATTCTCCAGCCGTGAATTTGCGAATGGCAATTTCGCCGATAACGGCTGCCTTTGCACGCCAAACCTCAGGCGAAGTCCTAGGGGCAAGGATTTGTGCGGCCAGGTCAGGAGCCAACTTCTTCAAGCCCTCACCCGAAATCAAATCGTCCGCCTCAACCAGTTCAACCAATTCGACGGGGTCCCGAATGCTCACTTTGTCGAGCGACACGTAACTGACCGAGGCAGGATCGAATTTCCATGAACTGACGAACAATTGGTGCCTCTGGGCGTCCGTGCAGACCCAAATTTTTCTTTCGGTGCCTGCGCCAAAATGGCAGGCTTGGGTCGCAATTGCCTCGTGCGTCTCGACGGCAATAATTGGGCGGTCAAGGGCGAACGACCAAACTTTTGCAGTGACACAACCGATTCGAAGACCGGTGAAGGAGCCAGGTCCAATCGACAAGGAGACGGCGTCGATTTCTCTGGGATTGAGGCTTGTTTCGGCGAGAACTTGTGCAATTAAGGGGGTGATAACCGCTGCCGTTTTTTGGTTCGCCTCGGAGATCTTGCTGGCCAATAGCTGGTGCCCGTCCAGTACAGCGACCCCAATTTGAGGCGTCGAGGTTTCCAATGCTAAAATTCGCAAATTATCACCCTCGACGGAATCGGTGGTTACAGGCGACCCAAACGGATTGTTTGTAAAAGTTTGCCAATTGGTGGCTCCCTAGATTGCATCGATATTAGTTCATTTTTAGACTAACAATCCTTGGGACGCGGAAATAATCGTCTAAAGGCCCTGTTGCCCTGATAAGACGGCCAATAATCATGACCGAAGCAATTGCGGACGATAAGTGTCCCATGGATGTTTTGCTTCGAAAAACAAAGAAGAAACACCTGAACCGTTCGAATCATATCGGACTTCAACCTACCCCCCCGAAGTCCACACATTAAAAATCATTTGTAAGGCTAGTCTCGAGTGAAACGGGCATTGATCAGTGACATCCATGGCAACATCGAAGCGTTGACCGCTGTGTTGGCTCATGTCAAGGATCAAGCGGTCGAGCAAATTATCTGCCTCGGCGATATTGTTGGTTATGGGCCGGACCCACTCAAATGTCTCGACACCGTGATGACGCTGTGCGATTTGACGATCTTGGGGAATCATGACCAGGCAGCTTTATTTGACCCGCCGGGTTTCAATCCGGTTGCTCTACGGGCGATCATGTGGACACGAACGCAACTCGAGAACGACAAAGTCAACTTGGATCAAGCTGACGCGCGCTGGGACTACTTGGGCGAACTACCTCGCCGGCACGACGAAGGCGCTTTTCTGTTTGTGCATGGCAGTCCGCGAGATCCCACCAACGAATATGTTTTCCCAGAGCATATTTACGAAGCGCCTCGAATGACGGCTTTGTTTCATCGCGTCGAGCGGTATTGCTTCCAAGGTCACACACACATTCCTGGCGTGTTCACTGAGTCTGGAAAATTTCTGACGCCCGAATCGCTGAACGGTGTTTACAAACTGGGTGACGAGAAGGTCATGGTCAATGTGGGCAGCGTTGGACAGCCTCGTGATGAGAATCCCCGTGCCTGCTACGTTGTCATCGACACGGAACTGGAATCGGTCACCTATCATCGAATAGAATACGATGTGCAGACAACTCGAAAAAAGATTCTAGCCATTCCTGAGTTGGATAACATGCTGGGCGAGCGGTTGATCACCGGACGATGACATGATCTTTAACGGCAAGACAATTGCAATCGTCAGCGATATCCATGGCAACTTGGATGCCCTCCAGGCCGTGTTAGCCGACATCTCAGCGAAAAATGTCGATCAAATTTATTGTTTGGGGGACATCGTCGGCTATGGACCCAATCCGCGGGAATGCATCGACCTCTGCACGACGATGCAACTTTGCTTGCTGGGCAATCATGACAACGGGGCCTTATTTGATCCTGACGGTTTCAGCAGTGGCGCGGAAAAGGCAATCTTCTGGACTCGGAAACAACTTGAGGATCGTACCCAGCCAGAGGCCGAAAATCGTTGGACTTTTCTCGCACATCTGCCGCGGACGCATCGAGATGGCGACATCATGCTGGTGCATGGCTCGCCGCGCAGCCCGTTGAATGAATATGTCTTCCCAGAAGATATCTACAACCAACGAAAAATCGAACGAATCTTTTCCTTTATTCAAAAATATTGTTTTCAGGGACACACTCACGTCCCCGGAATATTCACCCAAAACTGTCGGTTCTTTTCGCCCGCCGAAATCGGTGGTCGATATCACTTGGGGGATCAAAAGATCATGGTGAATGTGGGCAGCGTTGGTCAACCTCGCGATGGCGATCCACGTAGTTGTTACATCACCCTGAACGACCATGAGGTCGAATTTCACCGCGTCAAATACGACGCTCAAGCCACGTGTCGGAAGATCAAGGACATCCCCGAGTTGGATGAATTTTTCGGCAAACGGCTTTTGGAGGGCAAGTAACAGGGGCGTGGGATGAATGCCCTTGATAAAAGTTGCCCAAACGATGACGGCAACGGCCGCTTTTAGGCAAAATGCGTCAATAAACACCCTTTGCAAAAGCCTGCCAATGGCGACAATAAAGTCCATCGCCAATTTGTAACGCAACGCCACCCGTCAATGCCGTCGTCTAGGTCTCTTGTCTCGAACCCTGAAGATCACAGGCGGGTAGCCGAGTAATGCGTTTGTTTCCCTGACGGTAGGCACGCGTACACAAATCCACTTTTTGGGTCTGCCTACTGATCCTGATAATTTTCAAGGAATGCTAATCCGTGCCACGTCGGTCGTTCAAATCATTGTGCTTGATTTTCATTTGTGTTGCATGTCAGTTCTTGACAGCAGATTTCCTGATGCAATCGGCCGCGGCCACGACCTTCCAAGAAAAGGCTTCGCCTTCTACAGACGAAATCGTCAATCAAGGGAAGAGCAACGAAAACCCTCCGCAGTCCGATCCCTTAACTGAATCGGAAATTCAAGAGCCCGAACTCGCGGCGAAGACGTCACCTCTTGAGGAATTGGTGACGTTAGGTTCGCTGTCATCTGACGGGCGACATCGCTACCTCGCGACGTTTACGACCTCGGGTGCAGCGCTTGTTCGTCTTGAGCTCAATGCCCGTGACTCGCGCGGAAATTATGCCTATCGAGACTTGGAGCATTTTGGTGGCTACATCGGCAAACTCGATTTGACGGAAGTGACGGAAGGGCTTCGGGTTGGTTCAGCAGGCGAGGGAACACCGGCGGCGCTCGCTGGATTAAAGACCGGCGATGTGGTCACAAAATTCAACGGCGAACCGATCGCTTCCCTGACGGACTTCGACCAACAATTGCGACACACCAAATCAGGTGAGACAATAACGATTGATTTTGTCCGCGAAAACGACGGCAACAAAAGCAATCAGACAACTCAAGTTGCATTGACTGATCAACCGCTGGAATTGCTCAGCCGTGAAAACGATTTCGTCGACATTGGAGTTGCCAGTCCGCACAGCTTTCTATTGCAGTTAAGAGCAATCGTTTCGGACAACGAGTGGAAAACCATCGACCCGGGAATGAAGTCGGCGCGTTGGCAGGCCGAGAAAACGACAGTCGAGGGGCGTGAGGTTTTGGACTTCACCTATGTAATTTCCGCCGAAGTGGCCCAGGCCAATGGCTTGACCGGCCCAATCACCGTCATCAAGAGATTTTCGTTGCCAACACTCGATTCGACCGCGGCATCGGATTTGAATTCACGAACGTTTGATTTGAAGTTCGAGTTGATCGTCCGCGGAGCAGCGGGATCGCCGACGTTCGATCTGGGAGTGCAATTAGATGGGCCAACAGGGGCAACGACTGAAGGTTGGTGGTATCAGAATAAGATTCACGGTCGCTCCACGGCCTTGTTTTATATTGCTGGAGCCCGCGATGTGATCAGCTCGACAGCCGCATCAAGTTTCAATTTCAAAGGCTGTCCGGAAATCGTCGATCGCACGATCAAGTCCAGTAATGTTCAATACATCATTGAACGGCCAGACTTGAAGGGCGGGGAGCAACCCCGAAGCGAATTGAAATATCTCAGCGTCGACGCGCAGTATTTCAATATCTCTTTGCTCCCGTCCGTAGCCGATACGAATACTGAAAAACCATACCATTGCTACAGCGCTTTGGCCTATGTTGCTTCCTCTCCATTCAAAAAAAGCAATGCCAAATATGCTCGCAAGGTCGACTGCTCATTCATTCTTTTCGACCGGATTGAAGTTCCCACTGACGGCGAATATCGCCAGTCCTTTGATATTTTTGCCGGCCCCAAGAAGACAGCGTTGCTTGAAAAATATGGTTTGGAAAACGTTCGGGTCTTTGGCTGGTTCAGTTGGTTTTCGCAAATTCTATGTTGGCTGTTAACCGGTCTGTATTATGTGACGTTCAAGACTAGCTACGGTTTGGCGATTATTCTGTTAACGGTCTTGGTCAGACTCGCGATTTTGCCACTCAGTCGGAAAGCGGCAAAGAATGCTCAGATGATGCAACTACTTGCGCCAGAATTGAAACTGATTACCGAGAAATACAAAGATGATTTGGAGAAACGTGGGCAAGCCCAACGTGATTTGTTTCGTCGACACAACTACAATCCGATGGCGGGCTGCCTCCCCGCCTTTTTGCAAATTCCGGTGTTGATCGGTTTGTACAAGGGCCTTTCGGTGGACATCGCTCTCCGCGACCAACCGCTAATTGCTGGTCTTGATTGGTGCTCTAATTTGGCGGCCCCAGATAAATTATTTTACTGGAAAGACTACCTTTGGTCGGTCCTTGGATCTGAAACAGGTTGGCTGGGGCCCTATTTCAACGTCTTGCCGCTCATTACGATCGTCCTTTTCTTGATTCAACAAAAAATGTTTACGCCGCCACCGACGGATGAGCAGCAAGCCATCACACAAAAAATGATGACGTACATGATGTTCTTTATGGGCATCATGTTTTTCAAGGTTCCCGCAGGTCTGTGCAT
>WBZS01002122.1_pt1 | contig 13094 bp, 4 predicted proteins | sample 5204201 | NCBI WGS metagenome assembly WBZS01 (sample SAMN12344357, study PRJNA552823) | activated sludge metagenome | biome: Activated sludge suspended growth; feature: Nitrification reactor; material: Wastewater; isolation source: activated sludge from nitrification reactor of wastewater treatment...
CCATACGATTATATGGTTTGGTACCTAACCAAAGTACCTTCCATAAAAACATCAGACATCAGTCACCTTGATCCAGGTGCATTCAAAAAATCAATTAATTTCCTGATGTAGTTTGTCGGATGCTTACCCTACAACCCCCTTTACGGTCAGATAACTTTCCGTCATCCCACCATTATATTTTCTATTAATATTTGGATTAGAAAGCCTTATCGTCCTATCAGAAGAAATGTTCTTATAATTACCACAACCCCCACCATAAATTTCTAATGCGTATGTTGGGTTTATAGAAATAAGTACATTAAATTTGCGGCATCATTAAAAAAGACAGAGAAATGACGGATCAGTTTAATAAATTAAGTGCGGAGGAATTAGAAAAATTATTGGATGCCGTACCCATGATAGCGGTGCTGATAGCCGGGGCAGATGGCGACATAGAAGACGCGGAACTGGATTGGTCCAAAAAAGTAGCCCACATCCGCAGCTACAAGATGAAAGCAGACCTGCAGTCTTTTTACGAAGAGGTCGATAAAAACTACGAAACAAAACTGAACCATTTCCTGAGCGTGCTCCCGGCCGGCACCAAAGAAAGAACCCGGGTCATAAGCGAAAAGTTAAGCGAAATCAACCCCATCCTGGCTAAATTGGACACAGAAGTAGGCGCCAAACTTTACAAAAGTTTTCTCAGCTTTGCCGAACACATCGCAAAGGCGTCAGGCGGCATCATGGGCTTTTTCTCCATCAACAAGGCAGAGGCAGCGTTGATCGGACTGCCGATGATCAACCCCATCATCTTCGAATCCGAAGAAGAGGAAGAATAAGACAGAAGCAAGATTAAAACGGATTTACTTTTAAAGACGGACTATATACTATTTGAGTGTATAGCGAATACTGTTTTTTACATGTATCCATCTGATAAATTTACATAGTTTAGTTTCTTTCAACACCCCGGCTTCAGATTGTTAAAAAAACATTAGGACTTCTTGCGATGGGATGGCTTTCCGCCATCCCATCGCTATTTAGGGATATCCCCCTTTACGTTCAGACAGCTTTCCGCCATCCCACCACTATTTTGGGAAGCTCCCACTCTTGCGGTCGGACAACTTTCCGCCATCCCACCGCTATTTTGGTACCCGTTACACCGCGCTTTTGATCTTTAATTCCGTCGACTTATGTACACGCACAAAAATTTATACTCCTGATTTCGTTTTGTACCTTGGGTTGAGTCAATGTTTTTTCAGCATCTGTGAGGATGTAACGCTTCTTTGTTCGTCGCACCATTTGCACCTGACGATAAATACACAATATTCTGCTCCATGCCCATTTGTAGCCTTCTCGTCTAATTCGGTGATAATTATTTTCAAATCTGCGGTTTGGATATTTCTCCATCAGTTCATTGAGTTTCAATATCACTTCGCTATCATTCAGCTACTTGTAAAATACCAACTTGATCTGCTCATGTTTAAAATAATTTGCTTAAAATATACAAATTTAAATTAAAAAAGGATTATGAGTTAGAATTTTGTAGTTAAAAGCTAAAATGCAATAAATCAGCTATTTATATTCGAAAAGCGTAGCACTGCTAAGTGAACATGGCTGTTCAAGCCATACAGATGGCTCGTGGCCGAAGTGAAACGAAGCTTTCGCCCCACAGCGTAGCAAGGAACGATTAGCGAAGCCAAATCACTTTGTGCGATAGCAAAACTGATTTTGCGAAGAAGGCAAATAGGCGAAGCTTTTGATTTGCAGCAAGTTGGCTTCGTAATAGATTTTCTAATACATAATTCGGGTTAAAGCCAGTTTAAATTTTTTAAATTGAAACATTTGGGTTTCATTATTGATAGGAGTAAATAATTTTGTAATTTGGTAAACGATTGTTTCTTGAAACGTTCGTTAAATTTTAGGTAAGAATTTAATTTTAGAAAATTACTCACTTAACTTATTTATAAGTGCTTTTACTTTGCCTACAGTTATTGGTTCCGTTTGTTCAAAAGGCAATCCAAAAGAAACTATATATGTATTATAGTTTTGATAAGAACTTTTTCTAGATATAGTTCCGCTATTTGAAGCACTTCCGGATCCAATTGCATAACTTGCATTAGATGCTAATTCACCTTTTCCATTGAAGCTTGACGTGCCGGTATTTGATGTCCATAGTGCAGTAAAGCCAGGAATTATTAAAATTATATCATCATCCGATGTTCCGGTCACAGTGACTAACTCCTTAAGAATACTTATTCTTAATTTATTATCCATATTAAGATTGTTAAAATAGGCAGCAAAAATAGGATTAACAACAGTTGCACCTGCTATAAACAATGAATTAGAGCTTTCTAATGCGGACTCTGCTTTTGCCTTTAAATCTGCTATAGCAGGTAAACTAACTGCAGCATTAAGAGCTGCATTAAAATAACCAGAGCAATCTAATGAATAAAAAAATGATCCTTTACCTTTTAAATAGTAAAGATCTATGACAAAGTTGTCATAAGTTGGTGATTTGGAAACTAGCCATTTCTTTTCAGTAGTACCATTTTTAAATATTATTTCATGAAATAATTGAGAAACACTACTACTTGGAAAATACTTTGCATCTTTTTTTTGAATTGAAATTAGGTAATTATCAATGTATTTCGGGTACCATGGTTTTTTATCTTTTTTTAACTTATTAATTGCTTCTTTAAGTTTTAAAGGAAGTGGACATGGATGGGTCTCAGGGTCAAATAATTTGATCATTTCATTTTTTATAATTATAGTCTTAACATCTGTGTCATATTTTGCAATATAATTTTCAAACATTTCTGTGGCATTTTGATCTTCGACATTTACATCCGTAATAGGATGTAATTCAGTATCTTTATCAGTAAGAGTAGTATTGGTCATAAATAACTCATTGCCACTCGCATTTGAATCTGCTTTACTTTTTTTATTATTATCAGATCCCATTTTACATGAAATAATAACAAGAAATGTGGTTAAGTAAATTGTTAAAAATTTAAAATTTAAGGTTTTCATAATATTTTGTTTAGAAGTTATATAATACATACAAAAAGAACATACCAAAGAAGAAAAAACTATTTTGTTTTATCTTAAATGGTTTTCATACCCTTAATGCCGCTACTCCCAAAAAGTAACCCATTAAACAGGATTTATTTTTTAGCAAAATTATCCTTCAATAATTTGCCGCACATATAACTTTTGTTATAGGCAGTTTGGGAATTTTTTTCAAATCCCAAAAGGACATCAAAAGAAGGGGTGCATTCCAAATGAGCAAATTGGGAAGTTTGGGGCAACTCACGGCTGCATCAGCTTTTTTGTCCCGATAGCGTAGGGTAGTATTACCCACCGGGCACAATTGATGTAAGTTACGCATCATCTGTGGTTTTAGTTATTAATTCAATAGTTACTTACTTTTTCAACAGAATTAGGGTGCAGTATCTTTTGAGTTGGTGAGCAACAAAACAAATATAATTATATTTTTTGTGGGAAGCAATATTGAGAGAATTATTTTTTAAATAAGTATAAATGTATAACATTACATAGGTATTAATTCGGTGTATAGATTATTATTTTGATGAATGATTTCGATGGCATAGCCTTTCTAAATCCGGCTAAATACCTATTCTGTACCAATAAAAAAGCTTACTAGGTCAACAGTCGTTGATCCGTCTGCGAAATATCAACGCATGATGATTTAAAATAAACAAGATTTTTTTTGGACAGCACTTTTTGATACGTCGTATATCCGGGGGTCAACAAAAGCTTTTGCCGTCGAATTTAAAAAGTGTACATTGTAATCTTGCCCTTTTTTACCCGAATCCAAAACTCCGCTTCCATTTGTCCCCTTCCAATCAATACCCCCTCGGCTAAATGATTGCCCTAAAAGACGAAAACAATAAAATAGGAGTATAATAATTTAAGAATATATATGATTGTTAATGGAATAGTTGTTAGGTTTAAAATGGCAGGACCTGGCTAAGGATACCAGGCCCTGCATAATGGTTGATACATTTATTCTATCTTTATCACCTTCTTTTGGAAAGTATTACCTTGTGTATCCGACAGTTGTACGATATAAATGGCAGCCATTTCTTCAATAGTAAAGAAGTGAATAATACTTCCATTGTAGATTATTTGTTTACTGACTTCCTTGCCCAACAAATTGAAGACTTTCAAAGTAATATCCTCCTCAGGAGGTGATGCAAACTGGATAGTCAGCTGGCCTGTGGTTGGATTTGGAAAGATATCGATCTGATTCGTAAAAATATCATTCGTGCCTGTTGTACCACATTGAGGAAAAATAAAATCCTGCTCAAGACCACAGGTACCGCATTGTACAATGACTTTAAAATGACCTGCTCTCTCCAGAACCAGTGAAGGTGTAGTTTCACCTGCCATGGGGACAAAGCTTGATCCAACGAATTCATACCATTGAAAACTACAATTTACGCCATTTGTATTTAATACGGTTGCTTCCAGTAATACCAAATCATCATTACATCTGAAACAAGGTCCTGAAAGTAATAAAATAAATGGCTTTGCCAATTGGATTACATTGCTCTTCCTGATTTGATCAGGACAGCATGTACTCTCTATGATGGCATAATAATTACCACTATAATTTCCATTCAGCCCGGCATTGTAGAAGTTATAGCTTACAAATCCTCCTGTTACATTTATCATAGTGTTTATCAGAATGCCATCTTTATACCATTTTACAGTTACAGGACAAACGTCACTTCCATATGTCATTTCCAGATGAACACCGTTATTTCTGCATGGGGCTATATGATTGGCACTAAAATTTAATATTTTTAAAGGATTAATTATATCAATAAAAATAGCTGTTTTGACGGGAGGACATACCCCATTTTGAATTTCAACACCATACCATATATCCTGATACACCGCATTGGTATTTATTACAGGATTCATGTCGCCCAATTGCGGGGCATGCCCAAGGGTAGAAAAAGTATTCCCCCTCAACCATTTCCAGGTGATAGGTAGTGGTTCTTCAGGACAAATAGGTTCAAAATGAAGGGTCAGATCTTCGCCCTGACACAGAGGTATTACTTCAAAAGGATCTATTTCAATGGTTCCTGTAGGTGCACTTTCATTATACAAAGTGATCGTAGCTGAACAAACTTCCGGACCGCAGGGACCTGTAACTTCTGCTGAATAATTAAATACCTGTTTACAGTCTGTTAATGGAGCTGTCCAGATGATGGTTGGCGGCTGGTAAGAAGATTGGTTTGTACTTCCCGGGATCGGATTCCCATTTTGGTCAAGCCATTCGATTTCAAAGTTACAATGGGCATTGCCGGCATTGAGCAAAATCGGAGCAGGTGCCACCGGTGTTCCGGTATAGCAGTATTCTTGCGACGGCAATGTACATTCTACAAAATCACATAATATAAAATGGGCAATATCAGAAGTCAATTCAGTACAAGGATTATCAGTTACGCTAACCACAGCATACATACAAAAGTCTCCCGCCAGATAAGGTGGGTAAACATCCACAGAAGCACTATTCTGATTTACTGAAGCATACAATTGCCATGATGGATCCATGCGATCCGTCGGACATGGATTTGAAAATGAGATATACCAGTTTACCTGCGTTATAGACGTAACGCTTCCATTGAATCCAAGCGTGATGGTATGACTGGCAGCTTCTTTACACATTTCATCATCTGTTAAAAAAGCACTTTTACAACAAATCGATTCCAGAGCAAATGGCAATGTACAGCTTATTTTGGTTCCATTCGGACAGATACATTCTGATAAAACTGTAAAATTAAAAAAATCCGGAATCGTGCCCGATGGAGTGATTGTGCCGGATATTTCCGACATATTTCCCATCGGGATGATAACCTGATTTGTGATAGCACCCTGTGTTGGGTCCAAAATAAAACTCAGATTGCAAGAAGTTCCGTTTCCACTCAAATTTTCAACGGTAATAACAAAATCATATGTATCCGGAAGGGTGCCACAGGTTATTTCTGCTTCTGTTATTTGAGTGCAGGTACAATTTACTGTAATATTAAATGTACATGAGTTGGTATTTCCAAACATATCTGTTACTGTACACATTACCACAGTAGTTCCGCAAGGAAAAAAATCACCACTCGCATGTGTGCAGGTATAACTAGCCATAGGACAATTGTCCGAAATGAGTGGCGGATCAAAAGTTACGTTTGCCCCGCCATCACAGAAAGGTGCACTAACTACTTTGTTTGGCGGACAAAAAATAGTGGGCATCTGATTATCTTTTACCGTCACTTTGAAAGTACATTTTTTGAAATTTCCGCTGTCATCAGTGGCGGTACAGCTCACCATAGTTACCCCCTTATTGTACTGTAGAGGACTTTGATTTGTAAAGGTACCAATAGTTGCACCTGACAATGTACAAACTATGTCTGGTGATGCATCACAATTGTCCGTTGCAGAAACACCACCATAGGTTGCGTAACATTGATTGATATCCGTATTCAAAGTGATATCGGGTGGACACATAAGATTCGGATCTGTCGTGTCTGGTGGAACGATAACCGTTTGCATAGTGGAAGAAGAGCAAAGACCGGTTGCATCCGTTACGGTCAGACAAACGGTATAAGTACCTGAACCAGGAAATGTCCACGTTGGGTTTTGACTTGTAGATTCAGCAGGGCTGGTGCAATCAAAATCCCACACATAGGTGTAAGGGGTGGTTCCTCCGGAAGAAAGATCGTTGAACTGCATCTCAAAACAATTTACAGGAACAGCTTCAAATAAAGCATTAACATTACAATTTGGTCCGCAAAAATCGGCGCATTGATAATATAATGGAGAACTGTTTAACAAATGTGAAACTGAAGGGTTTCCTAAAGCCGTTGGACTGGCACTAATTGGACTGGTTGTATAAGTTAGTGGAATTCTGGTAGGGATAAACGGGTAAGTACAGTCAGAGCTTAAACTTAAATCAAATGCACCTACCAATAAATTAAATTCTCCAAATGGATTGGGAACAGATTTTCGCGAATCAACGTAGTAAATCCTATCAATATCCGGTGTCACGTATATTTTCCCCTCCGTATAATCAGTTACGATCCCATCTTCCAGGTAAAATGCGTCTTCAGTTAATATTCCGTTCGGCCCAATACTAAACTTAAACACAACATTATAGTCATTGGAATTTTTATATTGTCCAATAGCGTATAATTTATTATTTGAATCTATCCATACATCCTTAAATCTTTGAATATTAGTTATATCAGTAGCATATTGTGGGATGTAGGTGCCGCTTTGAAGTCTCCAATGCATTATGAATGCATTTTTTGTATCAAACCTTTCTCCTACAAATATTAAACTTCCATCAGCCAATTGAATTCCATCGTAAATGTCAAATTTTTTACCTGCTCCTCCCATTCTTATGCTAGGCACCGGTAATCCACTTACGCCACTTACGTATACAAAAACGCCATCATTAACGGTAGTTTCATTGCCTAGTAACAACAAATCCCCATTAGCCAGACATATAAGACCACGAGAAAATTCATCGTCTGTTGTAGATGTAGGCATAGTGGTAGAACTGTACCTTTGTATCCAACTTATACCTAAATTTTGATTTAAGTTATACAATAATACCCTATCCAAAGTTGAAGGCAAACCAGCATTAACCCTTCCAAGAATATAATAGGGAAATAATGGATCTGCAGGAAATGGGTGCTTTACAATTCTTTCAAATTTTTCTCTTCCCGACTGATTGTATTCATTGTAAGCAACAATACCTCCGGTTGAACAATCCAATTTCAGAATAAATGAAGAAAAATCTTCTCCAATTGGTGCCGGCCATGGAAATCCAATGGATGTATTGCCTACCAATAATAATCTATCATCAAAAATAAGGGGAGTACCTGGATCATCCGGAATATATTCAAAATCAGCAATATCGGAATTTTTATCCAACAATATCTGCCACATAAGTGCTCCGGTTGCTATATTGAATTTTGAAACAGTGCCATGATATTCTGTTCCAATTAGTTTTTGACTGGTGACATATATACCATTTCCGAAAGCTTTGATACCACTTGCAATATTTTCCTGTGCATCTCCATAAACTTTATCAAATATTATAAAATTTGTACATACTTCAGTGATCGGATATGGAATATTTGAAGTACAATTTTGATTTAAACCATTTGCACAGGTACATTCAGAGAAAACGCTCAGATTAAAGGTAAATGGTGCCACCAATGTGGGTTGAATGGCACCGGTTATGGTACCCATATTTCCTGACCAGGTGGTAGTTTGATTAAGGATGACGCCTTGTGACGGATCCAGACTGACCGAAGATGTACAAGTAGATCCGGTACCCGAATTGTTCATAATATGAATACTAAAAAGGTAAGTATGTGTAGCCTGGTCACAATTGATGACGGATGAAACAACATCAACACAAGCGCAGGCTACAGCTACTTCAAAGTTACAGGTAGCTGTGTTTCCAGCCATATCTGTCGCTGTACAAGTTACCACAGTATTTCCGCAATTAAATATGTCATTGGTTTGATGTGAGCAGGTGTATTGCACCATTGGACAGTTGTCCGTCACCACCGGGGCAGGAAATGCCACTACAGCTGAATTACTGCAATCCTGCACCTGTATCGATACATGGGCAGGACAGATTATGGTAGGCAATTGATTATCAAGTACAGTGACCGTAAAAGAGCATTGCGATGTTGCACCATCAAGATCAGTGGCCACACACTCCACCAGTGTGACTCCTACATTGTATTGTATTGCTGAGACATTTGTGAAAACACCGGTTGTGGCACCTGATAATGTACAAGTAACACTAGGATTCGGATCACAATAATCTGTAGCGCTAACATCTTCATAGAAGCTGTAACACTGATCTTCGATAGTGTTGATGGTTATACTAGGTGGACATATTATCTGAGGTGGAGAAGGTATGATTTCAATATTCTGAAGTGTAGCAGCAAGATTACAAGTCTGTTGCTGATTGCCATTACAAGTGCAACTTGCAACTATTGAAAGATTAAATGTAGAAATGGAATTATTTGCAGGTGTCAAGCTACCTGAAATCGTCGTAGGGTTTCCCGCTGTTATATTGGTCGAATTTATAGTGCCTTGTGCAGGTGGTAATGACAGTGTATAGGTACATACATTGGTGGCAGGATTTGGGTTTGTAAGGATCACTGTATAATTAAAAGTATTCGGGCTTGTACCACAAGATAAATTTGATCCGGTGACAGCAGGACAACTATTGCTGCAACCCACATTGACACTAAAGCTACACGACGTATTTGCGCCTCCCATATCAGTGGCAATACAGGTCACTATCGTATTCCCGCATGGGAATGCGTCACCACTCATATAGTTGCAGCTATAGGTCGTCATAGGACAATTGTCATATACAGTTGGCGGTAGAAAAGTGGCCACAGCACTATTATCACACTGCATAGCTGACACACTAACATTTCCCGGACACACGATTTGGGGAGGTGCACTGTCAAATACCGTTACAGTAAAAGTACAAGGAGCCGAAACATTGCCCGAATCATCCGTTGCCGTGCAACTGACCATCGTCAACCCTTTGTTATACTGTATTTGTGATACATTGGAAAATGTACCGGTGGTGGCCCCGGTCAGCACACAAGTTATATTGGCAACTATACCACAATTGTCTGTGGCACTAACACCTCCATAGGATGCAGAGCAGAACTCAAGGTTTGTATTCAGCGATATATTGCCAGCAGGGCATGTAATGACGGGAGCTATATTATCTTTGATGACTGTGATACTCATGGCCTGAGAGCCCATACAGGCTTCTGATGCATCTGTAACAGTAAGACAGATATCATAAGTGCCGGATGTAGGGAAAGTATAGGTATATGTTGGGTTTTGGGTCGTAAATTCAATTGAACCATTACAACCTATATCCCAGGCATACGTGTAAGGAGCTGTACCGCCTGAGACGGTTGGTGTAAATGTGGTGGCTCCGCAATTACCCGGAGTTTGGGTAAATCCAACTGTTAACACACAGGGTGCAGGTGGCGAACAAATCGAAGTTTTTGTAAGGTTGAATGAAATTCCTTGACCTAAAGTAGTTACTGAATTGGTTTCGACAAGGAATCTCCATTGATAACTACCACCATCATTTGTTGTATTAGCAGCTGAAAAGGTTTGAGGTAAATAACAACTTGTTGCAGTTGGACTATTTAAAGTGCTGTTAATTTTACCAAAATACAAAGAGCCATTGGATGAACTCGAAAATAAAATATTATTTGTAGCGTCAGCACATAATTGAGAATTAACAAAGGGCGCACTTACACCTGATGGAGTAACACTAACACTAGTTAAATAATTAAGATTATAGAAGGGAGTTGTCGTATATTGAAATTTATTAATAATAACTTTTCCGGGATTGGGATTACCTATTTTTTCGCATATTGTAAATAAATCAGTACCAATACCAACTATACCATTAAATGATGATAGGTTTGTCATTGTTTTACCACTGTACCATAATCTGTTCATATCCCCATATTTTTGAAATGATGTATTTACTAGATATCCGGATGAGTGAAACTCCCCATTTGAAAAAAATCCATCTTTTATTTCATGCCGCAGAAGATCTTTATAACCAGTTCCTGTAACTGTTGTATTATTAACATTGACAGTCATCCGTACACCGGAATGAATTTCAAGTGTATTTAGATTAAAAGTAGATCCAAGCAAGTATAATTCTCCATTGGGCAGTGGAACAATTGAATTGTAAAATTGTGCTTCATTGCCCGCAGGCACTCCAACAGTTACATCAAAATTCTTTGCCCAATTAACATTCAAATTTTCATCTATATTGTATAAAAGTGTTTTATAGGAATTTGATGGATTAGTTGTTGTAGTAGGAAAAACTAGATTTCTTTTTCCGGTTATATAGTATTTATAATTAAGATTAATTGGATTTGGATGTAATTTTATTCTGATAAATCCTTCATTTCCTGTATGATTATAAAATTTAGAAGTAAGATGAGTACCATCATCTTTCACTTTCCAAATGAATGACTTATTATCTAAATTCATAAGTGATGATTCCGATTCACCTACTAATAATATTGCTTTATCAGAAATACCACTTTGCGGTACAAATTCTAAATCACTGACAATCCCAGGTTGATCCAGTCTGGTTTGCCAAATGATATTTCCATTATTATCTAATTTAATTATACTTGGAAATGTCTGATTATTGATTGTAATATTTGCAGCGATATAGACATGGTTTTCAAAGTACTTCATCCTTGCAGGTGTAATCGAATTTGACCCTGTTGAATATGAACTTAACAAATCTTGACAGAACGCTATATTTAAACTTACAAAAGATGTAATTACAAAAAGTAATATATTTTTCATTTTATTTTTTTTAAGACTACGAAAATAATTATGCACATGGTTTAATAAACAGTTCTGTCTGTGCACTACACCCGGTGATGGTGTTGGTGACCGTCAATGTATAGGTGGTACCATTGTTGTCCGGAATATGTTCTAAGGTGCAGCCTGATTGGCTTACTACAGTGCCACTTGACCACGACCAGTTATAGATAAGATTTCCACTACAATTGTCCTGAGAGTCGCAACCACTTAAGGTGATAGGCATGCCAGGTGTAGCACATGGATTGGGTGCAAGAGGGCATGATATCACCGGAATAATTTCACAAAGGTCTACGCATTGATGTGGTGTTTCATTTTTCAAACCACAACTATTACTTAATTCTACCCAATAACATCCCCCTTCATTGATGGTCAGACTACTGGTATTGCTGCCTACAGGAAGAGCGTTATGAAACCAGGTATAAGTAAAATAAGGGTCATATGGAGAAACAGTAAGTGTGGTGATATTGCCGGAGCAAATTGGGTTTATACCTGTGATTACCCCTGAAGGCGGATCTTCCACCAGGCAGATGGTCAACGCATTGCTGAAACAGGAAAGACATCCGGATGGGTTACTATTTGGAGTCACTTCGATTCTGTATTCTATACATTGCTGACCGGCAGGCCATACATAAGGAGATCCGGAAGGACCATCTGCAGGCAAAGTATTGGTATTTTGATGATTATTGGAAACACCCAGGTCATTCCAGGAAGTAGCGGGAGGAAATCTGTATTGCCAGTGTGCTTCTCCATTTTTAAAGAGGGTAGGGTCAAACTGTTTAAGTACCGCATCTGAATTACGGCATATGTTATAAACAAGCGGTGAAGAACTAACCTGGGTAAGGAGTCCATTACCCATCATGGCTATTATAGTGCCACACATGGGGTTTGGATCCACGATCAGACATTGTCTGTACATCATAGATTTACCGGCGCAATTGGTTACCACTGCTTCTACACAGAGTTCAGGGTCGTCGACCGGAAATGAAGACAGAGAGAAGTTGGACATATCATCGAACAAAGGTTGCCCTATGCCATTGATGGTCCATTCAATATTTACAGCAGGGCCGGGATTAGTTACAAAAATATCCGTTGTCTGTAAGTTTACCGTTAAATCAATGACGTCTCCTTCACACAATAGATTTCCCGTCAAATTTGTACTGATTTCTACCGTAGCAGCATCACTAAGCGGACAGCATATTCTTATATTAACTTCATCCGAGTAATAGACGCAGGACATTCCAGTCGCCGCATCCGTTACTTCAAAAACTGCTCTGTATTTTCTATCTACAAATCCATCCGGATTGCTGGCACAATCAGTAATGATTATACCGGGCCCCGTATTAAAGCAAGGATTTACAAATGCAGGTACATCAGTAAATTGGGTAACGGTATTATCAAGATATTGCCATTGTACGGTAATATTAATATTGGGTAAGCTTGACATCATATTTACAGCAGTTCCATCTATATTGTTAATACAAAAATGTAGCGGGTCTCCGGAACATATTTCAGTTGCCGGAATTAAAGTAGTTCCAAAGTATTGACTTAACATGACCTCTGTATTTACAAATGCGGGATATATTAAAGGAGCGTTTGACAACACAAAATTTGATGTCGGGCCATTTAATGTAAAATTATTTAGAAATCCATTATTAAAACCTTCCAAT
>WBZS01002123.1_pt1 | contig 13091 bp, 13 predicted proteins | sample 5204201 | NCBI WGS metagenome assembly WBZS01 (sample SAMN12344357, study PRJNA552823) | activated sludge metagenome | biome: Activated sludge suspended growth; feature: Nitrification reactor; material: Wastewater; isolation source: activated sludge from nitrification reactor of wastewater...
CGTAAAGCTGCGTGTCCTTCATTCCGGCCCTCGACGGTTATCGTGCAGCCGCCACTGTAGCCTCGGCGCCGGCAAGCTTGATCTGCGGCCGGCCAGTGCTGGATCCCACTGAAAGTCACGAAGAGCCATATTTGAAGGAGAGCATCTTCTCCGCAGCACGGCAGCACCCTCAATGAAGACTTGGCATCGCGCACGCTCCGCACTCAGGAGCGCCCAAGCCGCCTCACTCTCCGAGCCAAAGTATTTGGCCCCAGTTCTACCGCTTCTTGAGGACGCGCTCGCTCTCTTTGAGAACCCGCCGACCCGATCCTCCGTTGATGAAGCAATCTACCTCGTAACGAAGGTTCAAGACTTTGTTGCAAAGTGGCGTCCACGAAAGGAGCGCACTCCTGGTGTCTTCTACGTTCAACCGCAGTGGGCTCGCAGCGTCGACGACCAAGCTGGAGACGCTCTCTTGCTCCTCAAGGAAGTGTCCGACTCCGAGTTGCAGGTCGAGGGGCTTCCGCTGCAGGCTCCCAATCAACTCACTGGGCAATTCACATCGACCATGCGGGTCTTCATCAGCCACAGCAGCCGCGATGCGGTCATTGCAGAGAACCTCGTTGACTTCCTGCGGTCTTCGTTTCGTCTCAGCGCGAACGACATTCGCTGCACGAGCGTCGATGGCTACAAGCTACCTGCTGGCGCCAATATTGACGCCCAGCTGCGGGCCGAAGTGTTCGAATCCGACGTATTTGTGGCTTTGCTCAGCCCAGCAAGTCTGACGTCAGCATATGTACTCTTTGAACTTGGTGCACGCTGGGGTACAAATCGATACATAGCGCCTATCGCGGTTGGTGGCGCCAACCCGGGTGAGTTTCGCAGTCCGCTGTCAGCGATGCACTGCATCAACGGCACTCACGAACCAGATGTGCTGCAACTGCTCGAGGACTTAGCCAAGCACCTCAAGCTCTCGACAGAGCGCGCCAGCAGCTACAGCAAGGCGCTGAAAACGTTCTTGGCATCGGCTCAACAGTGAAAATGAGACGTCTGCGTTGACTCCTAACCTCGGCCGCGCCCACCGCCACGCCGATGTCGGCGTGGGCCAGCGCCGGGGCGTCGTTGATGCCGTCGCCGACCATTGCGGTGGCACCGCAGCGCGCCTGCAGCGCGGCCACCGCGGCCTGCTTGTCCGCCGGCAGCAGGTTGCCGCGGACCTGCTGCCAGCGGCCGCGATGTGAACCCTCGATTGGAACCCGCCTGAATGCCCGCCGGTGCGCGGGGAACAACGGCGGGTTCGAACGGCCGCTGATGCCCGTGCACCGCGCTGGGGAGCTTGTCTCCAGAATTTGCCGCGTCGGGGCTGTGGATCGCGTCGCTACCTGCCCCTTGTTTCACCACAACGGAGGAAGACCATGACCAGCAGCTTGAACATTCGCACGCGGGCAGTGATGTTGACCCTGGCGGCATTGGGCGCACAGACCGTGGACGCGTCGCCGATTGAGCATGCCGTGGACACCACCGGCAAGCTCGGCGCGATCAGCCTGGCCTACGGCGACCACACCATCAACGCGGCGTTGGCCACCGCGTTGGAGACCGACCGCTACACCTTTGCCGCGGCGGCCGGCGAGCAGTTCGAGCTGCGGCTGCAGGGCTTTGGCAACTACCTGAACCCCGAAGTGGCGTTGCGCGACTCAGGCGGCGCAGTGGTCAAAACCGCGGGTTGCGCAGGCTACTACGGCGGGCCGTGCAGTCTGGCGCTGGACTACACCGCAACCCGCAGCGGGGTGATGACGCTCAACGTCTTTGACAGCGGCGCCGACTCGCCCGGCACGTATCAATTGCATCTGGAGCAGATTCCCCCGAAGTCGAACTGGGTCGGAATACGCTACGACACGGCCGTCAACGACAGCATCCAGTACGGCACCGACATTGACATGTACGGATTCCGCGTCAATTCGGCCACTGGGGTGCGGGTTTCGCTGCGCGGCTTCGGCAACAACTACCAGCCCAGCCTGCAACTGTGGACGCCAGCCGGCGGGTTGGCCAAGGCAGTCGATTGCTCAGGCTACTACGGCGGACCCTGCACGGTGTCCATGGATCTGACCCCAGCCGCTGGGGTGTACACCCTCGGCGTATCGGATATCGGCATGGACAACGCCGGCAATTACCAGCTCGAAATCAGTTGCCTGTTCGGCAATTGCCCGACTGCGCTCGCCCTGCCGCCCTCACCGGTGCCTGAGCCAGCCAGCGGCGCGTTGATGTTGTTCGGCGGGGCGCTGCTGAGTTGGTTGGGCGCCCGGCGCCGCCGCGCCTGACGCCGATAAGGCCAGTACGCCGAACGCCGCGAACCACCCTCGGCCCGTGTACCGCCCGCCTCACTCCTGCCGCGGAAAGACCAGCGTCATCACCGGGGGCACGCGGCCGTCGCTGTCGCGCGGCAGCATTTGCGTGCGGTCGACCGCGCGCAGCACCGCCTCGTCCCAGGCCGGGTTGCCGCTGGACTTGGCCAGGCGGCGGCCGATGATGCTGCCGTCGGGGCCGCAGCGCACTTCGACTTCGGCGGTCGGGTTGCCGCTGACCTCGGCAGTCAGCACGATGTTCGGCTTGATGCGCGCCTTGATGCGGCCGGCGTAGGCCGCCGATGGCGCGGCGTCGTGCGCCGCCGCGCCGGTGGCGGTGGCGCCGCCCGTGGCGCCGGCCTGGCCGACGATGCGTTTTAGGTTTTCTTCGCGCTGCTGCGCGATGCGCGCCTCGGCCGCCGACGCGGCGCGGGCGGCGGCGTCGGCCTTGGCCTGGGCCGCGGCTTCGGCCTTGGCCTTGGCTTTTTCAGCCGCTTCGGCCTTGGCCCTGGCCTGCGCTTCGGCCTTGGCCTGCACCGCGGCGGCGGCTTTTTCGGCGGCGGCGGCTTCGGCCTTGGCCGCCGCGGCGGCCTTGGCCTCGTCGCGCGCCTGCTGCGCCTTTTGTCGCCTGGCCTGCTCGGCCTGCTGCGCCTGCTCGGCCTGCTGCGCACGCGCGCGCTCGTCGGCCAGGCGCTGCGCTTCCAGCCTGGCCAGGCGTTGGCGCTCGGCGGCCTCGGCCTCGCGCTGGCGCTGCGCAGCCTTGGCCTTTTCCAGCGCGATGTCGGCGTCGCGTTGCTCCGGCGCCGGCGCCGGCGCCGGTGGCGGCTTGGCGACGCTTGGCGGCGGCGGCAGGGCCACGGCGGGCTTGGGTGGCGTGCGCGGCGTGGGCGCTGGCGCCGGCGGCGGCTCGACCGGCCGCGGTGCGGCGGCCTGCGGCACGCTGGCCCACAGCTCGGCGCTGACCGCGGTCGGCGCCTTCGGCAAGCGCCAGTTCAGCGCCAGCGCCAGCGCGCCGACCAGCCCAGCGTGGGCCAGCAGCGCCAGCGCGCCGCCGCGCCGAAAGTCATCGGCCGACTTGGGTGCCAGCCGGTCACGCGGTTGCGCTGCCGCGGCCATCGCGTGTTCAGCCGCCCTGGCGCACCGCCAGGCCGACGCGCTGCACGCCGGCGCGCTGCAGCACGTCCATCGCGCGCACCACCGCCTCATACCTGACCGACTTGTCGGCCGAGATCACCACCGGCACCTGCGCGTTGCCGGCCTGCAGCCGTTTGACCGCCGCCGCCAGGTTGGCCGCGCTGACCGGCTGCGCCGCGGCGCCGTCCAGCCGCAGGCTGATTTTTTCGTCGCCGCCGATTTGCACCTCGACCACGCTGGTCGGGCGCTGCGCGGCGCGGCCGACGCTGGGCAGGTTGACCACACCGGTGGTGATCAGCGGCGCGCTGACCATGAAGATGATCAGCAGCACCAGCATCACGTCGATGAACGGCACCATGTTCATCTCGGCCATCGCGCGCCGGCTGCGCCGGCCGCCGGCACGGGAAACGACCGCGGGCATCGCGCGGGCCCCGCGTCAGCGGCCGGCCGCGGCGGGCGCCGCGGCACTGCGCTGCAGGATGTTGGAGAACTCTTCGATGAAGGTCTCCAGTTGCATCGCGATGCGGTCGATGTCGCGCGCGAAGCGGTTGTACGCCACCACCGCCGGAATGGCCGCGAACAGGCCGATCGCGGTCGCCACCAGCGCCTCGGCAATGCCGGGGGCGACGGTGGCCAGCGTCACCTGCTGCACGTTCGCCAACCCAACGAAGGCGTGCATGATTCCCCACACCGTGCCAAACAGCCCGACATAGGGGCTGACCGAGCCGACGCTGGCCAGAAAGCCGACGTTGCCCTCGATCACGTCAAGCTCGCGCTGCAGGCTGGCGCGCATCGCGCGGCGCGCGCCGTCGAGCTGGGTCGCGGCGTCGAGCCGGCGCTCGCGCAGCTTTAGAAATTCGCGCATGCCGGCGGCGAAGATGCGCTGCAGCGGCGCGCTGGCGTCGCCCTGCGGCGCGGCGCTGGCCGCCTGGTACAGCTCGTTCAGGTTCTTGCCCGACCAGAACTCGCGCTCGAAGTCGTCGTTGCCGGCACGGGTGCGGCGCAGGCCGAACAGCTTGCTGAAGATCACCGTCCAACTGGCCAGCGAGGTCACCAGCAGGCCGGCCATCACCAGTTGCACCACCGCGCTGGCGTGCAGCACCAGGGTGATGATCGAAAAGTCCTGGTTCATCGTGGGCTTGTCAACAACGCGAACACCGCGTCCGGAATGCGGCGCGGCCGGAAGGTGGCGACATCGACGCAGGCGATGCGGATGTCGCCGTCGCACAGCAGCAGCGCCGGCGTCTGCGCATCGGCCGGCGCGCGCCACGCCTGCTGGCGCAGCGTCATCGTCGCACGGCTGTGGTTTTGCGGCGCGACCGTGACGTCGAGCAAATCGTCCAGCCGCGCCGGCGCCAGGTAGCGCAGCCGCGTCTCGGTGACGATGAAGACCGTGCCGGTCTCGTCGCGCAGCCGCTGCTGGCCTATGCCCAGCGTGCGCAGCCACTCGGTGCGCGCGCGCTCGAAGAATTTCAGGTAGTTGCCGTAGAACACCACGCCGCCGGCGTCGGTGTCTTCCCAGTACACGCGTACCGGGTGGCGGTAGACCGCTTCGACATCGCTCACAGCGCGTGTTCCAGCCGCTGCAACGCCTGCTCCAGGCGCTCGCGGCTGGCGGCGTAGCTCAGGCGCAGCCAGCGGCCGGGTTCGGCGCGGCCGAAGTCGCGCCCGGGCGTCAACGCCACCTGGGCGCGGCGCATCAGGTCGAAGGCCAGCGCCCAACTGTCGGCGCAGCGCTTGCCGGCGCCGACATGGGCGCTGCAATCGGCATAGGCGTAGAAGGCACCGTCGGGCTCGACCGGCACGGTCAGCCCCAAGCGGTTCAGCGCCGGCAGCACCAGGTCGCGGCGGGCGCGGAATTCGGTGCGGCGGCGCTCGTACTCGGCGATCGACTGCGGCGCAAAACAGGCCAGCGCGGCGTGCTGGGCAATGCTGGAGGCGCAGATGAACAGGTTTTGCGCCAGCCGCTCGACCGGCGCCACCAGCGCGGCCGGCAGCACCAGCCAGCCCAGGCGCCAGCCGGTCATGTTGAAGTATTTCGAGAAGCTGTTCACCGAGACGATGTGCTCGCCCAGCGCCAGCGCGCTGCGGCCATAGCGCGGGTCGTAGCTCAGGCCGAGGTAGATCTCGTCGACCACGGTGACGCCGCCGCGCTCACGCACCACGGCGTCGATGCGGCGCATTTCGTCCGGGTCGATCGACGTGCCGGTGGGGTTGGACGGCGAGGCCAGCAGCACGCCGCGGGTGGCGGCGCTCCAGGCCGCGGCCACCGCGTCGGCATCGGGCTGGAAACGCTGCGCCGCGCCGGTGGGCAACAGCCGCGGCGTGGCGTTGGCCGCGGCGACGAAGTGCCGGTTGCACGGGTAGCTGGGGTCGGGCATCAGCACCTCGTCGCCGGCTTCAAACAGCGCCAGGCAGACCAGTTGCAGCGCCGCCGACGCGCCGGCGGTGACGACGATGCGCTCGGCCGCGATGTCCAGGCCAAAGCGCTCGCCATACCAGTGCGCAATCGCCTGCCGCAGTTCCGGCAGGCCGGTGGCCGGCGTGTACTGCGAACGGCCCTCGCGGATGGCCGCCGCGGCCGCCTGCTGCACCAGCGGCGGCGCGGTGAAGTCGGGCTCGCCGATGTTCAGGTACAGCATGGGCCGGCCGCCGCGCGCCGGGTCGCAGGCCGCACCGGCGGCGATCTCCTGCGCCGCCTTGGCGCACTCCATCACATAAAACGGCTCGATGTGGTCGAGCCGCGAGGCCAGCCTCATGCGCCGTGCCTCATGCCCCGTGCCTCATGGCCGGCGCTGCCGGTCGGCGCCGACTTCTTCGGCGCGCAGCAGCGGCGCGGCCTTGTCGAGCACGCCGTTGACGTACTTGTGGCCGTCGGTGCCGCCAAAGCTCTTGGCCAGCTCGACCGCCTCGTTGATGACCACGCGGTAGGGCACGTCCAGGCAGTGCAGCAGCTCGTAGGCGCCGATCAGCAGCACGCCGTGCTCGACCGGCGACAGCTCGCTGGTCTTGCGGTCGACGTGGCGCGCCAGCACCGCGTCCAGCGCCGAGGCCTCGGCAATGCAGCCGTGCAACACCGCGTCGAGGTGGGCCCGGTCGGCCTTTTGAAAGCCGTCCATGCCGCGCAACTGGTCTTCGATGTCGTCCAGCGCGGCGCCGCCAACCAGCCACTGGTACAGCCCCTGCAGCGCCAGCTCGCGCGAACGCCGGCGCGCCGACTTCGGTTTCGGCCGCGGCGCGGCGGCGACTGCGCCGGTAGGCAGGTCGCCGGCCATCACAGCGCGGCGATCAGGCGTGCCATCTCGACCGCCACGCGCGCCGCGTCGCGCCCCTTGTCGACCGCGCGCGCCTGCGCCTGGGCCAGGTTTTCGACCGTCAGAATGGCGTTGGCGATCGGCACATCGTGGTCCAGGCTGACGCGGCTGACGCCGGCGCCGCTTTCGTTGGCGACCAGTTCGAAGTGGTAGGTCTCGCCGCGGATCACGCAGCCAATGGCGATCAGCGCGTCGTAGACCTCGGTGTAGGCCAGCGCCTGCAGCACCAGCGGCACTTCCAGGGCGCCGGGCACGCGGTGGTGGTGGATGCCGGCCTCGGCCACGCCGAGCGCGGCCAGCTCGGCGCGGCAGGCGGCGGCCATCTGGTCGGTGATGTCGGCATTGAAGCGCGCCTGCACGATGGCAATTGCCATCCCGCGGCCGTCGAGGCCAGCCGCCTGACCCTGGTCAGCTTTTTGCATAACCGGCGATTGTAGAAGCCGGTTCCCGCCAGCCCGGCGCCGCCAGACGGCCGGCGCCGCACCACGAAAACCGCGCTTTGGCAGTTAGTGCTGCGCCGACCGACGGCTATTCGTCGGCCTTGCGCCAGCGGCCGTCGATCAGCAACTCGTGCGGCTGGAAGTCGGCCTTGTAGGCCATCTTGCTGCTCGCGCCTATCCAGTAGCCCAGGTACAGGTAGGGCAGCTTCAACTGCCGCACCTGCTCAATCTGCCACAGGATGCCGTAGGTGCCCAGGCCGCCTTTGACCTCGGGCTCGTAGAAGGTGTAGACGGCCGAGATGCCGTCATTGAGCACGTCGACGATGGCCACCATCACCAGCGCGCCGGCGCGGCCGTCGTCGTTGGTCTGCCGAAACTCGACCAGCCGCGAGTTGACCCGGCTTTGCAGCAGGAACTGCGTGTACTGGTCGACGCTGTCGTGGTCCATGCCGCCGCCGCAGTGGCGGCCCGACTGGTAGCGCAGGTAGAGCTGGTAGTGCTCGGGCACGAAGCACAGCCGCAGCACGCGCGACTGCAGCCCGGCATGCCGCTTCCAGGCCCGGCGCTGGCTGCGCGTGGGCACAAACCGCGCCACCGGCACGCGCAGCGGCACGCAGGCGCGGCAGGTGTCGCAATACGGCCGGTAGGTGAACATGCCGCTGCGCCGAAAGCCGTTGGCGACCAGCCCCGAATAGGCGTCGGCATGGATCAAATGGCTGGGCGTGGCCACCTGCGAGCGCGCCTGCCGGTCGGGCAGGTAGCTGCAGGGGTAGGGCGCCGTCGCATAAAACTGCAGCGACGACAGCGGGAGTTCCTTCGGGTAGGTCACGCGCTGTCAGAAAGGGGCTGGGGAGGCCGTGTCCGGGACGGCGCCGGGGGGCGGGGGCGCCGTGTCCAATCCCAGCGCGGCCCAACGGCTTTGATGATAGGTCGGTTGCCGAGTACCCGACGCGACGGCGTGGCCAGTACCGGCCGGGTGGGCAGCCGCGCCGGCGGCCATCGACCAGCACCATTTTGCCGGCGCCGGCTCGGCCACCGCGCGCGCCAGATGGCGTTCAAAGTCGGCGCGTGAAATTTCGCGCGCGCCCAAGCGTGCCAGATGGCCGGTTTGTTGCTGGCAGTCGATCAGCGCAATGCCTTCGCCGCGGCAAAAGGCGACCAGCGCGGCGAGCGCAATCTTCGACGCGTCGCGGCGCAGCGCAAACATCGATTCGCCAAAGAACATGCGGCCGATGCCGACACCGTACAGCCCGCCCGCCAGTTCGCCGTCGACCCAGGTCTCGACGCTGTGCACCGCGCCTTCGGCGTGCCAGGCGCTGTAGGCGTCGACCATCGCCGGCACGATCCAGGTGCCGCGCTGGCCGTTGCGCGGCACGCCGGCGCAGTGGTGCATGACGCTGGCAAACGCACTGTCGATGCGGATCTCGCAGCCGGGCGTGCGGGCAAAGCGGCGCAGCGTCTTACGCAGCGAGTGCGAGGGGTGAAATTCGGCCACCGGCAGCACCATGCGCGGGTCGGGCGTCCACCACAGCACCGGCTGGCCCTGGCTGAACCACGGGAAGACGCCGCGCCGGTAGGCCTCGGCCAGCCGCTGCGGCGTCAGCGCGCCGCCGACCGCCAGCAGCCCCGGCGCCTCCGACCGCGGGCCGAGCGCCTGGCTGCTCGGCGGCAGCGGCGCCGCGTCGTCCAGCCAGTGCAGCACGGTCACCGGGCGACCTTGCCGACCAATCAGACCGTGGCGCCGCCGTCGACGACCAGCGTCTGCCCGGTGATGAAGCGGCTGGCCGGCGCGGCCAGAAACACCGCCGCGCCGGCCAGGTCGTCGGGCTCGCCGATGCGGCGCAACGCGGCGCTGCCCTCGCTGCGCGCCAGCGCCTGCGGGTCTTGCCATAGCGCGCGGGCAAACGCGGTGCGCACCACGCCGGGGGCGATGGCGTTGACGCGCACGTTGTGCGGCCCGAGCTCGACCGCCAGGTTGCGCACCAGTTGCAGGTCGGCGGCCTTGCTCATGCCGTAGGCGCCCAGGTTGGCGCTGCCGCGCAGCCCGCTGACCGACGAGACGATGATGATCGAGCCGCTGCGCCGCTCGACCATTTGCGGCGCCACCGACGAGGTCAGCCAGTGGTTGGCCATCACGTTGTTTTCAAGAATCTTGCGGAACTGGTCGTCGTCAATGCCGCCCATCGGGCCGAAGTACGGGTTGGTCGCGGCGTTGCAGATCAGCGTGTCGATGCGACCGAAGGTGGCCAGCGTGCGTTCGACCAGGGCGCGCAGCGCGGCCTTGTCGGACAGGCTGGCGGCCACCGCCAGCGCGCGGCCGGCGCCGAAGTTGGCGTTGATTTCGCCCGCCACGCTGTCGCAGATGACCTGCTTGCGCGACGAAATCACCACTGTGGCGCCATGCTGGGCCAGCCGTTCGGCCATCGCGCGGCCAATGCCGCGGCTGGAGCCGGTGATCACGGCCACCTGGCCGGTCAAGTCAAACAGGTTCATGGTGCTTGGGTGGCAGGAGAAGGTCGAAGGGGCAAGGGGCCGGATTCTGGCCGCACTGTGGCCGCGGGTTGGCGCAAGCGGCCACACGGCTGGGCTACGGTATAACCCGAAGCAACCCTTGACGAACCTGCAGGAGAACATGCATGAGCGCCCCGATTGATTCCGTGCTGCACGCCACCCGACAAGGCCGCGTGACGGTCTTGACGATGAACAACCCGCCGGTCAACGGCCTGGGGCTGGCCTTGCGCAATGCCTTGCTCGCCGCGCTGGACGCCGCGCTGGCCGACCCGGCGGTGGCGGCGCTGGTGCTCACCGGCAGCGACAGCGCCTTTTCGGGCGGCGCCGACATTCGCGAGTTCGGCTCGCCCAAGGCCTTGCAGTCGCCGAATTTGCTTGACGTGGTGGCGGCGGTCGAGGCCTCGACCAAGCCGGTGGTGGCGGCGATTGCCGGCAATTGCCTGGGCGGCGGGCTGGAGCTGGCCATGAGCTGCCACTACCGCGTGGCGCTGGCCAAGGCCAGCCTGGGCCTGCCCGAGGTCAAGCTGGGCTTGATTCCCGGCGCCAGCGGCACGCAGCGGCTGCCGCGGCTGGTCGGCGTTGAAAAGGCATTGAACATGATCGTCTCGGGCGCGCCGGTGGCCGCCGGCAGCCTGCAGGGCAGCGCGCTGCTGGATGCGGTGGTCGACGCCAACCTGGTCGACGCCGCGGTGGCGCTGGCCGAGCGCGTCGCCGACCAGCCGATTCCCCGCGTGCGCGAGCGCCGCATCAACGAGCCCAACGCCGAGGCGCTGCTGGGCTTTGCGCGCAATACGGTCGCCGCGGCGAGCAAGCACTTTCCGGCGCCGGGCAAATGCGTCGAGGCGGTGGCCAACGCGGTCAAGCTGCCCTGGGCGCAGGGCATGGCGGCCGAGCGCGCGACCTTCGTCGCGCTGATGCAAACGCCCGAATCGCGCGCGCTGCGCCATGTGTTTGCCGCCGAGCGTGCCGCCGGCAAGATTCCCGGCGTGGCCGCCGACACGCCGCTGCGCAAGATCGACAAGGTTGGCGTGATCGGCGCCGGCACCATGGGCGGCGGCATCGCGATGGCGCTGCTCAACGGCGGGCTGCACGTGGTGCAGCTTGAAACCAAACAAGATGCGCTCGACCGTGGCCTGGCGACGATACGCAAGAACTACGAGTCGACGGTCAAAAAGGGCCGGCTCAAGCCCGAGCAGATGGACGAGCGCCTGGCCCGGCTGACGCAGACGCTGGATTACGCCGCGCTGGCCGACGTGGACCTGGTGGTCGAGGCGGTGTTTGAAGACATCGGCGTCAAGCAGGCGGTGTTTGGCCAGCTTGACGCGGTGTGCAAGCCAGGCGCGATCCTGGCGTCCAACACCTCGTACCTCGACTTGAACCGCATCGCCGGCTTCACCAAGCGGCCGGCCGACGTCATCGGGCTGCACTTCTTCAGCCCGGCCAACGTGATGCGGCTGCTTGAAATCGTGCGCGGCGAGAAGACCGCGCCCGACGTGCTGGCCAGTTGCATGGCACTGGCCAAGCGCATCAAGAAGGTGGCGGTGGTCTCGGGGGTCTGCGACGGCTTCATCGGCAACCGCATGCTGCGCCGCTATGCCGACGCCGCCACCGGGCTGATCGACGTCGGCGCCAGCCCGCGCCAGGTCGACAAGGCGTTGGAGGCGTTTGGCTTTGCGATGGGGCCGTTCCGGGTCGGTGACCTGGCCGGGCTGGACATCGGCTGGGCGACGCGCAAGCGCCGCGCCGCCGAGGCCGGCAAGCCGCTCGACCCGGCGATCGCCGACCGGCTGTGCGAGGCCGGCCGCTTTGGCCAGAAGACCGGCGCCGGCTGGTACCGCTACGAAGCCGGCAAGCGCGAGCCGCTGCCCGACCCGCTGGTCGAGCAACTGATCAACGAGCACCGCCAGGCGCTGGGCATCACGCCGCGCAGCGTCAGCGACGCCGAAATCGTCGAGCGCTGCGTCTACGCGCTGGCCAACGAAGGCGCGCGCATCCTCGAAGAAGGCATTGCCGCGCGCGCCTCGGACCTCGACCTGGTCTACCTCAACGGCTACGGCTTCCCGCTGCACCGCGGCGGGCCGATGCTCTACGCCGACATCGTCGGCCTGGCCAACGTCGCGCGCGCACTGCGCCGCTTTGCCGCCGATCCCGGCGCGCCCGCGTGGTGGCAACCGGCAGCGCTGCTGGACAAGCTGGCCGCGCAGGGCAAGGGCTTCAACGACGCGTGAGGGCCAGTTGAAGCGTGGTGAGGCGTTGATCAGGCGTGGCTCAGGATGGCTTGTCGGCCAAGTGTCTTGACCGACAAGCCGCCTGAAAGCGTTGTGCCGTTTGGGCCGCTGTCAAGCCCAAGCCATCCGGGCGGCTATCGCCTGGCTTGACAGCAGCCCAAGCGGTCAATAGCTGAACAGCCAAGTCTGGTGAGCTGGAATGTTGCCGCCCGCACTGATTCACATTTCACCGACCCGTTTGCTCCGCACTCGATCACCGGTAGGAGCTTGAAGGCGGTGGCGCATCGAGGTTGAGGCGGGGAGGCCCGGCAGCCCAGTGACGTGGGGCAGGGGATAGGCTTGCGAGCCTTGCGTTCCCAGATGGAGGTAGGCCCGCGCCGGCGGCAACCGGGCGGGCCTGATGCCGGTGCAGCTTCGGTTCGATACGGGGCTTGCCGGCGCCGAGTAGGTTACCCGAGAACTCTGGCGCCAGGCAAGACTTGAGTGCTGCCCGCTGCACCCGCGTGGCGGCTGCGGGTTTGCTCGCCACGGCACCTATGCCCGCAAGACTCCGGCGGGCACGTCGATTGCGCGCTGGTATTGCCGCCTGGGTCACCAAACCTTCAGCCTGCTGCCTGATCATCTGGCCACACGTTTTCCCGGCACCTTGGCTGAGATTGAGCGGGTGGTGAGCACCGTCCAAGCCGCTGCCAGCCTGTCCGCCTGCGTCGAGTCGTTGCGCCCAGACTCGGTGAGCTTGCCCAGTGCGCTGCGCTGGATTCGCAGACGGCTGGCGCTCGTGCGTGCGCTGCTGCCCCGGGTCGTGACGATGCTGCCACTGCGGCTTGCCGGTTGCCTGCCGACGATCGCCGCGATGCGCCAACGCTTGGGCGTGAACGCTGTGCTGGTGGCGCTGCGCGGCACGCTCAGCGCCCAGCTGCATGTGCTGGCCCGCCCGCTCGGATTCGCCTACCGCGGTGGTGTCCCCTGCGCCCGCCCGGGCGGGCGCCAACACGACATGGGGCCTTGTATCTTCCCGAGAAGTGAATTTGGTATTGGATTTGGGGTTTAAGAATGGTAGTGGTGGAAGGCTGTGGGTAAGTGGGCAGAGGCCCGCGCGGTGGGCAACGCGGTAGCGTTGTCCACGGCAAGCGGGCCGGTTCG
>WBZS01002124.1_pt1 | contig 13081 bp, 13 predicted proteins | sample 5204201 | NCBI WGS metagenome assembly WBZS01 (sample SAMN12344357, study PRJNA552823) | activated sludge metagenome | biome: Activated sludge suspended growth; feature: Nitrification reactor; material: Wastewater; isolation source: activated sludge from nitrification reactor of wastewater...
GCGGAACGGGTGATCCTCTCGGAAGGTCTTGATTCTCTCGAGGTAATCGACACGTCGGGCCGGGGGCTCATCAATCAGGAGGTCGGGCTCCTTGGCGAGTTCGAGATCGTGTAGAAGCCAGGCTGCCTGCTCCTTCGGCGTATACACACTGGCGGGATCGAGCTGGAGGTCGCGCGCCGTTGGGGCGATCTTTGTCTGCTCGCGCTTGAGCAACTCATCGATTATGCGCTTCAGCACCGCCGTGCGAGATGTGCTGCGTAGCGACGCAAACTCATTGGAGATAGCCATGAAATTCGGACTATCGACGAGGCGCTCTGCGACAGCATCCAGAACGGGCGGGTACCCCACAAATCGATCTTGGTCCTGCTCGCCGCCCATGGGAACGCTGAGGGCCTGCAATATCGCGTCTCGGGCTTGCTGATAGGCCGTAGTGGATGTGTCAGTTCGAGGGTCACGCACCTTCGTGCGGGCGTCGACGTACTTAGCTCGCGCAGTTCCATCAAAATGAGACACTTCAAACCAGTCGGGTGCTGAGCCGGCGTCAACGAGCGAGACCCATAGGTCCTCTAGCGTTCGAGCTCGCCCCATGAGCAGAAGGCGGAGGCCATGAAGTGACGCCTCAAGAAGTGCTTCGATGAACTCTGACCAGGACGTGGCCGATACGCGTGACCTAGCCTCGTCCAGGGAGTCCACTATCAAGAGAGGCGAATCGAGCTCGTCGAGCAGGGCAAGCGGGTCGACCACCCTCAGGTGCTGCACTAGAACCGAGTGGACTGAGGATCGGGAGACGCCCGAGTCGTCCTGGAGCCGCCAGACAGGCGTCTGCAAGCGTCCAGAGAGTTCGTTCGCGACGGTCGTCTTGCCTGCGGCCCCCCGGGCTGAGAGCAGGACGATCGGGGAACCGCCAGAATCTTCCATGACTGCGAACTGCGGAGGAACGAAGAAGTCTTCAGTCGTACGAACTGATAGGGCGGAGGTTCCGACGCCGACTAGGGGCGTTCCGTTAAGTCGTGCAACGAGCCAGTCGAAGCCGACCTCGCTAGCCTGCATGTTCATCCCCGTAATTGATAGATGGGTCAACGTGATTCGCACACTACCGCCTTCGTCGGTGAGTCACGGGCCGGGGTGAAACCAACTCCACGACGCGGTGGCGCCAGCGCGGGGCGTGAGGGCGGCGCGTTGTTCAACGGAGCGATTCGAACTGCGGTGACATCGTCGCGGTCACTCCTAGCAGATCGCGGCTGCTCGCTCTGCGAGTGCGCTCAGGGCTGCGCGGTCCGCATCGGCGAGGGGGATGATCTCAACTGCCCAATCGCAGTTCGCCTGAACAGTGCCGTTCCTGGGGCCCGCAAGAGAGGTAGTCAAGCCCCAGCGTCGAGTTCGCAGCACTCGGCTCGCCGACACCGGGATCCGCTCAGGCAACCTTGCTTCCGTAGCGCTGCCGGGCTGCCTCTCCTGAGGTGCCGACGAAGTTGCCGATGGTTGACCACGACATGCCCGCTTTGCGTGCTGCCTTGATCGCGTCAAGAAGGTGGCGCTCGGCATCCGATCGCTCCTGGATCGCGGCGCGCAGCAGCGCGACGGCGCCGGGGTCGAGTTCGTCGGCGGGGTCGGGCTCGTAGTCCTCGAATCGGGCCGCGAGTTCGTCTGCGTGCTGGAGGATCTCGTCTACTGTGCGGGGCATCGTCATCACCTGAGGTACTTGTCTCGGGCCGGCATGGCCTGGACGATCACCATCGCCGCGTCGCCTTCCACGTATTCGACTTCGAGGATGAGGGCGGCCCGGCTGGGGCCGATCATCATGGTGAACCCGTCTCCGAAATCCAGATCCGCAGGGGGTTCCTGTACGCGTGCAGAATGTCCTCACGGCTGAGCCCGTGCTTGTAAGCCGATGGTGCGACGATCGGCTCATCCATCACGCCTCCAAGATAACTTGCGATCCGTCCTGTGGCAACGTCGGCCGTGCGGGGGCAAGTTCTCGCGGTGGTCGGAGTTGCCCCCGGTCCGGGTCGGCGGAGTTCTCACCATGGTCGACGCCCGCGCGCGGTCCGTTCGTCGACCGCGATCGGACGGCAAACACTGTCGAGGTCCTCGATCCGGACGCGGATGATGCGGGCACCGATTCGAGAGGCAGGAAGCACGCCGGTTGCGATCCGCCGGCGGAGGGTGTCGACGCTGACGCCGTAGATGAGAGCGGCCTGCTGGAGGGAGACCCATTCGGCCGTGGGCTGGCTCCAATCGGCTGCGTAGCTGGCCATGTCGGTTCCTCTCGGTACTGATTCAGATGCTTATGCCGTGGCTGGGTCGCGGCGGCTGGTGGTTTTCGGGGCGGTGCCGCAGCGGCGGGGAAGTGAAGGTCTCCCAGATCTGCGACGGCATTTCGTGGCGTCGTTTGGCGAGGGTGTTGATGCGGTAGGTGAGGGCGTCGGCGGGGTGGTCGTCGGGCAGGTCGCCCTGGCCGACGGCGGCGTAGAGGAGCGTGTCGCCGTCGCCGTGCTTGTTGTGGAGGTTGGCGAGGCGGGCGGCGAGGACGGGGAGGCGTGGGTCGCCGGCGACCTCGGGCGCAGCTTCGGTGATCTTGGGCAGCCATTCGCGGATGCCGGCCTGGGCGGTTTCGAGTTGCCTGTCCAGGTGACGCTGGTGGCGGGTCTCGGCCGGGGTGCTGCGGGCGGGTCCGGTGGGTTCGAGGTCGGTGTCGGGTATGTGGTGCGCAGCGCGCCACAGCTGGATGTCGGCGACCAGCCCGAGGTCGAGGCCGGGGAGGTGTTCGGCCCAGCCGGGGTTGGCGTCGGCCGTCCGGGCGCCGGCATGTACCTCTTGGCCGAGTTTGCGGGTGAGGCTGTAGCGGGCGGACAGGTAGGTCTTCCAGTCGGGGTCGTCGAGGAGTTGGGTGGGGATGCCAGGTAGCCAGGGGAGGGGCCCGCGGGTGCGGCCGCCGGAGGCCTGGGTGAGGTCGAGGCGCCAGGTGATGACGGCGGCCGGGTCGCGGGCGTCCTGCAGTCCGCCGAGGGCGACGGCCTGGTTGAGTACTGCGGCGGGGTCGTGGCCGTTGGCTGCGATCAGCATCAGCTGGGATCGCAGGGTCGGCCAGGCGTCCGCCCCGGTGAGCCGGTGGGCGCCGCCGGCAGCCTCGATGCCTGCCTTGACGGAGTCGGGGAGGTGGTGTTCGGCGGCGAAGTTGATGGCATCCACATAGGTGGTGACGGCGGGGCCGAGGAGTCGGACGGGGTGGTCGGCCTGGGCCAGGAGCGTGGTGGCCGAGGCAGGCGCCTGGTCGCGTTCGATGATGGCCTCGAGGACCTCGACGGCGGTGTGCGGCTCGACCAGAGCCTGCGCGACCGGGGCCAGGTGATGTTCGGCAGGGTTGACCATGAGCCAGGCGTGGTTGGCTGCCCGGCCGCGGCTGAGCATGGTGTAGGCGAGCTGTCGGCTCTCGGCGCCTGTGAGGAGGCCGTGGCAGGTATCGGCGGTGATGCCTTGGGCGGTGTGGATGGTTGTGGCGTAGCCGAGTTCGACGCTCTCGGCGACATAGTCGGTGGGCAAGGTGAGCTGGTTGTGGTTGCGCAGGTGCCGGACGTCGATTGATCCGTCGCGGTGGACGGCGGTGATGGTCCACCGGTCGCCGTTGCGGACCCAGGCGGTTTCTCCGGTGTTGAGCGTGCGGTTGTTGCGTCGGGTGAGGATGATGTCCCCGACGGAGGCCTGGTTGCCATCGGACAGGTCGGCAGAGCGTCCGGTGCGGTGGCCGGCGATTCGGGCTGCGCGGGCGGCGGCGTTGAGTTGGGCGACCAGTTCGCGGGTGGGGGCGAGCATGAGCGCGTCCAGGCCGGCTCTCCGGTCGGCTTGCCAGGCGGCCAGGATGTGGCTGGTGGCGGCGTCGGGGTCGACGGCGTGGACGCGGCCGTGGTCGAGGTAGTAGCCAATCGCCCCCACTTCCCCGGCCCGGAGGGCGAGGGAGGCGGCGGCTTCGGCGGGGTCGGCGAAGCGGAGGACTTCGTCCAACCGTAAGGCCCCATGGCTGGTGGCGATGTCGCGCAGCACACCGCCCGCGCCGATCGCGCCCAGCTGCTGGTCGTCACCGATCAGCCGGATCGAGGCGCCCCGATCCAGGCACCAGGAGACGAGGTGATCCAGCGTCAGGGTGTCGGCCATGCCGGCCTCGTCGATGAGGACCAGGGTGTCCGGGCCGATGGCGTCGGCGATGGGTTCGTGGTGGCCGATCGCCCAGACGAGTTTGGCCAGGTTGTCGGCGACCGTACCGTCGCCTAGTTGGGTGCGGAGTTGTTCGGCTGCCGCCGCGGAGGGGGCGAGGCCTACCACGTTGCCGCCGCTGCTGGTCCAGGCGGTGGCGAGGGCGCGCATGGCTGTGGTCTTCCCCGTGCCGGCCGGCGCGATGGCCAACTGAAGACGCTTTCCGGAGGTTGCCATTTCGCGGACGAGGGTTTGTTGGTCGGGGTTGAGGGGTTCCCGGTTCGCGATGGACTGGAGCAGGGCGAGGGTGACGGAGTTGTGGTCGGCGGTCCGCCCGCCGTGGCGGGCAGCGGTGTCGACGAGTCTGCGTTCGGCCCACAGGACACGGTGGCTGGTGTAGCGGGTGCCGTCGGGTTGTTCATAGACGGGGGTTCCGTCGGGGCGGAGCAGCAGGTCGGGTTCCACCGGCATGCTGCGGGTGGTGGCGATCCGCACCGACACGGCCGGTGCGAGCACCCGGGCGGTGAGCAGGTCGACGACTTGTTCGGCCCGCGCGTAGCTGATGGCGGCGGCCCGGACCTGCCGGAACGCTTCTGAGCGGACGTTCCACACCGTCCAGCTGGATCGCTCCGACTCGACGATCGTCACGATCCGCTGCGCCGTTCGGGCCAGCCACCGGTCATCGACCACCTCGGACCAAGCCTGCAGTTTCGGTGTCAACACCGAGGTGAGCATGCGGTGGAGGCCGCCGAGTCCGAGAGTGTGCTCGGCCTGCGTGTGCCAGGTGGTGCGTTGTTCGGCCTCGCTGCGGGGTTGGTGTTTGGCCTGCCGGGTGGCCAGAGTGCCCTGCTGGGCGAGTTCGAGCTTCTCCGTCGGGGTCGGTGGCCGTTCGTGGTCGGCCTGGAACCGGGCGACCAGTTCGCCGGTGTACGCGGTGATCCGCCGCCGCCGCGACGACCACCGCTCCAGCAGTCCAGGGTCGAGGCCGGCGATCTCCCACACCGGACGTTTGCCGTCCCGCCCGGTCGGCTCCATGGTCAGGCCTAGGTCGCGCAGGCCTGCGGTGAGGCCGGTGGTGTAGACCTCGGAGATCGTCACCTTGGCTGCGTAAAGGATGGTGGCGTCGATGGCGAGCCAGTCCCCGGCTAGGGTCTGGACCTTGTTCGAGACCGCCACATGGGTGTGCAGGTCCGGATCACCGGCCCGGGAATCGCGGTGCACGAACCGGGCCGCGATCATGCCCCGCACCGGCAACCGGCGGACACCCTCGGTGCCCTGCCGGGTGAACAAGGCCCGGCCCTCCAGATACGTCAGGGCGTCCGTGACGGCCTGGTCGTGTACCGCCCGTAACTGTGACGCCAGCTCTGGGTCTGCAACCGCCCACAGTGCCGAGACGGACTTGGGTGGGGAGAGGGTGAGGTCGAATCCGGCGACCGGCACCCGGGGATGCGCGATCCCTTTCGTGATGAACGCGTGCAGCTCCCTCGGCCCCTCCGGTGGCACGCCGCGCTGGGCGAGGAACCACTCTCGGCCCAACTCCGTGCGTAACTGGGAACGAACCTGCTGGGGGATCGGCGCAGCAGGTTCGAGGCCGTGGGTGTCCTGCCAAGCGGTCAGCCGGCTGGCGAGTTCGGTCTCGAACGGGGTCGGCTCACCGGCAAACACCGAGTACGCCCGGCCGAGTTTCTCCCCGGTGGTCGGGTTCAGGCCCGCACCGAAAAGCAGCTCATCTGCTCGGCCGTCACCTCCCCGCCCGGGGCGAGGCCGAGCGCGTCCAAGCCGGCGCCCCACCACCTGCCGGGGGCCTCACCCTTGGCGGCGTAGTAGTCGGCCAGGCTGATGTGGCCCCTGCCGGTCACGTCCAGCGCGGCGACCTGCCGGGTCAGGTACTCATAGCCCGACCCTGCCGACAGCTTCTGCAGACCAATCGCCACCGGACGCCTCCCTTCACCATTCCCTAAGCCCCGTCAGGCCCCGATCGGGACGCCGGCCGGGCCACTTCTTCTCTGGTTCTCAGCCCGAGACCCGTTCACTTTCTTAAGCCCCGAAACCGGCCCGTTCCGGACAGCCCAGCCTGGAGAAGTTCGACTCCGGTCGGCCAGGCGAGCGCCGGGACCACTGGTGACGCGTCCATCCATCAGAGCGGACCGGCGTTACCACAAACGCTCCCCCCGGCCTCCCCAGCGTCGGTTTCGAGCCTCGGCGGCGAGGTGTCAGTGCTTGTGGGAAGCACGTTCCCCCACGTTCCCCCAGTCGCTGTAGACAACCGTGTGCAGACACACGAGAAGGGCACCACAGCAACCTCCCCCCACTCCCGGGCAGGGCGGGCGCGGTGATCAGTGCCGATCAGGTGAACGTCCTAGTCAACGGCACGTCCCTCAACATCCCCCCGAAACCCGCCCGACCAGCGTCCCGATCGTCCAGCAGGGCGGAACCCGTAGCCAGAGGCACCTCCCCCAACCTCCCCCCAGAAGATCTATGGATTCCTTGACCTCGCCGCCGGTGAGGCCAAGACCCAACCGGGAGGGTCGGGAATGGCTGCCGCGATTCATTCCGGTTTGTCGGCTGCGGCTGCTAGCCTTGGTGGTACCAGATCCCCCTCGCCTCTCCACGATGCGCACTAGGGGGATTTTCTTCGTCCGGGTCCTACGATCAGGACATGCCCGCGTCACCACGCCGATCCGCGCGTCGAGCGCGCGGCAGCGACGTGTACGCGAAGCCGGCGCTCACCCATGAGCAGCTCGTCGAGCGCATGCGGTCCCGCGGCCTGGCCATACCGGACCAGGACCGGGCTCTGCGGTACCTGCGGCAGATCGGCTACTACCGGCTCTCGCCGTACATGATTCCCTTCCAGCAGCGTCGTGGGGACCACACCTTCCAGCCCGGAACCGGCTTCGACGATGTCCTGGGCCTGTACGTGTTCGACCGCCATTTGCGGCTGCTCGTTCTGGACGGTCTGGAGCGCATCGAAGTCGCGGTCCGCGCCAACCTGACCGACACGATGTCGGCGGTGGGCGGCCCTCACTGGTACCTCGATGCGACGTGGTTCAAGTCGCTGTCCGATCACCAGCGCTTGATCGACGACGTCCGCACCGAGTGCCGTGACCAGCTGAACCGACCCGCCGAGGACGCCGGAGACCAAGTGATCTTTCCCTCAGCGCTAGAGCACTACCTGACCCGGTACGGACAACCGGAGCTTCCACCATCGTGGGTGATGGCCGAGATGCTGACGATCGGCCAGCTCTCGCACCTGGTGGGCAACATCAGCCAGCGCCGCTACCGGACCGAGATCGCCCGCGGGCTCGGCATCAACGACCCGCTGCTCGTCTCCTGGCTACGCACCTACAACCGGGTTCGCAACATATGCGCCCACCATGGCCGGCTCTGGAACGTCGGCCTTGGCGTCTACCCAGCACTCCCCACCGCCCAGACCGTGCCGTGGCTTGCAGACCGCGACGCCATCGCCCAGTACCCCGACAGGGCCAAGCGGCTTTATCCCGTACTGACCTCGATCCAGGCCATCCTGCTCACCGTGTCACCAAACAGCAGCTGGGCGCAGCGTCTCATCGACCTGATCGAAGCACACCCGGACCTGCCGCTACGCGGCATGGGCCTCTTTCCCGCATGGTCGGAAGACCCCTTCTGGACTAGGCAGCCCTCCGCCCCCGAAGCCGCTGGCGCCACCACCTCGTAGGCCGAGCGGCGCGAAGACCGGGCTCTTCGTCCGGAGGCGATCCCGGGCGCATTCCAGCGCTCACCGTAGCGGGCCCAGCCTCCACGAGGTCAGAGCCACCAGCCGACTCCAGCGAACAGCTCCCTCGCAACCAACCCCCTCGACCATCTCCACCACCCCTCCCAGCCAGACTCCCTCGCCGACACCATCGCCCATCGACACCACCTACAGACTCTCCCCCACTGAAAGCTCCAGGAGCCCACCCCGAAGTCCGATACACCCGGTGCAAATCGGCAGAGGGGTGCGGGGGGCAGCCGTTGCCGCGCGAGCTGCTGATCGCAGTCAGCGGGCAATCGGTCTCGCCGCCCGCAATCGGCGTCAAGCCAGAAGGGCACGTGCGATCTAGCCGGGACCGGCCTCACACGAGTGAGCGGCTCCGACCGCGGCAATTGAGGGCGGTCGTGCTCGGGAGGCCGAAGCCGAAGGCTAGATACACCGCCGCAGCGGCCCGTTCCGCCCTGTCCGGGTTCAAGTCGTTCACGTGATCATGAGCCCGGTGCCCCGGTCTCCACCCCGATGACGATGCTGCGGCCAGCGTCGAGAGCGTTTTGGACGACGGATACAAGGTCATCGGTTGCCGTTCCGCGTGTCCCGATAAGCCCCGTGCTGACCAGCGCAGCTGTCGGTGCCGCTCGAAAACTGGTCAGTTTCGCCGCCGCAAAAGTGAACGGTTGCGGGAAGCTTAGCCCTGGGTGTCGTTGGTGGTTGTTCTGATGCTGGGAAGGGTGTCGATTCCCTTGTTGCGGAGCCGGTAGCTCGCCCCTTTCAGGGTGAGGACGTCGGCGTGGTGCACGATCCGGTCGATCATCGCCGCGGCCACGACCTGGTCTCCGAACACCCCACCCCACCCGGAGAACGGCAGGTTGCTGGTCAGCACGAGCGAGGCGTGTTCGTACCGGCTGGAGACGAGCTGGAAGAACAGATTGGCTGCGTCTTGCTCGAAGGGCAGGTAGCCGACCTCGTCGATGATGATGAGGCCGTAGCGGCGCAGCTTGGTCAGTTCCGTGGGGAGCCGGCCGGCGCGGTGGGCGTCGGAGAGCCGGGTGACCCAGTCGGTGGCGGTGGCGAACAGCACCCGATGGCCGTGGCGGCAGGCGGTCACGCCGAGCGCGATCGCGAGGTGGGTTTTGCCGGTGCCGGGTGGTCCGAGGAGCACGACGTTGCGGGCTTCGGTGAGGAACCCTCCGCCGGCCAGGGCGGCGATCTGGTTGCGGACGGCGGGTTGGGCGTCGAAGTCGAAGTCCTCCAGCGTCTTGCGAGCACCGAACCCGGCCGACCTGATCCGCATCTCCGCGCCCGAGGCGTTGCGGGCCGACACCTCCCGCTCGAGCACGGCGGCCAGGTAGTCCTCGAAGGACCAGCCGGCATCCCGGGCCTGGTCAGCGAGCCGGCCGGCCACATCCACGATCCGGGGTGCTTTGAGCGCCCCCGCGAGGTAGGTCAGCTGCTTGGCCGCATCCGTGGTCTTGGTGGCCATCACGACACCTCCTGGCCCTCGAGACCGAACGCGCGGTCGTAATCGGCCAGGTCCCTGACCAGCCCGTCGCCGGCAGCCTGGGTGCGCGGTTGCTGGAACTCCTGCCGGAGCCGGGCGGCGGTGGCGACATGGGCGGTGTCAGTGACGGTCAGGCCCCGGGCCCACACCCGGGGATGCTGGGTGATCAGCCGGCCATCGAGGCGGACCTGGACCTTCTCGAGGTCGGCGTGGGTGTCGACCATCCGGCCGATCCAGGTCGGGTCGACGGAGTAGTCGTTGCGGGCGATGCTCACGTAGTAGTCCCGGCCGAGCCGGACCTGGCTACGCCACCCCACGATCGGCGGGACCGGAGGCAGGGCCAGCATCCCGGCGCGATCCCTTTCCAGCAGATCGATCGGGCGGGCCTTGGTGGTCCGCACGATCTTCTGGTTCGCCCCATCCAGCCAGTCGCTCAGCTGATCGTTGAAGTCGGCCGGCGAAGCGAAGGATCGGCCCGGCATGAACGAGGTCTCGAACCAGCCGTTGCGGCGTTCCACGATCCCCTTGCTCTCCGGATCCCTGGGCCGCAGCAGCACCAGCTTCGTGGCCAACGTTCCCATGAACGCCGGCACCCCCTCGGCCCGGTGCGGGCCCCGGCCGATGCCGCGCTCGTTGTCCCACAACAGCCGCCTCGGCACCCTGCCAAGCTGTTGGAGCAGCTGCCACATGCCCAGCAGCAAGTCCTCGGTCGTCTTGGTCGGGATCATCCTGGCCAGCACGAACCGGGAGTAGGCCGGGGTCATCACCAGCACCGGCAACAGCATGCTGGTGCCGTTCTCGCACGGGACCTTGCGCGGCGGGAACCACAAGTCGCACTGAGCCGCGTCTCCGGCCGCCCAGGTCAGCCGGTCAGCCGGATCGACCCGGCGATGCTCCGGCCGCAGCCGGGCCACGTTGTCCCGGAACCACGAACTCGAACCCGTCCAGCCGACCCGCTCCGCGATCACCGTCGCCGGCATCTCCGGGAACTCCCTCAGCAGAGCACGCACCCGCGGCTCGAACACCGCGAACGACGTCTCCACCGGCGTCCGGACATACCTCGGCGAGGCGTCCGAGGCGACCGCCTTCACCACCGTCGTCCGCGAAATCCCCAACCGCCGAGCGATCGCCGCGTGCGGCTCACCCTCCGCAGCAAACCTCCTGATCAGTGCCCAGTCCTCCAAGGTGATCACTCTCCGATCGTCGTCGAGTGTTCACTTTTCACCGGCGAAACCGTTCAGTTTTCGACCGGCGTCGACAGCAGCGAAGGATGTGTTGCCCAGAGATCTCGCCTTGAGTGGTCCTCCTACGATGCGGGCGGCGCCTCTTTCGCCGTGCATGGACGCCATGAGCGATTGGACATAGTCGGTGGGCACGTAGCTGCCCGGCATCAGCTTGAGATCGTTTACGTCGAATGCCGAATTTCGGCGGCAGAACTTGAAGTAGGTAACGGGTGCGCCCAGCCGGTAGTTCAGGTGGTTCGACGAGTCGAATGCGGCCTGCTGATGGATCGACTCCACTGCGACAAGCCGCTGGCGCTCGAGCTCGAATTGTTGGTCGGGGTAGTAGACCCACTCGGCGGCGCGGTGCTCCATCATCTTGTACTGGACGAGCACGAACGATTCGTTCGAGTGGTTGTAGTGGATGAGATCGGCGCCAGTTGCCTTTTCGATCGGGCCTTTGTTTGCGTTCGCGACAGTCAGCGCCCGCTGCCCGCTGCGAAAGGTCATCGCCGCTGCGTGCTGTGTCTCGAGGCCAACCCAGTCCAGGAAGTTCCGGGCGTCCTTATCGATCACTTGGTCTTCAAGCTGATGAGCATCCGCAAGCCGGGCGAGAAAGGGGGCCGAGGAGGTCTCCCGCGACATGTATCGCAGGCCCCCTCGAAGATTTGTGCTGCCGCCGAAAATCTCCGTGGCGACCATCACAGCGTCGCGTTCCTGGAGAAGGATGCGCACTTCTGCAGCGCTTGGGGGCGTGAAGGGACGAACGGAATCAGACAAGAACCTCAGCCTCGCGCGGGTGGGCTCCGCGATTCGAAGAAGTCCGTCCCAAACCAGCTGCGAGGTTTTCGGCGAAAGGAGTCGACCGTCGAGCCCCTCCTCGAAGACGCGCTTCTGGTCTGTCGTGAGATCGATCTCTGCTCGTAATTCATCGATATCGAGCAAGAAGTCGAACATGATCAGCGGATCGAATGCATACCGTGTCTGCACGGTAGTGGCGCGACCCGCGGGCCGCATGACGCCGGCACCTACGATGTAAACCCCAGGCGACGAGGCGGCGCCCCAGTCGGAGTACTCCATCGCATCCGAGTCAGCGAGCACGATGCATAGCCGCACGCTGCCGGCACCAGGAACTTCATCCCGACGCAGGGCGACGGTCATGCGTTCCGACGACTGAGCGCGCCGGTGGAAGGCATCCAGCTCGGCGCCGTCCGCGACGCGATAGAGGACGACGTTCATGGCACCTCAGAGCTCAGGGAAGATCTCGGCCACGAGGTCGTGGGAGCGGCGAATGGAGGAAACGGTGATGACGATAGGAAGGGCCGGAGCAGTTGTCGGGTGCGCAACCATGTTCCTCAGCTCTCGGGCGAACGTCAGCATCTCAACCACATCGGGCCCAGGATCAGTCTCTCGCTGGAAGCGTGCAATCAGTTCGCTGAACGTGGTGTTCTTTCCTGCGGCAAAACGGCGCCGAAGAGCAGCCTCGACAGCCTGCAAGCTCTTCTCCATGGCGAGGGCCGCGAACTCGTAGTGGATAACGCTGGCTTCGAGCAGGTCCACGGACAGTCGAAGGAGCGCGGCTACATCGGCGGGGGTACTCGTCGTACGTGGGAAGGTTTGGGAGTGTGCCGACACCGTCTCAGGGGTCATGAAGACCGGGACCGACTCATCGCCCGTCGCGACGATCGACGAGTGCGTGGATCGTCGGTCGAGTTCAAAGGTCCATGCTGTCGGGTGATCGCCGCACGTCATGGTGTCGCCTGAAGGTCGGTCTCAAGCGCGGCGAGGTCTTTCCGGGCGGTAGCGATGAACTTGAGCCCGCAGTCGAGGCAGTAGTGAAAGCTGTCGCGTTCGATCTTGATCACCAAGATCCGGTCGCCCTTGAGGAGGACGTGGCGCTTGTTTCCTTTGCAGTAGTGCTTCTTGCCCGCGACACCCGCAGTGAGCGACTTGAGCAGCGATCGTTGGCTACCCATGAGGCAACTCTTCTTCCACGCTGTCGACGATCTTCGGCAGTTCGTTGATGAGATGGTCCAGGTCCGCGGCGGAGTACTCGCTGCGGGTGGTCGCGCCGCTAGGGACCATCTTCTTGATCCGAAGATCGATCGCGGACTTCACGACCTTGAAGTTCTCACGGGTCTTGTCGAAGTCGCGGCCGGCATGCTTGAGGCTGTGCTTGGCGAGGAGCTTGCCGACGGCGGTCTTCACGAGTTCGTCGAGAAGCGCCCGCTTGGCCTTGCGGGACGCCTGCTTGGTGGGGGTGATCCGCTGCAACCGGTCGAACTGCTCTCCAGTGTTGATGCCGGCATCTTTCAGGACTGCGAGGGCCTCCGCGATCTTGGGGTCGGCGGTGAGCAGGGTGAGGTTCTCCAGCAGGACATCGTCTTGAGCGGTGATCACCGGAAGGCTGCCGCCTCCATCGCCGTTGCCTCCGGGGCCGGG
>WBZS01002125.1_pt1 | contig 13079 bp, 11 predicted proteins | sample 5204201 | NCBI WGS metagenome assembly WBZS01 (sample SAMN12344357, study PRJNA552823) | activated sludge metagenome | biome: Activated sludge suspended growth; feature: Nitrification reactor; material: Wastewater; isolation source: activated sludge from nitrification reactor of wastewater...
GGGAAAAGGATTCTTGGATTCAGGCAAGATCCAATCGAGGCCCTTGATTATTATCGGGCTTCAACCGAGGGACGCAAGCCCTCGCGAACGGTATTCGACAACCGTCCATGGGATCCTACAAAGAGGAAGTATCTCTCGGCTGATCTTCTCCGCGAATGGGAAGATGTTCGACGAACCCAGAACCAAGGAGCCAAGAACCAAACGCGTTCCATGGTCCAAAAAATCGAACGATATCCATTGGATTCCTTTTTTGGAGTTGGTCCTTTTTTGGGGTTTGGCGTCTTGGAGTTTGGTTTTTGGCGGCCATGAAATTCCGTTCCCGAGTCGCTTGGGGCGATGGTTTGGCCCATGAAGCACATCCGCGACGTTCAGGTGCATCTGGTGCCTTCGCTCGTCCCTCCGGGACGGCTCGGCGGGACCGTGGCCATCGCCATCGACGTGCTCCGTGCGACGACCACCATGGTCCAGGCGCTGGCGGCGGGTTGTTTGGCGATCCGCCCCTGTGCCGAAGTCGATGAGGCGTTGGCGTTGGCGTCGAGTTTTCCCGCGGGAAAATCCTTGCTCGGCGGAGAACGGGGCGGGTTACCCTTGCCGGGCTTCGATCTGGGCAATTCGCCGCGGGAATACACCGCCAAGCGGTGCAAGGGTTTGACGCTGATCATGACGACGACCAACGGCACGCGCGCTTTGCTCAAGGCTGGCGAAGCCGACCGAGCGTTTGCGGCAGCATTCGTGAATTTTAGCGCCGTGTGTGAACAAGTATGCCAGGACCCGCGTCCGCTCCATATACTCTGTGCCGGCACCGGCGGCGAACCCACTCTGGAAGATACGCTCCTCGCGGGTGCGTTCGTCGATGTTTTATCCGAAACCCAGGATGTGCATCTAAACGACAGCGCTCGCCTCGCCTGGGATGCATTCGAAAACCATGGCCGAATCCTTTTCGGCGCTCTGGAGATTTCTCAAGGGGGCGAAGACTTGATCCGGATCGGCATGAAAGACGATCTCACGGTTTGTGCCGAGGTGGACAGGTTTCACATCGCGCCCGAAATTCGACGCGACCCGTTTCGGTTGGAAGTCGGTTCCGTCGGCATCGTCAAAAGCCGATGGCGAAAGTAGAACAAGAAAATGATCGTATGGCATCAGGCGTGGCAAGCTGATCAGCCCTGACAAAAAGGGTCAGGACCCGTTGTGCGAAGCGTCCGAAGGGCCGTTTCGGCACCGCGTGCTGATCCCTTTTGTTAGGACCTTTGAGGAATTTCCGTCATGGATATGGAGAAGATCGTTTCCCTTTGTAAACGGCGTGGTTTCATCTTTCAATCCAGCGAAATCTATGGCGGGTTGAATGGATTCTGGGACTATGGTCCGTTGGGGGTCGAACTCAAGCGAAACGTCAAGGAAGCTTGGTGGCGCGACATGGTAGCCGGGCACAACGAACTCATCGTTCCCGCCGGCGCTCCCTCCACGTATCAAATGGTTGGCCTGGATTGCTCCATCATCATGCACCCTCAGGTCTGGAAATGTTCAGGCCATTACGATTTGTTTCACGATTTCATGCAGACATGTCGTCAGTGCAAAAAGCTGTTTCGCGCCGATCATGTGACGCCCATGCTGAAGGAATCGGCCTGGGCGTTGGCATGGTTGGAAGCGTGCACCAGCCCCGGCGCGAGTCCTGAGCAGGTGACATTCGATTCGAATGCGGCCTTCGATTGGGCGCGGAAAAAAGGCAAGAAACTCGCTCCCGGACTCGCCTTGGTTCGAAACCCGCAAGGTACCCTCGCGGCGTTGGCCGAAGACCTGCCATCGCTTCAGAGTTCAGGAATCACGTCAGACGTGTTGCTTCGTTACGCAGCCACGGAACAGAAAAGCGTGACGGGGTTGCAAACGCCTTGCCCCGCCTGCGGCGGCGACCTCACCGAACCGCGTGAGTTCAACTTGATGTTCGAAACCTACACCGGCGCGTTGCAATCGGACGAAAACAAAGCGTTTCTGCGTCCAGAGACGGCCCAAGGGATTTTCGTGAATTACAAAAACGTGCTCGACAGCACGCGCGTGAAGGTTCCCTTTGGAATTTGCCAAGTAGGCAAAAGCTTTCGCAATGAAATCACGCCACGTAATTACACGTTCCGATCGCGCGAGTTCGAGCAGATGGAACTCGAGTTCTTTTGCCATCCGAGTACGTCGCCCGCCTGGTACCAATATTGGCGGGATCGCCGCTTCCGCTGGTACCTTGACCATGGCTTGTCGAAAGAAAGGCTCCAGCTTCGTGAACATGAAGCGGCTGAGTTGGCGCATTACTCGTGTGGCACCGCGGATATCGAGTACGCGTTTCCGTTCTGCGCTCCAGGCGAGTTTGGCGAACTGGAAGGGGTCGCCCATCGCGCCGATTTCGACCTTCGGTCCCATCAGGAAGGCAAGCTGGTCAAAGACGGCAACAACCTCGTCGTTGAAACCGGGCCCGACGGCAAGCCGAAACATCGGGGCAGCGGCAAGGATTTGAATTACTTCGATGAACAATCCCGCGAACGCTTCGTCCCGCACGTGATCGAACCTTCCGCAGGCGCGGATCGGGCGACTTTGGCGTTCCTGTGCGAAGCTTACTACGAAGACACAGCTCCGGATGAAAATGGCAAGCCGGCGGACCGCGTCGTGCTTCGCTTTCATCCCAGGCTCGCCCCTATCAAGGCGGCCATCTTCCCCCTCGTGAAAAAGGAAGGGATGCCCGAAGTTGCACAACAACTCTACGGGGAACTGAAACGCGAGTTCAACGTCTTTTACGACGACGGTGGAGCCGTGGGGCGACGGTATCGCCGCCAAGACGAAGTTGGTACGCCTTACTGCATCACCGTGGACGGGCAAACTCTGCAAGATCAGACCGTCACCATTCGCGATCGAGACACGCTCAAGCAAGATCGCATCCATCTCAAGGAGGTTTCATCCCTGCTTCGTGAAAAGCTTCGGTAAGGATAACCTCGCGGAGGCTTTCATCCTTCTCTGCCGTCCCAAGTTAACGATACGGCGGGCGAGAATGGGCGCATGGAGGGACGTGCGTGTGGCACTGGATCCTGCGGTGGTTCGGACGTGGCTCGTCGGCCAAGGTGCGAAGGGCAACCATTGAACGTCTACCGACGGTGGCACGCCTCGACGTGGTCACTGTCGCGGAAGGGGTGCTTCGCTCGCTCGAAAGCGGTTATCACGAACATCTCGAGGGGCCTCGTCGGAACGAAGAAATGGCTTGGCTTCTCTTGGGGTATGCCAACGACGATTCCCTTCAGATTGAAGCCGCGGTTCCTGCTGGCGAAAGCCGAGACGCCAGCGCCGTCCACGTCCGATTCGATACTTCCGTGCAAGCCTTGGCGACGTGTATCTTGCGTTCCGACGATCCTCGCCTGGTTCCCCTGGGAGTTTTCCACACCCACCCTGGGAGTCTCGATCATCCCTCGGGTGGAGATTTTCAAGGAGATTCCGAATGGGTTCGGCGAATCCCAGGCCGACGAGGTGTATTCGGGATCGGTACCTGTGATGGCGGACCTACGCTTCCAGGGAACCATCAAACAAGGGTTGGCAACCTCTGTTTTTCATGGTATCACCTGGGGGTCGGCGATGTTTCGTATCGGCCAATCTCTCTCGTGACGAAACCTGGTGACGACCGGGCACGTGGTCTCTTGCCCGTATGGGATTCCGTGCAGGAGCATGCGGATCCTTTACTCGGCTTGGCCCGCCAATTGGCGACCGTCCGCTTTCAGGTCGCGAATCTGGAGGGGCAAACGCACTTGGCGGTCAGCATCCCCGTTCGGGGCGCCAACGCCTTTTTGCGATTGATCTTCCATTCCCACAAGATCTGGTATTATCTTGATAGCAATGGTGAATGGTTGGCGGTTGATACGAAAGAAACCGACCCGGAAATAGCCGTATATCGCTTGCTCGCGGAATCGCTCCTTTTCTTGCGGCGCCAACCCTATAATGTTCGGGAGTTTTGATCGGCTGTAAATCTCAGGAGAGTATCATGGATTTTCGACCACTGGATTCACAGGAACGCCAAAAACTGATCGATGCCTTGCGTGGAAACGCCGAGAAAAACCTTTCGATCTTGATGAACCCTCGCGACACAACCTTTCAAGGGACCGCTCAAAACCTTCACGATGAGGAAATCATTTCCGCAATCCAATCGGTGCCGGTCCATTACGCATAAAGCGGTTTTCGATGGTCTTGCAAATGGAACGATAGCGAACCGCGACCATGGAGGAGCACATGCATGGAAGAGTTGGGTGTGAACGTTCACCCCTTCACGGTCGCGGCTCATTGAAATGCTTCGCATCGAAAAATCCCTCTCGGTGCTCGATTGGAGAAAGGCAAAGAAGCCTCCTTCCTCGTGGAAGCGATGCGAGGCGATTTCTTGCCTGGAGAGCTTCGTATCATGTCATTTCTTGATTCCGAGGAAGGCAAGCGGCGTTTATTGACGGTCGAGGTACCGATCATCGAGGAATACAATCGGCAACGCTCGCCGGAATTTCGGATTCGGTTGGAGAAGTCGGCTGGTGAGCTGAAGCTTCGGTATCGGTTGAAACCTGGGCATAATGTTTACGAGCTTGAAACTCGCCTGCCTTCGGGATATCCGGTCGTTCCGCCGATCACGTACGTGCACACGCCCTTGAAACACTGTCCTCATTTGCTCGATGGTCAGATGCTTTGCATGTGGCGACAGGGAAGTTCCTGGACGAACAATCGCTGGGATCCTGCACGCTATTCGTGCGTATTCGCGGTCCAGGCTGCATGGCGTTGGCTCGCCTGCTACGAAATTTGGCACGAAACCGGCGAATGGCCTTTGCCCGATGCGGCTTAATCGATCGTGAGCGACGATTCGCGCCTACGGACCGCGTTCCGATCTCTTGAAAGTGAATCTCATGGCCCATCTATTTCAAGTGGGTGTCGGTAGCGGGGGGATGGCGGTTCTCGACGCCGTGGCGCGAGACGACCGTTTCTCCAAAGTGACCCTGCTCGATCCGGATCTGTATGCAAAAGCGAACATCGAACGCCATCTCTTTGGCCATTCGGGGGTTGGTCGGCCCAAGGCGGACCTGGCACGAGATTGGCTCCACGAACGTCGGCCTGATCTGGATATCGATGCCTTTTCGTTCGATCTGACCGATCCTGCCTACCAATCCATCATCGAGCAAGCCATCGCGAAATGCGACTTGGGCATTTGTGCGGCGGATAACGAACCCGCGAAATTCCATTTCGACGCCTTGATGCGGAAACATCGCAAACCGTGGACGCTGGGGGAAGTACTTGCCGGAGGCATCGGCGGCTTCGTTCATCGATTTCTTCCCGGGGGCGCTTGCTATGGTTGCGTCGCGAGTTTCCTGAAACGGTCCGTGACGGTCGAACGCGAAGCGGTGCCGGACTATTCCCAGCCCGAAGGCGTCATTTCCGAAACACGTATCCCCGCCGACCGGACTTCCATCGCGATCATCGCCGGCCTTCATGCACGGATCACGAGAGATTGGCTCGAGAATCGCTCGGCGGAGGGATTCACCAGTCTTCTTTTCACGCTCCAAGTGGTTCCTGGGATTTTCGAAAAGGCGTTTCAAAGCCACCCGTTCGTGATCGCTCGTTTGCCTAACTGCCTGGTGTGCAAGCCGAGTGAAGCTCCCGCGAATCTCGATGTCGAAGTCGACCGAGCCCTGGAGCGTCTGGGTCATGGATGAGCGTGCCAGCCGACCGCTCCCCGGTACGCTGTACTACCGATACGAAAAAGCGGGCTTGGTCTTCGAGCATCCGCCCATTCCGTGGAACGCGGAAGTTGTCATCGTGGAAGCCAATCTCCGTTTTGGCGGTGGCCGCCGTTCGAACCCAATTCGATCGAAAAATGGCCCCATTTTTGCCAGGCCCACGCTCAAAGATCAGTTTAGTTTGCGACTGGGTACGCATGCGATTCATCCTGAAAGCTTGCGACTCGACGATCCCGAAGTGCCGGCTCGCTTGCTATTTCGTTTTCCGACGCCGACTCAGAGCGTCCTTTCCGAATTGCGGTATCAGGACAAGGTGCTCGGCCAGCTGACGTTGCCCGTACTTCCCGCTTCCGAGTTCATCGCCAAGGTGCGGCTGGAATCCGTCGGGCTGCAGGCGCGCTTGGACCAAACACTTGTGCCATGCCAAACCGTGGTCACGCCACAGTGCCGAGAAGTCATCGCCCAGGCGGTTGTGCAAAGTCCGACCAACTTGGTCCCGTTGTTCGACGTTCCGATGGAGGTGCACTTGGTCAACGCCCACGGGGCGATTCTGGACCAACAAAAAGTTCTGGTCGGTTCGACGCAGTTAGCGGGAAAACAGGCGTTTTTGAATGCCTGTTTCAAACGGCCACGCTCGGCTGGAAATTACTGGATCGTTTGGAAATTGGCGGACCGAGAGGTCGGACGATCGCGGTGGAAATTGATTGCAAGGCGAGAGTTTCACCGTAGCCTGCGCCTGGCGGGCACGCGGTTTCTTCTGCAAAACGCCAACCGAGAAACCCAGTTGGTTCGCTCCTGGCCAAGCCAGGAAATGGCATTCGTTCGTTGGGCGCCCTGCTTCCTCGTGGCAAGCGAGGAAGCGGGGATGGCCGTTCAAGTGCCCATGACCATCCACCGCGTAGACCCCGCTGGTGCGAAACAAATCCATAGCGAGCACCAAGTTTTCCTTTGCGACGGACCGACCCCCGTCGTTCCGGCCCTTTTGGGAACGGAAGAAATCGATCGCATTCAATATTTCACACTCGAAGGTCCCAAGGGGGAACTTGGCATCCTGCCCCTGGGAGCGACGCCCCGAGCCAAATTCACGAGCGAAGGTGGAATCAAGGAAGCTTTTGACTTTACTTGGTCCCAATCCGCGGAGAACGAACTCGAAGAACGCCTACGAAAACTGCTGCAAGGCGAAGAGTAAAAGCACAAAGGCGAGCCGGGGTGTGTAAACACCCAGGCTCGCCAGCAATTGCACGCGTGGCGAGACAAGATTACATGATCTGGGCGATTGGGTTCGCGCCGCGGTCGACGAGGCGAACGGGCCGACCTGTCGCAGTCTGGTTCTGTTTCGTGAAATCGATGCCGAGCACCGTGCAGACCGTGGCCATGAAGTCGATGGCGTTGACCGGTCGCTCGGTGACGGTGGCGGCGTTGGAATCGGTTCGGCCGATGACTTGGCCGCCCCGGATGCCGCCACCCACCATCACGCTACTCCACGCACGTGGGTAATGGTCGCGGCCAGGTTGAGCACCGCGTTGGTTGATGTTCGGGGTTCGGCCGAAGTCACCCATCCAGATGATCAGCGTGCTATCGAGCATGCCACGGTCGCGAAGATCTTTGATCAGGTTGCTCATGGCCGGGTCGACTTGACCTGAAAGTTGCCGCACGCGTTCGAAATTGTTCTGGTGCGTGTCCCAGCCACCAAGCGAGACTTCGACGAAATTCACGCCCGCTTCGATCAGTCGGCGAGCCATCAGGCACCCTTCGCCGAACTTGTTGCTGCCATACGCGCGACGCACGGCTTCGGGTTCGCGGGAGATGTCGAACGCGACCGTGCCTTGATCACGCATCAGGCTGACGGCGCGGCGAAGGGTCGTGCCGTGAGCGTTGGTGAGCGAAACGGGATGCGTGCGGTGGAAGCCCGCTTCAAGATCGTTGAGCAAATTCACGCGATGATCGAACTGAGTGTTCGCCACGCCAGCACGGAGGTTTTCCACGCCACGCGCGGGATCATTGACGATCAACGGCTGGTAATGCGCTCCCAGGAAGCCGGCGCCATAGCTTCGGGATCCAATCGACACGAAGCTCGGGATGGGATTCTCGCGATTACCGAGTTCGCGAGCCACGATCGAACCCATGCTGGGATAAACCGTGCCACCTTGGCCTTCGCGATAGCCGGTGTGCAAGTTGTACTTGGCACGACCATGGGCCCCTTCCGCAGTCGACATCGAGCGGATGATGGCGGCATGTTGTGTGAGTTGCGCGAACTGCGGGAAGTGTTCGCTGATGCGGATTCCCGGGCTTGCCGTCTGAATTTCTTGGTAAGGACCGCCCTGTGCGGTTCCAGGACGGAGATCAAACGTGTCTTTGTGCGAGGGACCACCGTCCATCCACAAGAGGATGCATGATTTGGTTCGCTGGCGCGTTTCCGCGGCGTGAACCGCGAGGCGATCCAGCCAGCCGGACATCGACATGCCCGCCACGCCCATCGCGGATAGTTGCAGCATCTCTCGGCGCGAAGGAAGAAGATTCATGGGAAACTCCCTGGATGATTTCGAAGAGGGTTACCCTCGGGCCTTTTGGCCCGAGGCTTTGATTGATGTTGGTATTTTTGTAAGTAAATGTTAGTGGTTGAGGACGAATTCGCTGGAGTTGATCAGCGCCCAGAGGATGTCGCCGTAGGCGGAGCGGGGATTTCCGCTACTGGTTTTACGGAGGTACTCCTGCATGCGCTCGGATTCTTGCGTCGTTGGCCGACGTGCCAAGCTCGAGAGATAGAGGTTCTCGATGACTTGCGCGGGGGTCGTGGTTTCAGTCATCGCTCGGGTGACGGCTCCGTTGGCGTTATTGGATTGGGCGGAATTCATCAGCCTCAATGCCTGGGGAATGCCGGCCTGGTAATCGAGTGGATTGAACTCTTCCACGCGGAAGAAGGAGATAAAGCCTTCGCGTCCGCCCGCAGGGCCTTTCTTCCCAGCGATCTTTTCACCTTTGACTCGGCCTTGGCCTTCGTCTTTACCAAGGACCACGGCCAAGGAATCGAAGAGTTGCTCGGGCGTCAGCACGCGAAGCGTGCGGTGGGCGTAAAGATCCGCCGCCGGCTCGTCCGCCGAATTGAGTTTGCTGCTGCGTTGGTACGTTTGGCTATTGCAAATTGCGCGGATCAAAAACTTGAGATCGAAGTCGTGCAGCTTGAGTTGGTTGGTCAGTTCGGCCAACAGTTCCGGATGCGACGCTTCGTTTTCGTCGTGGATGTCGTCAACGGGGTTGACGAGGCCTCGGCCGAACATCTGGTACCAGAAGCGATTGACCATCGCTTTGGCGAAGAATTTATTGTCTGGCGAGGTCATCCACTTGGCGAGCACGGGACGTGCCGGGTCGGAACTGTTCAACTTCGGTTCCACGTCGCTTAGGAATTTCGCGGGCACGATTTTCGCGGAGTCGGGCAGCATCTGTTTTTTGCCCTTCGCGGTCGCCGACTCGACGATTCCTGGGCTTACCCCCTTCTTGGCCGCCTGTTGCGGATTCACCGTCAATTTGACCTTCATGAAGAAGGAAGCCATTCCCCAATATTCGACCTGCTTATAATCCGTGAACGGGTGGTTATGGCATTGGGCACACTGCAATTGCACGCCCATGAAGGTGCGGGTCACGTTGTCGGTAATCTTGTCAACGGTTGGATTGCTGACGAAATAGGTTACCGCACCGTTTTCATCGGTGGAGCCGGTGCTGGTGAGTAATTGATAGACCATCACGTTCAGCGGCGTGTTCTTATTGAAATGGTCCGCCATCCAGTTGCGAAGCGGCGCGTCATCGAGTCGGCGATTGTTCGATTCGCGTGGCACCATGATGTTAGAAAAAGTTTCGCCTAAATATTTGCCGAACCGAGCATCAGTCAACAACTCGTCGATGAGTTTCGCGCGTTTTTCGGGGTCTTTGCTGTCGAGGAAACTCTTCACCTTTTGGGGCGTCGGTATGGCACCCACCAAGTCGAGATAAACTCGGCGAAGGAATTCGCTATCGTCGGCTTGGGTCCCCACGCTCACTTTCTCGGCTTCGAGCCGTTTTTGCACGTGCGTGTCAATCAGTTTGGAGATTTCTTCCCGACTGAGTTTGGTGCCAGACGTCTTAATGGAGGAAAAATCGACCGTGGGCCGTTTCGCCGTCTTTCGTTCCTCCGCCTTCTTGGTCGGGGTGGGAAGATCGACTTTGCGGTTTTTCTTCTTGGCTTTCTCTTCTCCGGAAAGCACCGGATTCGATTTCGCGACGAGTGCCAGCGAAACGAACCCGGTCAGAAGGAGCACAGTCAAAAACGGCCCCCAAAGCCGTTTCGCGGAGGTATTCGATTGGTTCGCCATAACTTCCATCTCTTAAAGCATTTGTGCGATTGAAGCTTCGTAGGCCTCCTCCAAATCGCTTTGGTGCGATTTCTCGGCGGATGCGGAGGATTGACGAATAAACCCCGCTTGGGTGAAAGAGTTCCGCCGAATTGTCGATTTTTTGGAAAGGCTTTTGCGGGGCATAAATAGGTGTTCAACCGCCAAACCTTAGAATTCCCGGCCTCGTCTACAATGGAATTAGAGAGTACACGTGCGGCGAGAGCTGTGGGGAGGTCCGGCAATGAGTGAGTTTCAAGACGTGACGCGGGACATTTCCACGCGGATCCGTGAGATTCTCTGCGATACTTGGGATCCGATCGGCGTGGGGAATCTCCCGGAGGCTCACGATGAATACGACGCCTATTGCCACCAGCTCCATGGCATGCTGATACGCCGTGAAGCCCGCCATAAATTCGTCGATTATTTGTGGTGGGCGGAAACTCAGCATATGGCTTTGCCAGGCAATCGCGACCGGATCGAAGAAACGGTGGATCGGCTCTTGAACCTTTGGGAGAACGACGCACCGCCACGTCCGGTTCGAAACGGCACGCGGCGTCCTCCAGCCATGGCGCATCACCCTTGTCCCATCTGCGGAGAATGCGATTACACGCCTGGCACCCTCAACCCGCATGCGCCCGTGGTGTTCAAGGTCGAAGCCAATTCGCTCTGGGAGGTTCTGTTCACGCGTGGATTGCCGATCACCGCGCGCGTGTGCAACGGGTGTGGCAACATTCAAATGTTCGTCGAGAACATGCGTGACCTGCTGAAAAAACAACGTTCTGCCCCGCAAGACGGCACGGGCTAATTTCAGCGATTCTTTGTTTGAAGGCCTTTTCGTCGTGCGTCTATAATAGGCGAATCACGATGATGCCACCATGGAATGATGGCTTCGAATGGCGCGTATTCGGCGTGACAAAGCGAGAGCCTCCAAGGGGCCTTGGCCACAATCCTGAATACGTGCGTTTTTGAAACGTTGCCCGGAGTATGTCGATGAAGCAAGCCATAATTGGGTTAGCATTCCTCGCCTTCGTGTGGGTCCCCGTGCGAGGTTACGGGCAGTCGAGCGTTGGGCCCGATGCCAAAACCTGGAACCAGGTGGCGTCGCGCGCGGGTCAATTCGTCAAATCGAACCAAGATGCCAAGGGTGGCTGGAGTACCGACAAGACTCCAGGAATCACCGGTGTGGTGTTGACTGGCTTGCTTCGTTCGGGCCAGGCGGCGCCGAAAGACCCGGTCGTGGAACGTGGCCTGCGTTTCATCGAAGGCCTGGTCAATCCCGAACTCAAACATATCGCTGGTAAAGATCCCAAGACGAAAGTCCAACTGCAAAACTATGTCACCAGCATCAACGTGATGGCCCTGGTCGCGCTGGGCCAAGATGAAAAATACAAATCCGTCGTGGGCGATGCGGTGGAGTTCCTCAAAAAACTGCAGTGGGACGAAAGCGAAGGAAAAGATCCTGGCAACGATTTCTTTGGCGGAGCGGGATATGACAGTAAATCGCGGCCCGACCTTTCCAATTCGCAAATGTTCCTGGATGCCCTCAAGGCGGCTGGCGTCCCACAAGATGATCCGGCTTTCAAGAAGGCGCTGGTGTTCGTGAGTCGATGCCAAAACCTGAAAAGCGAACACAACGATCAGCCCTGGGCGAGTAAAGTGAACGATGGAAGCTTCATCTACACCGCCGCCACGGGAGGGGTAACGAAGGTAATCGACCAACCACTTGCGAATGGCGCTTTGCCGGGATACGGAAGCATGACCTATGCGGGCATCAAGAGCATGATTTACTGTGGCGTCTCGAAAGACGATCCGCGTGTGAAGAAGGCGTACGAATGGATTCAGGCGAACTATTCCGTAGAAGGCAACCCTGGCATGCCGAAGGAACGCGCGCAATGGGGACTTTATTACTATTATCACACCATGGCCAAATGCTTGGACGCCATGGGGATCGATCACGTGGTAGATACCAAAGGCCAAAAACATGATTGGCGCAAAGACATCACGGACGCTCTTGCACGTCGGCAAAAGGCGGACGGAAGTTTCGAAAACGTCCCGAACTGGATGGAAAACGATCCCAACCTCGTGACGGGATACGCCCTGATGGCCCTAAGTTACTGCCGACCAAAATAAGGCTTCGCGGTTGGAGCGAACGAGAAGCAACGTTCCCTCCAACCGCGGATTTCCAGGGGTCCCATGAAACGAACGCTGATTCTTTTTACGCTTTTCCTTTCGCTCTCGCCCCTTGCTCGCGCTCATCCGGTTCCCAAAGACGCTTACGATCGAACCATCGTGGTTCACCTGGAAAAACACCCCAAGGCCGGCCACGGCTTCGTGCGGGTGAATTATCGACTCGAAGTCGATCCGTTCACCGTCTTCACGCGCGACATGGAACCCTACCGAGATGTCGTCGATTTTTTTGCCTACCGTGGCAAGGAACTTGAATACTATCGCGAATTCACCAAGATCTACGCTCCGGTGTTTGCCGAGCATCTCGACGTTCGCTTCAATGGCAAATCACTGCTGCTTCAATGCGTGAAGCACGAACCTGCCCTGAAAGACGAGAAAGGCGAGGACCTTGGGCATGTGCGTGGCGACTTCGTTTACGAAGCCGAATTTCCCTGGTCTGCCGATCAAGCGATGGAAATCACATTCGTCGATCGGACGTACCAGTTTCAAGAGGGCGAGATTCGCGCCAATCTTTCGAACGACGCGGGGTATGAGATTCGTTGGCATGCGGAATCGAGCGAGGAGGTGCGAAAACGCGCCAAACTCGAACGCCAACCCGGCGATGATGCGATCCTGCGAACGGTCAAGGTAACATTTGCCGTCCCCAAGGCCTGGCATCCTGATCCGATCGTCCCGCCGACGCCGGGCCCCGCACCGACGAAATCGACCTCGGGTGACACGTTTCGCTTGTCGCGTCTCTTCTTTTCCGGCCAACAAGGATTTTGGCTGACCATGCTGTTTTCCTTTTTTTTTGGCG